>WNGE01000549.1_pt1 | contig 48715 bp, 45 predicted proteins | sample 5400651 | NCBI WGS metagenome assembly WNGE01 (sample SAMN13153370, study PRJNA577476) | soil metagenome | isolation source: 60 cm soil or saprolite under grassland replicate 2 | place: USA:California | collected 2016-06-15 | reverse complement strand
CGGGTCTTGCCCGTTTTCCGCTTGCGCGAGACCAGGACGCCACCATCGCGGCGTCGACCTCGGGATGGAACTGCACCCCCACGACGCTGCCGAGCCGGAACGCCTGGTTGGGCGCGTGGCCGCCCCAGGCGAGCAGGTCGGCGCCCGGGGGCAGGTCGAAGACGTCGTGGTGCGACGAGAACACCTCCACGTCGGAGTCCAGCGCCCCGAGCACCGGGTCGGCGCGCCCGCTGCGGGTGAAGGCCAGCGGGATCCAGCCATACTCGGGACCGCGCGGGCTCCGGTAGGCGCGGCCGCCGAGGGCGTGGGCGGCGAGCTGGCCGCCGAGGCAGATGCCGAGCGCGGGGAGGTCCCGCGCGGCCGCCAGCCGGATCAGCGCCGTCGTGCCCTCGAGAGCCGGATAGGCGGGCGCGTCCGACACGTCCATGGTGCCGCCGAGCACCACCAGCCCGGAGGCATCGTCCAGGTCGCGGGGGACCTGCTGGTCCAGGTCCGTGGCGATCACCTCCAGGTCGACGCCGGCCGCGCCGGCAGCGTCGGCGAGCAGGCCGGGCGGGCAGCTCGCCTCGAACCGGATCACCAGCAGCCGCGGCCTCGGGGTCATGTCGCCTCCATTCCCCCAGCGTACTTGCGCGGCGCCTCCGAGTAGAATCCCCGCGATGAGGACCTCTCGCGGCTGGCGTGCGGTCCTGCTGGTCGCCGCGCTCGCCTCGGTCGTGTGGCTGGCGAGGCCGGCCGCGGCCGCCCCCCCGCCGAACCGCTCCCAGCTCGCCGGCGCACCAGTCGGTGTGCTCGTGCTGGTGCGCCAGCTCACCTGGGACCAGGCTGCCGTGGCCGCAAGCGGCCACGGCAGGCCGATGAGCGCCGGGCTGGTCTCGACGCTTCCCGCGGACGCCTCGCTCGCTGACCGGGTGCTGTCGCTGGCGGCGGGGCGGCCGGTGGACGCCGGTGCGCTGGAGGGCGCGGTCGCCTCGCCGGGCGACGGCGGCGCGGCCGCGGCCGACCGAATGCGCAGGGCCAACCCGGACGCCAGCTTCGGTGCGCTGCAGCCGGCCCGGGTGCTGGCCTCCCCGGACATGGCGGCGGCCGGGCTGCTGGCGATCGGCGGCGCGGGCGCGGCACCGCCGGCCGATCCGCTGCCGGCCGCGGAGCGGCTGGAGACGGTGCCGGGGGAGCTGCTGGTGATCGCCGTGCGCGATGCGGCCGGTCTGGAGCAGGTGCTGGCCCGGGTGCAGGCGCCGGGCGGCGCGCGTGCCCGTGTGCTGGTCGTCGGGCTCCAATCGCCGCCGGGGCGGGCGCGCACGGCGCCGCTGCTGGCGATCGGCGGTCCGGGGGAAGCCTCGGGGGTCGTGACCTCCGACTCGACCCGTCGCTCCGGGCTGGTGGCGTTCCAGGACGTGCGCCCGACCCTGACGGGATCGATGGAGGGCACGCAGGGCGCGCCGATCCGCTCGGTTCCGCGAGCCGATCCGCTGGGGTTCGTCGGCCACCTCGACCGGCAGGTGGGTGCGCTGGTCAGCGCGCGGACCCTGGCGGTGGTGCTGTACGCGGTGCTCGGCACCGTGGCGCTGGCCGCCTGCCTGGCCGCGCTCCTGACGGCGGGCCGCGCGGGGTGGGTCGGCGCGGTCGCCCGTCGCATGCGACCGCTGGCGCGCGCACTGGTGCTGGTCAGCCTGGCGGTGCCATCGGGATACCTGATCGCCAGCGCGGTCGCGCCCACCTTGTGGGTCGCCTGGCTCCTGCTGGGCCTGGTCGCGGCCGCCCTCCTCACGCTCGCCGCCTGGCTCCTGGCCGGTGGCTCCGGCGCGGCGCGAGCCGCCCCGGGGGCGGCGGCCACCGCCGGGGGCGGGTGGGCCGCCCCGGCGCTGCTCGGAGGGCTGCTGACGGCGCTCGTGGTGCTCGACCTGCTGGCGGGCGGCGACGCGCTCACCCGGCCGCTGCTCGGCAACAGTGCCTTCGACGGGGAGCGGTTCTACGGGCTCGGCAACGGCTACTTCGCGCACGCGCTGGCCGGCATCTTCCTGGTGGTGGCGTTCCGGCGGCTGCCGGCCCGGGCGGTGGCCGCGCTGCTGGCCGGCCTCGCCGTGGTCGACGGCCTGCCGAGCCTCGGCGCCGACGTGGGCGGTGCCCTCACCGCGATGCTGAGCGCCGCCGCGGCCCTGCTCCTGCTCGGCCGCTCCCGTCCCAGCCCCTCCAGGATCCTCTGGCTGGGCGGCGCCGCGGTCGTGGCCGCCGCCCTGGTCGTCGTGGGGGTGGCCCTGGTCCTGGGCGAGACGACCCACGGCAGCCGCTTGGCCCACGACCTCGGCTCCGATCCCGGCGGCGCCCTGCGCGCCGTCGGGCACCAGCTCAGCGGCAACTTCGGGCTGCTGGCCGGCAACTTCTGGGCGTGGTGGGGGCCGTTGCTCGTGGCTTTCGCGGGCTACGCCAGCCTGCGGCCGCCGGCCCCGCTGGCCGGCATGCCGGACTGGGTGCGACGGGTGGTCGGCGTCGGGGCGATCGGCTCGGCCCTGCTGATCCTGTTCAACGACACCGGCGTGACCGCGGCAGCGGGCAGCGGGCTGGCCCTGGTCCTCACCATCACCTGGAGCGTGCTGGAGCCCGCCCGGAAGCCCGATCCCGCCCGCTCGCGCTCCGCCGTCTAGGTACGCGAGTCTGCGAACCCCGAGTTGTGTGCGACGCTAGTGCATGGAGCGGACGGCTGGGGGATCAAGGAGGCGGTCGTGGCCGGAAAGCTGTTGGTTGTCGGTGCGGGCCTGATGGGCGCGGGGATCGCGCAGGTCGCGGCGGTGGCCGGTCACGACGTGTCGCTTCAGGACTTGAGCGACGGCGCGCTGGCCCGTGGCCGCAGGCAGATCGAGGATTCCCTGGCCCGCTTGGAGGCCAAGGGCCGGATCGACCCAGAGGCCCGCGCGGCGGCGCTGGAGCGTATCTCGACCACCACGGATCTCGACGGCGCCGCCGAGGCCGAGCTGGTCGTGGAGGCGGTCTTCGAGGACATCGAGGTCAAGCGCGAGGTGTTCCGGAAGCTGGACAAGCTGGCTCCCGAGGGGACGGTGCTGGCGACCAACACCAGCGCGATCCCGATCACCGCCATCGCGGCGGCCACCGGGCGGCCGGAGTCGGTGGTCGGCACCCACTTCTTCTCGCCGGTGCCGATGATGGCCCTGTGCGAGCTGGTGCGGGGGCGGCGCACCTCCGACGAGACGCTCGTCCGCGCCAGGGCCTTCGCCGAGGCGTGCGGAAAGACCACCGTGGTGGTGCAGCGCGACATCGCCGGGTTCGTCACCACGCGGATCATCGCCGCGGTCGCGATGGAGGCGGCACGGCTTCTGGAGCAGGGAGTGATCAGCACCGAGGACCTGGACACGGCCTGCCGGCTGGGGTTCGGCTGGGCCATGGGCCCGCTGGCGACCTTCGACCTCACCGGCGTCGACGTGCTCTACCAGGCGGCCATGAACATCTACCTCGGCACCCGCGACCCCAAGTTCCTCCCGCCAGAGAGCGTCGCCCGCATGGTCGAGGCCGGCGACCTCGGGCGCAAGACGGGCCGCGGGTTCTACGTCTACGACCGCGGTTAGTTGCCCGGGGCCTGCATCGCCTACAGCGGCTCGGCCGCGTGGGACGCCCTGCCGGCGGCGCTGGCGGCGCTGCGGCCGCGCTTCGGCAGGCTGCCGGTCCACGCGGTGAGCGAGCCCGGCGAGGCCGAGCGGCTGGCGGCGGACCTTGCGGGCTCCTGCGACCCGCTGGTGGTGCTCGGCGGCGACGGCACCATCCACGAGGTCGCCAACGGCCTGCCACTGAACCGGGGGCCGGACGGGCCCGCCATCGGCCTGCTGCCCGGCGGCACCGGCAACGATCTCGCCCGCGGCCTGGGCCTGCCACCCGATCCGGTCGCCGCCGCGCGGGTGCTCGCCGGCGGCGTGCCACGCCGGCTGGACCTGCTCGACTGCGGTGCTCGCCGAGCCGCCAACGGCGTCAACGCCGGCTTCGCCGCGGCGGCCACCCAGCGGCTGTCTCGCAGGATGAAGCGCGCGCTTGGGCCGCTGGCCTACGTCGCCGGCGGGCTGCTCGCCGGGCTGGCGCCGCCGACCTGGCCAGCCAGGGTGGAGGTCGACGGGCGGGTGGTCGACGGCGAGGCGCTGGCGGTGGTGATCGGCAACGGCGGTTCCTTCGGGGGCGGCCGCCGGCTGCTGCCCGAGGCCGACCCGGCCGACGGGCTGCTCGACGTCCTGGTGGTGCCGGCCGGCCACTCCAGGGCGCGCCTGGCGCGAGCGCTGGCCCGCCACCGCCTGGAGGGCCTGCCGACGATGCGGGGGCTGGTCGCGACCGTCGCCACCTCGATGCCCTGCGGCCTGGACGGCGAGCCGGCCGCCACGCCGGCGCGGGTCGCCGTGCTGCCCGGCGCCTGGCGGGTGCTGGTGCCCGAACCCTATGCCCGGGCCAGCCTGCCCGGCGCGGCCAGTTAGTGCGCGGGGCCTGACTGCCAGTTGCGGCCGAAGCGGTCGGGGAACTCGGCCATGATCTCGGCGGCCAGCTCGTCGGGATCGCCGTCGCCCAGCCGCTCGACCACCAGCGCGACGCCGTCGGCGACCATCGCGCCAGGCGGCAGCGCCGCCGCGGCCCAGCGCGCCAGCGCCCGCACGGTGCGGGTGCGCGCCCTGACCCGCGTGGACAGCTCTCGCGCGATGGCGTCCTCGAAGCGGTTCGTCGTGATCCCTCCCCTCCGGCAGGTACACTCGCGCCGTGCGTGCCGTCGACCTTCATGTCCATCTTCCCCTCCCGGAGTGGGTGGAGGGGAGCATCGGTCCCTACCGCGAGCCGGCCGAGCGCTACTTCCGCAGCCAGATCGTCCTGCAGACGGCGGAGGAGCTGGCCGCCAGCTACGAGGCGATCGACTGCGTCGGCGTGCTGCTCGGCTGGGACGCGGAGACGGCCACGCGGCTCCCGCGCCTGTCCAACGACCTGGTCGCCGAGATCGTCCACCGCTTCCCGGGCCGCTTCGTTGGCTTCGCCGGGATCGACCCGTGGAAGGGCGCCGCCGCCTTGCGCGAGATGCGCCGCGCCCACGAGGAGCTGGGCCTGATCGGCTACAAGTTCCACCCGTCGATGCAGGCCTTCCGCCCCGACGACCCCCGCTGGTCCGATCTGTTCGAGCGGGCGGCGGTCTACAGCGCGCCCTGCCTGTTCCACACCGGGACCAGCGGTATCGGCGCGGGCATGCCAGGAGGGCAGGGCGTCGAGCTGGCCTACGCGCGGCCGATCCACCTCGACGGCGTGGCCGCGCGCTACCCGGAGCTGCCGGTGATCATGGCCCACTTCGGCTGGCCGTGGCACCTGGAGGCGATCGCCATCGCGCTCCACAAGACCAACGTGTACCTGGAGCTGTCCGGCTGGGCGCCGCGGTACGTCCCCGACGAGGTGGTCCGCGAGATCGAGGGCCGGCTGGTCGACCGTGCGCTGTTCGGATCGGACGCGCCCTTCTTCACCGCAGAGAAGGTGCTGGCCGAGTGGGAGCAGCGGCTCTCGCCGTCGAGCTTCCGCCGCTTCGCCCACGACAACGCCGTCCGCCTGCTCGGCCTGGGCGGCGGCGTGCCGGGAGGGCTGGGGGATGGCGAGGGCGGCTCTGGCGCCGGCGGCGGCGAGCCGGGAGGGTGAGCGGGGCCGCGATGCCGGTCGAGGAGGGCAGAGGGCGCAGCTTCCGCGGCGACCCGCCGGCGCTGGAGTGGGTGGCGGACGGCTGGCACCTGCGCGTGGTGCAGCCCTACCGGGCGCTCAAGACCTACCGTTGCCCCGGGTGCGACCAGGAAATCTTCCCGCGCACGCTCCACCTGGTCGTCTGGCCGGAAGGCAGCCCGGAGCAGCGCCGCCACTGGCACCGGGCCTGCTGGAACCGGCATTTCGCCGAGCTGGAACGGGCTGGAGAGCGCCGGCGCGGGCGCCGCTCCTCGAGCGGCTGAGAAGCGAGGAGGGATCGCATGGCAATCGATGGTGACGCCATGCCGCCGGGGGCGAGGTTCCGCCTCGACGGCAAGACCGTCCTGATCATCGGGGCCAGCCGCGGGATCGGCAGGCTGGCCGCGCTGGTCTGCGCCCAGGCGGGGGCCAGGGTGGTGCTGGCGGCCCGGTCCACCGCGGACCTCGAGGAGGTGGCGGCCGCGGCACTTGCCGCCGGCGCGCCCGAGGCGCTGGTGGAGCCGACCGACGCCGCCGACGAGGCCGCCGTCGAGTCGGTGGTGGCGCGCGCCGTGGACCCGTCCGGCAGGCTGGACGTGCTCATCCACGTCGCGGGCGGCCAGCAGTTCTTCGCCGCGCTGGCGGACACGCGGACCGCCGGCTGGGACAAGGTCATGGACCTCAACCTGCGCGGGCCCTTCCTGGCGTGCAGAGCGGCGCTGCCGCGCATGCCCCGCGGGGGCGCCATCGTCAACGTGGCCAGCGTGGCGGGTCTGGGGGCCAGCCCGACCATCGGCGTCTACGGCGCCGCCAAGGCCGGGCTGATCGGCATGACACGGACGCTGGCGGTCGAGGCCGCGCCACTCGGCGTGCGGGTCAACTGCCTGGCGCCCGGCTGGGTGCGGACCGAGCTGACCCGGCGGCTGTGGTCGGATCCGGAGACCAGCCAGGCGACCATCAGGGACGTGCCGATGGGGCGCTGGGGCGAAGTCGAGGAGCTGGCCGGCCCGCTGCTGCTGCTGGCCTCCGACGCCGGCAGCTACATCACCGGTACCACCCTGGTCGTCGACGGCGGAGGCCTGGCGTGAGCCGGCGGGCCTTCCCGGCCCGCCGGCTCCGCCGGGCGCCGGTCCCCAGCGGTCCTATCCTGGGCGGATGAGCTCGGAGAGGTTGCTGCTGGAGCTGGTGGAGAAGCTGGAGTTCTCGTCGCCGGCCGATCCGCTTGGGGTGCCGGCGGCGGTGCTGCTGGCGCTGTCGCCCGTGGACGGCGCCGACGACCTTGAGCTGGTGCTGGTGCAGCGACCCCACTCCATGCGCACCCACGCCGGCCAGGTGGCCCTGCCGGGTGGCGCGGTCGACCCGGGCGACCCCGACGGCGTCGCCGCCGCCCTGCGCGAGGCCCGCGAGGAGGTCGGCCTCGACCCGGTCAGCGTGCGGGTGCTCGGGAGCCTCGACCGCTCCTACATCCCGGTGTCGAACTTCGACGTGCTGCCGGTGGTCGGGCTGTGGGACGGGCGCTCGGCGCTGCGCCCCAACCCGCGGGAGGTCGCCGGCATCCTGCGGCCCAGCCTGCGCCAGCTCGCCGACCCGTCGAACCACGGCACGATGCCGCTGGAGCGCCTGGTCGGCGACGCCGGCCTGCGCGGCCGCGCGCCCGATCTCTCCAGCCCGGTGTTCTGGGTCGACGGCGTCGTGGTGTGGGGCTTCACCGCCGGGCTGCTCGCGCTGTTCCTGCGGTCGCTGGGTCTGGACGCGCCGCCCACGCTGCCGCGATTCCGTCCCTGACCGCCGCCCGAGGAGAACCCGTCCATGTCCCAGCCCGCTGAGCCGACCGCACCGCCCGTGACGGTGTACGGAGACGGCACGCCGGTGGTGCTGCTGCACGCCTTCCCACTCGACAGCCGCATGTGGGTGCCGCAGGTCGAGGCGCTCGGCGGCTACCAGGCGATCGTCCCCGACCTCCGCGGCTTCGGCGCGGCCCGCGAGCAGGCGGGCGAGATCACCCCCATGGACCTGCTCGCCGAAGACGTCGCCAAGCTGCTGGACGAGCGCGAGCTGGAGCGGGTGGTCATCTGCGGGCTCTCCATGGGCGGCTACGTCGCGCTGGCCTTCGCCGGCCGCCACCCGGAGCGGCTCGGTGGCCTGGTGCTCTGCGACACCAGGGCGGGCGCGGACACCGACGACGCCAGGGCCGCCCGCCTCGCCATGGCCGAGCGGGTGCTCGCCGAGGGCGTGGGCTTCCTGCCGGAGGCGATGGTGCAGCGCCTGCTCGGCAAGACCACCCGCCAGCAGCGGCCGGAGCTGGTCGAACAGGTCACCGAGACGATCGGTGACCAGGATCCGCGCGGCATCGCCGCCGCCCTCCGCGGCATGGCCGAGCGCCCCGACTCCACCGGGGTGCTCGGGCAGGTCAGCGTGCCCACGCTGGTGATCTCAGGCATGGAGGACGAGCTGATCCCACCCGACGAAGCCGTCCGGATGGCCGCCACGATCCGCGACGCTCGCCTGATTCAGGTGCCCGATGCCGGACATCTCGTCAATTTGGAGCAGGCGGATACCGTCAACGAAGCCTTGCTCGATTTCCTTGCCCCACTTTGGATCTGATTGCCCAAGAAAGTGGTGACAACGTCGCAATGCATCTAGTACTCTCGGGTAAGTCGCGGTTCCGAACAGTCCCAACGGAGCCGAACAGCGCGAGGGGGGCAGGGGAGGACCGGCCCTTGCCCCCTTCGCTCATGCTCCCTCGGCGCTGGGGGGTGGTGCCGGCTCGGCGGTCGAGGTCGCGGGAGCGGGCTGCTGCTCACCTGCATCGGCCGGTTCGGCGGGCCCAGGCTCGACCGGCTCAGCGCGGGGGGCAGGGCCGCCTCCGGGCTCTCGCCGGTCGCCCGCTCCGGTTCCACCTCGCCGTTCATGATCCTCGGTGTCCGCTTCCCTCCTCGACGAGCTCGATCAGCACTCCGTGCGCCGACTTCGGATGCGCGAAGGCGACCCTGGTGCCGCCCGAGCCGATCCGGGGGGCGTCGTCGACCGTCTCCACGCCCGCGGCCCGGAGCTCGCTCAGGGCGGTCGAGACGTTTGCGACGGAGTACCCGACATGATGCAACCCCTCGCCGCGCTTGGCCAGGAAGCGCCCGACCGGGGTGTCCGGCCCCAGCGGCGCCACCAGCTGCACCCAGGCGTCGCCCATCCGGTACAGGACCTCGTGCACCCCCTGGTCCTCGATGACCTCCTCGTGAGCGGGCCGCAGGCCGAGCACGCCCTCGTAGAAGCCGCGCGCGGCGGTCAGGTCGCTCACGGCGATGCCGACGTGGTCCAGACGGTTGAGCTCCAATGCTCAGGTCCTTTCGCTCGAAGGGAGGCGGCGGCGCCCCTCGGCGCCCTTGACTAGTCCTGGAGGTCGAGCATCCAGTCGTCGGCGGTATGGGAGGGCGTCCAGCCCCGGGCGCCGCGGGCCGTGGCGTCGCCACCGCCACCCAGCTCGGTGAACAGCCACAGGGGACGGCCCTCCGGGAGCAGCCCGGGCGCCAGCTCCAGCATGCGCCGGCCGGCGCCGTGGCCCTGCGCGCCGGCGGCCACCGCGAGATGGACGAGCTGGGTGGTCGGACCGTCGGAGAACAACAGCAGCACGCCGCCCGCGTCGGCGCTGCGAAACGCGCGGGTGCGCGGGTCCTGGAGCCGCCGCCGCACCGCCTCGTCGCGCGGCGAGGCCCCGTCGACCTTCCAGGCGGAGTGGTAGATCTCCAGGAACTGCTCGTGCCGGTCCGGGCCGAGCTCCAGCAGGCCCGGGGCGCCCGCCCCGGTGCCGCGGGCGCGGTGATAGGCCTGCGACTCGGCCTTGCGGAAGCCGAGCCGCTCCAGCTCGGCCGGCAGCTCCGCCCGGCTCGACGGCGAGGCGAGCACGTGCACGTAGTCGCGTCCCGCCGCCCGGAACGCCCGCGCCGCGGTGTCCAGGTCGAAGGCTGTCCGCACGCCGAACACGAAATTGAAGACGAACACCGGGTCGAGCGGGTTGGTCACCGCCTTGCCGGAGCGCAACTGCACCACCGAACCACCACCGACCATCGAGAGGCGCTGGTGGTTCTGCTCGCAGGCGTGAACGAAGCCGAGTCGCACGATGGCGAAAGGGTATCGGCTCGCCTCGGCGGTAGACTCGATCAGACTCCGACTGCCAAGGGGATTCAGCGAATGTTCGAGCGGACGCAACCCGTCATCTGCGCCGGTGCGCGCACGCCGATCGGCCGCTTCGGCGGGGCGCTGTCGTCGCTGCCGGCGGTCGAGCTGGGGAGCGTGGCGATCGCCGCGGCCTGCGAGCGCGCGGGGATCTCCCCTGAGGGGGTCCGGCACGTGGTCATGGGCCATGTGCTCCAGGCCGGCCAGGGCCAGATCACCGCGCGCCAGGCCGCCGTCCGCGCCGGTGTGCCCATGACCGTCCCGGCGCTCACCGTCAACAAGGTCTGCCTGTCAGGCATCAACGCGATCGCCACCGCGGCCCAGTACGTCGAGCTCGGCATGGCCGACCTGCTGGTCGCCGGGGGCATGGAATCGATGAGCGGCGCGCCCTACCTGATCCCCAAGGCCCGCTGGGGCGCGCGCATGGGGCACGCCGAGCTGGTCGACTCGATGATCCACGACGGGCTCTGGGACGCCTTCGAGAACGTCCACATGGGCGGCATGTCCGACAGGGTGAACGCTCGGCTCGGCATCGACCGGGAGGTCCAGGACGAGTGGTCGGCCCGCTCCCACGAGCGCGCCGCGGCCGCGGCCAAGGGCGCGCTCCGCGAGGAGATCACCCCGGTGCGGGTGCCGCGGCCCAAGGACGACCCGCTGCTGGTCGACCAGGACGAGGGCATCCGGCCGGGCACCACTCCAGAGGCGCTGGCCAGGCTGCGCCCGTCGTTCTCGCCGGAGGGGACCATCACCGCCGGCAACGCCTCGCAGCTCTCCGACGGCGCCGCCGCCGTGGTGGTCACCTCGCGCGGCCGCGCCGCCGACGAGGGCCTGCCGGTGCTGGCCTCGATCGTCGCCTACGGCACCGTGGCCGGGCCCGACCCGAGCCTGCACAGCCAGCCGTCCCGCGCCATCGAGGACGCCTGCGACCGGGCCGGCGTGGCCGTCGGCGACCTCGACCTGGTCGAGATCAACGAGGCCTTCGCCGGCGTGGCGGTGCAGTCCACCCGCGATCTGCGACTGAGCCCGGAGATCGTCAACGTCAACGGGGGCGCCATCGCGCTCGGCCACCCGATCGGGGCCAGCGGCGCACGCCTGGCGCTCACCCTGGCCATGGAGCTGCGCCGCCGCGGCGGGGGGCTCGGCGCGGCCGCGCTGTGCGGCGGCGGTGGCCAGGGCGACGCCCTGCTGCTGCGCGTGGCCGGGTGAGCCCGCTCCGTGCGCAAGCATCGGACCGATGACGTCGGCGAGCTGGCCGAGCGGCTGCGCGCCGGCGACGGCCGCGCGGTCGCCAGGCTGATCTCGCTGGTCACCGACGGCGCCCGCGAGCAGCTCAGCGAGGTCGCCGACGCGCTCAATCCCGGCACCGGCCAGGCGGAGGTGATCGGCCTGACGGGCTCGCCCGGGGTCGGCAAGTCCACCCTCTGCGACGCGCTGGTGGCCGCCTACCGAAGGGCCGGCCGCACCGTCGGCGTGCTCGCCGTGGACCCGTCCTCGCCGTTCACCGGCGGCGCGCTGCTCGGCGACCGCGTGCGCATGCAGCGGCACGCGCTCGACCGGGGCGTCTACATCCGCTCGATGGCCACCCGCGGGCACCTCGGCGGCCTCGCCTGGGCGACCCCGCAGGCCGTCCGCGTGCTGGACGCCGCCGGCTGCGAGGTGATCCTGGTCGAGACGGTCGGCGTCGGCCAGGCCGAGGTGGAGGTCGCCGGGCTGGCCGACACCACCCTGGTGGTGCTGGCCCCTGGCTTCGGCGACGCGGTGCAGGTCGCCAAGGCGGGGATCCTGGAGGTTGCCGACCTGTTCGTGGTCAACAAGGCCGACAAGGACGGCGCCGGCAACGTCGCCCGCGACCTGCGACAGATGCTGCATCTCGGCGAGGCGCGGCCCTGGCAGGTGCCGGTGCTGATGACCGTCGCCGAGCGCGGCGACGGCGTCGGGGAGCTGGTCGCCCAGATCGGCGCGCACCGCGCGTATCTGGAGTCCAGCGGCGAGCTGGAGCGCCGGCGGCGCCGGCGCGCCGGCCGCGAGATCGAGGAGATCGCCCTGGCGGACCTGCGCGTGGAGCTCGGCGAGCTGGGCCGTGGCGAGGCGCTCGACAGCCTCGCCGAGCAGGTCGCCGCCGGCAAGCTCGGCCCCTACGCCGCCGCCGAGCAACTGCGTGTCCGGGTCAAGGAGGAGAATCGTCCCGCTCACCGCCGGGTCGACCCGCGGCGCTGAGGGCCCTCCAGCGCTGCGGCCCGGCGGCCGGCCGCCGTCGGCGCCAGCAGCTCCGGGCCGAGCGCCACCGCGGTGACCAGGTCGAGCGGGACCGCCTCGAAGCCGGGAGCCGCCAGGCGCGCGAAGGCGCTCGCCGGCACCAGCTTCAGCGGGCTCGACACCACCAGCGTGGGCAGGCGCGCGGCCAGCAGCCGGGTCCCGGCGGCGTTGAGCAGCGCCTTCGGCCCGATCGCATCCGAGCCCACCACCGCCACGACCGCGTTTCTCCGGCCGGCTCCCACGACCACCACCCGCTGGCCGAGGCGGTGGAGGACCGCGTCCACCTGCGAGCTGTGTGAGACCGTGGCGACCGGGCCGGGCCGCTCGGCCAGCCACTTCCGGAGCCAGCCCGCGGCCACCTCGGCCGCCGCCGCCCCGTCCCGGTCGAGACGCTGCCGCAGGTCGCCCAGGGCGGCGGCCGGGTCGTCCGAGCGGGCCGCGGCGGCCAGATGCCACATCGGCGCCATCGCGGGCTGCCCCTCCGCCAGCACCTCGGCCGCCAGCTCCAGCAGCTCACGGTCGCCGGCGATCTCCAGCAACCCCTCCAGCGCCCGCCGCGCGACCTCGGTCGCCCCGCCGCGCCTGTCGTTCGCCGCCTCGACGATCGCGCTGGGGAGCCGGTCCCGCTCCGCTGCCATGACCGCAGGCTACGACGCCCTCCCGCCGCGAGCCAGCGCCACCGCGACCCCTACAATCAGGAGTGGTCGTGACCCGGCCGTCGGCAGACTGGTCGTGACCCGGCCGTCGGCAGACCATCCCCGAGGAGGCACCAGTGACCGAGCGAGAGGCCGACCAGGCCGCCAGGCTCGAGCAGCAGCGTGCTCGCTGGCGCACGCGGTACGCGGCGGCCGGCGAGCGGGACGGCGACTTCACCACGATCTCCGGCGAGGAGGTGTCGCCGCTGGCCTCCTCGCTGGACTCCCCGGAGCGCGATCTGGCCTCCTCGGTCGGCTTTCCTGGCGAGTTCCCCTACACCCGCGGGATCTATCCGACGATGTACCGGGGGCGGCCGTGGACGATCCGGCAGTTCTCGGGGTTCGGCAACGTGACCGAGACCAATGCCCGCTACCGGTACCTGATCGCCCAGGGTGGCGGGGGGTTGAGCGTGGCGTTCGACATGCCGACGCTGATGGGCCGCGACTCCGACGATCCCCGGTCGGCCGGGGAGGTCGGCCATTGCGGCGTGGCGGTGGACTCGGCCGCCGACATGGAGATCCTGTTCAACGGCCTGCCGCTGGACAAGCTGACCACCTCGATGACGATCAGCGGGCCGGCGCCGATGCTGTTTGCGATGTACGTGGTCGCCGCGGAGCGCCAGGGCGCCGAGGTGGGCAAGCTGGACGGGACGCTGCAGACCGACATTCTGAAGGAGTACATCGCGCAGAAGGAGTGGCTGTTCCCGCCCGAGCCGCACCTTCGCCTGATCGGCGACCTGCTCGAATACTGCGCCGTGGAGGTGCCCAAGTACCATCCGATCTCGGTCAGCGGCTACCACATCCGCGAGGCCGGGTCGACGGCGGCCCAGGAGCTGGGGTTCACCCTGGCCGATGGGTTCGCCTACCTGGAGTTGTCCCAACGCCGCGGCTTGGACCTTGGCGTGGTGGCCCAGCAGTTGTCGTTCTTCTTCGACGCGCACATCGATTTCTTCGAGGAGATCGGCAAGTTCCGCGCGGCCAGGCGGATCTGGGCCCGGTGGCTGCGGGACCGCTACCAGATCGAGGATCCGAAGGCGCAGCAGTTGAAGTTCCACACCCAGACCGCGGGGGTGTCGCTGACGGCGCAGCAGCCCGACAACAACGTGGTCCGCACCGCGGTGGAGGCGCTGTCCGCCGTGCTGGGTGGCACCCAGAGCCTGCACACCAACGCGCTGGACGAGGTGTTCGCGTTGCCGACCGAGCGGGCCGCCGCGACCGCGCTGCGGACCCAGCAGGTGCTGGCCGAGGAGACCGGCGTGGCCGCAACCATCGACCCACTGGGCGGCTCCTGGTACGTGGAGCAGATGACCGACCTCCAGGAGCAACGCGCGGAGGACCTGTTGGAGACCATCGACCGGTTGGGTGAGGGGTCGATGCTGGACGGGGTGCTGGCCGGCATCGAGCAGGGCTGGTTCCAGCAGCAGATGGCGGATGCGGCGTTTGCCTACCAGCAGGCGTTGGAGAAGGGCGCCAAGGTGGTCGTGGGGGTCAACAAGTACGTCACCGACCAGGACCAGGAGCTGGAGATCCTGCGCATCTCCGAGGAGGTCGAACGCGAGCAGCGTGCCGAGCTGGCCCGCCGTCGCGCCGCCCGCGACCACGCCAGCGTCCAGGCCACCCTGGACCGGCTGCAACGCGCCGCCACCACCGACGAGAACCTGATCCCGCTGCTGATCGAGGCGGCCAGGGCCGAGGCCACCGAGGGCGAGATGGTCGACGCCCTCAAACACGTCTGGGGTGAATACACCGAACCACCACGCTTCTGACCCGTGATCACCAGGACGGACGTGGAGGAGGCGGCCGAACGGGTCGGTGGACGCGTGTGGCGCACGCCGGTGGTCGAGGTCGAGCCAGAGGCGTTCGGGACCTCGGCGCCCGCCGCGTGAGCGCCACCGCGCTTGCCGCCGCCGGCCGTGCCGGGGTCGCCTCGCTGCTGGTGCCGGACGAGGCGATCGCGGCGGCCAGGCGCCGGCTCTGGGAGGGGCTGCGCGTGGTGGCGGAGCCAGGCGGCGCCTGCGCGCTGGCCGCTCTGCTGGAGGGCGCCTACCGCCCCTCCCCTCGCGAGCGCGTCGCGGTGGTGGTGTGCGGCGGCAACACCGACCCGTCGGACCTGTAGCCTCACCCCAGTACAATCCGGGCGCCCGCGACCGCGTCGTACCGCGCCACCGGAACCATTGCACAGGCGCTCTGGGGGGGCGTGGGGGGGAGCGAGCTCCCCCCACATGGACCGAGGAGGACCGTGTGGAATTCGTATCTGTCGAAGTAGACGATCGAGTGGCAACCATAAAACTCGAACGGCCGCCGGTGAACGCCCTCAACGAGCAGGTCCAGGAGGAGCTGCGCGAGGCCGCCGGGATGGTCAGCGGCGACGACCGTGTCGGGGCGGTGGTGCTCTGGGGGGGACCCAAGGTCTTCGCGGCGGGCGCGGACATCAAGGAGATGCAGGGCAGGACCTTCGCCGAGATCTCCTCGCGCGCCGGCGACCTGCAGGCGGCCTTCACCGCGCTGGCACGGATCCCGAAAGTGGTCATCGCCGCCGTCAACGGCTACGCCCTCGGCGGCGGCTGCGAGCTGGCGCTCACCGCCGACCTGCGCATCGCCGCGACCGACGCGCAGCTTGGCCAGCCCGAGATCCTGCTCGGGATCATCCCGGGCGCTGGCGGCACGCAGCGGCTCCCGCGGCTGATCGGCCCCTCGCGCGCCAAGTCGCTGATCTACTCCGGCCGCTTCTGCAAGGCCGAGGAGGCCCTGGCGATCGGCCTGGTCGACGAGGTCCACCCGCCCGAGCAGGTCTACGCCAAGGCCCGCGAGGCGGCCGCCCGCTATGCCAGAGGACCGGGCATCGCCCTGCGCGCGGCCAAGCAGGCGATCGATGGCGGCCTGGACGGCGGCATCGACGCCGGCCTGCTGCTGGAGCGCCACGCCTTCCAGTCGCTGTTCGCCACCGAGGACGCCGCCGAGGGCATGGCCTCGTTCGTCGAGCGCGGCCCTGGCAGGGCGACCTTCAAGAGCCGCTAGGCGCCGGGGCCGGCGGCGCCCGTGACCTCGGGCGACGCGGCGCGGAGGCCGGCGGCGGCCTGGTCGGGGTCGACCACGTTGATGATGATCCCGGTCGCCAGCTCGAACCCTCCGTAGGTGGTCAGGCGGGGGAGAAGGTGCAGGTGCCAGTGGAAATCGGGGACGCCCGGCGGGGCTGAGTGCAGCACCAGGTTGTAGGGGGCGCTCGCCCCGACGACCCCGCCGAAGCGGCGCAGCAGGCGGCCGAGCGCGCCGGCGACCTCCAGGTCGCCGGCGGCGTCGCCCTCCTCGAAGCGGGGCCGGTGTGCCTGCGGTACCAGCAGCGCCTCATACGGCATGGACGACGCCCACGGGCAGATGGTGAGCAGGTCGCTGACGTCCTCGACGGCCCGGTCGCCGCGGCGCTCGCGCTCCACCACCGCGCAGGCCGCGCAACCGGGGCCCGTGAGCCGCTCCAGCTCGGCCCGGACCAGCTCCGGCCGCTCCACGGTCGCGATCAGCTGGCTATGGGGGTGCTCCAGCGAGGCGCCGGCGGTGCGGCCCTGGTTGACGATCACCACGATGGAGCCGAACGGGTCCGGCCGGTGCGCCGCCAGCCGTGCCCGGTAGGCGGCCACCACCAGGGCGGTCTGCTCCACCGGCAGGTCGGCGAGGCTGGCGTCGTGGTCGGTCGAGTGGATCACGACCTCGTGCGCCCCGGCGCTCGGGGCCGAGCGGTAGAGCCCGCCGTCGGGGTTGGGCGCCGCCGGCGGGCCCGCGAAGGCCGGGAACTTGTTCGGCACCACCCGGACCCTCCAGCCCGGGCCGTCGGCGGCGCTGCCCGGCTCCCGGTCCGCCCAGAGCTCCGGGGGGGTCATATGCTCGTGACCTGGGCAGAACGGGCAGCCGAGTGTCCCGCGGGAGGGGCCGACGTCACCCAGGAACGCCTCCGGCCGGGCGGCGCGGCCGGCGGCGATCGCGACCAGGCGCCCGCTGAGCGGGTCCTCGCGCAGCTCGCCCGGGGCTGTCAGCGGCGCCGGAGGCGGCAGGTGGATGGGCGCGACGCCGATCGAGCCTGCTGGCGCGCGTGAGAGCTGTCGACGGTTCACTGGCGACTGATCCTCTTCGTTGGTGGACGCGGTCCGGCTTTCGGGGAGCCTATGGGGTCGCGCCACGTCGGGGCCAGTTGCGGCATCATGGGCCGCGGCCCAGTTGGGCCCTTCTGCTCTTCGGCGACCTTTTGGAGGACGAACGCGTGAAGATCCTGGTCACCGTCAAGCGCGTGCCGGACACGGCCGCGGAGAAGCGGCTCGACCCGGCGGACAAGACGCTCGACCGCGAGTCGGTCGAGACCATCATGAACCCGGTGGACGAGTACGCGGTCGAGGAGGCCCTGCGCCTCAAGGAAGCAGCCGGCGGCGAGGTCATCGTGCTGTGCATGGGGCCGTCCTCGGCCCTCCCCACCATCCGCAAGGCCCTCTCCATGGGGCCCGATTCGGCCGTGCACGTCCACGACGACGGGCTCCACGGCTCGGACGTGCTCGCCACCGCCAAGGTCCTGGCGGCCGCCATCCGCAGGGTCGAACCCGACGTGGTCATCTCCGGGTCGGAGTCCACCGACGCCCGCACCTCGCTGGTGGCCGGCGCTGTGGCCGAGTACCTCGGCTGGCCAGGCCTGATCGGCGCCAAGAAACTGGGGGTGGACGGCGGCACCATCCGCATCCACCGCGAGACCGACAGCGGCTACGACGTGCTGGAGGCCTCGGGGCCGGCGGTCGTGTCGGTGGTCAAGGGCATCAACGAGCCCCGCTACCCCTCGTTCAAGGGGATCATGGCCGCCAAGTCCCGGCCGGTGACCGACTATGGCCTGGCCGACCTGGAGATCGACCCGGGCTCGGTCGGCGCCGCCGGCTCCGCCACCGAGGTCGTCGACTTCACCCCCCGCCCGCCGAGGGAGGCCGGCCAGGTGGTCAAGGACACCGGCGACGGCGCCGCGGCGCTGGAGCTGGCCGAGTTCCTGGCCAGCCGCAAGTTCATCTGAGACGCAGCCTGCACCCGGCCTCGCGGCCGGTGAGGGTCGAAACATCTAGGAGGGCTGGCGATATGGCAAGCGTTCTGGTTCTGGTCGAGCACGACGGGGGCGACCTCAGGAAGGTCACGGCCCAGATGCTGACCAAGGCCCGCGAGCTGGGCGAGCCGGCCGCGGTGTTCGTCGGCGACGGGCTGCAGGCGGCGACGGAGGCGCTGGGCCGCTACGGGACGCAGACCGTCTACGCGGCCACCGGCGAGGGCTGGACCAACCAGCTCACCGGGCCGGTGGTCGACGCGCTGGAGGCGGCCGCCGACCGTGCCGAGCCGGCCGCCGTGCTGGTGGCGGCGACCCCTGGCGGCAAGGACGCCGCCGTGCGCCTGGCCGCCCGCAAGGGCTGGGGCGTGCTGGCCGACGTGGTCGACCTGGACGGCGACCTCGTGGCCACGCAGAACGTCTTCGGCGGGGCCACTATCGTCCACTCCAGGGTCACCGCCGGCACGCCGGTGCTGACGATCAAGCCCAACGCCTTCCCGGTGGAGGAGTCGCCCGCGCAGCCGCGGGTCGTCGACCTGGAGCTGACGCCCCAGGCCGGGCCGGCCGAGGTGCGCATGACCGAGCACGTGGTCGAGGAGCGCGGCGGCCGGCCCGACGTGGCCGAGGCCGAGATCATCGTCTCCGGAGGCCGCGGGCTCCAGGACCCGTCCAACTTCGCGCTGGTGGAGGCGCTGGCCGACTCGCTCGGAGCGGCCGTCGGCGCCAGCCGCGCGGCGGTGGACGCCGGCTGGTACCCGCACCAGCACCAGGTGGGGCAGACCGGAAAGACGGTTTCACCACAGCTTTACGTGGCAGTTGGTATCTCAGGTGCGATCCAGCACCGGGCGGGTATGCAGACCTCGAAGACGATCGTCGCGATCAACAAGGATTCCGAGGCGCCGATCTTCTCGATCTCGGACTTTGGCGTCGTGGGCGATCTCTTCAAGGTCGTTCCCAGGCTGACCGAGGAAGTCGTGAAGCGAAAGGGCTGATGGAAGCGCCGCTGCCGATCGCAGATCCAGGTCGCGCGAAGCGTGGCCCCTCCAGGCGACCGGCGATCGTGGAAGCGGCGCACTGGCTTCGGTCTCTCGGGATGGCGGCCGGGCTGCTGCTGACGCAGCCGGCCCGGTGGCTGCGGCTGCACGCGGCCCTGCGCCGGCTCGGCGCCACCGTGACGGCGCACGCCGACGAGCTGCCCCACCCACTGCTGCTCGAACGGCTGCTGGCCAGGCGCGCCGCCGCTGAGCGGCGGCTGGTCTCCACGGCCCCACCCTGGCCGGACGCCGAACTGGACGTGGTGGGGCGGGCGCGCGGGTTCCTCCGCGGAGGCCTGCTGCGCTACGCGGGCCCTCGCCTGCTCGCCCACCGGCGGCTGCGCGGCACCGAGCGCCACCTCGGCGCGGCTGCCATGGACCTGGCCGAGCTTCCCGGTCCCGTCCTGGCGGTGCGCCAGCACGCCGGCGTGGTCGAGGAGGCGCTCGACGGCGCCCGCGCCGAGATCGGCGACCATCTCGCCGAGGCCGCCGCCTCCTCTCGGGTCCTGGCCGGCGCCGCCGCCGAGGGCGCCCGGGCCGCCTCGGCCATCACCGCCCACGCCATCGTCCTCACCTCGCTCGCCACCGCGCGCGCGACCCGCGCGGGCTCGCTCGCCTCCGGCCGGGCGACCCGGGCCGCTTCCCTCGCCACCGGCCGGGCGACCCGGGCGGCCTCGCTCGCCACCGCAAGGGCGACACGGGCGGGGTCGCTGGCCTCCGGAAGGGCGACCCGGGCGGCCTCGCTCGCCGCCGGCCGGGCCGCGTGGGCGGCGCTGCTGGCGTTGGCGAGGGGGACCCGTGCGGTGGTGCTGGCGCTGGGCGCGGCGGTGCTCGCCACGGCCCGGGGAGTCGTGTGGGCTGGCCGGGTGGCGGGCGCGCCGCTCTGCCCGATCGTGCGGACGATGGCGGCGCCGCCGGACCCACGGCTGCCGGCGTGGCGGCGGTTCCTGCGGCCGGTCGCCGCGGCGCTGGCGCTGACGCTGCTGGCCGGTGCGCTGGCCGGGCTGCCCGCGGCCGCGATGCTCGGCGGCTCGGTCAAGGCGGCCTCGGCGGGGCTGCCGGACCTGGCGAACCTGCGGCCGCTGTCCCAGCCGGAGCGCACCCAGGTCTACGACCGCGGCGGCCACCTGATCGAGGTCCTCCACGACGAGCAGGACCGCATCGTCGTGCCCTTGGCGTCGATGCCCCAGGTGCTCCGCGATGCCGTCCTGGCCGCCGAGGACGAGCGTTTCTACGAGCACCACGGCATCGACGACCGCGGGATCCTGCGGGCGCTGCTGGCCAACGTGCTGCAGGGCCAGACCGTCCAGGGCGGCAGCACCATCACCCAGCAGCTGGTGCGCAACGCCTATCCCGACCTCCGCGACCGCTCCCTGGTCCGCAAGGTCAAGGAGGCGTCGCTTGCCGCGCAGCTCGAGGAGCGGATGTCCAAGGACGAGATCCTGGAGGCCTACCTCAACCGCGTGTACTTCGGCGCCGGCTACTACGGCGTCGAGGCGGCCAGCCGCGGCTACTTCGGCAAGCACGCCGCCGCCCTCAGCCTCGCCCAGGCCGCCACGCTGGCCGGGGTCATCCGCGAGCCGGAGGGCGCCAACCCCCGCACCTCCCCCGGGCGGGCGGTCCAGCGGCGCAACACCGTGCTCCAGCAGATGGTCTCGCTCGACATGGTGTCGGCCTCGGGCGCCGCAAAGGCGACCAGGACCGCGCTGCGGGTGCAGCCGCCAGGCGATCCCGGCGGCCACTACCCCTGGTTCATCGACGCGCTCAAGCGCCAGCTCATGGCGGACCCGCGTCTGGGCGCCACCGTGGCGGAGCGCCGCCGCAACCTCTACGAGGGTGGCCTGCGCATCGTCACCACCCTCGACACCACCGCGCAGCAGCAGGCCGAGCAGGCGGCGGCCACGTGGCGGCCGAAGTCCGGACCCGACGTCGCGCTGGTCTCGCTCGACCCGCGCGACGGCGCCGTGCGCGCGATGGTCGGCGGGCGCAACTACAACCGCCACAAGTTCAACCTGGCGATCCAGGCGCAGCGGCAGGCCGGCTCGTCGTTCAAGCCGTTCGTGCTGGCCGCGGCGATGGACGACGGCATCTCCCCAGACTCGCTGTGGGAGTCCAGCGGCTTCTCCAGCAACGACGTCTGCGGCGTCCCGTGGACGGTCAACAACTTCGAGGGGAAGGGCTCGGGCACGATGCCGCTGCGCGAGGCCACCTGGCACTCAGTCAACGGCGTCTACGCGCGCGTGATGGCGCGGCTGTGCCCCGCCAGGGTCGTGAGCATGGCCAGGCGACTCGGCCTGGACGTTCCCGAGGCGCAGTCGCACGCCCCCTCGATCGCGCTCGGCAGCGCCAACGTGACCCCACTGGACATGGCCAGCGCCTATGCCACCATTGCCGACCTGGGCGTCTACCACAAGCCGATGCTCTTCACCGAGATCAGCCGGCACGGCCAGACGCTGATCGACAACCAGCCCAAGGGGGAGCGGCGCATCTCCGCGGCGCTCGCCTTCCAGGTCACCGACGTGCTCAAGGGCGTCGTGCGCAGCGGCACCGGGACCGCGGCCCAGATCGGCCGGCCGGAGGCCGGCAAGACCGGAACCACCCAGGACTTCCGTGACGCCTGGTTCATCGGCTACACGCCGCAGCTCTCGACCGCGGTGTGGATGGGCAATCCGGAGCAAGAGGTGCCAATGGAGGACGTCGGCGGCATCCAGGTCACCGGCGGGTCATATCCAGCCAGGATCTGGCACGATTTCATGGCTGCCGCGCTTGCCGGCCAGCCCTTGCTCGACTGGAGCCAACCGCAGGGGAGCCTGGGCTTCTCGGTGGCGCCACCGTCCGGCGGGAACCAGGGCGACCACCAGCGCCCACGCGGACGGAGACGCGGGCCGGGCCCGGGCTGACCGGGCGAGGCGGCAAGAGCCGACCAGCGCGAAAGGACCACCCTGTGCCATATCTCGACTACGCAGCGACCGCGCCGCTCCGTGCGGAGGTCCTGGAGGCCATGCGCCCGTACCTGGAGCGCCCGGTCGCCAATCCCTCCAGCCAGCACGGTCCCGGCAGGGCGGCCCGCGCGGCCGTCGAGACGGCGCGCGAGCAGGTGGCGGCCATGGTGGGAGCCGACCCGGCGCAGGTGATCTTCACCTCCGGCGGCACCGAGGCGGACAACCTCGCGGTCAAGGGCACCGTGCTGCTGCGCGAGCCCGGCGAGCGCCACCTGGTGGTGTCCGCTGTCGAGCACCACGCCGTGCTCGACGCCGCCGAATGGGCGGTGGTCGACGCCTGCGCCACCGTGGCGCTGGCGCCGGTGGACGGGGTCGGCCGGGTCGACCTCGGCCGCCTCGGCGAGCTGATCGAGCCGGGCCGCACCGCTCTGGTGGCGCTGATGGCGGCCAACAACGAGGTCGGGACGCTGCAGCCGGTGGCGGCGGCCGCCGGGCTGGCTCACGCCGCCGGCGCGGTGGTGCTCTGCGACGCGGTCCAGGCCGCCCGCCACCCTGGGATCGACGTGGCCGCCGACGGCCTCGACCTGGTGGCGCTGGCCTCGCACAAGCTGGGCGGGCCGGCCGGGGTCGGTGCGCTGGTGACCCGGGCCGGGCTGCCGCTCCGCCCGCTGGTGCACGGCGGCGGTCAGGAGCGCGGGATGCGCTCCGGGACGCTGCCGGTGGCGGCGATCGTTGGCTTCGGCGCGGCGGCCGCGCTGGCGGTGGCGGAGCGCGGGACCGGTGCCGGCGCGCTGGCGCGGCTGCGCGAGCGCCTGCTGGACGGCCTGCGGGCGGTGGAGCCAGGCCTCCAGGTCAATGGCGACCCCGGCACCGGCCTGCCGGGGCTGCTGTCGGTGCGCCTACCAGGGCGCCGCAGCGAGGACGTGCTGCTGCTGCTGGACCGCGGCGGGGTCGCCTGCTCCGCCGGGTCCGCCTGCGCCAGCGGCGCGACCGGCGCCTCCCACGTGCTGCTGGCCATGGGCCGTACGCCGGTGGAGGCGCGCGAGACGATCCGGCTGAGCCTCGGCCACGGCTCCAGCGAGGCGGACGTGGACGCCGCGGTCGCCGCCTTCCGCCACGCCGTGGCCGTGCTCGACGCCGGCCGCTCCGCAGCGGAAAGCGCCGGAGCCTCACACGGACGGCCGGCTCCCGCGGGAGCCGCCCAAGCCCCCGACCGGCAGCACGCCTCCGCCGGGGGCGTGCCGTGAGCGGGCAGGTGCTGGCCGCGATGAGCGGCGGCGTGGATTCTTCGGTGGCGGCGGCGCTGCTGGTCGAGGCGGGCTTCGACGTGACCGGGGTGCACCTGAAGCTCTCCGACACGCCGGCGCACCTCCAGATCCAGGGCAAGGGCTGCTGCACCGTGGCCGACGCCGACGACGCCCGCAGGGTGGCCGACACGCTCGGCATCCCCTTCTACGTGTGGGACCTGGCCGACGAGTTCCACCAGGCCGTGGTCGCCGACTTCGAGGCGGAGTACGCCCGCGGCCGCACGCCCAATCCCTGCGCCCGCTGCAACGAGCGGGTCAAGGTCGCCGGCCTGCTCGACCGCGCCAGGGCGCTGGGGTTCGACGCGCTGGCCACCGGCCACTACGCACGCGTCGAGGGCGGCCGGCTCCACCGCGCGGCCGACCCGGCCAAGGACCAGTCCTACGTCCTCTACATGCTGGGGCCGGAGCAGTTGGCACACCTGCGCCTGCCGCTCGGCTCGCTGACCAAGCCGGAGGTCCGGGCGATCGCCGCCCGGCGCGGGCTGCGGGTCGCCGCCAAGCCCGATTCCTACGATGTCTGCTTCATCCCGGACGGGGACACGGCCGGCTGGCTGGAGCGCCGGCTCGGCCGCCGCTCCGGCGAGGTGGTCGACGCCACCGGCACGGTGCTCGGCCGCCACGAGGGCGCCTACCGCTACACCGTCGGCCAGCGCCGCGGGCTCGGCGTGGCCGCGCCGACCCCCCGCTACGTGCTGCGGGTGGAGCCGGCCGCCAACCAGGTGGTCGTTGGCGGGCGCGAGGACCTGGCGGTGCGCACCGTCGAGCTGGAGGGCTCGACCGCCACGGACGGGATGGGCCTGCGGCCGGGCCGGGCGGCCGCGCGCCTGCGCGCCCACGGTGCCGAGGTCGGCTGCCTGGTGGTGCCCGGCGAGGACGGGCGGATCCTGCTGGAGCTGGACGAGCCGGTGCTCGGCGTCGCGCCGGGGCAGGCCGGCGTGCTCTACGACGGCGACCTGGTGCTCGGCGGCGGAACCATCGCGGCCGCCAGCGCCGCGACGGGCCACGGCCGGCCGACGCCCGTGAGCGGCCGCGGATGAGCGCCCTGCCCCCTGCGTTCCGGCCCAGAGGCGCCGGGACGGGGACCGGCGGCATGCCCCACACTGGCGCGGCCGAGTGCGTGGAGGCCGCCGTCAGCGCCTGCCCCGAGCTGCCGTTCTGGCCCACCAGGCCGCTCGCCGTCCCCGCCGAGGGGATGATCCCTCAGTGGGCCCTCGGCCTCCCGGGGGTTGGCGAGGCACCCGGTGACGGGACCGTCGTGGCGCCGCTGGCCTGGGTGGGAAGGGACCGGGCGCCGGGCCGGGCGGCGCTGGCGGCCGAGGCGGCGGGGACCGTGGAGCCGTTCCTGCGGGAGCTGGCTTCACGTCCTGCCGGCTGGCTGAAGCTGCAGGCGACCGGCCCCGTGGCGCTGGCGCTGGAGCTGGAGGCGGACGGGCGGCGGGCGTTCGCCGTGCCGCCGGCGCGAGGGCCGCTGGCGCTCGGCTACGCGGCGCGGGTCCGCTCGGTCGTGACCTGGGTACGCGAGGCCCTGCCCGCCTGGAAGGTGCTGCTGGTGCTGGACGAGCCGTCGCTGGCGAGCCCCGCGGTCGCCGAGCGGCCGCAGGTCGCCCTGGAGCTGTGGCGCTCGCTGGGCACCACCGGCGCCGACGTCACCGGCCTGCACTGCTGCGCAACGCCACCCTGGGGCCTGATCCTGGACCTGGACCCGCAGCTGGTGTCGTTCGACGCGATCCGCGACGGGGACGCCGCCACCGACGACCCCGCCTTCCGCCGCCTCGTCGAGAGCGGCTCCGCCGTGGCCTGGGGCCTCGTCCCTGCCGGCACAGAGGACGGCGCCGACCCCGACCCGGGGGCGCTCGACCCGGACACGCTCGCCGATCGCCTGTTCGACCTGGTCGAGTGGACCGCCGGCGACTACCTGCCCGAGGTGCTTGCCCGCTCCGTGGTCACCCCGACCTGCGGCCTGGCCTCCCTCAGCGAGCGGGAGGCGACGCGCCGGCTGGCGCTGGCCGCCTCCGTCGGCTCCCGCGCCTGGGCGCTCGCCGGCCTTCCCTGACGTGTGCGCCCAGGCGCGGGAGCCGGCCGGTCTCATCGCGCGACGCGACCGACCTGCGTCGGCGCCTCCTGTCGCGACGACGCCTGGTCGTCGTGGAATAGCGGCGGCCACGCAACAGGGAGGCGAGCGCGGCGATGGCGGCCATGCAGGCCGCCGCGCCGAACACGATCACCAGGCCGTGGTGGAACGGGCCGGAGATCAGCTCGGGGAAGAATCGCTTGCCGGTCAGCACCGCCACGTTGCGCGCTGGCAGCGAGTTCAGCACCCCGGTCGGCGCGAGCAGGTGACCGACCGGGTTGTTCCCGAGGAAGGCGGCGAACAGCGTGCTCACCGGCGGCAGGTGCGCGACGCTCGCCGCCACGCCGGCCGGCACGCCCTGGCCGCGCAGCCCGGCGGTGAGCGTCGACGGCAGCGAGGTGGCCAGGCCGGCGATCATCAGCGAGAAGAACACGCCGATGGACAGGGCGGTCCCGGAGTTCTGGAAGGTCGAGCGCATGCCGGAGGCCACCCCCCGTTGCCCGGGTGGGACGCTGCTCATGATCGCGGAGGTGTTGGGCGCCGAGAACATCCCCTGGCCGATCCCGCTGAGCAGCAACAGGCTGGCGAAGGCGGTGTAGCCGAAGTCGACCGGCAGCGCCAGCAGCCCAATGAACGCGCCGGCGACCAGCAGCAGACCGCCGGTGGCGAAGGCACGCGCGCCGAACCGGTCGGACAGATAGCCCGACAGCGGTCCGGCGACCAGGAAGCCGGCGGTCAGCGGCAGCATGTAGATGCCCGCCCACAGCGGCGTGTCCTGGAAGTTGTAGCCGTGTAGCGGCAGCCAGATTCCCTGCAACCAGATGATCAGCATGAACTGCAGGCCGCCCCTGGCGATCGCGGTGAGCAGCGCGGCCAGGTTGCCGGCCGCGAAGGCCCTGATACGGAACAGGTCCAGACGGACCATGGGCTCCGCCACGCTGGTCTCCGCGACGCAGAAGGCTGCCAGCAGCCCGATGCCCGCGGCCATGCCGCCGAGCACCCACGGGCTCGTCCAGCCGGTCGCGTGGCCGCCGTACGGCTGGATCCCATGGGTGATCGCGACCAGGATCGCCGCCGTGCCGGCGGTGAAAGTCACGTTGCCGACCCAGTCGATGCGGGCGCGGTGGCGGGCGCCGACCTCGCGCAGGCTACGGTACGACCAGACGGTGCCTCCGATGCCGAACGGCACGCTCACCCAGAACACCGCCCGCCAGTCGATCGCGGCCAGCAGGCCGCCGGCGACCAGACCGAGGAACTGACCGGCAAGCGCGGTGATCTGGTTGATGCCCAGCGCCATTCCGCGCTGGCTCGCCGGGAAGGCGTCGGTGAGGATCGCGGCCGAGTTGGCGGTCAGCATGGCACCGCCGACGGCCTGGACGATGCGCCAGCCGATCAGCCACAGCGCTCCCCGCTCCGCCCTGAAGGGGTCCAGCGACAGCGCCAGCGAGGCCGCGCTGAACACCACGAACCCGAAGTTGTACATGCGGACCCGGCCGAACATGTCGCCGAGCCGGCCAAGCGCCACCACCAGCACCGCCGACACCAGCAGGTAGCCGAGGATCATCCAGAGGAGGTAGCCGATGTTGGCCGGCGCCAGCGGGTCGAGCCCGATGCCGCGGAAGATCGCCGGCATCGCGATGATCACGATCGAGCTGTCCAGCGTGGCCATCAGCACGCCGAGGGTGGTGTTGGACAGCGCGATCCACTTGTAGCGGCCGTTCGAGGTCACAGACGATCCGCCAGCCGTTCCAGCAGCGGGATCATCGAGATCAGGCGGCGCTGCTCGGAAGGGCTGAAGCCCCCGGCCAGCGCCTCGGCCATCCGGCGCGTGTTCAGCGAGCGCCTGTCGACCAGCACCCGGCGGCCGGCCGCGGTCACCGACATCAGCACGCGGCGACCGTCGCCGGCATCAGGCGTGCGGCCGACCATGCCGCGTTGCTCCAGAGCGGTCAGGGTCGCGCCCATCGCCTGTGGCCGCACCCGCTCCAGTGCGGCAAGCGCGCCGGGCGTGGCCGGCCCGTCCCGGTCCAGGCGCGACAGCACCGACAGCTCCGAAAGGGTGACCTCGCCGGTGGCATGAGCCTGCCGCAGGCGCCGCACGATCCGCCCGACGACGACGCGCAGGTCATTGCCAGCTCGCAGCAGATCCGCTGTATCGGTCCTCGTCTCCGCCATAATCATCAAGTTAGGCTTATCAACCTGGATGTACAAGTGAGCAGCATGCTGGCCCCGACGGCGGATGGGGCTCAAGGCGGAGCCGGGAGCTCGCGGCTCAGAACCGGTCGAGCAGTTGGGGGATGGACTCGACCACCACGAAGCGGTCGGTGGCGTTCGGAAGCTCGCGCTCCTCCAGGACCCAGGTGTGGGGATGGGGGACGAGCACGGCGCCGAGGCCCGCGTCCAGCGCCGGCCAGATGTCGGACATCGGTGAGTTGCCGATCATCCAGGTGCTGGCGGGGTCGAGCCCGCGGCTGGCCACCAGCGACCGATACACCTCGGGGTCCTTCTCGTCGACGACGGTGACCTCCTCGAACAGCGCGGCCAGCCCCGAGGCGGCCAGCTTGCGGTGCTGGTCGTCGGGGTGGCCCTTGGTCAGCAGCGCGAGCCGGTGGCGGCTCCGCAGCGTCGCCAGCGTCTCGCCAACCCCGGGCAGGACCTCGACGGCGCCCTCGCGCATCGGCCGGCAGAGCCGGTCGAGCAGCGCGGCGTCCTCCCCGTTGGGAGAGGTGGCGTCGCGCAGGCGGGCCAGGCAGTCGCCCAGGCTGCGGTGGAAGGTCCTGACGCCGTAGCCGTGGACGCTGCAATTGGCCCGCTCGATTTCGTCGAGGACCGCGCGCACCTGCCGCCGGGTCATGGTGGGGTGCGCGAGATGGTCGATGAACGCCTCGATCGCGCGCTCGAACAGGACGTTGTTCTCCCACAGCGTGTCGTCGGCGTCGAAGATCAGGTTCAGCACCACTGGCTCCCGGGTCGGACCAGGTCGAGGATGGCGGCCCAGCCGCCGCTCGAGGGTGGGTCGATGATGTGGTCAGCGTGGCTGAGCGCGTCGGGCGAGCCGCCCGCGACCACGCAGGCGATGCTGGCCGCGCCGAGCAGCTCGACGTCGTTGGCGCCGTCGCCGACCGCCAGCACCCGCTCGGGATCCAGGCGCTGGTCGCCGCAGAAGGCCAGTACCCCGCTCCACTTGCTCACGCCCAGCGGCCGCACCTGGAGCGTCGAGCCCCCGTACATCAGGTCGGGGGTGACGCTGGCGCTGCCGACGCCGCTGGCGACGATCGAGGCGGCGACCCCGGCGAGCTCGATGGCGTCGCCGCCGACGACCGTGAACGACAGCACCGGATCGGCCCGGACGGCCCTGGAGAGGTCGTCGCGCGCAACCCACGGAGCGGCGCGGGCCAGGTGCCCCGGATGGGTCGACGGACGGTCGCCGACGACGATGTCCACGCCGGGCCGCTCCACGTGCAGGCAGGGCTGGAACCCGCCGGCGGCGAACGCGTGCAGCACGGTGGCGGCCGCCTCCGGTGAGAACGCCACCCGGTGGAAGGCGCGGCCGTCGCGCAGGTCGCGGCCGATCGAGCCGTCCAGCATCACCGCCGGGCCGCGCAGGCCGGCGCCCTCCAGCACCAGCGCGGCCGTGCGGGGCCGCCGCCCGGTGGCGATCAGCACGGGGATGCCGGCGTCGCCCAGGGCGCGGACGGCCCGGATGGTCTTGGGGTGGACCCGCTCGCCAGCGTCCGAAAGAGTGCCATCGAGATCGGTGACCACGAGCTCGACAGCGCTTGACATGTTCCAGAGGGTAGCGGAGATAGGCGTCCATGCAACCGTCGTGTACCGATGCCCGATGCCGCCGCCGCGGCTCTAGCCGAGCTGGCGCAGGGCGTCCTCGAGGCCGCGCACGAACGTCGGGTAGGGGTAGATCAGCTCGCGCAGGGCCGCCACCGGCACGCGCTGCCGGATCGCCAGCACCAGCAGGCCGATGACCTCGCCGGCGCTCGGCCCCATCACCGAGCCGCCCAGCAGCACGCCCCGGTCGGCGTCGGCCACCAGCTTGGCGACGCCGTGCTCGGCGCCCGGCCCGTGGATCCAGCCGCGCGTCGAGGAGGCGGTGGTGGCGACGCCCGTGCGGACGCGGTGGCCCGCCTCGCGCGCCATCGCCTCGGTGAGGCCGACGCCGGCGATCTCCGGGTCGGTGAAGGTGACCCGGGGCACGGCGGAGTAGTCGGCCGGCTGGTGGTCGCGGCCCAGCACGTCGGCGGCCGCGATGCGCCCCTGGTAGACGGCCATGTGCGTGAACGCGCCCTTGCCGGTCACGTCGCCCACCGACCACAGCCCCGGGCCGGCGCGCAGGTGCTCGTCGACCTCGACGGCACGGGCGCCGGGGTCGAGCCCGGCGGCGTCGACCCCCAGCGAGCTCAGGTCCGAGTGCCTCCCCGTGGCAACCAGCAGGCGCTCGCCCTCGGCCCTGGTCCCGTCCGACAGCTCGACCACCACGCCGCCGTCGCCGGGGCGCGGCCGCACCGACTTCGCCGAGACCCCGGTGTGCAGCGCGATGCCCTCCTCGCGCAGCACCTCGGCGATGGCCTCGCCGTTCTCGGGCTCGTCGGCCGGCAGGGCGTGCCCGCTCACCTCCACCATGATCACCTCGGTGCCGAAGCGGTGGAACGCCTGCGCCAGCTCCAGCCCGATCGGCCCGGCGCCGAGCACCACCAGCGAGCGCGGCAGCTCGGTGGCCTCGATCGCATCGCGATTGGTCCAGAAGGCGACCTCGTCGAGCCCGTCGACCGGCGGTCTCGACGGTTCGCCGCCGGTGGCGATGACGATCCCGCGGGTCGCCTCGAAGCGCTCGCCGTCGACCTCCACGGCGCGGGGGCCGGCGATGCGCGCCTGCCCCCGAAGGAACGTGCCGCCCTTGCCTTCGAAGCGCTCGACCGCGATCTGGTCGTCCCAGTTCGAGGTCGCCTCGCGCACCCGCGCCGCCACCGGCGCCCACGACGGCTCGGCGGTCGCCCGGCCGGCCAGCCTGGCGACCCTGCCGGTCTCGGCGAGCGCGTTGGCCGCCCGCACCATCATCTTGGAGGGGATGCACCCCCAGTATGGGCACTCGCCGCCGACCAGCTTGCGCTCGATCCCCAGCACGCGCATGCCCGCCTCGGCGGCGCGACCGGCAACCTCCTCGCCGCCCACGCCCATCCCGATCACGACGAGCTCAGGCTGCTCCACCATTGGCCGCTCCCTGTCCGAGACACCCCGGTCGGCCCTATTCTCGCGCATCGGCCCGGCCGGGTGGCCGCCGCGGCGGATGGCTCCCGGGTGCTGTCATCCTGGTGGGTGATACTGGGTCGTCGAGGCTCTGAGCACGGACGCAAGGGGGAACAGGGGTGTCACTGCCGCCAGAGGAGGCAGCCAAGCGGGTCGACGAAATCCGCGCCCGCATACGGGACGCGGCGTATCGCTACTACGTGCTGAGCGATCCGGACATTTCCGATGCTGAGTACGACGAGCTCATGCGCGAGCTGGAGGGGATCGAGGGCGACTACCCCGATCTGGTCACTCCCGACTCGCCGACGCAGTCCGTCGGCGCCCCCCAGGCCACCGCCTTCGCGCCCGTCCGCCACCGCGTGCCCATGCTCTCACTCGACAACGCCTTCAGCCAGGAGGAGCTGCTCGCCTGGGGCAAGCGCACCGAGAGGGCGGTCGACGCCGTGGACGGCTACGTCTGCGAGCTCAAGATCGACGGCGTGGCCGTGTCGCTCCAGTACGAGCGGGGGCGCCTGATCCAGGCGGCCACGCGAGGCAATGGCACCGTTGGCGATGACATCACGCCCAACGTGCGGACGATCGGCAACGTCCCCGAGCGGCTCACCCTCGACGACCCGCCAGCGGTGTTCGAGGTGCGCGGCGAGATCTACTTCCCGACCGACGCGTTCGAACGCCTCAACCAGCAGATGGCGGCCGAGGGCAGGCAGGTGTTCGCGAATCCGCGCAACGCCGCATCTGGCGGCCTGCGGCAGAAGGACCCCAGGATCACGCGGTCCAGGATGCTCAAGCTGCTCTGCCATTCCTTCGGCCTCGCCGAAGGCGTCCGCTTCGCCTCGCACTCGGCCTTCCTGAAGTACTGCGAGGACGCCGGCCTGCCGGTCCCCGACGAGACCGTGCGCGCCGGCAACCTCGACGAAGTCCAGGAGTTCATCCGCCGCTGGGAGGAGCACCGCCACGACCTCGAGTACGAGATCGACGGCGTGGTGGTCAAGGTCGACTCCACCAACCAGCAGCAGGAGCTGGGGAACACCTCCAAGGCGCCTCGCTGGGCGATCGCCTACAAGTTCCCGCCGGAGGAGCGCACCACCCTGCTCAAGGACATCCAGGTCTCGATCGGCCGCACCGGAGCGGCGACGCCGTTCGCGGTGCTGGAGCCCGTGCTGGTCGCCGGCTCGACCATCGGGCTGGCCACGCTCCACAACGCCGACGAGGTCGAGCGGCGCGGAGTGCGCCCCGGTGACACCGTATGGGTCCGCAAGGCCGGCGACGTCATCCCTGAGGTGGTTGGCCCGGTGCTCAACAAGCGGCCACCCGAGTCCCAGCCCTGGCGCTTCCCGGAGCGCTGCCCCGAGTGCGGCACGACGCTGGTGCGGCCCGAGGGGGAGGTGGTCACGCGCTGCCCGAACACCACCGGCTGCCCGGCGCAACGCTGGGCGACCCTGGTCCACTTCGGCTCGCGCGGCGCCATGGACATCGAGCACCTTGGCGAGCGGACCGTCGCCGCGCTGATCGACGCCGGCAAGCTACGCGACGCCGCCGACATCTACTCGCTCACCGCCGAGGACCTCGCCGCCCTGCCCGGCTTCAAGGACAAGAGCATCGCCAACCTGCTGGAGGCGATCGAGGGTTCCAAGCAGCGGCCGCTCGACCGCCTGCTGGTGGGCCTGTCGATCCGGCACGTGGGCGATCACGTGGCCAACGTGCTCGCCAAGCGGATGAAGTCGCTGGAGGCGATCGCCAACGCCTCCGAGGAGGAACTGAACGCGATCGACGAGGTTGGCCCCACCATCGCCAGCAGCCTGCACGCCTGGTTCGCCGACGAGCGCAACCATGAGCTGGTCAGGCGCCTGGTCGAGGCGGGCGTCAGCACTCGTGCCGAGGAGGACGGCCAGCCCGAGGTCCCGCAGGTCCTGGCGGGCAAGTCGGTGGTGCTCACCGGCTCGCTCGAGGAGCAGACCCGCGAGCAGGCCGCCAGGGCGGTGGAGGAGCGCGGCGGCCGGGTGGCCTCGAGCGTGTCCAAGAAGACCGATTTCGTAGTGGTGGGCGCCGACCCCGGCTCCAAGGCCGAGCGCGCTCGGGAGCTTGGTGTCACGATGGTGGACGAAGCAGGCTTCCAGCGGTTGCTGGAGAAGGGCGAAGCCGTGTGAGCAACGTCTGGACACCTTGGGACCCCGAGGGCCACCGCTTCCCCGAACCCTCGGGTGACGAGCGCGGGCCGGACCCCGAGCCGATCGTTCGGAGCGTGCGGATCGGCTTCCTGCTCGCGGGCATCCTGGTCGCGGCCATGGTCAACGCCGGCGTCCATGGCGAGGCGGCGGGCGGCACCCCCAATCTGGCGGTGACCGGGATCGTCGGCGTGGTCGTCCTGGGGATCCTGGGGGCGGCCGGCTGGGCGTTCCGGCCGGCTCGGCTGCTCTCCGTCGGCAAGAAGGCGCTGAACACGCTCGACCAGCGGGAGCTCCGGCCTCGCGCGGAGCGCGCCAGAGCCATGGGCTTCCGCGGCCTGGCCATGACCTGGGCAGGCCAGGCGATGGTCCTGAGCTTCCTGCCGGCGCTCGCGGGCCTCGCCCTCGAGCTCGTCCATGGCGACCACTGGGAGCTGCTCGCCTTCGCGGGCATGAGCATGGTCGCGGGGTTCCTGCTCCAGCTCCAGGTCGCCGGCGCCGTCCGCCAGGCCGTCGACGACCCGGACATGCGCGCCCGCTACGGCTCGCGCTGAGGACCCGGCCGCCTCCCTCGGCCGCCTCCCGTGCCGGCCTCCGTTCGGCCCCGCTTCGCCGCCTCCCTCGGCCTCCCCTGGCGGGCTCCGTCCTGCCTCCCTTGGCGCCTTCCATCCTCGGGCTCTTCTCCCTGGCCTCGGCGCTTTCCAGCGGTGATCTCGCCCGATTTCTCAGGGCTTATGGCGGAACCGCCCGTATCGTCTGGCCCGTGACGAGCGCCATGAGGATGTGGGGGCGCGCGGGCAGGCGGGCGGTCCTCCCGAGCCGGTGACCGCACGATGCCCCGCGCACGGACGAGCAGCCGCTGCCCACGGGCGGTGGCAGGACCTGGGGGCATTTCGTGGCAGACCATCCCGATCTCAACGCCGACCGCCGCGGCCAGAACGCCCCGCCGCCCCCGCCGCCCCCGGCGGGCACCGCGGAAGGCGCGGACGCCGCGGGAGCCGCGGACGCCGGGGGAGGCCCGGTGCGGGTTCCGGTTGCGGGTCAGGGGCACGCGACCCGCGAGGCGCTGGAGGTCTCGGTGCCCATCTGGCGCCTCACGCCCAAGCAGCGAGCCGAGCTGCTACGGATCGTGGAGGCGGGCGGACGGAGCCAGCGCAAGGGCATCCCCAGGGAGCAGCCCTTCTGCCTGGCCGAGGCCGGCTATCTTGCCGTCTACGACGACGGCCTGGTCATGCTGACCCCGGCGGCCCTGCGCGCCATCACGATCGAGGCCGACCGGCGCGCGGCCGCCCGCGACGCCGCCATCGGCCAGCGGGCCCCGCTCAGCTCCTGACCGCGAAGAACCTGACCTCGCTGATCGAGGTCCGCTGGAGGCCCGACGACGGGTAGGTGCTCAGCACCACCAGCCGCAGGCGGTCGACCTCGCGAGGCCGGAAATTCACCGTCTGGAAGCCCTGCTTGTCCGCCAGGGTCGTCCGCAAGGTGGTGCCGTCGGAGAACTGCAGCTCGACCTCCTGCGGACGCGGACGCTTGGAGAACTCCGACCCCGACGCCCCGCCAGCGATGGCCACCCGTCCCAGCTCGACCGGATGGTCGAAGGAGAAGCGCAGGAAGGGCTGGGCGTCATTGCTGGGGACCAGGCGTGACCAGAAGGTCCCGAGCTTGCCGTCGATGACGTTGCCGGCCAGCCGCGAGCCCGACTGGGTCGAGGCCGCCACGCTCGCCGCCTGCACCGAGACCAGCGCAGGCGGGGGAGCGGTCGCGCTGGGGCGGCCGGCTTCCGAGGGCGAGCGGCCGCGGACGGACGCCAGCCACAGCCCGGCCCCGACGACCACGATGATCGCGACCAGCACACCGAACCGCCGCAGGGCGCGCTGCCGCTCGCGGTCGCGGACCGATGGTGCCCTGCGGGGCTGCCCCTCGCCGGGCGTCTCGACCGGTAGCCGCCGCAGCATGCGCTGCCATCTCGGCGGCTGCTTGAGCAGTTCCGCCTCGCTGGGGAACGCGTTGGCGCGCCGCGACGGAGGCCCCTCGCCGGTCGCCTCCGGCAGGACCAGGCGGTCCCGGCGGTCGTCACCCCCACCGCGGCCGGTCCGATCCGCGCGGGAGCCGCGGGCGTCGAACCCGGGGAGAGCTCCCTCTGGGACCGCCTCGCCGCGGATCGCCGCCCTGATCGCCTCCCGGGAGACCCGCGTCTCACCCTCCGAGGGCTCGGGCGCGCCCGGGCCGCCGGTCGCGTCGCCGCCGGGCCCTTGACTGCCCGCTGGCTCCGACGATTTCGAGAACGGCGACCATTCCTGTGGCTGCTCCGGCGGCCGCGAGGGCTCCCGCCCCCGGCCGAGCGCGGTCCTCCACCCCGGCTGCCGGCCCGGCGCCTGCTCGCGCGACTCCCACGGCGGCAGATCCTCCTGCTGCCCCGGAGCCTCCCGCGGCATCGGCTCCCGCGGCAGAGGCGCCTGCTCCTGGCGTGGGGCCTCCCACGGCATTGCCTCCGGCCCCCGCCGTGGTGTCTCCCGCGGCGGCTCCACCGGGCCGCGGTCCCATCCCATCGGCCGGCCCTCACCCGGCGGCCGGGTCTCACCCGGTAGGCGGTCCTCGCCGATTGGGCGGCTCTCGCGCGGCGGCGTCCGGGGAGGCGGAGGCCCGGCCGGTCGCGGTGGCCCAGAAGGTGGCAGCGCGGCCTGCCCCGCCGGTGGTGGTGGTGATGCGGAGGGTCGCGGCGGTGGTCCGGAAGGCGGTGGCACGGAAGGCGGCGGCCCGGTAGGGGTCGGCTGCCGCGCGGGCCCGGAAGGCGGCGGTTGGCCGGGCGGCGTGGAAGGCCCCACGAGGGGCGGTGCCGCGGCTGGTCGCGGTGGCTCCGGTGGCGGCCCCGCGTCCCGCGGCGGCGCCTCGGGGGGCGGCGGCCCGGGCGGGCGCGGCGATCCCGGTGGCGGCGGCCCGGCCAGACGCGGCGGGCCGGAAGGCGGCGGCGGGCCGGAACGGGGCGGCGTGCCGGGCGGCGGCGGGGGGCCGGAAGGTGGCGGGGGGCCGCCCTGCCTCGGTGGCTGGGGAGGCGGCGGTGTGCCGCCAGGCGGCCGAGCCCCCTGGGTTGGCTCGGGAGCTCCCTTGGGCTGCTCCGACGCCCCGCTCCGCCGATGCGGCGGCGCGCTCTCAGGTGTCGCGGATTGCTTTGATGGCTCGGTCGGCAATACCCCCGGAGGGGGCGGGAGGGGAGCCCAGGAACCGGAGTCGCCGCGATCGAACCACGACGTCGTGGTGGAGGCGCCGGCGTCGCGCCGGGCCGGCCCGGCCGGAGGCGCGGGAGGGCGTGGTGCGGCCGGCGGCTCCGAGGTCCCCAGCGCCGACCTGACGCCGCTGTGCCCGGCCTCGGGCGCGGAAGCCTGGTCGGCCGGCGGGTCGGGCCGGCGCGCCTCGGCGGCCGCGTCGAACGGCTGGGTGTCCTCGGCAGGGGCCTCCTCGGACGCGGGCCGCTCGACCCCGCTCGAATCGATCCGCAGCGGCGGCCGCTGCTCGCCGATGGCCTCGTCGCCCCAGCCCAGGAAGGCACCGCAGGCCGGGTTACGGCAGAACGGATCGGACCCCGGGTTCCGGAACCCGCATGACGGGCAGACGCTCATCCGGCGAGCACCTCCATCCGGTTGGGTGCGACCGTCCAGCCGCCGATCCCTCCGTCACCAGTCGCGGGCGCCAGTGTGTCCCGCTCGGCAGACCTCTCGTCCATCGATCCCACACCCCCTGTCCGGCTGCTCGGGTCAGAGCCAACCGGACCGGACCTCCCATCGCTTGCACCGGGACTCCCGTGGGACTTCCCGTGGACCCTTCCCATGTGGGCTTCCGAGTATTCTCGATGGTGGAGGGTACCTACGCCTAACCCGAGCCCGCCGCAACCCTGGAACCGGGCTGTGGATAATGAGCGGCAGCCTGTCGAGCCGTTTGGGTAGACTCGTTTCTGGCGCTTGGCGAATGGGCGCCGATCCCGTTTCCACCTGCTCGATTGCTGTATTGAGGAGTGCCATGCCGATCAGTCGTGCCGACGTGCAGCACGTCGCCCGCTTGGCCCGTCTCGCCCTCTCCGATGACGAGTTGGACCGCTTCCAGCGTCAGCTCTCCAACATCCTCGAAGAGGCAGAGAAGGTCAAGCGGCTGCCGACAGAGGGCGTGCCGCCGATGTCGCACGCCGTGCCACGGGTGAACGTCTGGCGCGACGATGTCGTCGGCCCCTGCCTCACCCAGGAAGAGGCGCTCTCCACCGCCCCGGCGGTCGAGCAGGGACGCTTCATGGTCCCCCGGATCATCGAGGAGGAAGGGTGACCGCCACGGGACCCTCCCTCTCCGACCTGACCGCCCACGAGCTGGCGGACCGCTTCGAGGCGGGCGAAGCCACCGCGGTGGCGGCGACCGAGGCCGCACTCGCCCGGATCCAGGGCACCGACGAGGTTCTGCACGCGTTCCTCACGCTCATGGGCGAGCAGGCGCTCGAGCAGGCACGCGCGATCGACGCCGCACGATCGCGGGGCGAACGGCTCGGCCCGCTGGCAGGGGTGCCGCTGGCGCTCAAGGACGTCCTGGTCACCAAGGGTGTGCGCACCACGGCCGGGTCGCGCATCCTCGACGACTTCCGCCCGCCCTACGACGCCACCGTGGTGCGGCGGCTGCGCGACGCCGGCGCGATCGTCGTCGGCAAGACGAACCTGGACGAGTTCGCGATGGGTTCCTCCACCGAGAACTCCGGTTTCGGCCCTACCCGCAACCCGTGGGACCCGAGCCGCGTACCCGGCGGGTCCAGCGGCGGCTCGGCGGCGGCCGTGGCCTCGGGCCAGGCGGTGCTCGGCATCGGCACCGACACCGGCGGCTCGATCCGGCAGCCGGCCTCGCTCTGTGGCGTGGTCGGGGTCAAGCCCACCTATGGCCTGGTCAGCCGCTACGGCCTGATCGCCTTCGCGTCGTCCCTCGACCAGGTGGGCCCCTTCGCCCGCGACGTCCGCGACGCGGCGACCCTGCTCGAGGTGATCGCCGGGCACGACCCGCTCGACTCCACCTCGATCGAGGACGCGCCGACCGACTTCACCTCGACACTCGAGCAGGGGGTCGAGGGCCTACGGATCGGCGTGGCCAAGGAGCTGCTGCCGGACAGCCTGGCCCCGGCGGTCATGGCGCCGCTGCGGGCGGCGATCGACCGCCTGGAGCGGCTCGGCGCGCGGATCGAGGAGTGCTCGCTGCCCTCCTTCGAGTACGCGCTGTCCGCCTACTACCTGATCGCTCCGGCCGAGTGCTCCTCGAACCTGGCCCGCTACGACGGCGTCCGCTGGGGCCTGCGGATCAAAGACCCCACCGACGTGGTCGACATGATGCAGCGCACTCGGCAGGCAGGCTTCGGCGCCGAGGTCAAGCGCCGCATCATGCTCGGCGCCTACGCGCTGTCGGCCGGCTACTACGACGCGTATTACGGCCAGGCGCAGCGAGTTCGCACGCTGGTCGCCCGCGAGCTGGACGCCGCGTACGAGCGTTTCGACCTGCTGGTCGGCGCGACCGCGCCGGGCACGGCCTTCCCGATCGGCGAGCTGGTGGACGATCCGGTGCAGATGTACCTGTCGGACGTGTTCACCATCCCGGTGAACCTGGCGGGCAACGCCGCCGTGTCCGTGCCCGCGGGGCTGGTCCACGGGCTGCCGGTGGGCCTGCAACTGGTCGCGCCGGTGCTCGGCGAGGCGCTGATGCTGCGCGCTGCCCACGCCCTGGAGCGGGCTCTCGACCTGCCCAAACGGCCGACCGACGTCATCCCGATCCTGCGGGACCTGCAGGAGGCGCAGCCGTGAATGAGGCCCCGACGACATTGACCGCGACCTTCGACGAGCGCGAGAGCCGGCACTACGAGACGGTCATCGGCATCGAGACACATGTCGAGCTCAGTACCCGGACCAAGATGTTCTGCGCCTGCCCGACGACCTTCGGCGCGGAGCCCAACAGCCAGGTGTGCCCGGTGTGCCTGGGCGAGCCGGGCTCGCTGCCGGTGGTCAACGGCACCGCGATCGAGTACGCGGCCCGGATCGGGCTCGCGCTGAACTGCCGCATCGCCGAGCGGTCGCAGTTCCACCGCAAGAACTACTTCTATCCGGACATGCCGAAGAACTATCAGATCAGCCAGTACGACGAGCCGCTGTGCGTCGGCGGGTACCTGGACGTGCCGGTGGAGGGCGAGGTGCGGCGCTTCGGGATCACCCGGGTCCATCTCGAAGAGGACACCGGCAAGTCGCTGCACGTGGGCACCACCGGCCGCATCCACGGCGCCGACCACTCGCTGGTCGACTACAACCGAGCCGGCATCCCGCTGGTCGAGGCCGTCTCCGAGCCGGACATGCGCTCCGCCGAGGAGGCTCGCGCCTACGCCGAGGAGCTGCGGGCGGTGCTGCTGGCGCTCGGCGTGTCCGACGTCAAGCTCGAAGAAGGCTCGATGCGCTTCGACGTGAACGTCTCGATCCGGCCGCTTGGGCACGCCCAGCTCGGGACCAAGGTCGAGCTGAAGAACCTCAACTCCCTCCGCAGCCTGTACCGGGCGGTTGGCTACGAGTCCGAGCGGCAGCGCCGCACGCTCGCCGAGGGAGGCCGGCTCGTCCAGGAGACGCGCCACTGGGACGAGTCCACCGGCCGCACCGAGCCGATGCGCTCCAAGGAGTACGCGATGGACTATCGCTACTTCCCGGAGCCGGACCTGGTCCCGATCGAGGCATCGCCGGAATGGGTGGACGGCGTGCGGGCCGCCCTTCCCGAACTGCCGGCCGAGCGGCGCGCCCGCCTGGCCGAGGCGACCGGCCTCGGCGCCAAGGAGGTCGGCTGGCTGGCCCGCGATCCCGACGTGCTCGCCTATTTCGAGGCCGCGGCCAAGGGTCGTGACCCCAGGGTGGTCGCCGGATGGGTCATGGGCGAGCTGCAGCACTGCCTTCGCGAGCAGGAGCTGACCATGGCGAGCAACCCGGTCTCGCCCGAGCAGCTCGGCGAGCTGCTCGACCTCCTCCAGGCCGGCACGGTCTCGGCGACCGCCGCCAAGGACGTGCTGGCCGAGCTGTTCACCACCGGGGCGAGTGCCAGGAAGATCGTCGAGCGCAAGGGATTGGCCCAGATCTCCGACACCGCCGCGCTCGAGGACGCCGTGGCCAAGGTCGTCGCCGCCAATCCGGACCTGGTCGCCAAGTTCCGCGGCGGCAAGTCGGGCGTGCTCGGCGCGCTCGTCGGTCAGGTGATGCGCGAGACGCGCGGACGCGCCAACCCCAAGGTGGTCAACGAGCTGCTGGTCCGCGCCATCGACTCCTGAGCCGTTCCTGAGCCGTCCGGGAAGGCCGGGCCGAGGTTCGCCGGCCGCCGATCCGGGCCGGAAAGGTGCCGAGCGGATCGATCGGGTCCAATGGGCACCGGTTCCTTCCAGCGCATTCGTGCGTTGCGCCTGGAACCGATATCTTCTGGACTGGTGTGTTACCGCCTCCCCCCGGCAATCGCCATTCCACGCCCCGCGCGGTGCCGCGCTTGCGATTGGGGGGAGCCCATGGGAGCCCGGCTTCGACCGGGCACAGCTCGCCGGGGTCGGCACGATGGATACGCTTGACGGGCAGACGAGGGGTCCCCGCATCCTCGCGGGGCGTTACGAGCTGGGCCGGCTGCTCGGCGCGGGCGGCATGGCCGAGGTCTACGAAGGGCAGGACCGGCTGCTCGCCCGCCGGGTCGCCATCAAGATCCTGCTCGCCCAGTACGCCCACGACCCCGCCTTCCTCGAGCGCTTCCGCCGCGAGGCCCAGTCCGCCGCCAGCCTCTCGCACCCCAACATCGTCGGCGTCTTCGACACCGGCTCCGAGGGCGACACCTGGTTCATCGTCATGGAGCTGGTCGCGGGCAACACCCTGCGAGACCTGATCCACCTGCACGGCCCCGTCCACCCCGCGCGTGCGGCCGAGATCTGCTCCGAAGTGGCCGGCGCGCTGGCGGTGGCGCACGCGCGCGGGATCGTCCACCGCGACGTGAAGCCCGGGAACGTGATGCTGACCACCGAGGGCAAGGTCAAGGTGATGGACTTCGGGATCGCGCGGGCGTCCGCGGTGCCGTCGATCACCCAGACCTCCGCGGTGGTGGGCACTGCCCAGTACATCGCCCCCGAACAGGCCCAGGGTCTGGAAGCCGACGCCCGCAGCGACCTGTACTCGCTGGGCTGCTGCCTGTACGAGATGGTCACCGGCCAGGTGCCGTTCAACGGGCCCACGCCGGTCGCGATCGCCTACCGGCACATCCAGGAGGACCCCATGCCACCGCGCGCGCTGAATCCCAGCGTGCCCGGCTCGCTGGAGCGGGTGTGCCTGAAGGCGATGGCCAAGCGGCCGGAGGACCGCTACCAGACCGCCGCCGAGATGCAGCGGGACCTGAACCGCGTGCGGGTCGGCGAGCCGGTGACCGCGACCATGCCGCGTACGTCCCAGCAGACCGCGCAGGCCATGGGCGCGGCCGGGCTGGGGCCCGCCGACCGGCCGACCAGTGTCCTCGACCGGGCAACGGCCACGCCCACGCGCTCGTTCCGGTACGGTGCCGAGACTGCCGCGCCACCCGCTGGCAAGCCCCGCCGTGGCCGTGCCGTCCTGTTCGCCCTGGCCACCATCCTGCTGGCGCTGGTCGTGGCCGTGGCGGTGGTGCGCGCGGTCCAGGTCCCCGAGGTCCCGGCGACGACGCTGCCGCCGGTCAGCACCGAGCCGGCGCCGCCTTCGACAAACGATCTGTCGACGACCAGCATTGAGCCCCAGACTACGGGCCAGCCCAGCACGACCGCGCCGAAAACCACCGCGCCGGCCACCACCGAGCCACCGAGCACCACCGCCGCACTGGTTCAGGTGCCAGACACGCGTGGCCTGCGGCTGGACCGGGCGACCGACATCCTCCACAGAGCGGGCCTGGAGGTGGCGCGTCAGAACGTCCCGGTTACCAATCAACGGCAGGCGTTCCGCGTGATCGAGCAGGACCCGCGCGGAGGCCAGGTGGCCAGGGGCACGACGGTGACGATCGTGGTCGGCGTCCCGACCAGCAACGGCTGATCCCGGAGGCCCGGCGATGCCGAAGATCGTCCTGTTCGGAGCCACCGGCTATACCGGCCGGCTGGTGGCTGGAGCGCTGGTCGACGAGGGAGCCGCGCCGCTGCTGGCCGGGCGTGACCGCCAGCGGCTCGACGCTCTGTCAGCCAGGCTCGGCGGGGTGGAGACCGCGATCGCCGACGCCGACGGCCCCGAGTCGCTACGCGCCCTGCTCGGCCGGCGCGACGTGCTCGTGAGCACGGTCGGCCCGTTCAACGCTCGCGGTGATGCGGCGCTCCGCGCCGCCGTGGACGCCGGCGCGACCTACCTCGATTCCAGCGGCGAGCCGAGCTTCATCCGCAGAGTGTTCGAGGTCGAGGGGCCTCGAGCGGCCGGTCGAGCGGCCCTGGTCCCGGCCTTCGGCTACGACTTCGTGCCCGGGAACCTGGCCGGCGCGCTGGCGCTGCGGGCGGCCGGGGAGCGGGCGTTCCGCGTCGACGTCGGGTACCTGCTGACCGGACGTCTGGGGCTCGGCTCGGCGAGCAGCGGCACGGTCGCGTCGATCGGCGGGCTGATGCTGGAGCCGAGCTTCGCCTGGCGCGACGGGCGGATCGTCGCCGAGCGCAGCGCGGGGCGTGCGCGATCGCTGCCGGTCCGCGGTCGCCGGCGGCCGGCGGTGTCGGTCGGGGGCACCGAGCACTTCGCGTTGCCGCGATTCGTGCCCACGCTCAGAGAGGTCAACGTCTACCTCGGCGGGTTCGGGCCGCTCGCGTATGCCGCCCCGGCCGCCTCGGCGCTGCTGTCCCTGGGCTCCAGGCTGCCTGGCACGGGCCGGGCCCTGGAGGCGGCCACGTCCAGGCTGGCCGGGTCCAGTGGCAGAGGACCTGACGAGTCGGCCAGGAGTCGCAGCGGCTCCGAAGTGGTCGCGATCGCCTACGACGGGAGCGGCCGGGAGTTGGCCGCCGTCCTGCTGGAGGGACCCAATCCCTACAGCTTCACCGGCAACATGCTGGCCTGGGGCGCCCGCCGCGCCGCCGAGCACGGCGTCCAGGGCAGCGGCGCCCTCGGCCCCGTCGACGCCTTCGGCCTCGAAGCCCTCGAAGCCGGCGTCACCGCCGCCGGCTTCCACCGCGCCGAAGCAGCGCCCTAGCGGGCGCGCTGGAACGGCCCAAGCCCCTGAGCCCGCCCTCGGCCGGGGAGCCCGAGGCCCAGGGGGGCCAGCCCGGGCGGCCCGACCTCGGCCTGGGTGTGGCCGGTCAGCGGCCGGGGCGGCCTCGGCGTTCGTTCGGGCGTGGGGGGAAGGGGCGACCGCTGTTGTGCTCGGCAGCCAGGCGTTGCAACTCCACCCGCAGAGCCTCCTCCGCCAGCTCGCCCAGGGTCACGCGCTCCTGCTCCTGCGAGAGATAGGCGCTGGCGTCGCGGGCCGCCTCCAGCAACTCGGCGGACACCCGCAGGCTGACACGGGCCTTGGGGGGCGGCTCCTCCGGCTGCAGCCCATCCAGCGGGTTGTAGGCGCTGAGGTGCTGTGACTCGCCGTGGCCCCGCGCCCTGGACCGGTCCGGCACGAGCTGGAGCCGGCGGCGGGCAGCGAGCGGCCCTGGCAGCAGCTCGTCGAGCGCGTTGAACCCCGGTGCCCTGCGTGGCTCCGCGGCAGGCTCGTCCGGCCGCTCCCACTGCCTGTCCCGGCTCCGGTCCGGCTCGCGCTCCCGCGGGCTCGGCCGCGACAAGGCCTCGAGCCGCCGCTCGTCAGGCTTGGACGCCGGACCCGGCAGCAGCTCGTCAAGCGCGTTGAACGTGCCCATTCTTCGTGGCCTTGCCATCGGCCGCACTCCTTGCGTCGAACTCGAGGGCGGCAGCCCGGTAGTCGGCGGCCGCGGAGCTGTCAGGTGCGTAGACGCCGACCGGCTCCTTGTGGCCAGGCGCCTCGGCCACCCGCACGCTCTCGCGGATCACCGCCTGCATGACCAGTTCGCCGAAGCGTTCGCGCAGTGCCTGGACGATTTCGCGCGACAACGAGGTCCGCAGGTCGACCTGGCAGGCGAGTACGGCCGAAAGCTGGAGGCGACGGTTGAGCCGCACCCGGATGGTCTCGATCGTCTGCGTGAGCGCCACCAGACCGGCCAGAGGCATGACCCGGGTCTGCACGGGGACCAGCACCTCGGTCGCCGCGGCGAGTGCCGAATACGACAGCAGCCCGAGCGCCGGCGGGCAGTCCATCATGATGATGTCCCAGTGATCCGGGTCCAGCTCGTCCAGCGCCTGCTTGAGGATCATCTCGGCACCGGCCTGGGTCGCCGCGTTGCGCTCCGCCCGGGTCATCCAGGACGACGAAGGGACGAGGTCCAGGTTGTCGATCGGTGTGGGCCGCACCGCCTTCTCGATGGGAGATCCGTTCTCGAAAACGTCGTAGAGAGCGCGCGCATCGACCGAGCCCAGCCACGTGCTCGCGTTCGCCTGCGGATCCAAGTCGATCACGAGAACGCGGCGACCGATGTCGGCCAAGGCGGCGCCGAGGTTGACCACCGTCGTCGTCTTCCCGACGCCGCCCTTCTGATTCGCGACGGCAACTCGTCGCATGGGCACCACCTGTCCGGCGAGGGTTCCGAGCATTGGGAGCGTACAACACCGGACCACCGGGGGCCGTGGAGGCGCCGCGCCTTTACGAGCCGGTGATGACCGCTTTCCCTGTGACTTTCCGGTCATAGAGATCGCGGACCAGTGCCAGCGCCTCTGTAAGCGGCGCGGTCGCCTGCACGAAAACCTTGAGACGGCCGGCGGCGAGCTGGTCGGCGAGCGCCGCCAGGTCCTTGACCCCCTGCTCCGGCGGCACGGACTGGAAGATCCTGAACCCGTAGATGGTGACCGCCTTGGTATAGAAGTCCTCGACGCGGAAGGTGGACTCCGCGTCCGCGGAGTTGCCGAATACCACCACGCGGCCGCGCAAGGCCACGGCGCCCAACAGCGGCCTGAACATCGGCCCGCCGATGCTGTCGAGCACCACGTCGAATTCACCCTCGACCGGGGAGCCGTCGCCGGGATGGATCTGCGGCAGAGCGCCCAGCCCGCGCACGGCGGCGGCACGCCGCTCGCTGGAGGCCTGGCCGGTCACGGTCGCGTTGGCGTCGAGGGCGAGCTGCACGGCGAACACGCCGACACCGCCGGCGGCGCCGGTGACCAGCACGCGGTCGCCGGCGTGGACCCGCGCCAACCGCAGGACGTTGACGGCCGTCACCCCGCACACCGGCAGGGTCGCCGCCTGCACGCTGTCGGCGCTGCTCGGCAGGGGGATGGTCCACTCGGCCGGCAGCGCCACCAGTTCCGCGAAGGCGCCGCCCGTGGGGGTGAGGCCCAGCACCCGCTGGCCCACCTGGAACTCGGTCACGCCGTCGCCGAGCGCCAGCACCGTGCCGACGACGTCCCAGCCGATGACCTTGCCAGGCGGCTGGGCCGCCGCGGTGCGGATCTCGCCACGGTTGATCGAGGCGGCCTCCATCCGCACCACGAGCTGGCCCGGGCCGGCGGACGGCTCGGGCACGTCGGCCAGGGTCAGGGCCGGCGAGGCGGACGGGTCGGCGACGAGTGCGAGCATCGGTCGGCTCCTTCGGGCTGGGTCGTAGGCGGCTCCTGGGCTGCAGAAGCCAGGTTCCGCCTCCACCGCCACTCCTTCAACTCGCTATCCACATCCCCCTCGCCCGCCCCGGCACCGGGTATCTCAGGGCTCCCAGGCGCGGCCCTCCGGCCGCCACCAGCCGTCGCGCCGCCCGCCCAGCACCGGGTCCAGGAACGCCTTCACCAACGCGACGGCCTCCTCGAAGCCGATCCCGTCCAAGTGAGGAAGCCCTTGCGCCTGCCTGGTGTAGCCGGCCTTCCATGCGTCAGGAGTCGGCACGGCAAATCCCGGCGGGAGCGGACCGCCGGCCGCGTCACTGCGCGGCCATTTCGGTGAACTGCTGGGCAAGCGGGTCGGCATGATGGAGCCGACTCTTCGGCAGCGTGCGGCGGAGGGCGTCGCCGAGCGTGCCGGGCAGGTCTCGGCGGTCGACCAGGCCCTGGTTCAGCGCGTCCCGAAGGCAGTCGCTGACGTGCCCACCGTCATAGCCGTCGGTGATCAGGTCGGCGAGTGTGCGAATGGGTGTGGTGACGGGAAGGTCGTTGACCACTCGGAAGTCGTCGGGAGCAAGCCGGCCGACACGCAGCTTGACGTCCCGCCTTCGTATGAAACGCCGGCGAGTGGTCCAGAACTCGTAGGGCTCAGGTGTCAGGTCCCCGATGCCGTACACAGCGGTGGAAGCGGTGGGGCCACGGACGATCTCGGTCGGGTGCCGGACTCGCTCATAGGCGACAGGGGCCGGATCGAGGCTCAGCCAGACCGCCCACACCGGCGCCCAGGGAAGGTCGTGCGCCCCGCGCATCCTGTACACGCCATGCTCGGAACGGTCGAGCCAGCCCCCGGACTGGAGACGTCGCAGCATCTGATCCCCGACACCGGCCCGGTTGGCTTGAGCACGGGTCACGTAGCCGTGCTGCGTGGCGGCATACTCCTCGAGGCGAAGCGCGGCCTCGGCTCGAGTGTCCCGGCTACTGGATCCGGCGGTGGTTTCCATGTGCCAAAACTTACAGATGGATGTGAGGTTTGGCAATGCATTTGGGCGGCTGTGGGGTGGCTCAGACGCCGCCCGGTGGACGGCCGGCGACCGCGGAGTGACGCGGAAGAAACCGGCGCTCGAGCGTGGTATGGTCGGGGAGCCGGGCGCGCAATGGTGGGCGGTCGGTTGCTGGCGCTCGGCTTGACAGTGCAGGTACGATGCCACCGAAGCCCCGACCCCCGCAGGAGCCAGAATGCCCTGTCACATGAGCCTCGTACTTATTACCTAGCGCGGACCGCAGTTCGGGTCCGCGCTGAGCCTCCTATGCCGATCGGCAGGAGGTTTTTTGTTTGCCCGGCGACGGGCGCCCGCGGACGGCAACCCACCACACCAGGGAGTCATCTTGAAGGTCACCGGAGCGCAAGCGCTCATCCGCAGCCTCGAGCAGTGCGGCGCCAAGGTCGTGTTCGGGCTTCCCGGTGGCGCGATCCTGCCGGCCTACGACCCGCTGCGTGAGTCCAGCGTGCGCCACATCCTGGTTCGCCACGAACAGGGCGCGGGCCATGCGGCGGAGGGGTACGCGTGGGCGACGGGCGAGGTCGGGGTCTGCATGGCGACCAGCGGCCCTGGCGCGACCAACCTGGTCACCGCGCTGTCGGACGCCTACATGGACTCGGTGCCGATGGTGGCGATCACCGGCCAGGTGCCCAGGCCGGTGATCGGCTCGGACGCCTTCCAGGAGTGCGACACCACCGGCATCACGCTGCCGGTCACCAAGCACAACGAGCTGGTGCTCGGCCCCGAGCGGGTCGCCGGCGCGATCGCCGAGGCGTTCTACATCGCCAGGACCGGGCGGCCAGGGCCGGTGCTGGTCGACATCCCCAAGGACGTGCTCCAGGCGACCACCGAGTGGGCCTGGCCGGAGGTGCTCGACCTCCCTGGCTACCGCCCGACCGTCAAGCCGCACGCCAAGCGGGTGCGCGAGGCGGCGGCCCTGCTGCGCCAGGCGCGGCGGCCGGTGCTCTACGTGGGCGGCGGCGTGGTCAAGGCGAACGCCCACGAGGCGCTGCTGGCCCTGGCGGAGGTCGCCAATGCGCCGGTGACCACCACGCTGATGGCCCGCGGGGTGTTCTCCGACAACCACCCGCTGGCGCTCGGCATGCCGGGGATGCACGGCAACTACGCGGCGGTGGCGGCCCTCCAGGAGGCCGACCTGATCCTGGCGCTGGCGGCCAGGTTCGACGACCGCGTCACCGGCGACCTGAAGACCTTCGCGCCCAACGCCAAGATCGTCCACGCCGACATCGACCCCGCCGAGATCGGCAAGAACCGGGCCGTGGACGTTCCAATCGTCGGCGACGTCCGCCTGGTGCTCGAGGAGCTGGTCGCCTCCTACCGGGCGCTGGTGGCCGAGGAGGGGCCCGCCGACACCGCCGCCTGGCTCCAGGTGCTCGACGACTGGAAGGGCCGCTTCCCCTACCGCTACGACCAGCGGCAGGACGGCCGGCTCAAGCCGCAGTACGTGGTCGACCGCGTGTCCGCGCTGACCGGCGGCAACGCGGTGCTGACCTCGGGGGTCGGCCAGCACCAGATGTACGCGTCGCAGCACTTCCGGTTCTCGCGCCCGCGCTCGTGGATCAACTCCGGCGGGGCGGGGACCATGGGCTTCGCGGTGCCGGCGGCGATGGGCGCCAAGGTGGGCCGCCCCGACGAGCTGGTGATCGCGATCGACGGCGACGGCTCCTTCCAGATGACCGCGCAGGAGCTGGCGACCTGCACGATCGAGCGCATCCCCATCAAGGTGCTGATCCTGAACAACGGCCACCTCGGCATGGTGCGCCAGTGGCAGGAGCTGTTCTACGACGAGCGCTACTCGGAGGTGAACCTGGGCTTCGAGTGGCCGGACTTCGTCAAGCTGGCCGAGGCCTACGGCGGCGTGGGCCTGCGCTGCGACCGTGCGGAGGACGTCGACGCCACCCTGGAGAAGGCGATCGCGGTGGAGGGCGTGCCGGTGGTGGTCGACTTCCGGGTCGACTCCCACGAAGGGGTGTTCCCGATGGTCCCTGCCGGCCGCTCCAATGACGAGATCATCCTGGGCCCCGAGTTCTCTCCGGAGGAGCAGGCCGCGGCGACCAGGCGGGAAGGGCTCCGATGAGCGTCCACACCCTGTCGGTCCTGGTCGAGAACAAGCCGGGCGTGCTGGCGCGCATCGCCGGCCTGTTCAGCCGGCGTGGCTTCAACATCGACTCGCTGGCGGTCGGCCCGACCGAGGACGAGACCTACAGCCGCATGACGATCGTGGTCGACTGCGCGTCCAGCCCGCTGGAGCAGGTGGTCAAGCAGCTCAACAAGCTCGTGAACGTGCTGAAGATCGTCGAGCTTGAGCCGGCCCGCTCGGTCGAGCGCGAGCTGGTGCTGGTCAAGGTGAGGGCGGAGGCGGCCAACCGGCAG
>WNGE01000565.1_pt1 | contig 48737 bp, 45 predicted proteins | sample 5400651 | NCBI WGS metagenome assembly WNGE01 (sample SAMN13153370, study PRJNA577476) | soil metagenome | isolation source: 60 cm soil or saprolite under grassland replicate 2 | place: USA:California | collected 2016-06-15 | reverse complement strand
CGGTCGGCGGTGATCGCACTGATCGCCGTGGTGTTGCTCGCAGTTGCCGCTGGCGGCGCAGCGGACGCCGCAGTGGCCGCGGCACCCGCCAGCCTGAACACAGTGATCAACAACATCCGCAACTGGCTGGTCGGCTTGCTGGTCGCCCTGGCGACCTTGCTGCTCACCATCGGCGGTGTCCGCTACCTGCTCGCCGGTGGTGACCCAGGCGAGGTCCAGCGAGCGAAGAACACCCTCAAGTCCGCCGCGATTGGCTACGGGGTGGCAGCGCTGTCGCCACTGCTGGTCTCGATTTTGCAGCACATCGTGGGCACGTGATGCGCGGCGTTAAGTTGCACGTCATCCTGCTGCCTGCCGCGGTAACTGGCGGCGTCGTGTTGCTGACCGGCGCGGCGCAGGCTTCAGCCCCCTCACACGATGCGCGAGCGCCCATCACGGTGCAAGCGGACCAGTCTCCGAACCGCAGCACGGCGCCGCGGCCGTCGCCCAGCGCTTCGGACCCGCCGCCAGCGCCTGCAAAGCACCGACATGGCATAAGTTCCTCGCTCAGCCCGCATCTGCGGCTGCTCCTACACGCATGTCAACCAAGGAGCGAGCCATCCGGCATCATGACCATGTGACGTTGTCTGTGCTTGAACGGCTCGCCGTTGACCCCCTCATATCAGGGCCTTTCGATTGGCATGGCTTCGGTGACCCAGGTGCGCTTCGCCGACGGCTCGCCGAAGACGGGTTCCTCGGCCGTGATCCGCACAACCTGGCGGTCGCCCTCGACCAGGACGATGGCTGCATCGGCGATGTGAGCTGGCTGGCGATTCCCACTGGGCCAACATCGGCATGTTGGAACATTGGTGTCACGATTCTGCCCGAGTTCAGGGGCAAGGGTTACGGCACCGCGGCGCAGCGGCTGCTTGCCGAATATCTGTTCGCAACCACGACCGTCAACCGTGTCGAGGCCGGAACCGACGTCGACAACGTCGCCGAGCAGCGAGCCCTGGAAAAGGCTAGGTTCATTCGCGAGGGTGTTCGGCGCGGGTCGCAGTTCAGGAACGGCCAGTGGCGAGATATGGCAATGTATGGCCGCCTACGCGATGATCACGCACCAGCTACTGCCCACTGAACGCGGCACGCGCATCTGCGAACCTCGCAGCTTCGACCACTGGCAGAAAGGGGAACCCCTCCCCCACGTGGGGACGACCCCCCAAGCCAGCACGGTGTTTGACGGCGCTGCATGACGCGTCTGGCCTATCCGCCTCCTGGCGAGCCCGGTCTGGCTCAGCGCTGCTGGACCACGGAGATCGCGTACGTACACTCGGTCAAAATTTCCAGATAATGGCGCCCCGCATCGCCGTAGACGTGCCATGAGCCCTTCCCGCCGGAACCGAGGCGGTCGATCGCAACAGCGCTCGGAGTCTCGTTGTTCATGGCGTCTTCGTCGACGATGAAGAGTCCCTCCCCACCCGGTTGCGCCGAGCAATCGTAGGAGTACGTGAGCACCCAGTTGCCGTTGCCGTGGATGGTGAACTGTGCCGTGCTGGCGTCACCACTGCCGGAGAACGTCGCGATCGTGACCGCGTGTCGGGTGCCGATCGTGCCCGACACGCTGCTTGACGGACCTGGCGCGGCTGTGGTTGGCGGGGCGGTGGTGGGCGCGGCGGTGGTGGGCGCGGCCGTGATTGGCGCAGCCCCTGCAAGGCAGCTGCCCTGTGGCACGTAGCCCACGCGGCATGGTGATTGGGTCGAGGCCCCGGGCGCTGACGTCTCGCCGGCGCTGGCGCCGCAGGCGGTGACGGCTGATACCGTGAGCACGAGGACGGCGTAGGAGATCTTCATTGGTGTCACGACCTACGCGTAGCGTGCGGCGTGCTGGACGCCGCCGGGGTCACCATGATCCGCCGCCGCCGCCACCACCACCACCACCACCACCACCACCACCACCGGAGTATCCTCCGCCGCCGCTGAATCCGCTGGTGCCTGAGGAAGAAGCGCTGCTTTCAATCCAGCTATTGGCCGCCGTGGCGAAGTTGTGCATGGGCGAGAAGTAACGGTTGGGTGGCAAGGACAGGCCAGCCGGTGAGAAAGGTCGGCTGGTCTGGAACCAGGACGGCGGCCGGTCCGCCGCCGCGACGGAAGCGGTTACATCAGCCCACTGCTCGGTACACCCGAACACGATCGCGTAGGGCAGATAGTCATACAGCACGTCGTGTCGCTCGGCAGAGCTGGCTTGCGCGGCCGCCTCGGTCTGGATGAAGCTGCGGAACCCGGCCAGCCGGCGGGCCAGCTCGGTTCCCTTCGCGGTGCGCACCGGCATCCAGCGGGCACCGCCGATCAGCACCAGCCCGGCCAGCGCCAGAGGGATCGGCACAAGCGCCAGGTGGCTGTAGGCCGCAGCCGTCACCAATGCAGCCGCGCCGATGACGAACAGCACTACACGGACGGCGAGCCACCTGCGGCGGACCTTGTCGGGGCGGGTGGTGAACCAGCCTCGCCTTGCGACGTCCGCATACAGAGCATCTTGCGCCCACTTGAGCGCCCGGCTGAAGTCGGGGCCAAGCTTGGAAAGCTGTATCGACGCCTCGCCACCGTTCTCCGTGTCCGCGAACACGCCTTTCAGCAGTATCTGCTCGTAATCCAGCAGGCCGCCTGCCTTGCGGAGCCGGACCAGCCGCCAGTCCGGCCGCGCCACCGGAGCTGGCGGTGCGACATCCTCAATCCGCAGGTACCCGCGCACCGCCAGGTCAACGATTGTGCCGGTGACGTCGCGCGGGTTGGCCACTCCGTCCAGCAGCGTCCCTGCCTGCCCGGGCCGTATGTCCTCAGGGGGCGCGGACTCCATCGGTGGCAGATCGTCCTCAGGCTGCGGCGGCACCTCGTCGGTCGGCGCCATGCTCCCGCCCCCCGGGTAGAAAGCAGGCTGGGAACGCCGACGGCTCCTAGCCAACACCACTGCCCCGGCAATCACGAGCACGGCCAGCAGGCCGCCGGAGGCGCCGACAGAAACCGGCGTCAGCGCAAAGGCGCGCTGAAGTGCCCACCGCTCGCGCAGCACCGGGTGGGGCGGCGCGACCGCGCCCTTGGGGATGGCAACCACGACGGTCAGTCCTTCGTACGGGCCGAGCCTGGCCTGCGTGAAGCGGGCGACCTCATCGGTGATACGCGCCTGCCGGCAGGAATTGGCTGAGCCCAAAGGCCCGGCGAAACAGGCGGCCCTGCTTACTGCTGCCGGCGCGGCGACCTGCACGCTCGCCCGGTCGATGGGAACGTCCCACTGGTTCCCGACCGCATTCCAGTAAAGTTCATCGTGATCAGCGAAGCCGTTAAGGCCGCCGGTGACGACGTAGGTAATTGTGTAGGAGTGTTTGCCGGTGATGGTCTGATCCGGGTCACCGATCTTGATCCTGACCGAAGAGCCATTGCTGTCGACCGTGTACTGGCCAGGCGCGTCCGGCGACTGAACTGACCACACATCCAGCCCGTAGATCCTGTCGTATGAGCCGTTGTACCTGAACCGGACCGGGATATCGCGGAAGATGCCGTGTCGTTGTTCGACGCCGAAGTCATAGGCGATCTGCTCGGTGACCATGATCGAACCGTCAGGCTGAATCTCAATATCCGCGTTGTAACTGGTGATCCGCTCGAATCCGGCCTGCGCGCTCGCGTCTGTCGGCCCGGCGAGGATTGGCGCCAGGACCGCGGCCGCGACGGCACACGCTACGGCGGGGCAGAACAGCAGTAATAGAATGCAGCGTTTCATCGAAGGCCCCTCCGCGAGACGCCCAAGCGTCACTGGCCGCGTGGTCCGCAGCGCCCAGTAAAGCCATCGTGGTCCTGTCAGCGCCTTCGGCCAGGGACCAACGTCCCGCCGCCACGGGACGACGGTCCCTATCATGCCGGGCATAGCAGGTGCGTTGGGGCCGGTGCGCGTCCCGGCCAGATCGCGCGCGCTTGCTGCGGGGCCGGAGTTGGTCGGTGTCGGCAGCCGACTGCGGGCTGAGCTTGGTGACGACGGCAGGCTCGTCCCAGGTGCCTTCTTCTATCATCGCTTGCTCTCGCCTTTCGTGGCCGGATCCTGCTCCGAGTGTCTGCTCTTGGCGCGAGGGCATCATCTGTCACCTGACCATCGGAGCCGCCGCCATGCCGTGCGCTGACACGCCGCGGCAGCCGTTTGGGAAAATGGTCCTTAACGGCTGCGCGGGCGTGTCACCCCCCGCCGAAGAAAACGGCGAGGATCAAGCATTGGAATCGAAACCGACATCGAGCACAATTTCCCAGCGTTCGATTTCTGTTACCCTGCGGGCATGTGGACCGAAGCTCTGGCGACCTATGCAGCCGTTGTCTCCAGCAGTTCGCTTGCCATCTCCTACCTCTCATACAGATCGAGTGGTCCACAGCTATCGGGAAGCGCAGAAATCTATGGCAGATACGACATCGAGGGACCGACACTGCATGTCGATGTCTACAACCGTGGGCGGGGGCCGGTCACCATCGACTCCATCATGCTCTTAGGCATCGGCGTCGCCCTGAAGAAGAACCTTCCGGTAGCTGGGTGGCCACTCCGTTCGCCTAGTTGCGAGCTACCTTCCAGAGTTGAAGGACACTCTGGGGAGCGCTGGCACTTCCCAGCTCACGATCTCGCGAAGGAATGGCTCAATAGGCGCGATCTCACGCGGCTTGAGGTACATATCGGCCTTGCCACGGGAAAGACTTTGATGCTAAAAGTTGACACCTCCAATATCGACGTGCTTGATGGTCGCAACCTACCCGACTGGCAACCGGACTACTTCAAGGACTGGCCGAAGCTACCCGAGCGACAACCTCTAAGCGACGAAACCAGCTACCAGCGATCCGCGACGTCGGCCGATGATCAAACGGAGCCGAGCAGCGAAGATGGCCGTGATCTGTGACTACTTTCTCTGCGGCTTCAAGGGCGCACCTTCGACACGCGCCAGGCCCCGGACGGCCAGGACCGAACTCCGGGCGCGCAGGCCGTAGGTGTCCTGCTGGGCCGAGAGGGCGCAAGCGCCCACCCTTGAGCAGTGATCTTCCTCGGCAAACCCGTGGCACCTATCGGATGGACGGGCCAAACCCGAGCTATGCGGCCTTTACGCAAAAGCCACACGATCCCCGTGCTTAGTTTGATCCGCACGCGATCAACTGTCCGGAGGTTGATCAGTGCGCTGACCTCGTACCTGCAACGGCGGATTCGAAGGCTCATCTGATAGAGATCTGTTTCGTCGGCGCTTCGACAATGAAGAGGCGTCTTCTGGTCGGAATCCAAAGAACAATCCAAGCATTGCGATCAAATCAAGGGCCGCGATGATACCCCCGATGTAGGGACCCGCTCCACCAAGGGAAGCGACATATCCGCAGAAGGCCAGGACAATCAGCAAAGCTCCCAGCGCCCATGGCCTGCCGCCTCTGGCGAGACGCTCGGGCACCTGGTACGGTGCTCGCTCGACGTATGATTCGGTGTCTGCCTTTTGCCCTGCGATCCTAAGCCACAGATGGTAAAGTTCGGGCGCCTTTTCACGTAGCGCTTCTGCTTGTTCAACGGACGGCATTTCCATCGGCAGATGCAAATGCTGCTCAAGCTTATTCTCAATGCGAGCTACGACAATATTGGCAATGCGATCAACATCGACCGGCAATTCTTCATCTGACGACGAGCCATAATCCGAGTCTACGCGCTGCTCAGGCATCGGCAGTGATGTTTGGTCGGACCTGTGATCCCCGCTGTACTCCTCATGCTGCTGATCACTCACGCCGCAGAGACTACCGTGTCCCGCTTGGCGAGACCCCCAACGCCTCACGATGAGCATCATCAATCGTCTTGGCGGAGTACCGGAACGGCTCAGCGCTCGATCTCTGCGGTTCCACGACAGGCAGCCTACGGCCGATCAAGACATAGATGATCAAACCCGTCAAATCGAAGAGCGGCGTAGCCCCCAGAGCGAACGCGCGCAGTCGTTCACGTGTCCTGTCCGACGGCATGTTCAACTCCACCCAACATCTGCAGTGCACAGCTATAACGCTATATAACCGCAAAACATGCCTAAACACGGCAGTTGAAGCGGAAACTAGTAGAATAACTACCGAGTGTCACGTTCCCCCCATCCGGGTCCCTACGTGTCTCTTCGCAAGCTATCATACGACGACTTTCAGTAATCATTTGCAAACTCTTTGTAATCATAGATTAGCTACGTGCGAACCCGGTTCGCACGTACGACACTTCCGGGTTGTAGTAGTCGCGTAGCCCCACGGACGACCACCGTCGACCACACTGCCGGGTAGTTCGCATCGAAAGAGGTCACCGGCTGGGCCACACACGGGCCACATGGTGCGAGCACGAAGGGACTAGAGCGGTCAAGCGGCGCGCCTCCCTGTGAGCACGCCTGCCAGATCGCCAGCACACATGACGTCCCACAGCCGACCACAGGGGACGCATGGCTCTGACGTTGGCGTTGCCGCCGCACATCACCTCGGGTAACTCGCGGCGGACGCCACCATGATGACCAGGGCGATTAGGAGGCAGGTGCGCCACGCTACCGAGGCCAACATCACCTTCTTAGGGGCGCTGCTACGCCGGTTCCCGGAATGGGCTATCTGGATGCCCAGGCAAGGTCAGTGGACGGCCGTCCACGTTCGGTACGGCTTCCTCCCCTATCCTCAGGCAGCGCTGTTCTGGGTGAGGGCGGCGTCGGCTCGCCAGCTCTGTGCCGAAGTGAAACGAGCCGAACGCCAACCTGACGCCGAGCTACGTGAACGCTCGCGGAGGCCAAGCCGTATAGCTGGGCCGTCGTGAATGGCCAGCCGACAGCACAAAAGAGCACAACCTGGCGCTGTCGAGCGCCCTGGTACTGGGCACCTTGCCGCCCGCCGTCGGATGTGCCCGGCTTCATGCCCGCAACGTGATGTGCGAGTGGGGCCTCGCGGCTGTGGCCGAGACCGTCGAGTTGGTGGTATCGGAGCTGACGACAAACGCGGTCCGCGCCTCAACCGGTCCGGACGGACTGCCTAGGTACGACGACGATCTATCTGGCGTGCCGGTCGTTCATCTGCGGCTGTGGTCCGACCGAGAACGTGTGCTAGTGCAGGTATGGGACCGCAACACCGGAGCGCCCACAGCAAAGCACGCTGAGCCTGACGAGGAAGGTGGCCGGGGCCTGATGCTCGTACAGGCCCTATGCGAGCGGTGGAACTGGGACGTAGTACCAGGCTGGGCGGGCAAAGTCATCTGGGCCGAACTGCGGGTGGACTGATTGCCGGGTAACGTTCGACGCCGAGCATCGTGCGGGTCATCCGGCCAGGTGACTCGGGATGAGGTCGTCCCCAGTCCTGCGCCCACAGCCTGTTGTCGCAACCGACACTCTGGGTTACGGTCGCATCGGTAATGGGTTTACGAGCGATCGGCGGGCTTGCGATGGCGCGTGGATATGGTTCGTCGGGGTCATACCGAGACTGGGAGAGGGCTCAACGAGCAGAAGAGAAGGCCAAGGAACAGGCGAAACGGCGCAAGGAACAAGAACGTAAGACCCGCGAGCGGGAACAGGAACAAAGGGAGGCGACAGCCAGGGATGCGGAAGCTGTAGCCAAGACCCGTGCCATAGATCAACGAGTCGAAGAACTTGAGACCGTGCTGCGCTCGTCGCTCTCCCGGAATCCTCGAATCGAACTGGCTTCTCTCCGCCGCCCAGCTTTCGTCCCGCCCCTAGACCTGGGCACGCTGGGCACCCCGATGCCTCCTCCCGATTGGGCAGACTTCGAACCCGAACCTCCGCGAGGGCTGGGCAGGATCTTTGGTGGCCAGCAACGGCACGAGGTTGCTGTCCAGGATGCTGAGCGCATGTTCACCCACGCGCCTTTATCCAGAACCTGTTCACTAAGATGGGCTTCGACACCCAACTCTTCAGAGCCAGCGGAGACGGCGGTATCGACTGTATCGCCTACGATCCCCACCCGATCGCCGGTGGGAAATTCATCGTCCAGGCCAAGCTCTACACGAAGACCGTCCAACCGACCCACGTGCGCGATCTCTGGGGAACCGTCCAGCACGAAGGCGCCACCAAAGGCATCATGATCACACCTCGGGATACGGCCCTGACAGCTACAAATTCGCCGGGGGGAAGCCGCTCAACCTCATCGACGGCAGCGGGCTCCTAGCCCTCTGTCACGAACACGAAATTCCGGCCCGTATCCTTCACCGAGGCCAGCAGAAGAGGCAGCCGTGAGGTCCTCCCTGTCCTTGGGGTACTCCTTGATCAGGAACCGGCCGCCATCGGGATGGAACCTCGGGTGCACCTCCACCACGGCGCGACTCACGGTCAGGATCCGGGAGCCGAAGTCCAGGTCGCGCACCCGAAGCTCGGTTAGCTCGCCCCACCGCAGGCCGCTCTCGATCTCGGTCTCCACCAGCAACTGGGCATCGGCGTCGGGAAGCGCCGAATAGATACTGCCGAAGTGCTCCGGCGTGATGATAGTGCGCGGCTTGACCGGCACATGCGGGGTCTTGACGCCCTTGCAGGGGTGCAGGAAGGTCGTTTAGCGCGGTGGTGAAGATCGCGCTGAGGATGACCTTGTTGTCGGCGACCGTCGACGGGCTCACTCCCCTGGCCTTGAGCGTCGTGACCCAGTCCCGCACGTGCTCAGGAAGGATGTCGATCATCCGCATCGGCCCGAACTCCGGCACGATGTGCCGGTACAGGGAGTACGTGTACCGCTGGCGGGTGCTGGCCTCGATCTCATGGTTCGGCAGCCAGGTCTCTGCCACGTAACGCTCGAAGGTTTGCCGCCCGCGGCGCGGATCCCCGACCGCCCCAGCCCGATCGCCGCCTCGGCCCGCTGCCAGGCCTTGTCCGCCTGGCGCTCGGTGGCGAACGTCCCTGCCGACCGCTGGCGCCCCTTCAGGTCGCGATAGATCGCGGCATAGCGGACCGCCCCATCAACGCCTGGCCGCTCGCGGGCGAAGCCCATGCCAGCCTCCGGTGAAGATCATCTGTCACCCATTTGTCATCAGCATTGCCCGTGATGAGGAGAGACGCGGTAACAGGAGTCGACTCAGAATGGCAATATTTTACCTGCAGATTTACCAAATCAGCCTAACCTGAGCTGCGGACAAAGCAGACTGCCAGAGCCATTGACACAGTAGAGGTCACTGGTTCGATTCCAGTATCGCTGGCGGAGCACCTCTTTCCGGGCTAAAAGGCAGGCAGCTCATTTGCGCACGATGTAGATCAGTTCATTCGGGATTTCGAGCTGTTCCACCTGCCATGACCGCTCGCTCGCGTGCGCCGCGAATGCCGCCGAGTATGTCTGGAACATCCCCTTCGAACGTCGGCCGAGCGACTTGGTCGGAAAGGTCGTCACGACCGTGGGCGAGTTCACCGCGTCCAGGAGCTCCCACCCGGCACCGGGTTGCTGCCGCTCCAAACATGGCACGGTCTTCAACAACAGGGTGAGGTCCACCGGGTCCGCGAGCCGCGCTCCGATCAGGTCCACTGCCTCGGCCCGGTGTGCCACGCCGAGCAAGCCGAGCGCCCGGTCAACGAACGCGACCAGGCCCAGGTCGATGTCCGAGGCGAGGTAGGTGACGGTCCCCGGCACGGGCATCCACGGTACGGCCAGCGGGTTGAAGCCGCAGGCGAGGTCGCGGATGGCGGTTGGCGGCGTAATCCGGCTGAAGATCTCTTCGTAGAAGGTGCGCAGATGCGGCAGCCGTTCCCGGGTCGAGGCGTGCACGCCCATGGCCGCACTCAGCGCGTCGAGCACCGCCTGTTCCTCGTTGCGGCGGGCGGCCGCCTGCAATTGACGCAGCATGGCACCGTAATTAGGTGCGTTGCCCGGCAGGTAGGCGCCGTAGATTTCGTGCAGGCCCCGCTTGGTGCGCTTGATCGCCTCGGGGACGTCACCGTGCGCCGCGACGAGTGCCTTGTGTGCCATGCGGCGGACGGTCGCCGGCGCGATCGACGCGTAACGCCTGCTCTTGGTCAAGGCCTCTTCGATCGTGCGCAGACCGTCATCGGATACCTCGGGGAGGCCCATCACACGCCTTCGGTCAGTGGCGGAACCGCCGCGGGAGCGATTACCCCGAATCTAATGCCCGGTCAGCATGGCAGCGAACGTAGCGCGCGGTCGCGGTGCGCCTACCGGCCGCCAGCGCAGCCGGCGCGAGCCCGGCCGACAGCGCAGCCGGCGCGAGCCCGGCCGGTAGGCACCGGGCAAGATACAGTGACCTGTCCGCCCGGAATGAAGGAGGGCCACGTGGCATCCGTCGGCGCACCGCAGCGCAGGGCCGATGCCGACCTCGTGGTTGGCACGCTCTATCTCGTGCCGACCCCGATAGGAAACCCGGCGGACATCACCCTGCGGGCGATCGATGTCCTGCGGCAGGCCGACATCGTGGCAGCCGAGGACACCCGTCATACCCGGACCCTGCTGCGGCGCCTGGACATTGCGGCCCGCCTGCTCAGCTATCATGATCATAACGAGGGCTCACGCAGCCAGCAGCTGCTCGCCGCGCTGCGCGACGGCGCAGACGTCGCGCTGGTCTGCGATGCGGGAACCCCCCTGGTGAATGACCCCGGCTTCCGGATGGTGACGGCGGCGATTGGGGCCGGCCTCCGGGTGTGCCCGCTACCAGGAGCAAACGCGGCGATAACCGCGCTGATCGGTTCCGGGCTGCCCGTTCACAGCTTCCACTACGCCGGATTCCTGCCTCGCCGCCAGGCCGCCCGACGGGCGGCGCTGCGGCGGCTGACCCAGACGGACGCCTCGCTGATCTTCTTTGAGGCACCCCACCGCGTCCTGGAGGCTGTCCGTGACATGCGCGATGTCCTCGGGGACCGTTCGGCGGCCCTGGCGCGCAACCTCACCAAGAGCGACGAAGAGTTCATCCGGGGACGATTGTCCGACATCGCCGCCGAACTGGCGAAAACCGACACCGTCCGGGGCGAGCACACGCTGGTTGTCGGTGGCGCCGTGGGTGAAGAACCCGACGACGCTAGAGCGCTCGCAGGCCGCGTCGCGGACGTGCTGGCGCGCCATGGCGTGGGTGCCCGGGTGACACGCGAGGTGATCGGTGAACTGACCCACCTGCCCCGCAACTGGGTGTATGAGCGGGTCCAGCTCGCCGAGCAACGGCAGGCGCGCCAGCACGCGACAGCCGTTCGGAATCATTGTCCATAACGGCTGCCGCTGGCGTGTCACCCGGCTTGGCGGCGCAGCCGCATAGGCTGGGATTGACCAGGCCGCAGATGCCGTGAAGAGGAGCTGGCACCCGGATGACATTGACCGTATCTCCAGGACCGCCGGAGATCGTTCTGGCTACCCCACGCGGATCGGTCGCCCTGCCCGCGTTCCTGCCCGATGCGACCCGGGCGTCGGTGCGCGGCGTGGACGCACTCGACCTGCGTGCCGTCGGCATCGAGGCGGTGATGGTCAACACCCTGCATCTGGCGCAGCGGCCCGGGATGCGCAACGTGAAAAGGGTTGGCGGGTTGCATCGCTTCATGGGCTGGGACGGCATCATCGTTTCCGACTCCGGTGGCTTCCAGGTCCTGTCGTTGCTCCGCCGCCAGGGAAAAACCAACCTCATCAGGCCGGGCGGTGTGATCATCCAGGAACCAGCAGCCGCGCGGAAGATCGAGCTGACGCCGGAGAAGGTCATCGAGTGGCAGTTCGGCCTGGGCTCGGACGTGGTTATCGCCCTGGACGACTGCACCGGCCCCGATGATCCCCCCGAGGAGCAGCGGGCCGCCACCGACCGAACTGTGCGCTGGTTCCGGCAGGCGCGCGACGCATACGACCGGCAGTGTCGGCAACGCGCGGTGGAGCGCCCCCCGCTGCTGGTCGGCGTCGTGCAGGGCGGCACAGATCCGGAGTTGCGCCGGCGCTGCGTCGATGCGCTGATCGATGCCGGGGCACAAGGCTTCGGGTTCGGTGGCTGGCCGCTGAGCGCGGAGGGAGCTCTGGAAGTGGAGATGTTCGGGCTGCTTTCGGCGCTCACTCCGCCAGGGGCCCCACTGTTTGCGCTGGGTGTGGGCAAACCGGAGCACCTGGTGGCGTTGTGCCAGATCGACCGGCGCTGGGCCTTCGACTGCACGATCCCGACCAGGGACGCCCGGCACGGCCGACTGTACGCGTTTGAACCCGGCATCGTCGGCCCGGCTCTGACCAGCGACCGAACCTTCTACCGCAATATCTACATACATGACGAGGAGAACTCGCGGTCGGATGAGCCGATCTGCCAGACGTGCGACTGCCCAACCTGCCGCCGGTACGGGCGCTCCTATCTGCACCACTTGTTCCGCGTCAAGGATGGCCTGGCCGCTCGCCTGGCGACCATGCACAATCTGCGGTTCTACACCCGCCTACTTGAACTGCTGGCCGCCGCGCACGCTGCGCGCTCGCTGCCCAGGGTCACCATGGGTTTGGCAGGAACCGCCAGCTTGGAAGGATCAGCAGAGAGGTGACACGCGAGGATGGAGAAACCCCCCCGAAGGCGGTCGTTCTGCTCAGCGGTGGCCTTGACTCGACGACCGTGCTGGCCATAGCGCGCGCCGAGGGTTTTGACACCTATGCCCTGAGCTTCTCCTACGGCCAGCGGCATGCGATCGAGCTGGCCGCTGCCCGGCGCGTCGCTGCCGCGTTCGGTGTCAAGCGGCACGCGATTGTGGAAATCGACCTGCGGACCTTCGGTGGTTCGGCCCTGACCGACGACACGATCGCCGTGCCGCGCTACAAACACGTGCAAGGGTCTGGGTCCACGATTCCGGTTACCTACGTGCCGGCGAGGAACACGATCTTCCTGTCTTTCGGGCTGGCCTGGGCGGAGACGCTGGGTGCCGGGGTGATTTTCCTCGGGGTGAGTGCGATCGACTACAGCGGCTATCCGGATTGCCGGCCCGAGTACATCGCCGCCTACGAGCGGATGGCCAACCTGGCCACCAAGGCCGCGGTGGAGGGATCGCAGACCCTGCGCATCACAGCGCCCCTGGTCAATCTGACCAAGGCACAGACCATCAAGCGCGGACTCGACCTCGGTGTCGACTACGGCCTCACGCACTCGTGTTACGATCCTGGGCCTGACGGCGCGGCCTGCGGAAGCTGCGACGCGTGCGCGCTTCGCGAACGCGCATTCGCCGAGCTGGGGCTGGCAGATCCCGCGCTTGCCCGGCAGCGGACTTGACGGCGGCAATGCCGTACCGGGTCAAAGAGATCTTCTACACACTCCAGGGAGAGGGCGTGCGGGCCGGCCGTCCCGCCGTCTTCTGCCGGTTTAGCCTGTGCAACCTTTGGACCGGCCGGGAACAGGACCGGCACAGGGCCGTATGCCGCTTCTGTGACACCGACTTTGTGGGCACCGATGGACCGGGCGGCGGCGTTTTCCGCACCGCCGCTGAACTGGCCGCGGCTGTTGACGCCTGCTGGCCATCCGGGGCCGGCGACGAAGTGTCGGGCGCGCGCCGGTACGTCGTGTGTACGGGTGGCGAGCCGTTGCTCCAGCTCGACTCCGACGCCGTCGCGGCTTTCCACGATCGGGGGTTCGAGGTGGCCATCGAGACCAACGGCACGCGGGACGCCCCGGCCGGAATCGACTGGATCTGCGTAAGCCCGAAAGCGGGCGCGCCATTGCGGCTGCGGGCCGGTGACGAGCTGAAGCTCGTGTTCCCACAGCCTGGTGCCAGTCCCGTGCGGTTCGAGAGGCTCCCGTTCACCCATTTTCTGCTACAGCCAATGGATGGGCCGGACCTGGCCGCCAACACCCGCGCGACCGTCGAATACTGCCTTGCGCACCCCCGCTGGCGGCTCAGCCTGCAGACGCACAAGATTCTGGGGATCCGTTAGTGGAGATCTTCCGGGAATTCTCCTTCGAGGCGGCCCATCGGCTGCCGAATGTGCCGCCCGGGCACAAGTGCGCTCGGCTGCACGGCCACTGTTTCCGGGTCGAGGTGCACGTGCGCGGCGCCGTTGACCCGGAACAGGGCTGGGTTATGGATTTCGCCGAAATCGATGCGTACTTCACGCCGCTGCGCGACCAGCTCGATCACCACTGTCTCAACGAGATCGCCGGCCTGGAGAACGCGACGAGCGAGAACCTGGCCGTATGGATCTGGGATCGGCTGTGCGCCAGCCTGCCGCTGTCAGCCGTGATCATCAGGGAAACCTGCACGTCCGGCTGTATCTACCGGGGCCCGGCCGAGCAGTGAGCCGCGGCGCGCGGCGTGAGCCCGACCGGGACGCCGTCGAGGTGATCACGGCCAAGCTTGCGGCCGGGGCGAAGTATCGCGGCGTCCACCCGGACACGATCGCGCAGGTCGTACGGTGGGCGGCCAGATCCGATGTCGCGCAGCTGGAGCGCCGGTCCCGTGCGCGGCTGCACAAGGTGGCGGCCCTGCACCTGCTCACCGCACGGCCAGCGGTGCTGCGGCGCCGCGTCGAAGCCGCCGACCCTGGTGATCTTTCTGATCCGCAGCGGCTGCGAGCCTGGTGCCGCGAGATGCTGGCCGCACACGTGTCGACCGCGGAACGGCTTGTGGACCTCGACAGGTTCTATCCGGCGATCCTCGGCACGATGCCGCCGCCCCGCACGGTTGCCGATGTCGCGTGCGCGCTGAACACGTTCACGCTGCCGTGGCTGCGTGACGTCACCGACGCCCGCTACGTCGGGTATGACTTCAACGAGCATTTCGTCAGCATCGGCAACGCGTTCCTCGCCCGGACCTACCCCGGCTGCCACGTGGTGCAACAAGACGTGCTCAGCAGGGATGCGGCGGTGGTGGCCGATCTCGCCCTGCTGCTAAAGACCTACCACTGCATCCAGGACAGGCAGCCAGGCGCTGGGCTGCGGCTGGTCGAGCGACTTGCCGCCCGCCACGTCGTCGTGTCGTTCCCCACCCGCGCGATGAACGGACGAGCCGCGCTGTTCGCCCGGCGTCACATCGACGAGCTGGCGAGCCTGGCCGGGCGGCGAAGCTGGGGCGTATGGCGGGTCACGCTGCACAGCGAGGATCTGCTGGTGATCCGCAAAGCCGACGCTTAGGGGTACTCGGCCGCCGCGCAGGGGGTATCCGGCCGCCGCTTATGATGACGGCGTGACGCTGACCAAGCTTGGCCGGGCGGATGTCACTCCCGACCGTAACCTCGAGACATTTCCCATCACCGACAGCTCGCAGGAAATCACCATCGACTGCCGTGAGTTCACCTGCCGCTGCCCCGTCACCGGGCAGCCGGACTGGGCGACGATCCGCATCGACTACCGGCCGAGTGACCGGGGGGTTGAGACGAAGAGCCTGAAGCTCTACCTGGAGACTTTCCGTGATGAGGGAATCTTCCACGAGCATCTGGCGACCAAGATTCGTGAGGACATGGTCGCTGCGCTCAATCCCGTTTTCCTGAAGGTGACGGTTAATTTCAACGTCCGGGGTGGGATTGCGCTTGCCGCAGCGAGCACCTATCAGGGGCCGGGCTGAGGCGCTGTCCGGCGGCGCTGGGAGCAAGTTCGCCGCGAAGGATTGGTTCTCATGACCGTAGCGGTGGGTGCGCATGCCGCTTGATGGGCTGGGATGACACCCATGATGAACGGTCGGAACGAGGTCATTCTGGCATCCGCGTCCGCTGCCCGCCTCAATGTCTTGCGTGCCGCCGGCCTTAGGCCACGGGTGCTCGTCAGCGGTGTGGACGAGCATGCGGTCGCGTCGGGCTCGCCGCGTGACCTGGCGCCGCGTGACCTGGCACTGGCGCTGGCAGAGGCCAAGGCTGCTGCAGTGGCGCCGCGTCTGGGCCGCGGCCTTGTGATCGGCTGCGACTCGCTGCTGGAAATCACAAGCCTGAGAGAATGGATCGGTAAAAGTATCGGCAAGCCGGGTTCTGCCGCCGTGGCGAGGGGAATATGGCGTGCCATTCGTGGTCAGGAAGGGACTCTCTTTACCGGCCACTGCGTGATATGTGCGGAGTCGGGGCGCAGGGCCAGCGCGGTGGGCGCCACCAAGATCCGCCTCGGAAATCCGAGCGATGCCGAGATCGAAGCATACGTCGCCACCGGCGAGCCACTCGACCTCGCCGGGTCATTTTCTATCGATGGCTTCGGAGGCTGGTTCGTCGAGGAAATTCAAGGTGACCACTCCAACGTCCTCGGGGTTTCTTTGCCGCTGCTGCGGCGGCTTTTTGCCGAGCTCGGGGTCGTCGTGGTCGACCTGTGGCAATGTTAAGAGCCTGGTTGACAACCCCGATCCGGCCTGCCGGCCCCTGGGCTGGCTCTCCGTCGCGCCGGAGGCGCGCCAGACAGCACCTCGAACCCGGGTCGTCAACCAGGCTCTGAGTGTCGGGAGTCGGCCGCCGGGCGACGCCGCGCAGCCGTTCAGGATCATTGCCCTAACGCCTGACGGCTGCCGCGCCGCGAACCAGCGGGAACGTTCGGCGTCAGCATGACCGGACCGGCCGCGCTCGAACCGCGTCTCAAAGCTCGGCGCGGGCGCCGCGAATCTTGTCGAGGGCGCGGACAATGTCGTCAGCGTCGGTGGGGTCGCCAAGCAGCGCGCTGTGGTGGCAAAGCAGCGTGGTTTCGCCATACCGTCGGCAGCCGCTGAAGTCGCGGTCCATGGCGCGGCTGCGTCCGTGGTCGGTCCAGGCCGGTGCGAATCTCCGCTTGGTCTGCGGCTGCAGCAGGGCGCTTCGGTACAGCGGCGGGTCCGGTGGCCACCAGGGCATGCCGAGTTCGGCGCTCATCGCTTCGGCTACCCGGCTGGCGGGCGCCGACCCGAATGTGCCGGGCCGGAACTGAATGCCGTACTCGTAGATCGACCGCTTATTTGCCTGCGCGGGCAGCGGGATCGGCCCAAGCTCGCCGAGCGCGGCGAGGCCGTGCTCGAGTTCACTGGCGATCTTCTCGCGGTGCTCATGCTGAGCATCCAGCCGCGGGAGCTGGTCAAGCAGCAAGGCGGCAGACAGCTCGGACACGCAGTAGTTGCCGCCCATCACCTCGCCGTCCTCGACCAGATCCATCTGTCCGGCCGGAACGTCGTGATCTGGGTAGCGGCGCGAATCCGCGCGCAACTGCTGGGCGCGGCGGTGGAGACGCTCATCGGAAGTGATCACCGCACCGCCCTCACCGCCGGTGAGAACCTTGCCGTTTTGGAAGCTGAACGCGCCCATCGCGCCGAGTGTGCCCACCGGCCGCCCTCGCCATTGAGCACCATGAGCCTGCGCGCAATCCTCGATGAGCGGGATGCCGGCCTCATCACTGACCTGCAGGATGCCCTCCAGATCGGCCACCGTGCAGGCAAGGTGTACCGCGATAATCGCCTTGGTGCTGGCCGAAAGCGCTCCGCGCACCGTTTCGGGAGTGAGGCAGCCGCTGCGCGAGTCAACGTCCACCAGCACGGGCAGCGCACCGACGCGCAGGACTGCGCTCGCCGGAGCCACCCAGGTCATTGCCGGCACGATCACTTCGTCGCCTGGGCCGATGTCAAGCGCCTCAAGCGACACGATGAGGGCACTTGAGCCGTGATCGACACTGACGCAGAAGGGTGCCCCGTTATACCGGGCGAACTCTTCGGCGAACCTGCGTTCCCTGGCCTTCGTGCCGTCGCTTGGCCAGCTGATAGCCCATCGCCGCGACCGCAGCGCGGCCAGGAGCTCCTGTTCGGTCGCGTCGTCGTACTGCGGCCAGCGCGGCCAGGCGCGGCCCCGGCGGATCGGCGATCCACCATGCAGGGCGAGTTTGCTCATGGTTCTCCTCAGGGGTTGGGTGGGGAATTGGTTGGTGATCCCGATGGCTGCCGCAGCACCATCAGCACGTCCCGGATGCCAAGCAAGGTGGGTCGGCCACGTTGGCGCGAGATCGTCGCAGTAAGTCCTGGTACGGTCACATTTCGCCGTAGCTTGGGGTCGAACGCGGGCGGGACGATCTCGTAGTCGAGGTGGGTCGACGCGGCGATCTGGACCCACTCCAAGCCGCTGGCCAGCGCGGTCGTCACATAATCGTCGAAGAACAACCTGTTGATGACATCGCTGTCGTGCACGTGATGCACAAGCAGGTCGGCAAGGTCCGCGGGCAGTCCGGTGCGCAGCAACGCGCGCAGTTCCTCCCGCTGGTATGCCAGATGAGCCCACGGTGGCAGCAGGGTGTCGCGCCAGAACTGCAGGTCGCGCCCGCGGTAGCGGACATACTCGAGCTGATGGCCGTCCACCGCACTCCAGATCGGCCCAAAGTGCGCATAGAGCAGGCCCCCTGGCCGCAGTATCCGGCGAACCTGGGCCAGCGTGGCCGCTACGTCGAGGAACTGGAACGCGTTGCTTGAGAACACCGCATCGACGCTCGCATCCGGCAGCGGCGTCTCCTCCGCGCGGACGGCCAGAACTTCATGCAGCCCCGATCCGAAGATCGCGCTGGCGCGGTTCGGGTCGATCGAATACCACTTCAGGACTCTGTGCCGCTCGATGAGCGAGGTCGGGTAGGCGCCCCCGATCTCCGCGACCACAGCCCCGCGAAGCTCGACGCGGGCGGCAAAGCCGCCGAACACGTCCTGTTCAGAAACGGCCAGCTCATCGCCGGCGGTGACGTTGGCCCGCCGCAGCTCGGCGGCCTTGGCCGCGAGTCTTCCTCGCAGGTGTTCGGTGGCCTTGGTCATGGCCATTCCCGTGGGTGTTCGGTGGCCTTGGTCATGGGCCCTCCCCGTCGGTAACGAGACGCCGCAGCCGCTGAACCGCCCCCGGCGAGCTGGCCCACAGCCGTTCGGCGCGTGCGGTCGCGGGCCGACGCCCAGTCGCCGCGGCGGCACCTGCCGCGTGCCGGCGCAGGACCGGCAGTATCTCGTCCGGTAGCTGGGACGGATAACAGCTGACCCCCAGCTCCTTTGCGCGCCAGTGCGAACTCACGTCGACCAGCACCCGGTGGCCGGCGTCGCTTGGCTCGCCGCCTTCGGCATAGGGAAGGTCCTCATACCAGAGCAGGCCGGGCGCCGGCGGCTGCAGGGAGCGTGACACCGCAAGCCGGACCGCGAGGTGGTCGACATGGCCGCGCATCGCGAGCGGGGCGAATGTCAGGTGCGGCCGCACCGCCTCGAACGCGGTCCGCACGCAGGCGCGGGCTGCGCGAACGATTTCGCCGCTCGGCTTGGCGCCCATTTCCGTGTCATCGTCGTAGCCGCGAAGGCTGGCGTCGGGCAAGTCGGCGCGATCAAGCTGCACCCCAGCCAGGGACGCCCATGCATCCTCTTCGAGCGCCCGCACCTGCGTGGCAGCGCTGCTGCCATGGGCGGGGCTGCCGGGTGCGTAGCGGCTGCGGGCGAACAAGGTTATGGCGAATAGCTGGGCTCCGGCCTGGCGCAGGCGGGACACGGTGCCACCCAGCGACCACGCGATGTCATCGGGGTGCGGTGACAGCAGCAATATCCGAGCTCCCCGGTTCGCCGGGCCGGAGCGGTGGGAGCGGGAAATCGGCCGGGCCGTCGGCATGGCTGCGCGCCGGCCGGTGGCTTGCGCCGCGGGCGAGGCTGTGGCTTGCGCCGCGGGCGGGGCGCCGGGCTGCGCAGCTGGCCGCCGACCGATCGCGGACATCAGATGAACTCGTCAAGGAGCCGGTAATAGGTGGACTTGCGCTCGTCGATCTCGGCGATGCCGTAGCGGCGAAGGAACCTCTCCGCGAAGCGCGGGTCGGGTTCCCAGCCGGGAGATTCACCCGAGAGGTTGCGCAGCACGATCGACAGGTCGAGCCAGCGATCGGCGGCGCCGAGCCGTCCCACGTCCAGGACGCCGGCCAGCGACAGACTCTCCGGCGCGATCACAATATTGTCCAGGCACAAGTCGCCGTGACACACAACGATGTGTTCCTCGTCCGGGGCCTGCATGGCGTCGAGTTCGTCAAGGAGCTGGCGCGCGGTCCATCCCGTGTGCGTCTCGTCCAGGTCATCCAGGTCCACCCGGCCAGCCAGGGCAGCGGCCCGGATTCTCGGCAACGTGACCGCGAGTGTCCGGTCGAACGGGCAGTCCCGCGCAGGGAGGGCGTGCAACTCGCGGGCGAGGTCGGCGACAACGTCCAGCACGGCGCGCTGCTCGGCAGCGTTCCAGCTCGCCGCCGCGGACCTACCGCCGATCCCCGTGGTGACCAGCCACATCATTTCGGCATTCGCGCCCACCTCGACCACATCGGGCACCGGGAAGCCCTGGGCACCCAGCCAGGCCAGCCTCGCCGCCTCGCAAGGTGGGTGAAACCGAAGATCGTCGGGGTCATGCGACGCCGTGACCTTGACGTAGTACGTGCGCTTGGCCTCGACACGGTAGATCGCCGTGCCATAGGAGCGTGTCGCCACATGCTCCCACCGCCCCTGCCTGACTGCGCACGTTGACAGGGGTACCGGCGGTGCCGCCACAGGCGCCATGGAACTCGTCGACCGCACGTTTGGCTGGCTCAGCCACAAGCGCGCGGTGGAGAGGCGACGATGTCCGTGTCGCGCTCTCTTATGCGCCGCGCGGTCTGCTCGATGCGCTGCATTACCTCGTCGTCCTCACGCAGCACGCCACCGAAGGCTTCGGCGGCGAACTGCCGCTTGCGGTCCTCGCCAACCTCCCCTGGGTCACAAGTCGCGACGATCTTGCGGACGCCCTTTTCGAATGCGGTGAGCGCATGCTCAACCTCGGCTTCGCCGAAGGAAGCCGTGATCATCTGGGTACCGCTGTCCTCGAAGTAGGCGCCGTGGTCGTATGCGGCGCGGTAGATCTCCCACGACAGCGCCTCTGAGGCTACGACGACATCGAACATCATCGGCGGCCCGCCGACGTAGGCTGGGACGCCGGCGGTGGCAAGCACCTCGCGCATGCCGTCCATCAGGAGCCGGCCCATCTTCTCGCAATGTTCATGCACCGAGCCGTCCTCGATGATGTCGAGGACCGCCAGGGCGGCCGCCATCGGCGGAACCTCGCGGGTGTACGTGCCGGAAACGCTGGCCTCGTCGTAGGCGTCGATCACATCCCGGCGTCCAAGCACGGCGGCGAGTGCGTGCCCGTTCGCCAATCCCTTGCTCATCGTGATGAGGTCGGCTGGCACGCCCCCGGTGCCGTTAAGGCCGCGTGCGCCCCACCGCAATCCGGTGATGACTTCATCGATAATGAACAGCACGTTGTACCGGGCGCACAGGGCCGACAGGCGGCGGTAGTAATCGGCACCGAACCAGGCAGGCTCCGGTGTGATGATCACTGCGGCGATGTCGGCGGCGAACTCGGCGAGTAGCCGCTCAAGTGCCGTTTCGCTGTATCCGAAGCAGGCGACCCTTGTCCGGGGGTCAAAGCCCATGCTCAAGTACGACAGTTGCCAGTCATGCCAGCCGTGGTAGCCCGATGTCAGGATCAGGTCGCGGCCAGAGGCGGCGCGGGCTAGCCGAATCGCCGCGGTGGTTGCCTCCGAGCCCGATTTGCAGAAGACGACCTTCTCACCGGCCGGGTAGCGTTCGCAGAGACGCTCGGCCAGCTCGATGCGCGGCAGCGACAGCGTGCTCGCGAACACCGTGCCGTGGTCACGGATGCACGCCGTGATCGCCTCAACGACGCTGGGCTGGCGGTTACCGAGCAGCAGAGCGCCACTCGCGGCGGTAACATCCAGGATCCGGTTTCCCTCGACATCGTGCATCCACGAGCCGTCGGCACGCACGAACACCGACGGAAACCGGGTCTCGATGTCGTAGGTCTGGGCAGCGGTCACCCGCCGGGCCCGCTCGATGGTCTCAACGTTGCTGTAGCCAGGCACGTACATCCCCTTTCCCTCCGAACACTCCTCTGCGGGGTGTCCGCCCCAAGTGTGCGATGCCTGGTCGTGGAAACACTTGAGGGCACCTTGAGGACGCGCAATCGCCTGGTCAATATCGGCTAAACTGGATTATCGCCGACAAGGACTCGTGGAGGCTGTGGTGGGCGCGAGGAGCGAAATTTCATTGGCGCATATGGACGGAACCGCGCATGTATGCGCCGGATCGGCGGTGGAGACGGTGTCATTATCAGCCGATGACTTCCTGACCCGCTGGGTTTACGGCAATCCCGCGCTCGTCGACCGGAAGCTACTTATCCGATGGCTCGAGGACCCGACACCGCGAGAGGATATAGCGGCTGCGCTTGGTATCCCGCTTGGCACGTTGTTGCGGCCATTCAATGAGACCGCGCCGCTCCAGGAACCGGTGGGCTTCTGCTATCGCGGTGTGCCATTCTCGGTCGTTGCAATGGCAGGTATTTGCGACGACGTATGCGGTGACCGCTATCCGCGATTCGGCGCTCCCGTGGCGCTGCGCTGCTACCTTGCCGACATGACTCTGCTGCCACAAGGCATGTTCGACGCTGCCGACTGGAACTTCATGGACGCCGGCCGGCCGGGTTATCTCGGTTATGCCTACGGTGTGCGGCACGGCTCCGCTATTTATCTGGCTGGCGTGCAAAGTGATCTGGCTGTTCGCTACAGCTACCTTTTCCAGGGCCGGGGGGGCCGCACGGCGGTGCGCGTGGCCGAGGAGGTAGTGGAGCGTGACCCCGCTGACATGGTGGACCGGTACAGCTCGTACGTCCCCGTGCTGCGGCGTACGTTCCAGCGCTACTGGATACCGGTTCTGATCGGCGCAATCTGCGCCTGGGCGTGCACCGAGCAGGAACTGACCGAAGTCGGCGTGCTGAGTTACGCACTGGAGCCCGCCGAGGACGTGCGCGGCAATGTCGTCCACCGGGTGTATCGCGAACTGCCCGAACGGCTGAAGAGTCGGCTTCGCTGCGTGCGTGTGGGTGGCCGCTGCCACGTGTACTCCATCAGCGCGCTCGGCGAGGTCGCGGCCTACCTTGGCGACAGATGGCGGCTGAGCGACAGGGCCACCGGCTGAGGACTCCGCGCGCCCGCCGCGGCGCGCCCGCCAGCGGGTTGGACTTGGGCCGCCGGGGAGGTGACAGCGTCAAGCAGCGGCAGCCGGGTGATCCCGAACCGGGCCGTGAGCAGCCGGTGGGCCACACGCAATGCAACCGCCTGGATGGTCAGGGCCGGATTGGTTCCGGCTGGGTACGGAAGTAGCGCGCCGTCACCGACGTAGACGTTCTCGGCGTCGTGTACCCGCCCGTCAGGCCCAGTGACGCTGGTAGTGGGATCCGCGCCCATCCGGCACGTGCCGTGTAGGTGACAGCTGCCAAGAGCCCAGCCGGATGGCTCGCGGATCATCAGCTCGCACCCGGCCGCGCGCAGCAGTTCCGTGCCGCGCGCCAGCATGTACTCGAGCCGTGCGAGATCGCGCGGGTGCGCTTGGTAGTCCATCACCACGTCGGTCACCCCGTGCGCGTCGGTTCCGGTGCCCAGCCTGACCCTGTTGGCTAGCTGCGGCTCGTCCGGCACCAGCGCCTCGATCCGCAGGAGCTGCTCGCTTGTCCGCGTCCGGTATGGGCGCGCTGGTCGGGCTTCGTACAGCAGCCCACCAAGCCCGCCCGGGGCCGCGACATCCTGATAGAGGTCGGCGACAGTGCAGGTCGAAAACGGCCCCAGGCCCATGACCTGGCTTTGCGGCCGCAGCGAGCCGCCACGGTGACGGTGGCCGACCAGGTATTCACTGAGCTTGAAGCACAGGCCACGACCGACAAGATCGTGGGTGTTGCCAAGCCCTCGTGGATGCTGGGAGGTGGCAGAACGCAGCAGCAAGGCCGCCGTCTGGACCGCGTTGGCGCACAACAGGTACTGGCGCGCGCGGACTCGGTACCGCCTGCCCGTATCCATCCGCACGCATTCGAGCGCGGACACGGTCCGGCGGTGAGCGATCAGCCGGACCGCCTTGATGCCGGCGAACAGCCGCGCGCCGGCCCTGATGGCGGGAAACAGGAACCGGGACGCCGCGTCGCCCTTCGCACCGTGCGGGCAGCGCCGGCAGATGCACGGCGCGTCGCTTGCGCAGGCACGCTGGCCATCGTGGGCGACGCTGTTGACCGCCAGCGGTGTCGGAAACGGGCACCAGCCAAGCGCCGCTGCGGCGGCACTCAGCGTGGCGCCCTCAGCGGATGTCGGAACTGGCGGGAGAGGGTACGGCGCGCCCAACGGTGACAGGGTCGGGTCCGCATCGGCGTCACCGGCGACTCCGGAGACCCGCTCGACAACCGTGTAGTACGGGTCGAGCTCAGTCGGCCCCCACGGCCATTTCAGAGGCAGCTCGGCCTGGCCGAGAACGGTCTCCGGGTCGAAGTCGACCGGTCGGTTTCGGAACATGACCCCGCCGTAGAAGACGGTGCCGCCGCCGACGTTACAGGTGGTCCATGGATAGCCGACCTTTGCCCACGTGTCATTGTCCTGTCGCACCCAGGCTGGCTCGGCCGAAGCCAGTACGTCGTCGTAGCTGTCGTCGCCGGTGACGTAGGGGCCCTGTTCCAGCACGACGACATCGAGGCCAGCATGTGCGAGCAGCCATGCCGCGGTCGAACCGGCCGCTCCGCTGCCGACGATGCACACATCGAAGACCCCGGCCAGATCCTCACGAGCAGGTGCCGGCCCGTAGCCGGAGCTGATAGGCGTCACACCGGCACCGCCACCGGTGACGAGAGCGAGGCGATCACGCTGCGCACCTCGTCCAGATCGACCGGCACTATTGGCAGGTCCGCTGGGCCGGCCGGACGGCCGAGCCCTTTCAGCAGAACAAACGGCACGGTGTCCGGGCTGGGAGGCAGGTAGCCCCGCTTGTTGTCGTCTCGCAGGACGGTGACAAGCTCGTCGACCGACAGCCCCGGTGGCAGCCGCAGCGGCGCACCGAGCGCTGCCACGATCTCCTCGTGCAGCTCGGTATCTGCCTCGGAAAGCCAGCCACGGCGGTGCGCGAGCCTGGCGGCGGCAACCATTCCGAAGGCAATGGCCTCGCCGTGGGATATGGGGCGTTCCCCGGGACGCCGGTTGAGGGTCAGCTCCAACGCGTGCCCAACGGTGTGGCCGTACTCGAGCACGAGGCCACCTCGCTGCTCGTGGGTGTCGCGAGCGGTGACGGCGGTCTTGGCTTGGATGCTCTCGTCAAGCAGCCACAGCAGGGATCCTGCCGAGGACAGGTCGCCATGGGCGAGTATCTGCCGAAGCATCGGCAGCGCCGAGGGCCGGATGGCCAGGCAGTTCTTGGCCGCCTCGCACAACCCCGAGCGGAGTTCCCGCACGGGCAGGGTTTGCAGCATGTGGACGTCGGTGAACACGGCCGCGGGCGGATAGTAGAGACCGACATGATTCTTGCCACGGCTTGAGTTGATGGCCTGCTTCAGCGACAGCACCGAATCCATCGCGGCGAGCGTGGTGGTTGGTATATGCACAAGCCGCACGCCGCGAAAGAGTAACCCCGCCAGCACCCCCGCAAGGTTGCCCGGAACCCCCCCGCCGAGGGCGACGACGACCGAGCGACGGGTGGCCCCTGCTGACAGCGCGCGTTCGACGTATTCGCTGAGCTGCGCAAGGGATTTCATCGCCTCGCCGGGCCGCTGGCTGAGCACGTCGACCGGCCCCAGCGTCCGCAGCTTCGGTAGCAGCGTTTGGCCGTGTAGAGCAAGCACGGCGTGGTCGGTGACCACGATGAGCCGGTCGGCCTCGAAGGTGGCTAGCTTCCGCGTAATTAGGTCGGTACAGCCGTAGCCATAGTGGTACGGATACTCAACGTCGCCGAGCCTGACCGGGCGAACCTGCCAGCGGCCGCATCCGCCAACGTTGATGTCTTGAACTGTCATCGATCATCTCCCAGTTGACCCGCCACCATCCCGGTCCGCCATGATCGACAGGCAGCCGTGCGGAGGTTCGGCGCCGGCGATGGCTCCGCGCGATTAAGGCCGTCCGTCGGTGCCCGGTGCAGTTCGGTCATACGTCCTTCTTCGCGAGACGGCCTCGTGCCTCACTCGTGCAAGACGGCTGGGCCCAAGTGGTAGCCGTCGCGCGGCACGATGCTTTACCTGGTCGGCGCTTTACCTGGTCGGCGGAGACGCGCGCAGGCGGCTAGCCCAAAGTTGTGCCGTTCCGGCTTGAGATCAGCTAACTGGCGGGCCGGCTCCCGCTAGCACTGGCTCGGTGATCAGGTTGGCGAACAGGCCGTCCCGCATCCAGCGCCGACACGCCAAAGATCACAATCTACGCCTGGAATACTAGGGGCTAAGTAGATGCCGCGTCGACTCAGATTAGAGACAATTTAAATGCGATGTCGGCGCGAGCTAGCGGTGCCTTGGGTGCCAAATAAATGCTGCGCCGGCGCAAGCTAGCAACCAGGTAGAGACTTCAGATCCAAACTGGCCCGGCTCTGTTTGGCAGCGTAGCATGCAACGGGTGCGTCCAGTATCTGATTCACCGGTGCCGGCGACAAACCCCACTGCGACATTCGGAGGCATAATGCCTGGTCTGCACTTACTCCCACCGGTCCCTCGCTACCTCACGGTCTACGTCAATTGGGCGTGCAATCTAACGTGCCGCGAGTGCTGGATGTACGGCGACTCATCGAGTGAAAGCACGTGGCTGGAGGAAGTCAAGCGAGATCAGATCAGCGTTGAGATGTGGAACGCCATCCTCGATGAGCTGGCCGCGAACACCACCCCGAATGAGGCACCGCCGACAGTGTCGATCATGGGCGGCGAGCCGCTCATGCACCCAAAGATCGTGGACTTGGTGCGCGAGGCAAAGCAGCGGCTGCCCGATGGCTGGCTGGACCTTGACACAAACGGAACCCTGCTGCCGCGGGTGGTGGACGGCCTGGTGGACGCCGGTCTGGACGCGGTGTACGTGTCACTGGACGGGCCCACGCCGGAGATCAACAATCCGATCCGCGGGCGGAAATCCTACGAGCGCGCGATCGCTGGGATAGCAGCGCTCCAGAAGGCAAGCGGGAACGGTAGCCCCCGGATAGCGATCAACTTCGTATTGACCGGCATGAACTACCGCTCCCTGCCGGAGATGGTACGGCTGACTGAACGGCTCGGCCTGCCGCAGCTCACTGTCGGGCTCGCAAGCTATTTCACCAGAGAAGAGGGCACCCGGGCGCGGCGGGCGTTCGAGCCGGTCACCGGTCAGCCGTTCATGTCATGGGCCGGTTATTGCAACGAGCACCAGCACGCAGGTTTGGACCCAGCCGAGCTCGAGGACATCCTGAATGAGGCGCAGCGCACCTCCAGCGCCGTCGAGGTTCTGATCACCCCCACGCGCTACAGCAATGCGCAAAAGAGCGGCTTCTTCAGCGATCAATGGCCCAAGACAGTGCGCGAGACTACCTGTACCAAGCTTTGGGCGCAGGCCACGGTGCTGCCCAACGGACAGGTCATCAGCTGCACAACGTTCGCCGACACGGTTATGGGATCGGTACGTGAGTCCAGCCTCAGCGAGGTATGGCGGGGGAATAAATACAGCCGTATGCGCGCGTTGATCAGGAAAGGGCTCACGCCGATCTGTTACCGGTGCTGTGAGCTGAACATGGACATCGAGATCGACCCGGAATTGTACGCGCTCGACGCGCCAACTGACGCGGCGACCATCGTGGGGAGCAAGTGATGAAGACCCGCACTGTCGAGCAGGTCAGCAGTTCCACCTACGCTGACACGCGCAGGGCGAGGCAAATCTACGGCGAGGCTTTCCGTCTTACTTTCGAATACGTGTATGGCAGTCATATTCCAGGAGCGGTAGCGGAATTTGGCTGCTTCGAAGGTTTCAGCTCGCTCCTGCTTGCCGATCTAATCGTCGAGTTCAATGCGCAGACCGAGTTCTACTCGGCCATTTTCCCGAGGCACCTCTACATCTACGATTCGTTTGAGGGTTTCCCGAAGAGCGCCAATCCGGTGGATTCGATCAGCTACGAGGTGGCGGACAGCGGGTACTGGCGGGAGCACGAGGACGCCTCGCCGCCGGGAACGGAGGAGATGCTTCGCCGCGAGCTCAGCAAGCGTTTGGACAGTTCCGGCTGGACGATTGTGCGCGGGATGTATTCCGACAGCTTGGTATCTGCGCCGATCACTGAGCCGGTGGCGATCACCAACCTCGACTGCGACCTGTATTCCTCCTCGGTGGAAGTACTTGATCATCTGCTTGGCCGCCGCCTGCTGCCGGATGGCGCGGTGCTGCTGATGGACGACTACAACTGCAATCGAGCTAACCCTCGCTTCGGCATGCGCCGTGCGCTGCGGGAGTGTTTCGCCCGGACCGATGGGTTCTACACCTACAGCGAGTTTCTCCGGTACGGCTGGCACGGGCGAGCGTGGTTTGTGCACCGTTTGGGTGACAGCCCAGACCCCGACCGCGGCCCGGCGACCTTTCCCGCTTGACCCGGCGCCAGGCGCGCGTCCACCGCAACTGTTCGTCAAACGGGCGAGACCAGGTGACAAATGGGCAGACAGCCTCTTCCGGCAGACTCACCGGACATGCTGGCCCTCGTTGTGCCGGGGCCTGCGCGTCACGGCTTGGGCCGTGTGCCGCGGCCGGTTCCCGGGCCAGGGGAGGCGCTAGTCGCGGTTAGCCAGGCTGCGATGTGCGGTACCGACCTGCGGCTGCTTCGAGGCGGTTTGCACGACGCGCGTTATCCGGTGATTCCAGGTCACGAGTGGGCCGGCCGGGTGCTCGCGGCACCGAGCCGACCCGAGCTGGTGGGCGTGGCGGTTGTGGGCGACGGTATGTCGGCATGTGGGCAGTGCCATATGTGCGCAAGGGATGCCTACAACCTGTGCGCGGCTCTCGATGAGGTCGGGTTCACCCGCCAGGGCGCCTTCGCCGAGGTGCTATGCATCCCGGCGGCCAACCTCCGGCCGCTGCCTGGAAACTTGTCGGGAATGGAGGGTTGCCTTCTAGAGCCTTTGTGCGTTGCGCTGCACGCCATGGAGCGCGCGCCAGATGTCACGGGCCGTACGGTCGGCATCATCGGTGCGGGTGCGGTAGGGCTGCTGGTCGCGCAACTCGCGGTGGCGGGTGGCGCCAAGACGGTCAAGCTGGCCGAACCCGTCAAACTCCGGCGCCAGATCGCGGCCGAACTGGGGCTCGTGGCATGCGCCGCCTTGCACGAATGGCGAGCCGACGAACCGGAGATCGTCTTTGACGCTACCGGGATTGCCGGTGTCTACCCACAGGGCCTCCAGGTGACTCGCCCGGGCGGATCATATGTGCTGATCGGCTATTCCGGGGAGGACCGAGTGACCATTGAGCCCGCCATCGTGATGCTGCGTGAGCTCAGCGTATACGGGGTGTTGTCAGGCTATGGCCAGCTCGACAAGGCGCTGCAAGCGGTGGTGTCGGGTGCGGTCAGGCTTGCCCCCCTCGTCAGTTCCCCGCTGCCGCTTTCGGAGTACCGCGCTGTGCTTGGCGGCAGCGACCCCGCGCCGCTGCGGCACTTCTTCACCATTGGGCGGGCCGCCGGGCTCGGATGACTCAGCGGGCCGCTGCCGCCTGAGCGTCCCGGTGCGTGGATCCGGCCGGGTCTGTGGGTCGGGGTTTGCGCGGCCGGCATGGCGGCCAGCGGGTGGGGCTGGTCGGGCCCGTCAGTCGGCGTTCTGCGCGGCCAGTATGGCGGCCAGCGCGTCGACCCGGCCAGAATCCCCAAGTGCGTGCATGCAAAAGTCGCAGATACTGGAAAATCGCTCGCTCGACAGACTGCTGAACGCCGGATGGTCCCGGATGAGCTTACGGAAGTAAATTGGCGATGCGGGATCGTAGAATGCGCTTACCAGGCGTTCCCCGCGGGCGCTTTCCGGCAAGCCAGCCGCTGGAGACCGGATGGAACCGAGGAATACGGGCGTGCGCTTCATCGCGTTCGTGCTGATTTCCACCTCGCAACACGCGTAGACATCGCCCGTGGCGTGTACGGTGGTTGTGAGGCTGTCGCAATCGGGTAGCTCGTCGACTGGGCGGCGCCGTTCAATGGGAGTCAGCTCACTCCCCCGTCCCCTGTTGAGCAGCTCGTTACGGATATACGGCTCACCAGCATCCTCGAGCACAGCCAGGATCTTGGCATCTGTTCCGTGATCGCTTGATGGGCAGAAGTTTATTTCAGTAAGCATGCCGTAAGATCTCGCGGCCTTTGCGGCGTGGATGACACGATCGACCGGAAAATATGCGACGTGGTAAGCATCCGCGCTCAGGCTGATCCCCGCTACGCCGGCCTCCACGAACGGTGCGAGGCGCTTACGCGCCATCGAGTCGTTGCGGGCCCAGAATGCGTTGGTCTCGACATCGACGACGTAACCGAGCTCACGGGCGCTGACGATCGCCTCACACATCTGCGCGGGAAACAGGAAAACCTCGCCGCCGCTGAACGTAACATGTTTCTTGCCATACCGCTGACCGGCTGTGAGAGCCGACCGCACCTCATCGGTGGTGAGACGCTCACGTCGGTGCGGGCTGGACTCAACGATGCAGTGAGCGCAAGCTAAATTACAGGTCAGCGTGAAGTTTATGGCCAGGCGCTCGTGCGGTGGAAACCGGTCCCAAATCGCACGAGAAGCCTGCGCGCCACTCATCGGCTCTCCGCTCTCCGTTCTGTATGCGGTAGTGGATCGATTGCGGGCCAGAGCCGCAAACTTGTGCAGTTCCCAGCATTGCGGTCGGCTGTAAGCTAATAGTCCGTCGTCGTGAACACCTCTGCGAGTCCGCACCGCGAAACCCATTTCCGCCGGAAGCAGCTCGTCAGCGATGTGAATCCCACATCCCCACCAGGATATACCAAATCAGCCTCGCTGCGCAGGTAACTCTGCGATCAATCGACTGGCGGTTGAGCCAGTCACTAGCCGAGAGCGGAACGATGCACATAATCATCCGCCACCCGTATTCGGCTGGGCTCCAGGCAGCCTTATCGGGATCGTTAGGGAGATGATCGGTGCAGGAAGGTTCCATGCCAGCCGCACGGTCGCCGCAGGTGCTGCGGCTTACCCCGCACTTTTACTGGCCGCAGCTTGCCGCGTCCTCATGGCCGGTGAAGTTCGACGCGATCGGCGGCATGCAATCGCAGATATACCGGCTGACCCGAGCGCTCGACGAGGCCGGGCTGGAACAGACCGTGTTGACCTTGCGTATTCCAGGCGCGCCGACGTCGTGGCGGATGTCCGGCCGTACTGAGGTGCGCGGGGTGCGGATACCGGTCTTGCCGTTGCGCTCACGCATCAGGGGAATGGTTGATCTCAACTTTTCCTGGGCACTTGGCGTACTCAGCTACCTGCTGCGGTGCCGGCGGCGCCCTGACTTGCTGCACGTGCATTGCAGCGGCGTGGCCATCCCGCCGCTGCTCGGCTGGCTGCTAAGCCGTGTGCTGCGAGTGCCGCTTGTGCTTACGATCCACTGCTCCATCATCGTGACCTACCACCCGATGAACGCGCTCGACCGGATGCTCCAGCCACTTGCCCGCCGGATCGAGCGCATGGCACTTGGTGCCGCCGCGCGGACGATCACGCTCACGCCGCGCACAATCCCAGCCTTTGCAGGCGTCACGAGGAAGGCAGACTTCATTGTGCTGCCGGACGTGATCGACGCCGACGGATTCGCCTCCCGTGCGACACCGGATGCGGTTTGTGCCGCTCGGCGGCGCTGGGTTCCCGAGACCGCCTCGGCCGTCGTCGGCTACGTCGGCCGCATCGCAAGAGAGAAGGGCTGGCCGATCATTCTCGATATTGCGGAACAACTGCGTGACGAGCCGGTGCACTGGCTGATCTGTGGTGACGGAAACGAGCGTGACCTGTTCGAAAGAGAGACACGTCGGCGTGGGCTCGCCGACCGCGTGACGGTAACTGGCTACCTGCCGAACGAGGACATAGCGGCTGTGATGGGGGCGATGGACCTGCTGCTCATGGCTCCGCTGCACGAAGAGTTCGGCAGCGTGATGCTCGAAGCGATGGCTGTCGGGCTGCCGATTGTAGCGGTTGGGGTGGGAGGTGTCGCGGACGTGCTGGATCACGGCGAACTCGGTTGGCTCGTGCCGCAGCGGTCCGCGTCGGCTTTCGCGGAGGGTATCCGATCAGCTCTGGCAGACGGCGAGGCCCGATCACTCATAGCCGAGCGGGCGGCAAAGGCAGTGCGCCAACGCTACGACGTGACGCATGTGGCGCACCGTGTCCGCGAGCTGTACCAGTCCATTTGAGTAGCTCGATGCTCAGCAAATCCAGCTCGCGGATCACCGGCACCCCGCCAGGCGCAACTCCACGTCACCGATGGGTCGTCAAATGAATAGTTCAAATACCCGGACCATAATCCCGTCGCACCCGTGGCGGAATGAAGGAAACCAGCGATTACTGATTCGCGGCGATCACTGGGCAGTTTGGCGGGAAGACCGTCCCCACTCTTGGAGATTTCATGGCAGAGTACTACCCGAAGACCGGCGTGTGCTACGATCACACCGAACGTTCCAAAATCTACATGATATACACCTTCGGCTGCAATGCCGCGTGCGATCATTGTTTAGTTGAATCAGGTCCTAAGAAGCGCGGGAAACTCGACCCCACCATCGCCGGGGAGCTGCTCCGAGTCGGCGCGGCCCACGGCAAAAATTTCCTGGATCTCTCTGGTGGGGAGATGATGCTCTACCCGAAGGAAGTGCTAGAGGTTGCGAGCATAGCGCGTGATCTCGGCTACTATGTCTGCCTCAACACCAATGCGTATTGGGCTCGTACGCCGACGAAGGCCCGCAGCATGCTGTCTCGTCTCCAGGAGGCTGGCGTACAGGCTATCTTTCCGAGTGCAAGCGCCTATCACCTGAAGTATGTGCCGCTGGAACGCGTCAAGAATCTCCGGCAGGCCTGCTGGGATCTCGGCGTGACGTACGAGCTGAACTGGGTTTACTCCGATCAGCCCGAGACTGACGAGTGGATTAAGCAGGAAATGGGGCTCGACGGCGAGACCATATACTTCGATTCGCTGACGACCAGCGGGAACAATCAGGAAACAATGGACCGGCTCAAGCAGGTCTATACCAGGCGAGTACCTAATGATCTGGACGACTGCCTAAGTGTTCATCTCGGCGTTAACCCGCACGGCCACGTGGTGAGCAGTTGCCAGATGACAGCAACGAATGAGAAATTCATGGGCACGCCATTCTTTCTCGGCAACTTCTACGAGACACCATTCGAGGAGATCCTCCGCGCAGAGCAGGAATCCCCGGTCGTGCAATTCCTCTACCGAAACCCGCATCCTGCGCTTCACCGGCTACTTGCCGAAGACGGCGACATTGGTGAGTACTACCGGACCACATTTACGGCACGGACGTACTACGGCGTCACCGACTATTACCTTGATCTGTTCCGCGACGACCGGATCATGTCCTGGATGGAGCAACGGCTTCCGGAGATCACGTTTCCCCGAGCCGAACTCTCAGCTTCGTAAGGCGATTTCGTGGTCGTTGCGTCTCTGCGAGGCAGGTACCCGTGGCCATGAGACCGCGCCAGCCGCGCGTGTGACAGGGCGGGACGGCGCCGCGCCCGCAATTTTCACCCCGAAGGATGTTCATGTCCATTTCAACTGTCGATACAAGTCGCATATATGACGCCATCATTGTGGGCAACGGCGCTCTCGGTCTTTCCCTCGGTCTGGTGCTCGCCCGCCGGGGGCTGGAAGTCGCCCTCGTGGGGCAGTTCTCGCGTCCCTTCGCCGCTTCGGCGGCGGCGGGAGCGATGAATGGCTGTTTCGGCGAGGTAACACCGGGCCTGCTCCAGAGCGAGTACGGCCGCGCCAAGCTTGCAATGGATGTGCGTGCTACTGCGATGTGGGACGCGTGGGAGCAGTTGCTGATCGAGGAGTCCGACGAAAAAGTCATCCGCAGCGCCCAAGGCACCATCATCATTCTCAACACGATCGGCATACCCCAGATCGACAGCGCCGGATACGAGTCGATCCGCACCGCTCTGAACGGGTACAAGGAACCCTACGAAGACCTGGATCCCGCCGACATCGACTGGCTGAGCCCGGAGCCGAGCTCGCGCCCGCTGAAGGCAATGTTCATTCCGCGGGAGCACGCGGTGAACTCGGCGGCGCTGCTACGCGGCCTGGCGACCGCCTTCGCGCGCGCGAACGGAACCTTGGTCGACGCTCACGCGGTCAGCTTGCGCATTGACGATGGAAAGGTCAACGGGGTCACCTTCGCTTCGCGGGAGCCGTTGCTCGCGCCCACAGTTGTGCTCGCAGCTGGCGCCGCCTCTGTCGACCTGCTTAGCGAGCTGCCAGAAGATATTCGCAGCCAGATCCCCGGGATGGTGTGCGGTTACGGCGTGGCACTGTTGATCGGCACCGATGGCGGGACCGTTCCGAACAGTGTGATCAGGACGCCGAACCGCGCGTTCGCTTGCGGGCTGCACGTGGTTCCCCGCGGCAACGGCCGAATATACCTCGGCGCCACGAACAACATTTCGCCGCGACCACGCGACTCCGGGCGGGTCGGCGACCTGAATCTGCTGCTTGGATGCACGCGGCAGATTCGGACCGACCTCGTGGAGGCGAGGGTGGAGAAAATCATGGTCGGCAACCGGCCGGTTCCGCTGGACGGGTTCCCGCTGCTCGGCGAGGTAGGTGCGGCCGGGCTGTGGATGATGACCGGGACGTATCGCGATGGCTTGCATCAGTCACCCTTGCTCGCGCACGAATTCGCAGCCCGGATCCTAGGCGAAGCCTACGACAAGGATCTGGACGTGTTTAATCCGGTTCGCCCGCCGATCCAGGCGATGAGCCGCGAGTACTGCCTGAAGACCGCCGTGCAGCACACGCTGGCGCTTGGCTACGAGCAAGACTGGGACATTCCAATGGAATGGCCACCGATAATCGAGGAACAACTAAAACAGTTCTATTCGAAGCTGCTGGATGAAATCGACTCTGACTACACGCCGCCACCGGAGCTGCTCGCCTACGGCGAAGATGAGATAAATACGGCGCTAAAGAAATACTACGCCGCGCACAAAGGCTAAGATCGGGCGCACGGAGGTGTCCAGGGGTGCCGGCGTGTCCAGGGGTATCCAGAGTGCCGAGGGGTGCCGGCGTGTCCGGGGGCTGGGGGTCGGGACGTGGTCGGGACGTGGTCGGGACGTCAGGGTGCCGGGACGTCAGGTGCCGCTGACGGCTGCCTGTTCACGGCATCGCCACGGTGACAGCAACGGCCTTGCTTCTAGGTAAGTTCCAGCCACGGGGTGGGGCACCACGGCGAGCCATCCTTATCATCCCCTAAGCAGCGTTCCCGCGCTGGTGCCCACACGCCCGCACCCGCTGCGACTCGTGGCTAAGTGAGTGTTTGATAAATCGAGCGGATGGCCGGTCGTGATGGGCTCGCCGGGGTTGGCCGCGTGTCGCCGCGTTGAGATGAGCAGGCGCGGGCCCCGCACGTCGGGACCGCGTCACGCCGGGCGTCTGGCATGCGGCAGTATCAGCCACATGACCGAACTCACCGAGGTTTCCGGCGCATTCGGCTATGGCGACTCGATCCTCGTCGGCGCGCTGGTGCGGCTGCGCGGCTTGCGTGATGACGACCTGCCCACGCTCGCGAAGTGGGAGATGGATCCCGGACGCATGGCCACGGTGTCGAGCTGGGTGGCCCCGCCGTCGGAGGCTGCGGCGAAGGAGCGCATCGCGAAGTGCAGCGCGAACGAGAAGGACGACCTCGGCTTCGCCATCGAGACGCTCGACGATCCGCCGGTGCTGGTCGGCAACATTTTGTTGTGGGGCGCGCGCCCCAAGGACCGGTGTGCGACGCTCGCGATCGCTCTCGGCCTTGAGTACATCGGTCGTGGCTACGGCACGGACGCGATGCGCGTCATCGTCGACTACGGGTTCCGCGAGATGGGCCTGCACCGGATGCAGCTCGGCGTGGCTCCGTTCAACCCCGCCGGGATCCGCGCCTACGAGAAGGCGGGGTTCGTCGAGGAGGGCCGCCATCGCGAGTCGGTGCTGCACGACGGGCGCTGGTACGACGAGGTGCTGATGTCCATCCTCGACCACGAGTGGGCGGCCCGCCGATCGTCTGGCCGATGAGCGAGCCGACACCGCGGGCGGCCTTGACGGGTTCCGGGGCTTAAGTGAATGTTTGGCAAGTCGAGTTATTGATCTTGGGCGAGGCGCTGGGTCATGAGGGCGATCACGGCCCACAGCACCATGGCTTCGTGGCTGGCGGGGAGGCGTTCGTGGTCGCGGACGCAGCGGCGGTGCGTGCTGATCCAGGCGAAGGTGCGCTCGACGACCCAGCGGCGGGGCAGGACCTGGAAGGTGTGCAGGCGAGCCGCCTACGACGATGACAACATCGAGCACCACTCGCGCCTGCTGGTGGTGCAAACCCCGGCGGTCCGCGCCATCATCACCCAGGGCAGGCGGCTTGCTCATCTCAACAGGGCGGCGCACTACGGCCGGTGCGGGCTGATCGTGTCCGGCCCAGCCCGCACCGGCAAGACCACCGCGATCACCCAGTTGGGCAAGACGATCGAAGTGATCCACCAGCGGCGGCACCCACGCTCCGGCGATGACATCCCGGTCATATACATCACCGTCCCGCCCGCCGCCACCCCGAAGATGATCGCGATCGAGTTCGCCCGCTTCCTCGGCCTGCCGGTGTCGCGGCAGGCGAACATCACGGCGTCATCGAATCGGTCTGTGGGGTGTGCCTGGACACGAACGTGACCACGGTGCCCGTCGACGAGCTGCACAACCTCAACACCGCCACCCGGCCTGCGCCGAAGCCTCCGACACGCTGGAGTACTTCTCCTGATCCCCGCCACCTTCATCTACGCCGGGATCAGCCTGGAACGCACCGGGCTGCTGGCCGGCACCCGCGGTGAGCAGATCGCCGGCCGGTTCGGCATCATCCGCACCCGGCCCTTCGCCCGTGACGAGCAGTGGCGGGCACTGATCGCCGCGCTCGAAAACAGCCTCCGGCTGCGGGGATCAGCTGGTGGATGCCGCGGGCGGCGGTGCAGCGCCGGAAAGCCTGGCAGCAGATCTGCACCCGCCACCGCATGTGGCTGTCCACCGCCGACCAGCCCCAGCTCGACCTCACCGCCTACCCGGAGACCATCGCCGCCCAGCGCCGCGCCCGACCCGCCTCGACGCGCGCCGGTACCTTACCGCAGGCATGCGGGTGTCACCGCGTGGGCATTGCCGCGCCGCGGGTAGACCGCGCGCCTTTACGGCCCGGTCGCGCCCGCCCGGCTGGGACACGCGCCTGCTGCCGGGCCGCAGGCACGCAGGCAACGTGTCGGCGCCGCAGCGTGGGCCGTGCCGCAACCACACTCAAGGTTGATCCAAATAATTCATAGGTAATTAGTTGACATCAACTAGTTGAGAGTGAATACTTGGAACTGACTGAAGCGAACGGTTGCCCGATCCAAGGAAGGACACGGACGTGGGCGCGTGCCGGGCACCCGGCGCGCGCGCCCGGAGGGACTCGCAATGACGAAACGGAAGGTCGGCAACCTGCTTGCGCTGGCCGTGCTCTCGTACCTCACGGAGCGCCCCATGCACCCGTACGAGCTGAGCCGCACCTTGCGCGAGCGCGGCGACGCGCGCAGCATCCGGCTCAACCACGGCTCCCTTTACATGGTGGTCCGCCAGCTCGCCAAGGCGGGATTCGTCACCGAGCTTGAAACCAGCCGGGAGGGCCTGCGCCCGGAACGCACTGTGTACACCGTCACCGACGCCGGTCGGCACGAGCTGCACGACTGGTTGCGCGAGCTCGTCGAGCAGCCGCAATGGGAGTACCCGCAGTTCGTCGCGGCGCTCTCGCTGATAGCGGCGCTGCCACCCAGCGAAGCGCTCACACTGCTGAGGGGTCGGCTGGACAGGCTGGCGGAATACCGCGCTGAGGTCCGCGATCTGATCGACAACTCGGTCGAAGCGGGCGTGCTGACCCTGTTCGTGGTCGAAGAGGACTACCGGCTCGCGCTGCTGGAGGCTGAGTCGTCGTTCGTCGAGCGGTTCATCCGACAGATCACCGATCCGCAGACTCCTTGGCGTGACACCTGGGCCGCAGTTCATGGCGAGCCCGCGCCGAGCGGCAGATATCCCGAGACCTGACCCGATCCACCCCAAGGCCCTGTCCCTGCCCGTCGGCAGGGACAGCAGACAACCTATGTCTCAACCACACAGAACACCGGAACGCACCGGCGGAGCCCAAGGAAGGGGCCTATGATTCGTAATCGCACCCGCACGAGTAAGCCGAAGCTCAGCGCACGGCTGCCCTTAAGTGGCGCGCCGCGCGGTCGGGGGAAGATCGCAGCTGAGGCCCTCGATCAGGCCTACATCGACTTTAACGGCCACGGCGACCTGCGTGGCGCGCAGAACCCGGACTTCCTGGCGCTCGGCCTGGGCGCGACCAACATGATGGCCATGCTCTGGTCCGTCGCGATGGGTCGGCGCGCCGTCGGCGTGGAGCTGCGCGGTGATCCGTCTCTGGGCGTGCACTGGAACATCCGCGAAGACCTGTTCCATCACCTCGGCCTGATCGACAAGTTGATGATGGAGCGTTACGGCGAGGAAGGGGTGCCGCGCCGCGGCGACGGCAAGCTCTTCCGGCTGGCTGAATGTTTCTACCACCCCGGTACGGCAGCAGGCGCAGTCGACGCCGATGAAGTCGTCACGGGTTTTCTCGAATCACTGCTCGGCGAGGAATCCCACATCGCCGGCCTGATCCATAACACCGAGTTCATCGACGACAGGTGGCAGCATGGCGAACCCAACCGAATTGTCACGGTCTTGAACCCGCCTGTGCCGCCTCCGGTCCCGGATGTCACGAAAGTCGGCCGGAAGACGGCGGACGTGCTCAATGGACCGTCCACCTTTCAGTGCGGCGCCTCGGAGGTGATGGTCCTGATGCGCCGCTACCTCGAGGCTATCGAGCGGATGGACCTGGAGCGTGGCCTCGACCAGCCGCGCGTGCGCCTGTTCACCTCGCACCGTGTGGTGACGACGGGGACCGGTGACAACGGCGGTTACCTTGGCTGGTTCCGCCGCGAGGAAGGATTCGTTAACTGCCCCGATGGCAGCAAGCGGATCCGGATCGAGGCGGTGCGCGAGTTCGACTACAAGGGGAAGTTCCGCCGCGAGCGGGTTCCGGGCAGCGACGTCATCGACCTCGGCGTCCCCGAGTTGTTCGTCATCGCTCAGGGGTTCTACAGCAGCGATGCGGAACGGCTTGGGTTCAAGCAGGAGGATGTCGAGGTCGACCACCACGATGGCCGCGGGCCGGCCGTGGCGCAGGCGGACTACCTGGCCGGGCTGCTCGAGATCTGGATTGACGGACGGCTCCGGCGGCGGATCGCCTCTGAGTTCGACAAGGAGGGCAACGAGTACTGGGTGCGCCAGATCGCGGTCGGCCATCAGGAAGACCCTGAAGTTGGCTGGATCCTCGTTCAGGTCCCGGACTTCAAGACCTTCGACCCAATCCTGGCCGGCCTCGTACCACCGGGAACGGACAGGAAGTCAAGGGAGTATGTCGCGGCGGTGCAGCACCTGATGCGTGACTTCTACCTGGACCAGGTCTCGCTCATTACGGAGATATCCCGGCCGGACCTCGAAAAGATCCAGATGCCTTACGGGCCGAAGCTCTTCAGCCTCATCGAGAAGGTCGGCGCCGACGCTCAGGTTGCCAGCAATGGCGTCGTGGCCGGTGACTCATTCGGCAACGGCCACTTCATGACCAGTGGTGGCGCCATCACGGGCATGATCGGCCATGCCTCGCGCGTCCTTGCCTACTGGCAGGCGCGCGACGCCGGGACCAGCCCTGCTGCGGCGATCCGCCAGCTCGCGGACGCTATCAAGGAAGACACTGATGGATGGCTACAGGTGAGTGCCCAGGAGTTCAGCCAGGCGCTGCCGATCAACTTCGGCGCCGAGCGCACCGCGGAGATCGCAAGACAAAGCGGCACGGACTCGTCGGCCCGAGCGGTCACCATCGACGCCACGCGGCGGCACCGGCACGCGCTCGTCCCGCTTGACCCGTCGGACTGGCGCAGGCTCGTGGTACACAGCGGGCGGCTGCACGCGAATCCGTTACCGCCGCTTTCCCGGGTCCACCCGGCACGGCGTGAGCACGCTGCGGCAGCGGGGAGGTCATCATGACCGCCACCCAGCAGATGCCAAGGGGTGACTCGTTCGGCAGTCTGAACGAGACCGTCCAGCCGCGGCAGTTGACGGTGCGGCCGTTGCGTAGCCTCTGGGAGCGTCAGCTCGCGCTGCTGGTGCTCTGTGCAGGCACCTTGATGATCGTTGTGGATACGTCGGTGGTGAACGTCGCGCTGCCATCGATTCAGCACGACCTGGGCTTCTCACAGCTGAACCTGGCCTGGGTGGTCAATGCCTACCTCATCCCGTTCGGCGGGCTGCTGCTGTTCGCCGGTCGGCTGGGCGACCTGGTAAGCCCAAAGCGAATCTTCGCCGGTGGTCTCGCGTTGTTCACCGTCGCCTCCGTCGTCTGCGGTCTGGCCCACGACCAGTGGGTCCTCGTCGGCGGGCGCTTCGGCCAGGGTGTGGGCGGCGCGCTGGCGTCGGCGGTCGCCCTCGGCGTGATCGTCACGATGTTCCCGAAACCTCAGGAGCAGGCCAAAGCGATCGCCTTCTACGCCTTCGTGGCCGCGGCGGGAGCAGCGATCGGGCTGCTTGTGGGCGCGGCATTGACACAGGCGCTCAATTGGCACTGGATCTTCTTCGTCAACGTGCCGTTTGGCGTGACCGCGGTCATGTCGGCGATGCGGTTGCTCGACGACGAGCGGAAGGCAAGCGCCAAGAAGGGCACCGACGTCGCGGGCGCGGTCCTGATTACCTCGGCGCTGATGCTGTTGGTCTACACGATCGTGCAGACCTCCAGCCATGGCTGGTGGTCGCCGCGCACGCTGAGCCTCGGCGGTGCCGCGCTGGCGCTGCTGGCCGGGTTCGTCGCACGCCAGGCGCTGGCACGCAACCCGCTGATGCCGCTGGGCATCTTCCGTACCCGCAACGTCGCATGGGCCAACCTTGTCCAGACACTGATGGTCGCCGGCCTGGGCGGGATGTTTTTCCTCGGGGCCCTCTACATGCAGAACGTGCTGCACTACAGCGTCATCAAAGTCGGCCTGGCGTTCCTGCCAGCCACCCTGGTCATCGGAGCGCTGTCGCTGAAGGCCACGCCGAAGTTGATCGGCCGCGTTGACGCGAAGACCGTTCTCATCCCCGGGCTGATATCCATCACCGCCGGCCTCGTGCTGTTCGCACGGGTACCAACGCACGGCCACTATCTCGTCGATGTGCTGCCAGTGATGCTGCTGCTGGGCGCCGGGACTGGTCTGTCCTTCCCGGCCGTGCTGACCATGGCGCTGGCCGACGCGACGACGAGCGACACCGGACTGCGGTCCGGTCTGGTCAACACGACCCAGCAGGTGGGCCCGGCAATCGGGCTCGCGATCCTGGCTACCGTTTCGGCCAACCACAGTCAGCACGCTCTCGCCGCAGGGCACACTCTCGGCCAAGCGCTCACAAGTGGCTATCACCTGGCGTTCCTGCTCGGCGCAACGTTCGTGCTCGCCGGGCTGGCGCTGGCCATCGCGCTGCTGAAACCCGCTGTGCCCAAGACCGCGCCCGATCTACTGGATCACACCGGGCTCAAGAAGAACGAGGAAATTATCCATCGCGATCTGACCGGTGTGGTGGATCCGGACTTTCTGGCGCTCGGCTTGGGTGGCACGAACATGATCGCGATGCTGTGGTCTGTCGCGACGGGCCGCCGCGCCGTCGGCGTCGAGTTGCGCGGCGACCCGTACGTGTCGGTGATGCACTGGAACATCCGGGAAGATCTGTACAATCACCTTGGCCTGATCGATCAGATGATGGTGGAGCGCTACGGCGAGGAGCGCTTGCCGCGCCGCGGCGACGGAAGCCTCTTCCGCCTCGCGGAATGCCTCTACAGCCCCGATTCGGCGGCCGGAGACGCGAGGGCCGACGAGGTGCTCAGTGGCTTCGATGTCGATGCGCACATCGGCGGCGTTGTCCGCCACATCGAGGTCATCGACGACCGGTGGCGGGACGGCGTGCCCAGCCGCACCATCACGGTGCATAATGCGCCCACCCCGCCGGGCAAGCCGGACCCGGCGCGAATCGGCGCGAAGATGCTCGACGTGCTCGAAAGTCCTTCCACGTTCCAGGCTGGGGCGGAGGAGCTACTGATCCTGCTGCGCCGGTACCTGGAGGCGCTGGAGCAGATGGATCTGGTGGCCGGCGTCGAGCCGCGCGTGCGGCTGTTCACCTACCACCGTGTCGTCACCGCCGGTTCCAATCGTGACAGCCTGCGCTGGCTGCGCCCATTTGGCCGGCGCACGGCAAAGGCGGACAGCGACGGTTTTGTCGAGTGTCCGGATGGCCGGAAGCGAATCCGGATCGAAGCAGTCCGCGAGTACGACGAGAAGAGCAAGTTCCGGCGGGCGCGGATACCTGGCACTGAGGTTGTTGACCTCGGTGTACCCGAACTGTTCATGATCGCGCAGGGACTCGAAAGCAGCGATGCGGCACGCCTGGGATTCCGGCAGGAGGAAGTGAAGGTGGATCGCCACGACGGCTGCGGTCCTGTCGTGGCACAAACCGACTACCTGGTGGGCAACATCGAGTTGTTCTTCGACAGCCGGTTCCGGCGGCGGATCGCGTCCGAGTTCGACAAGGAAGGCAACGAGTACTGGGTCCGCCAAATCTCGCTCGGCCATGAGGACGACTCGGAGGTTGGCTGGACGCTCGTGGAGGTACCGGAGTTCAAGACCTTCGACCCGATCGTCGCGGGTCTGGTGCCGCCAGGTACGAACCGGAAGTCGGCTCAGTACTTCGCCGGCTACCAGTTCCTGATTCGCGACTACTTCCTCGAGCAGGTTTCGCACATTACCGAGGTGCCACGGGAGGAGGTTCAAAAAATCCAGCTCGCGTACGGGCCCAAGATGTTCACCATCACCGAAAAGGTCGGCACCAACGCCCTCGTTGCCGCCAACGGGGTCGTGGCGGGTGACTCCTTCGGCAACGGGCACTTCGTCACCAGCGGCGGTGTGATGACGGGAATGGTCGGGCACGCGTCCCGGGTCCTGCGGTACTGGCAGGCGCGGGACGCCGGATCCAGCGCATCGGCCGCGATTCGCGAGCTCGCCGAGGGCATCAAGGAAGACACCGACGCGTGGATTCAGGTGAGCGCCAGCGAGTTCATGCAAGCCGTTCCCGCCAAGACCGCTGCTGGGCACGCGGGCAAAGCCCTGACCCCTCATAAAGACGCCGACGAGCACGCCGAGCTCATCGACGCCATCCGCAGGCACCGGCGGTCAATCGTCCCGCTCGAACACCGTGACGAGTGGAGCCGGTTCGTGCTGCACACCGGTCACCTGTACGCATTCAACCTGCCACCGCTCAAGCAGACGCATCCGGCGGCGAGGGCGGTCACAACCGTCGCGGGCGCCTCGGCGGAGAACGGCTCCCACGGTCGGCAGGCGGAGCGCCGGGAACGGGTAGCGGCCACCACCCAGGGCCGTCGCGCCCGCCGGCAGCCCGAAAGGGTGGGATGACCGGCAGATAACCAGTAACTACCCATGACTGATCCGGCACGAGCGAACCCCCCGCCGCGGCGGGGGGTTCGGTCGTGCCGGGCAGGGACGCTACGGAGAGATGAGCGCTCCGTCCGCGGGAACCGGTGCGCTCGCGAGCGCCTCATCAAGCTCGGCCTGGATGGTCTGGAGCACCTCGCGGAAGATGGGGGAGACCTGGTCGGCGGAGAGGGCGAATACGCATCGGCCGACGTTCTTACCGGGGAGCTGGTGCGCCCGGTACGGGGTGCCGGTGTAGATGCTGACCGCGGCCGCGAGTACATCGCCGGTAAGTGTGCACAGGTCGGTCGGCCGCGGCTTGTCCGCCAGATGCTGCATCGAGTCGAAACATCCCGCGGGGTGGACGAAGATCCGGTTGCCCTCGACCGCGACGGGAACGGCCGGCACCTCCAGTTCGCCGCCCGGGCCGAAGAGATCGGTGCTGTGCGCGAGCAGCCGGTCGAGCCCTTCGGCCACCGCCCGGGGGCCGCCTACCTGCCGGGCGGCGCGTCCCTCCAGGACCAGCCGTGGCCACTGGGCCATCGCCTGCGTGCATATCCATGCCCAGTACAGCTCCGCCGGCGGGATTCGATCTGACCCGATAGCGAAGTTGAACTGGTCATACAGCGCCAGTTCGGTGTCACGCGAGATCAAGCCCTCGGCCAGGCACTGCTGGAAGTCCGGCGACCCCGGAATCGGGTAGAAGGGGTTCGTCCAGAATCGAATGCCGGCGACTATCAGGTTGATCGAGTCGCGGACCAGTTCGGCGCGGCTTTGGCCGAGCAGCCCGACGATCAGCGACGCGCCGGCGTCGATGCCCTGGCCAGTGAAGAGGGCGGCGCCCTTGTTGACCTTGTCCAGCGAGGTGAAGCCCTTGCGGATCTTGCGGAGCCGGACCACGTCGGTTGTCTCGAGCCCGAGGAACAGGCTGCGGAAGCCGGCCCTTGCCATATCGGTGACGAGATCGTCTGTCAGCTTGACGACGGTCATGCCGTTGGGCAGATGGAGTTCCACATCGAGACCGCGGTCGCTGATGGCGCGGCAGATCTGGTGTACCCGCGGGATATCGAAGGTGAAGTTGTCGTCCTCGATAAAAAACCGGCGAATGCCGTGCTTCACGACGTAGTGCTCCACCTCGTCGGCGACAATTTCCGGCGCTCGCGCCCGGAACTTTTTGCCGACCGTCGCATGGACGGTACAAAACGAGCAGGAGAAAGGGCAGCCACGGCTGGTAATCAGCGTCGCGGTCCAGTTGTATTGGCCCATATCGAGCAGGTCAACCGCGGGCAGCGGCAGACCGTCCAGGTCCTGCACGAATTCGTTACGGGGCTGCAAGTGCACCCGGCCGGTGGGGTGAGCGCAATCACACAGACCGGTGCCGCACCGGAAGACCAGTCCGGCAAGCCCGGTGAGGCTGTCGCCTCGGGCCAGCGCGCCCACGACGTCGGCGATGTTTCCCTCGGCCTCACCGAGCACGAGCGCGTCGAACGCGCGTTCAGTGAGCGCGTGCTGATGCGCGACGGTCGGGTGCTGGCCACCGAGAATGACCCGCGCCCACGGCTGGATTTTCTTTGCCAGCCGGGCGAGCTGGTATGCGGGCTCGTAGTAGGGCGTGAACATGCACGACACGCCGATCACGTCGTAGCGGGCTTCGCTCAGCTTGTCCTGGATCCGTTCCCATGTGGCGCCCCAATGGACAAGATGGCGCCAGCGCGGGTGCGCGGCGATCTTGGCGCGGTCGGCGGTGGTATAGGAGGCCGGCGGGACGACGTGGTTGTCGCATGTCCAGGCCAGCGAGTCGAATATCTCGACGGCGATATTCTCCTGACGAAGGCGGGCAGCGAGATATGCCAGCCCGATCGGCATATGTCGCCCGATCTCGACCATGCAGGATCGAATGGGTGGTTTGATCAGAAGTACCCGGACCGATTCAGCCCGCTTCACGTCCGCCGGTATCAATCGGGCCCCTTCCTGGGGGATGGAAGGTCTCGCCGTCCCCGCACAGTTCTGGTAGGCCTACGCAACAGTGTGCAGGCGCGGGCCGGCGTGTCCTCGAGAGTGATACGGCAAGCGCCGACACGTGCTCGAAAGCGATAGGGCGCCTACTCTCACGCGCGTCAGGGTTGGTCCGCCAGGGCGGCAGCGAAACGCGAAGCGAGCGTCGCGACCGCGGCACGGAGTTCTTGCCCGCCATCGACGCGGAAGGCGTACGGCACGCTCGCCAACCACTCCTGCGCATACATCGCCGGATTGCTCGTGCTGCCGGCGAGCACGCACCCGTCTCCCGATGGTTCAAGCCGTCCCATGGGAGGGCGGATCCACGGCGCCACCTCAGCCAGTGGAGCGTCGAACACAACGCGGGTGGGGAACTCCCACCCAGTGCCCAGGTTCTCTTCCAGTGCTGCCACCGGGTCGAGGCCGCCGGGCGGCTCGAACTCGTGTGCGGTCTGCTGGACCGCGCGGACCCGGTCGACCCGGTAGGTGCGGATCGCGTCCGCGCGATGGGAGTGACACAGGAGGTACCAGCGCCCGTAGCGGACGACGACCGCCCAGGGGTCCACCTCGGCCTCCCACTCGTTGCCGGACTCGCTCCGATACGTGACCAGCACGCGACGTCGGGCCGCGATGGCAGCGACGAGTGCGCTGGTGGTGGAGGGATCTGGCCGGGCCGAGTACCGGTCGGGCGCAGCTGACGCGTGCTCTCGCAGCGCCGCCGCTTGCCGGCCGACGCTCTCGGGCAGTGCCCGGATGACCTTGCCCAGGGCAGAACCGACGAGGTCGTCGACGTCGGCGGCTGCCGGCTGGCCGTCGAGCACCGCCATGACCAGACCAAGTGCCTCGGGCTCGGTGAAGACGACCGGAGGCAGCCTCGTCCCGCGCCCGAGCCGGTACCCGCCATAGGGGCCCCGGGCCGACTCGACGGGGATGCCCGCCTCTCGGAGGATCCCGACGTATCGACGCGCGGCCCGCTCCGTGACACGCAGCCACGCGCCGAGTTCGCCGGCCGTCGCGCCGGGACGGGTCTGGAGGATCTCGATGGCACGCAGAGCTCGTGCGGTGGGGCTGAGATCGGTCGGCACACGAGCAGATTAGGTGGTCACGAGATTAACCGGAAGTAGATCGTCCGGAACTGGTCCTAGCGTGATGTCCATGACCGAGTTCCGCGAGCAGGACCTCACCGGAGCACGCTTCGAGCGCGTGAGCCTCCGGGGCGCCACCTTCACCCAGGTGTTCTTCAATGACGCCAGCATGCACGCAGTCGACTTCACCGGGGCGCGGGCCCGCGGTGCCCTGTTCAACGGGAGCCGTATGCGCGGCGTCGAGCTGGTCGACGTCGAGATCAGCGGCGAGCTACAGAACGTCGTCGTGAACGGCGTCGACATCGCACCGCTCGTCGACGCCGAACTGAACCGTCGCATGCCCGAGCGGGCGAGGATGCGCCCCGACGACACCGACGGGTTCCGTGCGGCGTGGGCAATCCTGGAGCGGCTGTGGGAGGGCACCGTCGCGCGTGCCAGGACATTCCCCGAAGCGGCGCTCCACCGCAGCGTCGACGACGAGTGGTCCTTCATCCAGACCCTGCGGCACCTCAACTTCGCCAGCGCTGCCTGGGTGGGCCGGATGATCCTCGGCAACGCCTCGCCGTGGCACCAGTTGGACCTGCCGTGGGACGAGGCGCCCGGGTGGGACGGTGTCCCGTGGGACCGCGCGGCACGACCCTCGCTCGACGAGGTGCTCACGGTCCGACGCGAACGCCACGCGATGGTCCGCCACGTCATGGAGTCACTCACCGACGAGCAACTCGCCTCCGAGGTGACTCACACCGAGCCCGGCTGGCCCAGGGTGGAGAACTTCCCCGTCAAGGAGTGTCTCCGCATCGTCCTCAACGAGGAATGGGAACACCGGCTCTATGCCGAACGTGATCTGACCGCACTGGAGAAAGAGAACTGATCATGGACATCCTGCTCATTGCTGGCCTGTGGCTCGACGGATCCGCATGGGACGATGTCGTGCCCACGCTCGAGGCGCTCGGCCACCGCCCCGTGCCGCTCACCCTCCCGGGTCAGGGTGACGGATCTGCGTCCGCCACGCTCGAGGACCAGGTGGCAGCGGTGCTCGCCGCCATGGATTCATCGTCAGAAAAGCCCATGGTGGTAGGGCATTCCGCCGCCTGCACCCTGGCTTGGCTGGCCGCCGACGCGCGACCGGAGAAGGTGGCCAAAGTCGCCCTCATCGGCGGCTTCCCGTCCGCCGACGGGGAGCCCTACGCCGACTTGTTCGAGCCGGAGGACGGCGTCATGCCCTTCCCCGGCTGGGGCCCATTCGAGGGGCCAGACTCTGCTGACCTTGACGAGGAGGCCAGGCGCAGCATCGCGTCTGCTGCGATCCCCGTCCCCGAAGGGGTGACCAAGGGCGTGGTGCGTCTGGCGGACGAGCGACGGTTCGACGTCCCGGTCGTGCTCGTGTGCCCCGAATTCACCCCCGCCCAGGCTCAGGAGTGGATCGGCGCCGGTGACGTGCCCGAGCTCGCCAAGGCTAAGCACCTTGACTTCGTCGACATCGACTCCGGCCACTGGCCGATGGTCAGCAAGCCGATCGAACTCGCCCGGCTCCTTGCCGCAGCGGCTGCCGAGGACTGACATGGCGCCGCAGCCCAGGTGGTGACGGCTGATCGTGTGCGTGTACGCGGGTGTGCGCACGACTCGGACGCCAGGACTTGGCAGGTCGACAAGGTGTCACCATAGATGCACTGTTGGACGGCTCGTGGCTGCCGGGGGCGCATCTCGACCTCCAGGCGGCCGCCCGCTCCGCCGCCGCTGCGCCAGGCTGACGGCATGCGAGGCGCATGGCTGCTCCTTCATGCCGTGCTAACACAGCGGGCCGCATCCCGGTCTGGCCCCCGCGCCCGGCCTGGCCCGCTTCCTCTTCGCTCAGCCGTCGTAGTGTCCAGCCTTGACGTCGGCGAGGAAGGTGGCGAAGACGGCCTTGGGCAGGACGTGCGCACCGTCTTCTGGGCGTTTGGAGTCGCGGATGGCGGTGATGCCGGGCAGGTTCCCTGCCACCTCCACGCAGCCCCCATTACCTGAGCCGCTGCGGGTGGCCTTCCGCCACGCAGCGCGGGAAAGATCGGTCATTAGGTCACTCCACCGATTCTGCTAGTTTTTCGAGGTAGGTGGTGGTCGCGGTGGGCGGGAGCGCCGTGTCGCGGATTTGGCCGAAGATCGTGGTGTAGTTCTTCACGTCGTCGGCCTTTGTCACTTCCTGGATGCCGACGTCGTTCTCCAGGTACACCA
>WNGE01001055.1_pt1 | contig 48780 bp, 37 predicted proteins | sample 5400651 | NCBI WGS metagenome assembly WNGE01 (sample SAMN13153370, study PRJNA577476) | soil metagenome | isolation source: 60 cm soil or saprolite under grassland replicate 2 | place: USA:California | collected 2016-06-15 | reverse complement strand
CAGCGCATGGAAACGAAAGTTGGGCGATCCCTTCGCTTTTGCGTGCAACGCCGTCTGCAACTTCTGAACACTGAATGGAGTTGTTAGGCTCATCGCCAATCCCTCGGTCCTTGGTCGCTTCTTGCGTTCGTCTTTAACTGAGGCCCCTTCCCTTCACCGGCATTACCCGGCTTCATTGGTACTGCGGGCCTCTCCGCCACCCCACACGGCCCGGCCTGTCTCTCGCGAGCTGCCAGTTGATCGATACCGCAATCACCGCTGGGGCTTCCCGTGTTGCGTCTGGTCTCCTATGCGTGCATGCCATCGCCATTACCCCGGCAGGTTCGATGGAGCTTGTTCGCTCGTCTGTCTCCATCGACTGCGGCCTTCCCTGTGTTAAAGCCAGGTCGGCTCCTGCAATTGTTTTTTCGGGGCCTGCTCAGCGTTTACTCACGTTATGGCCTGCACGCTCGCGGAGTCGCCATGCGACCCTTTCCATCGAAAGCTCCGACAGCTTCGTTGCCTCCGCTGCCGCTTCGATTGCTACCGGGTGGAGCGAACCAGTTCCCGGGCGGGAGTTACACCCGCTGAAGTCCAAGCGCCTTTCACGGCGCACCTTAACGTCAATTAGTGGGAGTTGCGCGGTAATCCGAATGCGGGCCAGCGAGCCTGCGACACGCGGAACTCGACAGACTGCTCCCGACCCTATTTCGCTTACATCCTGCTTACAACTCTTTTCGAAGACCTTACTCACGCCGGCCACCGCACGTGCTCTCATGAAACAGGCTTGTTTAAGCCTGGAGCGGGGAAGATGTGTTGGCGGTCTTTCCCGCTCGACATTCCAGGATCGAGCACCCGGAGGAAGAATGAAAAAGGACGTGACCCGCCGCGACGTCATTCGCGTCGGCAGTGTGGTTTTTGCGAGTGGCGCAGCTGGCTTGCTGGAAGCGCTGTTGAGTGGATGCAGCGCGGCTTCGAACTCCAGCTCCACTACATCGAGCAGTTCCAGCAGTTCGTCGAGTTCTTGCGCCCAGGCCACAAACGTCACGGGCCGTATTTTGTGGATGACCGCTCCGACCCCAACATCAGCAACGACGACGTGGACACCAGCATCCCCCAACGGTCCGACATTCGTTCCGACACGAAAGGGTCAAGCGGAGTCCAGAGCGGGCTTCCGCTCTATCTCAATATCACGGTTGCCGATTACAACAGCGGGGCCTGTTCTCCTTGTTTTTTAGGAGCTCGCGGTAGTCGGAGTAACCGATGACTCCATCGTAAGTCTTTCCCGTTTTCTTGCTGTAGTAATCGTTGATCAGCTTCTTGGCGTCTTCCACTCGCTTGCTGTCGAGATCACAAACGGCGACAATCTGCGCGCTGTCAAACTTCCAGGTGCCCGGTAAATCATGGACGCGCGAGATGCGTCCGTTACCGATTGCGCCCACATTAATCCGGTTGCTCGAAGCCTTCTGCCCGAATACCGAAGCCGGAACAATGGCCGGGAAACCCCAGACAAGGAGAGAGGAACCAATGACTCCTTTTACGGACGACTTAACGAACTCACGACGCGGCAGTCGGCGGCGGGATTGCTTGCTCATGACGCACTCCGTTTATGGCAGAATAGTTTCAGCAAGCAAAACCATCTCCAGCAAAATCACACTTGAAAATTTAATCTTTGTGCTTGCTTCTGAGCTTTCAGCACCAGTTCCATCGCGAGGAAGCAGTGCTCTTGCGGCATCGCGGTTTCCGTTCGATTCAGAATGTCTGAAACCAGTTGCTCCCCGTATGGCAGGTTCTGGTTGGCGCTATCTATGTAGCGAGTTTCTTTCTGATCCACCAGAAAAAGATGGCTGCCGCCTTGTCGTCCTGCAATATCAATGTTCTTGCGGATTTCGATAAAGCCGTCGGTGCCAAGAATAGTTAGCCGCCCGTCACCCCAAGTCGCAAGCCCGTCGGGCGTGAACCAGTCCACGCGAATGTACCCTGCACCGCGATTGCCGCGCAGAATCACATCGCCAAAATCCTCGAAATTGGAGTACTGCTGGTTATGAACGTTTCCGACTTGCGAAGTGACAACATCAGCGTGTGTCGCGCCGGTGAAATACAGAAATTGATCGGCCTGGTGAGAGGCGAGGTCGCAGAGAATCCCACCATAACGCTGTTTATCGAAGAACCACGACGGCCGCGTCTTAACATTCATGCGATGTGGGCCCATGCCGATGGTTTGGACGACACCGCCGATGGCTCCCGCCTTGACGAGTTCTCCTGCCTTAACGGTCGCGCGGTTTTCCAGCCGCTCGCTGTACATGATCGAGTAAATGCGCTTGGTTTGCGCCTGCACGCGCCGCACTTCCGCGAGTTGCTCGAGGCTGGTGATGCCCGGCTTATCCGACATGTAGTCTTTGTCGTGCTGCATCACTCGAATGCCGAGGGGAGCACGCTCGTCGGGAATAATGGAACTCAACACGAGCTGGATTGATCTGTCCTCGAAAATCTCGTCCTCACTGCGTGCCAGCTTTGCCTGTGGATAGTGTTTCGTGAATTCCGCGACGAGATCAGGTTCCTTCGCGTAAAGCCAGACAAACTCTCCACCGCCGCGTTGCGCAGCTTCAATTTGGCTATTGATGTGATAGTGATTAACGCCGATGACGGCGAATTTGATTCTCGGCGGGACCTTGCGATCTTCTGTCTTCGCTTGACTCTGAGAGCCCGGCTGAACTCCCTGAATACTGAATGCTCTCTCGGTCAGCCCGGAAACAACTGCTCCCGAGCCAGCAAGCGCTGCAATGAATTCGCGCCGATCAACTCCTGATCCCTTCATCGTTCACTCCACGTTCGATAACTGAATTACAAAGTATATGCCCGCTTGAATTTCTCGCTACCCATCACATGCTGATGACTACTTTCGCGGCGCTGCTAATTTCCGTAGCTCCTCGGTCGATCCATTCAGCAAATTCCGCAGGACCGCCACCTCGGCCGCAATGCCCGCATGCAGTGCCGGATCTACATCGGGCGCGAAAAGCGGCGAGTGGTTCGAAGGCAGCGTGATTCCCGCCGCCTTGGCCTGCGCATACTTCCCGGGATCAGCTCCTCCCAGGCTAAAGTAAAAGCCTGGGACACCCTGCTCGATGAAGACTGAGAAGTCCTCAGAACCCGGATGCGGTTCTTCGAGGACCACGTTTTCTTTGCCCAAAGTTGCTTCCAGCGGCCCTCTCAGCCGTTGCGCCAGCTCGGGATCGTTGTACACAGCGTTAGTGCCCTCGTAGCGCTCGATGAGAGGTTCGCGCGGCGCACCTGCCGCTTCCGCTTCCGCCTTGGTGATGCGCGCGATGGCTGCCAGAACCTGCTTACGGATGTCAGCCTTGTAGGTACGCACCGTCAGCCCCAGGTCCGCCTGTTCGGGGATGATGTTGTTCTTCGTACCTGCGTGAATGTATCCGACAGTGATCACAACCATCTCTCCAGGCTTCACTTCGCGAGAGGGAATGGTTTGCAGGGCGAGGATAGTTCTGGCGGCGATCACGATGGGATCAATCGTGGTATGTGGTGAGGCGCCGTGGCCTCCCTTGCCATAGATCGTGATTCGCAGCGAGTCTGCGTTAGTGTCAAAGATTCCGGGAGTGATACCCACTCTACCCGCCGGAAGCAAGTTTCCCACGTGCATCGCAACCGCCACGTCGGGGCGAGGAAAGCGCGTGAATAGCCCATCCTTGATCATTGCTTCGGCGCCGCTTATGGTTTCCTCAGCGGGCTGCCCGACCAGCATGAGCGTCCCGTGCCATGTTTCTTTGCTGTGGGCCATGATGGCAGCCGTTGCAAAGATCGCGGCCATGTGCAGGTCGTGTCCGCAGGCGTGCATCACGGGAACATCGCGTCCGGCGTCATCTTTGGTGCGCATCTTGCTGGCATATGGCAGGCCAGTCTTTTCCTCCACGGGAAGCGCGTCGAGTTCCGTGCGAAGCAACACGGTCGGTCCGGTCCCATTCTTGAGGACAGCAACCACTCCGGTACCGCCAACCTGTTCCGTCACTTCATAACCGAGATTGCGCAGGCGGCCTGCCAGTTTGGCTGCGGTCTGCGTCTCGTGCGACGAGAGTTCCGGAGTCTGATGTATGTCGAGATACAAGGCGTGCGCGTCCGGATAAACGGCTTCCAGTTCCTTGGAAGCTGGCGCATTTTGAGCGTAAGCGCAACCTGCGAGTGCGGCAATAATAAGGAATTTCGCACAGTTCATAGTCCCTAACTAGCTCCTCTGTCCTACAGCATTGAACTGCCGAGGGCGGCTGTCCCCGCACGAAGAACCTATGCATTGTACGCGTACCGCGACCGCAGACTGAACGCTTGGGACAATCCCTATGCCAACAGAGTCAGCCAGGAAAAACACGGACCGAGAAAGGTATAAATTAGATCGTTTGCCTCCATTACTGTCCCTTCCATGGAATACTCTCTGTTGAACGCGAGAAACAGGTAGGGATGCTTCGATCCAGAATTCTTTTCGGAGTCTTGATCGCGCTTATCATTTTCGGCGGATCCGTTAACGCGCAATCTGCCAGGCCGGGCGGGCGCGAAAAAATCATTATTGACACCGACATTGGTGACGACGTGGATGATGCGTTCGCAGTGGCGCTTGCCCTGCGCAGCTCGGAACTTGAAATTGTGGGCATCTCCGCCACATTCGGAGACACCGAGACCAGAGCCAAACTATTGGATCGCCTGCTGGGCGAGACTGGGCATGAGAATATCCCCGTCGCCATGGGCAAGCCGACGGAGGCAAGAGGCCAGTTCACGCAACATCGCTACGCCGAAGGCGGACACTTTGCGCGAGTATCACATCCCAAGGCGGTTGATTTTATTCTTGAGCAGACTCGGCGCTATCCCGGAGAGATTACTCTTGTTGCAATCGGCCCGTTGGTAAACATTGGCGAACTCATAGATAAAGACGCGGAAACATTTCGTAAGCTGCGTCGTGTCGTGCTGATGGGCGGCTCGATCGAACGAAGATACGGCGACTTGGGCTACTCAAAGCCACGCGGGCCGGAACCGGAATGGAACATCAAGAACGACATCCCATCGGCGCGAAAGTTATTCGCCTCCGGCGTGCCGATTTTCATGATGCCACTCGATTCTACGCAACTGAAATTGGATGAGGTCAAGCGAGCGATTTTATTTCAAGCGGGCACTCCGCTCACCGATGCTCTGACATTGCTTTATCACGAATGGGGACAGGAAACACCTACGTTGTTTGACGTGATGACCATCGCTTACATCCTCGATCCGCAACTTTGCCCGGTAAAGCCGATGCGCATTTCGATTGAAGACAATGGCATGACGAGGGTAGTGGAGGGCATTGTCAATGCGCAGGTGTGCCTCGAATCGGATTCTGATGCGTTTTTCCGCTTCTATATCCCGCGAGTGAGTGGACGATAAGAGCCTCAACCACGAAGGACAACTAAGATTCACGAAGGAAGCAAGACAACAATGAGAATTTTCCTTCGTGGCCTTAGTGTCCTTACTGGTTTAAGACTTTGGTGCTAAGGAGCCATTCTTGCGCCGGGGTTATCGTAGACTTACTTTGGCAGCGTGGCTTCGCCCGCAATCTTCACCGATCCGGAAATGCCAGCGGTTTTCGGCAGACCATCACGGTTCACTGGCTGGCCGCCTCCTACCCAGACCTGTAATTCACCCGGGGCGATTTTTACAGCGCCATTTGCGTCCACGACGCTCAGGCCGCGATTCGGAACATTCACCTTCACATTCTGGGTTGCGCCCGGCTCGAGATGCACCCGTTGCATTCCCACAAGTGCCCTCAGCGGCGCACCCTCAACTCCAGGATGCGTCAAATAAACCTCGACCACTTCATCGCCCGCGATGTTGCCGATATTCTTCACATCAACGCTCGCGGTCAGGCTGTCGCTCGCATCCAGGGATGTCTTGTTGAAACTCAAATTGCTGTACTCAAAACTGGTGTAGCTCAAGCCGAATCCAAACCGGTACAGCGGCTCACCAGTAAAGTAGCGGTAGGTACGGTCCTTCATGTTGTACTCGTCAAATGCGGGAAGCTGGTCCACGGATTTATAGAAAGTCAGAGGCAACCTGCCGCCGGGAGAAAAATCTCCGGCCAGCGCCTCTGCAACTGCAGTCCCGCCCTCTTCTCCTGGGTACCACGCTTCGAGAATGGCGTTGGCGTGCTGATCGGCCCAATTGACCGAGAGCGCGCTTCCGTTCATGAGCACTACCACGACGGGCTTTCCGCTCGCAACCAGGTCCTTCAGCAGGTCTTCCTGCGCGCGCGGCAGATCGAGGCTAGTTCGATCGCCGCCGGAAAAGCCTTCGACGCTGATCGGCATCTCCTCGCCTTCGAGTTCGCCTGCGAGGCCAAGCACGGCGACGATCAAGTCTGCTTTTTTTACCGCGTCCGTGTAGTCCTTGGTTGCTCCAGGCTGGCGCCAAACTAACCGGGCCAGTCCTGAGCTGCCTTGCTGCGAGCATTCAATTTTTACTGGGTAAGCGTGTCCGGCCTCCAGGTGGACGGTTTTCAGACGAGTTTTGCTGGTATCGGAATACCAGGACTCGCCGACGAGATCATTGTTCAACCAAAAATGAAAGGCGTCGGTCCCGGTGAACCCCACCTGGTAATCGCCAGTGGAGGGCGGAGTCAGCGTGCCCGTCCAGCGAACGGAAAAATTCTCCCGCAACTCGGCGTTCACGCCGTCTTGCCATGAGAAGTCGATTCCCGGATCAGTGCGAGTCACTGCAGCCGACCCTTGCAGCTCCGTTCCGTTAAAGTATTCTGCGCTAAGCCCAGAATGGCCCGAACTATCTTTCAAGAACTTCGCCGCAACCGGTGTCAGCGGAGGTCCGGCGAGCCCTGATCCCGCCGCGTAAAGTACGTGCGCAGCGTCGAACTTCTTACGTAACCCGCTTAGCACCGTGACCGGGTGGGATGGAGTTCCGTTGTAATTTCCCAAGAGGGCGTCCATGTTATCGGCATTAGGGCCAACCACGGCGATTGTCTTGTATTTTTTTCCGAGTGGAAGCAAATGATCGGAGTTTTTCAGCAGCACAAGCGACTCACGTCCGGCTTGCAAAGCCAGTTGCCGGTGTGGATCGGTGTCGTTATCAGCAGTGGTAATTTTCGAATATGGGACTTTCTCAGGCGGATCAAACATGCCCAGCCTTATGCGCGCGGCGAACAGGCGGCGCACCGAGCGATCAATATCGTCGGTCGAGAGCATGCCTTTCTGAACTGCTGTTAACATCGCGGCATTTTCAACTTTAACGTTGGGCATTGGAATTCCGCAGATGATGTCCATCCCTGATTTCACCGCGGCCGCAACGCCTTCCTCCATCGTCGCCGTGAAGTGATGGCCTTGGGAAATATCGCTCGCCGCGCCGCAATCGGAGACGACGTAGCCCTGGAAGTTCCATGCATCGCGGAGGTGTTCCTGTAGAAGCACAGGCTGGGCGCACGCAGGTTTCCCGTCCACAGAGTTGTAAGCGCACATTACGGAACCTGCTCCCGCGGTCACAGTTGCGCGGAATGCGGGTAGATAAGTGTCCTCGAGATCATGTGCCGATACCTTTACATCAACCGTGTGGCGTGTGGGTTCGGGTCCGCTGTGCACCGCAAAATGTTTCGGCGTGGCCAGCGCTTTCATATATTTCTGATCATCGCCCTGCAACCCGGTCACATAGGCCACTCCCATCTGTCCGGTCAGGAACGGATCTTCGCCGTAGGTTTCTTGGCCGCGACCCCAGCGCGGATCGCGAAAAATATTGATATTCGGTGACCACACGGTGAGCCCGTGATACCAGTCGGAGTAGCCTTTTTCGCGCAATCTCTGGTTGTATTTGGCGCGAAACTCCGTAGCAACGACCTCGGCTTCCCTATGAAGCAATGCGGGATCGAACGTCGCAGCCAATCCAATGGCTTGCGGGAATACGGTGGCATATCCCTCACGCGCCGCGCCGTGTAGGCCTTCGCTCCACCAGTTGTATTGCGAAATGCCCAGGCGCGGAATCGCCGGCGCAGTGTGCACCATCTGTGCAACTTTCTCTTCCAGCGTCAACCGCGAGACCAAGTCACTTACCCGCTGTTCAATCGGCAATGCGGGATTGCGGAACGGCGCATTGGCCAAGTCGCTGGCAGACGCAGAACCTGTGGTGGCCGACTGGGAGTTCGTGCTGGAATCCTGAGCGAAACTCAGAGTGGAAAAAATGACTACGGCAAACAGAATTGTCTTCACAGGCGACTCCTCCGGGGACTAAATCCGAGAACCGCACTAATCTAAACTAAAACGATTCAGATGTGAACCAGGAACAACGTTTTTCCTCGCAACTATACTTGTGCCCGGCTCGCTTCTTCCTGAATCCGCCGCCACGCATTTTGGACGTGACGCTCTGTGGTATTGGTCTGCCCAACACAGAAGCGCAGCGTGAGGTGGTCCTTCAAGCGGGTGTGCGTCAAATACAAATTTCCGCTGCGGTTGAGGGCTTCCATCAGACGCTGGGTCGCGCCGTCACCCGCCTTTAATCGAAAGCACACGAGATTAAGCGGCGCAGGCACGGCTAGTTCAAAGCGATCGTCCTTTGAAACCCAACCGGCAAATTCTTGGGCTAGCCGCACGTGTTCGCGAATATGGAACTGTAAGCCCTCGATGCCATAGTGGCGAAGAACAAACCACAGCTTCAGCGCGCGGAAACGCCTTCCCAAGGGGATCTGCCAGTCACGGTAATCAATTACTGAGCCGGATTCAGTTGCCCGGTTTCGCAAGTATTCTGGCAGCACGCTTAAAGTTTGGATAAGCGCTGCGCGGTCGGCAACATAAAAACAGTCACAGTCAAAATTTGTGAACATCCATTTGTGAGGATTGAAGCAATAACTATCGGCATATTCAAGGCCGTCATGAATGTAGCGGAATTCCGGACAGAGCGCGGCGGTCCCGGACATTGCCGCGTCAACATGCAGCCAGATGCCGTATTCGCGGCAGATTTGCCCGACGCGATTAACTGGATCAATCGCATTCGACGAGGTCGTTCCCACCGTCGCACAAACGAAGCAAGGCAGCTTGCCAGATTGGAGGTCTTGCTCAATCGCGCGTCCGAGCGCCTCGGGACGCATTGCCAACTGATCGTCCACTTCGATCAGCCGCAAATTCTCTCGTCCGATACCCGCAATCAGCATTGCTTTCTCAACCGAAGAGTGCGCTTGCGCGGAAGTATATGTAACCAGCTCTTCGCGACAGCCGCGGCGATTCGAGTTGAATTCGGTTGCGCGCTCACGGGCGGCCAGTACTGCGCATAGCGTCGCGCTAGAGGCCGTATCGTGAATTACGCCGCCGCCGCTCTTGGTCGAGAGAAATTTCTCCGGCAGCCCAAGAGCGGGAACCAGCCAATCGAGGACAAGCGTCTCCATTTCCGTGCAGGCGGGACTAGTCGCCCAGAGCATGCCTTGCACACCCAATCCCGACGAAAGCAAGTCGCCCAAAATGCCTGGCCCGGAAGCATTGCATGGGAAAAAAGCGTAGAAATTCGGCGATTGCCAGTGAGTGATTCCAGGGAGAATGTCTTTCTCAAAATCGCGAAGAATGGTTTCGAATGGCTCACCTTTCTCCGGCGCGTGTTGGGGTAGCGAAGCTCGAATCTCGCCAGGTAAGACCTGCGCGAGCACCGGGAAGGATTCGATGCGCCGGTAATAGTCGGCGATCCAGTCGATGACCGCATGCCCCTGGGCGCGAAACTCATCCGGAGTCATGTGAAAAGACTTGGTTTCAGGCATGCTTTGTGGGTCCTTGTGCGTTATTACATCATCGCAATTCAGAAAATGCGTGTACCCGACAGGCTCTGGCTTGTTACATTAAATGAGAGCCCATGCGCCTGGTCATCAAAGTCGGAACCAGCCTGATCGCCCCAGGCGGGCGGATTGACACGCGGCGACTGCGGTCGTTGGTGGACCAGCTTGACCTTCCCAAACATGAATTTCTCATTGTCAGCTCAGGCGCGATCGCCTCTGGCATCGCGCACCTCGGCCTGAATGGGCCGCCATCCAGCGTTCCGCTTATGCAAGCTTGCGCGGCTGTCGGACAGAGCGCGCTCATGCACACCTACGAGCAGCTCTTTTTCGGAAAAAAGATTGTCGCGCAACTGCTGCTTTCGAGCGACGACTTCACCTCTTCCGCGCGTTACCAGAACCTGCAGAATACGCTCAATCAGTTGCTGCGTTTGGGCGTGGTGCCGATTGCGAATGAAAACGATAGCGTTTCGGTACGTGAGTTGGAAGGCGCATTCGGCGACAACGACGAATTGAGCGCGTTACTCGCCACAGCCGTTGAGGCAGACTGGCTGCTGTTGCTCACCGATGTCGATGGCTTTTACGCGCCAAACGGAAAGCGTCCGCGGTTGGTTCGGACGATACGCAAGCTGACGCCCGCTATGGAAGCGCTGTGCAATGGTCATGGCAAGCTGGGACGCGGAGGTATGCGGTCAAAGCTGCGCGCGGCGAAGATGGCCAGCGATGCCGGCGTCCGCGTGGCCATCGTAAATGGGCACGATCCTGAGGCTATTGCGAAAGCAATTGCAAGAAAAATTGGTACTTACTTCCCACCCAGGGGCGGGAGAGCCTGATATGGCGGGCACCGCGACCATCGCGATCTCCACGCGAGAGAAGTTGGAAAGGGCGCGGGCCGCGTCCGGCGTGCTAGCGCAACTCTCGACGGCCGAGAAGAACGAACTGCTGCTTGGTGTAGCAGATGCTCTTGAGGCTAACGAGCCCGAGATTCTTCAAGCCAACACAGAAGACACGAAACTAGCAAATCTCTCCGGGGCGATGGCGGACCGTTTGTTGCTCACCCCGCAGCGCATCCGTGACATGGCGAAGGCGGTACGCGATGTGGCTGCGCTTCCCGACCCTGTCAATGAAGTCCTGGAGGAGTGGACTCGTCCCAATGGCCTGCTCATCCGCAAGATTCGTGTTCCGCTGGGCGTGGTCGGCATCATTTACGAATCCCGTCCGAACGTGACGGTGGATGCCGCCACGCTGGCACTCAAGGCAGGCAATGCGGTCGTGCTGCGGGGCGGGAAAGAAGCCGCGCGCAGCAATGAGCGCCTCGCCGAGGTCATGTCCCGAGTGTCGGGGATGCCCGCCGGCGCAATTGAACTTCTGGACTGCGGCACGCGGGAAACCGTTCAGGATCTAATCCGGGCACGCGGTCTTGTGGATGTTGTGATTCCGCGCGGCGGCCCGGCGCTGATTTCTCATGTCATGGAAAATGCCCTGGTGCCGGTCATCGAAACTGGCGCGGGCAATTGCCATATATTCGTCGACGAGTCTGCAGACTTGGAGATGGCAAGCCGAATCATCCTAAATGCGAAGACCCAGCGGCCTTCTGTATGTAATGCCGCGGAAAAGCTGTTGGTGCATTCGGGCATCGCAAACGACTTTGTTCCGAGAATTGTTCGCGAGTTGACCGATGCAGGAGTCGAGTTGCGGGGGGACAGGGAAACCTGCCGCCTCGCATCGAGCGTAAAACTCGCGACAGAGCAAGATTGGGGCGAGGAGTATCTTCGGCTGTGCATGGCGATTCGTATTGTCCAGGATTCTGACGAAGCCATTGCACACATTAATCGCTATTCGACAAAGCACTCTGAAGTCATCGTGACCTCCGAAGAAGCGAACGCTCACAAGTTCCTTCGGCTGGTCGATTCTGCAGCGGTTTATTGGAACGCTTCGACGCGCTTCACCGACGGCAGTGAGTTCGGCTTTGGCGCGGAAATGGGAGTCAGCACCCAGAAACTGCATTGCCGTGGGCCATTTGCGCTCAGGGAGCTGACATCGTCGAAGTATCAAATCATTGGGATCGGCCAAACACGTGGCTAAATCCGTTTAAGAGCCGCTACATCCCAAGGCGGATCACGGCTTCACTGGCAGAGACGATAGGAATTCCTTCAATCGCACGGAGGGAAAGTAAGTCAGCTTTGTCTCCGGTAACCAAAAGATCCGCTCGACCATCAACAGCAGTTTCCAGAAAAATGTTATCGTCCGGATCCTGACTACGCGCAATCTTCCATACTATCTCAATCCATTGCGTTTGATACACCAGATAGGCGGCGATGTCCGCGATGAACGTATCGGTAATCTGCTTGAATTTTCGAATTCGAGGATAATTGAGCACGCGCAGGTACTCTTCCACCATTGGATCTGAAACTAGGTGGATGAGGTGCTTGTTTCGGATGCCCTGCAGAATTCGTCCTGGGGAACCGGACTGTGAAATCAAACCGCTCACAAAAACGTTCGTGTCAACGACCAGTCGCGGTCGTGACTTCATCGAGTCCTTTTTCTGACCGCTTTCACTGCCTTGGACACAGCAAGCTCGACCTTTTCCGGAGCTACATCACGGTTCGCAGCGTGCACTTGATCAATAGATTTCCACGGATCAATTCCCCTCAAGGCTCGTCGCACGATTAGCGCCTGCGCAACAATTCCACTGATCGAACTTCCTTTGTCAAAGGCTTCCCTGGCAACTTCTCGATGGACCCGTGGGGGAACCCTGACATGAATCTGCCCGTTAAATGCCCGTGGCATCGCTCAACCTCTATATACCACTATACCATGGTACATACTCCCCGATCTCAGACTTAAGCACTGCGGGGGCACGCGGAGACTTAGGGTTTATGTAACGCTCGTCTCCGTGTAAGTCCCGTACACCTGCCTTAACGCATCACAAATTTCGCCGACAGTCGCGTAGGCGCGGACTGCGTCAACGATATAGGGCATGGTGTTGGAGGAGGAGATGTTCGCACCTGATTCCGCGCGCGGTTCTTGCGATGCTGCTGTCTTGAGATCAGCGAGCCGGCGCTGCACCTCTTCATTCGACCGGCGCGTGCGTAGGAGCTTCAATTTGGCGGTCTGCTGACGGGCAACGCTTTCGTCAATGTAAAGCGTATGCGGTGGCTCTCCCTCAACGGTGAATTCGTTCACTCCGACAATGATCTTTTCTTTTGCTTCGACCGCCCGCTGATATTGGTAAGAAGCTTCGGCGATTTCCTTTTGCGGATATCCGCGCTCGATTGCCTTGACCATGCCACCCATTGCGTCTAGTTTGCCGAAATAGTCGAATGCGCCGGATTCCATTTGCAGCGTGAGGTTCTCAAGGAAGTACGAGCCGCCGAGAGGGTCCGTCGTTTGGGTGACGCCTGATTCGTAGGCGATGATCTGCTGCGTGCGCAAGGCGATGCGCGCTGCTTCTTCGGTAGGCAAGGCGAACGCTTCGTCGTAGGCGTCGGTGTGCAGCGATTGCGTTCCGCCGAGCACCGCCGCCAACGCCTGGATGGCGACGCGCGCGATGTTGTTCATCGGTTGCTGCGCGGGAAGTGAGACCCCGGCGGTCTGCGTGTGGAATCGCATCAGCCAGGTGCGCTGGTTCTTGGCGCCGAAGCGGTCTTTCATTACCCGGCCCCAAATCTTCCGCGCGGCGCGGTATTTTGCGATCTCTTCAAAGAAATCGTTGTGCGCGTTGAAGAAAAAACTCAGACGAGGGCCAAAATCGTCCACATCGAGTCCGCGTCGCTTTGCCCACTCCACGTATTCGACACCGTCATAAAGAGTGAATGCCAACTCCTGCAAAGCGGTCGAGCCAGCCTCGCGAATGTGATATCCGCTGATGGAAACCGTATTGAACCGCGGCGTGAACTTTGATCCAAACTCAAAGGTATCCACGACCAGGCGCATGGAAGGAGCAGGCGGATAGATGTACTCCTTCTGAGCAATATATTCCTTCAGAATATCGTTCTGGATTGTGCCTGAAATCTTTCTCCAGTCAGCACCCTGCTTCTCGGCGACCACTAGATACATCGCCCACAACACCGACGCTGGCGAATTGATGGTCATGGAAACCGTCGTTTTCTCAAGGTCGATCCCGTTGAAAAGAATTTCCATGTCCTCAAGCGAATCAATGGCCACGCCGCACTTGCCAACTTCACCTTCGCTGGCCGGGTGATCAGAGTCGTAGCCCATCAAAGTTGGCAAGTCGAAAGCCACCGACAACCCGCTGCCGCCGTGGTCCAGCAGATATTTGTATCTCTGATTGGTCTCTTCGGGCGATGCAAAGCCCGAAAATTGGCGCATCGTGTAGAGCTTCCCGCGATATCCCGTGGCGTGAATGCCGCGCGTGTAAGGCGGTTCGCCCGGATAGCCCAGGTACTGCTCGTAATTCCAGTCCTGCGGTAGATCGGCTCGGGTATAAAGCCGCCGGATGGGAACACCGGAAATCGTGGTATAGCGAGATCGGCCTTGCTCGTCGAGGTTGGCTCCGGTCGCCGCGCCAATTGGCTTTTCTGGGGACTTATCCAACGCGGGGAGCAGTGTTTTCTCTGCCCAATGTTTTTCAGAGTCGCTGGGATGGCGGTTTTCCAACACATCCGCAATTGGGCTTTCGGGAACTGCCGAATGTTTTTTGTCAGCCATAAGATCTTTACGCTTCTGATAATAGGAGACGCGCTTGAGGCAGGCAAGCCGCGCAGTCGACCGCTCGGTCGGCAGTGTCGTCGTTGCCGGGAAGACGTAGCGGAGCTACGTCTCAGGATTTTCGCAACTGCTGGCGTGAGATTTCCCAAGCCTTCGCGTATTTCCAGGAGACGTAAATCGCGTGATAGAAATGAAGCAGGAATCCTTCGCGGCCGTCGAGAAAACCGAGACGAACAAAGTAGTTGTACAGAAACGTCAACGCCGGCCGAAGCACGATGTTGACTAGATTGAAGCCGCGACGGCCATTTGCCGCTGCCATCTCTGCTCCCGACGTGGAATAGCTGTTCATATGATCGATATAACCGCGCAAGGTTGGATAGGCGTTGTGAATCAGAGCATGCTTAAGCGTGCCAGTCGGACCATTAACTTTGATAGTAGGATGCGCGCCGTACTCTTCAAATTTCCCGGCACCTCGGCGGATCAGGCGCAGTTTAGGATCGGGATAAAAACCGCCGTGCTTAATCCAGCGTCCGAGGAAGAAATTCTTGCGCGGAATCCAGAAGCCAATCGCATCGCCTTGTTGAATTGCAGCATCAATCTCCTGTGCTAATTCCGGCTCCAGCGCCTCGTCAGCATCCAACTGCAAGACCCAATCTCCAGAAGCCTTTTCCATCGCAGAATTTTTCTGCGCGGCGAATCCTTTCCAGGGCTCAGTAAGAATTTTCGCGCCCTGAGATCGGGCAATCTCCAGAGTGCGGTCGGTTGATCCCGAATCCACCACGATGATTTCACCAAAGCCATCGCACACCAACGGCCTGACGCTTTCCAGTGTGCGTGGGAGATTGGCTTCCTCGTTCAGCGTGATCAGGACAAACGAGAGTCTCACCGGAAAAGAATAAACCGGAAAGCAATCAAGCCCCTAACCCGTCGCGCGTGCCTCGAGCAGGAAACGCGGGGTCCTAGACCACAACGGATCGCTCGCGACGCGAACCATCCGTCTTCGCTCAGGATGAAAGACTTACTGCTAGGGCTGTTGTGGTTGTTGCGCAGCAGGCTGCACATCTGTCCGCGGTGCGACAAACGGAATCTTAGGCATATGTGTAACTTCGCCCCTTTCCGCGTCGGACATCACGATCCCGGCATGTTCGATTAGCAATCCTGTGGCGCGATCAAGTTCAATCTGGGCCTTTTCGTAGGCCGCCATGGCCGAGACCAGGTTCGATTGTGCTGTGGCCAGCCCAGACTGGTTCTGCAGAACCAGCGTTGAAGTCGAAGCTCCCAAATTGAATTTTTTCTGTTCGGCATCGAGCGATTGCTTGGCCAACTCGACCGCAGCCTGAGCGGCTTGCACAGCCGCCCGATTCTGAGTCACTGAAAACTGAGCATTGCGGACTTCGATGCGAACCTGGTTCTCCAGTTGTTGCAAGCGCATCTGGGACTGCCGGTATTCGAACTGGGAGCGCACGGACAAAGCCTGGGCTTGGCGATTGCGAATGGGAATGTTCAAGGTGACACCCATACCCTTGTCCGAGGCCGTAGAGTTAACTAACTGATTCAGTGTGTCCGAATACCCAACCGAGGAAACTGGTGCCGGACTACAGCCGAAGGCACTCGGAACAGTGTTCGCGCAAAGATTCCACGGATTTTGAGAGCCGCCCAGTCCCGATCCGCCGTAATAGGCGAACACATCCAGACTCGGCAGCAATGAATTCTTAATGGCTTTGGTGCTGATATCCCTGTTTGTAAGGTCAATCCTCGTTTCCGCTAGTTCTGCTCGATGCTGTAGAGCCTCATTGATCAAATCTTCGGTAGGGACGGCGGGCTCTTGTTGTGGCAAGGACATTGTGCTTGTTGGGATAACCTCAGCACTGGCTAAGGAAGGATCCTGAAGGCTTCGGCTGAGTGCGTTTTTCATCAGCAATTGCTGCAGGTCCAGATTCGTTTGGGCCTGGATCAGGCTCTGTTGATTTGTAGCTACTGTATTCTGTGCACGAACAACCTCAATCGGAGCTAGGCTGCCGATCTGGACTTGCTTTTGATTGTCTGACAATGTCTTCTGCGCAAATGCCAGAGACTCTTGCGCTACGCGCACGTTTTCGTAGGCAAACACCAGATTCCAATACAAGTTTTCGATCTGATCCACGGTCGTGATGATTTGAAGCCGGAATGCGACATCAGAAATTTCGCGGTTGTTCTTGGTGATTCGGATCAGCCGATCGTTGGGGACAAATCCGAAGCCTTGCAACAAATGCTGAGTAAGCTTGAATTGGAAAGACGAGTTCACCCCAGGACTGTAGGTATTGAACGTGCTGTTGGTGCCCACACGAGTGTTGTTAAACCCGACAAGCAAGTTCGTCCCGGAGTGGAAACCTTGCTGATAACTAAAGTTGCCGGTTGTAGAACCCTGCTTCGCTATAGGCGCGCCGGCAAAAATGTTGTTCGAAATTGTGTTGTTGTGATCGAACTGCAGTGTCCCGCTGACAATCGGATCAAAACTGGTGATGAATGGCCCCAGTCCTTCGGTGCTTGTCAGCCCCAAAGATCCAGCGCCAATGCCGCCTGTTCCTGCACTAGTCCCCCCAGGACCGGATCCGACGCTGCCATTTAGTCCTCCTACCCCGCCGCCCGGAGTATTCTGCACCAGGCCGAAGTTCACGCCGAGGAATGTGTTGGCTCCGGATTTCGCGCGTAGTACATCCGTGTCCGCAATACCCGCGTTGTAGCGCTGGATGGCGATATCTAGGTTGTTCTCAAGCGCCAGCGCAACGGCATCATCCATTGAAAGATAGATCTTGCCGTCCCGCATTAACGTCTGGATTTTGGGGGAGTTGGTCAAATCTGGCGGAGCAATCTCCTGCGGAGTATAAGGCGCAAGGGGATTAGGAAAATAGCCCCTCGGCTTGGAATAGTTCGTCATCTCAAACCGGTGTTGAGACTGCGGCGCAGACGGAAGATTCGTTTGCGACGATTGGGCTGGCGCTTGCGTACCGGTGCTCTGGGCGTCCTGCGCCCACATGCTCAGCGGCAGAGCGCCGGCCAAAACTACTGCCATCAGGTGCCGAAGGACACACTTCAAGGAAGATAAAGGCATTCGATCCTCTCCATCATTGGGTGTTGCAAATACGAAATACCTGGGTCAAAGCTGTACTACGTAAACAGAAGCTTCCGGGTTCCCCGGTTTTCCGCGACAGACACACAAATCGGCAAAACTCAACGTACGAAGGAATGCAACAGTATATCCGAGGCCATAGCTGCACGTTTCCCTTCGGGAAAGGTGCAAACAATGTAGTCTTGGATGCTCGTGTATCGCTGAAGATTCGATTTCTGCATGCGCAACCTCAAGCTCATAATCGCCTATGATGGCACGGATTTCTGCGGCTGGCAGGTGCAGCCGGATGCGCCGAGCATTCAAGGCACGCTGGCCTCCGCTATTGGACGGATTACGGGAGAAAAAGTACTGCCTCAGGGCTCAGGTCGCACCGACGCCGGAGTGCATGCTTTGGCGCAGGTGGCAACATTTTGCACCGAATCGGTGATACCTGCGGCAAATTTGCAGATTGCGCTCAACGATATTCTCCCGGCGTCTATTCGAGTTCTGGAAGCTAGCGAAGTCGCTACCGAGTTCCATGCGCGCAAGTCGGCGCTGGCGAAAACCTATCGGTACCGGATTTACCGGGAAGCCATTTGTCCGCCGTTTCTCGCCCGCTATGTCTGGCATTATCCTTATCCGGTGGATGAGGATGCCATGCAGTTGGCCGCGCCGCGCATCGAAGGGGAGCATGACTTTACTTCGTTTGCTGCCGGGGATCCGGAGAAGGGCGTTAACCACGAAGGACACCCTTCGACTTCGCTCAGGGCAGGCTCCGCTACGCGAAGGAAAGAGACACAAAACGTTCGGGCTATCTTTTCTTCACAATGGCAGCGCCAGGAAACAGAACTGATCTACGAAGTCCGCGGCAATGGATTTCTTCATCACATGGTGCGCAATCTGGTCGGCACGTTCTTGCTGATTGGCAAGGGGACGCTGAAGCCGCAAGATGTGACTACAATTCTTGAAGCGAAGAACCGGTCAGTTGCCGGGGCAACCGCCCCGGCGAGCGGATTGCATTTGGTCAGCGTGGAGTATTGAGCCCAGTCTTGGGTAGAGACATTGGTTGCAACGTCTCCTTCGGCCTGCGATACCGCTCGCTCCTGGAAGACGTAGCAAGCTACGTCTCTACGAAAGTATGTCTATTGAAACTACAATCGGCACGCGCAAATTGGTCTCTATCAATCCAGCCACTGGCGAAATCTTGCGCGAGTTCGAGTGCGCAACCGAACTAGACGTGCTCGAGGCGGTGAGGAGAGCCCGTACCGCCCAAAGAAGCTGGCAGGATGCTCCGCTTCGCCATCGGCTGGCGATTCTCCGGGCCTTTCAGCAGTTATTGAATGAACGCAAACGAGAAGTAGCGCGCACAATCACCTCCGAAGCTGGCAAACCCATTGTCGAAGCGTTGCTCACTGAAATTCTGGTCGTGCTCGATGCTTGTCGTTTTCTGTTGCAGGAGAGCCACGGTTTTTTGCGGGAAGAGGCTGTCCCACATGGCAGCCTGGCAACTAAGGCCAAGCGCGGCCGCCTTATTCGCGATCCGTACGGCGTAATGGGAATCATTTCGCCGTGGAATTATCCATTCTCCATTCCGGCGACGGAAACTCTTGCGGCGTTGGTGACGGGAAACGCGGTGGTGCTCAAACCGTCGGAGCTGACTTCGCTTTCGTCGCTTGAGCTCGCTTCCCTGCTGCACGATGCCGGATTGCCGGAGAGTGTGTTCCAGATCATTGTCGGCGACGGTCCCACCGGTGCTGCCTTGGTCGAATCAGGAATCGACAAGCTGGTTTTTACCGGCAGCGTCGCTACTGGAAAGCGAATGGCTCAATCCGCGGCGGCGCGCCTGCTTCCGGTCGTATTGGAGTTAGGCGGAAAAGATCCGATGATCGTGCTCGACGATGCGGATGTGGACGTCGCTTCCAGTGGCGCAGTTTGGGGAGGATTCGTCAATGCCGGACAAGCTTGCCTTTCGGTCGAGCGTTGCTATGTTCACCGCAGCATTTACGACCGCTTTGTTTTTGCCTGCGCAGAAAAGGCAAAGCAACTTCGAGTCGGCAATGGCTTGAATGAGGATACTGACGTGGGTCCGATGATTCACGAACGTCAGCTTCGCACCGTCGAACAGCAGGTCGAGAATGCACGATCCGGTGGAGCACGCGTAGTCATCGGAGGAGAACGCTTAGGGTCTATCGGACCTAACTTCTACGCGCCAACTGTTCTCGCAGAAGTGACTCACGAGATGCGTGTCATGCGCGACGAGACCTTCGGCCCAGTGCTTCCGATCATGGCTTTCGATTCGGATGCCGAAGGGGTCCGTCTGGCCAACGACTCCGAGTATGGCCTGGCGGCAAGCGTATGGACTCGTGATCGCGGGCGTGGAGAAAATATAGCCCGGCAGATCAACGCTGGCACAGTGATGGTCAACGATGCAGTATCCTGCTTCGCAATCAGCGAGGCACCGCATGGTGGCGTAAAGGCAAGCGGGATCGGCCGTACCCATGGCCGCTTCGGGCTGGAAGAGATGGTCAGAATCAAATATTTGGACTCTGACCTGGTACCCGGAATAAAGAAGCCCTGGTGGTACGGCTACGGCCCAACAAAGGCGGTTGAGGGATTCCTGGATTTTCAGTTCGCGCGCGGACTAATGCAGCGGCTCAGAGGCGGAATGAGCTCCATCTCCCTTCTGACTCGCCGAAAACTTTAGCAAGTAGGATCAGCGGCCGCCGTGCTGCTCGTAGTAAACCTCTCCTTCCTGCACTTGCTGCGCCGCCTGATCAATAAGCTGCAAGGCGCGCTCGCGATGACCTCCCTTGTTCGGCATGGCCTTCTCGAGTTCAGATTTGGCCTGCGCCAGGTGTCCGAGCGCGGCACTCATGTGCGGCTCGTGCCGGGCCATTCCGGCTGTTTGGGCATGCACGACAGAGTAGAGGCTTAAACCAATCAGAACTGCAAGTGTGCTGCAGATAGCAACGAACTTGGTGCGCATAATATCCTCCAAAATGGAAATTGAGACGCCTCGTGCAGCGGCGAGGTTGCTCTGCGGCGGGCTCTCCCCTACTTCATCTGGTACACTGTCTCGCTTTAGAGGCGCAGATTCTTGGCTACGGATTACATCCTGGGAGTTGATGTTGGAACCGGCGGAACTCGCGCGGTTGTTGTCGATCGCAAGGGCACCATCGTTAGCTCTGCAACCGCTGAACACGTGCCCTTCGCGTCGCCCAAAATCGGCTGGGCGGAGCAAGACCCGCACGACTGGTATCAAGCTACGGGATCTGCGATCCGGCAGGCGATTACTTCGGCCGCCGTCTCGCCTTCCGAAATTGCGGCGGTCGGCCTCGCGGGTCAGATGCACGGAGCCGTGCTGCTCGATGAGAACGACGAGGTGCTCAGGCCGGCACTCATATGGTGCGACCAGCGCACTCAAGCGCAGTGTGACTGGCTGAACGCCAAAATCGGTAAGCGGCAGATCATCGAGCTCACCTGCAATCCAGCGCTTACAAACTTCACGTTGACGAAGCTGCTGTGGGTGCGTGACAACGAGCCGGAAATCTGGAAACAATTCCGCCGCGTTCTCTTGCCCAAGGACTATGTCCGCTTCCGGCTCACCGGCGAACACGCGATGGACGTCGCTGACGCGTCGGGAACTCTGATGCTGGACGTTGCGAAGCGTCGCTGGTCGGAAGAAATTATGTCAGCAGTCGGCTTACCCATGAGCTGCCTTCCAAAGCTCTACGAATCGCCGGAAGTGTGCGCCCGCATTTCCGAGGCTGGTGCGGCCCACACCGGACTCACATTTGGCACGCCGGTCGTCGCCGGGGCCGGAGACCAGGCTGGGGGCGCGGTTGGCATGGGTATTGTCCGAGCGGGTGCGGTCAGCGCGACGATTGGAACTTCAGGCGTGGTGTTTGCCGCAACAGCCAATCCGGCAATGGACGCGAAAGGCCGCGTTCACACGTTCTGCCATGCCGTCCCCGGTGGCTGGCACGTGATGGGGGTGACCCAGGCGGCAGGCCTGTCATTCCGTTGGCTTCGTGATCTGTTACGGGATTCGTCAGCGAGTCTTTCCTATGACGATCTCACCCGCGAGGCGGCGAGTGTCCCTGCCGGGTCGGATGGCGTCCTCTGGGCGCCATATCTGATGGGAGAACGAACGCCGCACCTCGATCCCAACGCTCGCGGTACGCTGACTGGACTGGCAGCAAGCCACACTCGCGCTCACGTCACACGGGCAGTACTCGAAGGCGTAGCCTTCAGTTTGAAAGACACCTTTTCTTTGTTCGACGAGATGCACGTGCCGGTGCGCAATGTGCGCTTGGGCGGAGGCGGCGCCCGCTCCCGGCTGTGGCGTCAAATCCAGGCAGATGTTTACGCGCGTGAGGTCGAAATCCTCGCCGCAGAAGAGGGTGCCGCATATGGCGGGGCACTGCTGGCCGGAGTCGGCGCGAAATTCTGGGATTCCGTCGAATCGGCCTGCGATGCCGTTGTGCAGGTACAACAACGCGTCAGTCCCGATCCGCGTGCAGTACAAGCCCTTGCGAAGCAATACCAAACCTATCGTCAGCTCTATCCCGCTCTAAAAGCGCTGTTTCCCAGATGACCTAGCCTGTTATCGTTAACCATGATCGAGGTTACCTGTAGCGGGCTGCTCTTTGATCTTGATGGTGTGCTGGTTGACTCTACTCCGGCGGTTTCCCGCGTCTGGACGCGATGGGCTCTCGCTCACGGCTTTGAACCTGACGAGATCGTCCGGCGGGCCCACGGACGCCCGAGCCTTGCCACTATTCGCGACCTCTTGCCAGACGGCGATCACGTCGCGGAAAACGAAGTCGTCTTGCGAGGGGAAATCGAGGATACCGCCGGGGTCGTCGCGCTTCCTGGCGCCTGCGAACTGCTCAGTTCTCTTCCCGCCGATTCCTGGGCGATCGTGACGTCGTGCGCCCGTAAGCTAGCGGAGGTACGCTTAGAGGCCAGCGGACTGCCGATCCCTCAACGGCTGTTAACTTCAGACGATGTCACGCATGGCAAGCCCGATCCCGAACCCTATCTCAAAGGCGCCGCTCTGCTAGGCGTTCCTGCGGCCAAGTGTGTGGTCTTCGAGGACGCACCCGCCGGCATACGTGCCGGGAAAGCAGCTGGTGCTCTGGTGATAGCCCTGCGAACTACATCTTCCGATTCCGAATTGGAGGTGGCGGGAGCGGACTGGATTCTTCCCGGCTACCGCAACCTTTCGGTTACCAGCTCCAATGGCTCGAAACCGCTTCGGCTCGTCCTACATGAGGTCAACAGCGACTAACAACCAGGCAAGTGGATTGTAAAAAGATTGTCAATGCGATCCCCAACTGGGTAGCCCCCTGTTGGATAGTAGTAACCTTGTGACAGTTCTCCGGCTATCATATGTGAGGACAACTGGGGTGAAATATGCTTCGAATGGCAGAGAACCTGGTTCCTCCACCAATCCAGAGCAATCCGCAAAAGCTTCCACAGCGGCTGGGAGCCACGCCGGCAGACAAGATTCTGGTAGTTGAAGACGATCGCGCCGTACAAAAAGCTCTGAAGCGCTTATTCGAGGCGGAAGGGTATAGCGTCCAGATTGCACCTGACGGAAACGCGGCAGTCGAAGTCTTTCGCACGGCGGCACCTTCGGCCGTGGTACTGGATCTGCGTCTGCCCGGCCTTCCTGGCAGAGAAGTGTGCCGCGAAATTAAACAGCACTCGCCCGCCTTACCAATTATTGTGCTCAGCGCGGCCAGCGATGTCTCCGATAAGGTCCTGCTCCTCGAACTCGGTGCCGACGATTACGTGACCAAACCGTTCAGCCCGCGTGAGCTGCTGGCACGCGTTCGTGCCGCCTTGAGACGTACCATCCGGCAATCCGTGACTGAAAAGTTTTCGTTTGACGACATATTCATCGATTTCACAAAGATGGAGATTGTCCGCGAAGGCCGCACGATTGCTCTAACCGCGCAGGAATTCAAGACACTGAAGTTTATGGTGCAAAATCCAGAGCGCGTCATTACCCGCGACGAACTGCTTAACGAAGTCTGGGGGTATCACAATTATCCTTCCACTCGGACCGTAGATAACCACATCTTGAAGCTACGGCAAAAGCTGGAACGAGATCCTGCCAATCCAGTGCACTTCCGCACAGTCCACGGCGTAGGCTATAAATTCTTAGGCTGACCGCGGGACGAAGGGAAGGACTATGGTCAGAATCCGCTTACGAACCAAATTTCTGCTCTCCATGGTTCTGATCACTACCGGGCTCACCTCGTTGAGCCTGCTAATAGTGCGACATAGCGTGGAGTCGGAGGCCCGACAGGAAATTTTCTCCGACCTGCGAAGCTCGGTCATCACCTTTCAAAGTTTTCAGCGCGAAGAAGAGCTGACTCTCAGCCATTCCGCCGATTTGCTGGCTGATCTCCCAATTCTTCGCGCACTCATGACCACAAATCACGCGGCCACCATCCAGGATGGCTCCGCTCCAGTGTGGCAACTCGCAGGCAGCGATCTTTTTGTTCTCGCAGACCGCAGAGGGAATGTTGTAGCGCTGCACACCAATGCCCCGGGATTCACCCGCGAAATGGCCCAACGGTCGCTAGCTTTGTCCGCGGACCGGCAGGAACACTGGTGGCTGGGCGCACAACGTCTGTACGAAGTCTTCCGGAAGCCGATCTACTTTGGCCCCGCCGCGGATGGAAAGCTGCTGGGTTTTCTGATCATCGGTTACGAGATTGATGCTCGCGTGGCCTCGCAAATCGGCCGGATCGCCAGCAGTGAAGTTGTTTTTCGCTATGGAGACAACGTCGTAACCAGTACGCTAAGTCCTGCGACAGTTGGTGAGCTCGCGCTACAAAAGCTCCCGGACACCGGAGCTTCTCAGGCGGCGTTTTTGCAGCTGGGCAATGAGCGATTCCTGGGAACTACACTTGAGCTCGCGCCCCAAGACAGCAACCCACGCGTACGGCTGACCGTACTCAAGTCTTACGATCAGGCTACCGCGTTCCTGGAGAAGATCAATCGCCTGCTGCTGGCTCTGGGATTGATCGCGGTCGGCGTGGGCAGTGCCTTGGTGTTCTTCATCTCACGCGCCTTTACCCGGCCACTCTCTAGCCTCTTGGCCGGGGTCTCCGCATTGGAGAAAGGTGACTTCACTTACGCGCTGGATTCTCAGGGCGGCGACGAGGTCGCTGAATTAGCTCGCGCTTTCGATCGCATGCGCGAGAGTCTGGCGAAGACCCAACAGAATCTCCTCGAGTCAGAACGGCTCGCCACCATCGGCCGCATGGCAAGCTCCATCTCACACGACCTTCGCCACTCGTTGGCGGCAATTGTCGCCAATGCGGAATTTCTCTGTGAGTCTCACCTTTCATCCGCGCAGCGCGAAGAGCTCTATGACGAAGTCAGAATGGCGGTTGGCCGCATGACCGAACTGATTGACTCCCTGCTCGAATTCTCCCGCACCACCGCGCTGCTACGACCAACCTATGGCAGCTTGCTGCGAACCGTCGACCGCGCCATCGCTGCGGTCAAGTCCAATCCTGAGTTCCACGAGCTTGCTGTAGATGTACACCACGCCGGCAACGTCGACGGCTGGTTTGATCACCGGAAGCTGGAGCGCGCATTTTTCAATCTATTGCTGAACGCGTGTGAATCCGCAGGTGGAAGACCGGCGAAGGTGGCAATTGAAATTTCCGGGATCCACAGTGGGGTTGAGATCCGAGTCGTTGACAATGGCCGCGGCATTCCGGATTCCATTCGGGAAAGCCTCTTTGAACCGTTCGTAAGTTATGGAAAGGAAAACGGGACTGGCCTTGGCTTGACCGTCGTCCAAAAAATTGTTCAGGACCACGGAGGCGATGTGGCGGTGGCGCAGACCTCACCCGAAGGCACGGTCTTTCGCATCACTCTCCCCAGGCCCACGCCTGCAGCGGCGAACGATGCTTTGTCCGCAGACGAGTCCTCGTCTTCCACCGGAGACAGCGTAAACTCTACAAAACATGTGTGACCCCGATTCAGCCCTTCCGCGGACGGGGGCCGCACTTCTGTTCGGGAGGGGAATTTGAACCAGCGAAGCACTACCTGCAGTCACGCCGCTAAATTCTTTATTGCTTGCCTGACGCTAACAATCAGTCTTCCGGCATCCGCCCAATCGGCTGGCGTTGCCGCCAATCCAGAGGACAGGACACTGGCTGAATCTGTACAAGAACTGCGCCAGCAAGTGCAGGAGCTGCGCACCGCCGTGGCTGAAATGAAGTCCGAGGCGGCAGAATACCGGGCGCAGAGTGCAGAACTGCGCAAGGAATTGCAGAATATTCGCGCCATGCCAAGCGAGGGCCAGACTGCTGCAGTTACGGCTCAGGCACCCGCCGGCCACCAAATTCCAGAGCGAGTTTCATCGCTCGAAGAAACGACCCAACTTCTGCAAAATGAAATTCGAACTCAGTACCAAAGCAAGGTTGAAAGCGCATCCAAATACCGCGTCCGGCTTTCCGGACTGGCCCTTCTGAATTTGTTCGATAATCGCGGCTCCGTAGATAATCTTGATATCCCAACGTATGCAACTCCGTCTAGCGCGTACGGCGCAACGAATGCCTTCGGGGCCACTCTCCGGCAGTCTGAGCTCGGTCTCGAGGTTTTCGGTCCGCAGCTGGCAGGAGCCAGGACAAGCGGAGAAGTCCAGGTGGACTTCGGCGGGGGATTCCCTTCCGCTGCGCTCGACGGGATCAACACGGGCCTAGTACGCCTACGCATTGCTAGCGCTAGGCTGGACTGGGCAAAAAGTTCCATTGTAGTGGGACAAGACAGCCTCTTCACATCACCCCAGTCTCCTACTTCCTTCGCATCGCTGATAATTCCCAGCTTCGGGTATTCCGGGAATTTATGGGCCTGGACACCTCAAGTCCGCTTCGAGCACCGGTTCGATCTCAGCGATGATCAAAGCGTAACCGTGCAGGGCGGAATACTCGATAACCTGACGGGGGAAGCCTCCCGCACGTCGAACCGTCAGCCGCAAGCCGGGGAAGCTTCCGGCCAGCCCTCCTACGCGGTCAGAACAGCATGGAGTCGCACTCTGCATGGAAGGCCGGTTTCGGTCGGCGGAAGCGGATACTACTCGCGCCAGGACTGGGGCTTTGGCTGGGATGTAGATGGATGGGCAGCAACCGCCGATTGGCGGGTGCCGATTACCTCGAAGATCGAGCTTTCCGGCGAAGTCTATCGAGGCAAGGCGGTGGGCGGATTGGGCGGCGGAATCGGCCAGTCCATACTCTTCAGCGGAAACCCGGCCAACCCTTATTCCGCGTTTCGACCGGTGAATTCTGCTGGCGGCTGGTCACAGATTAAGTTCTCGGCGACTCCGCGCCTCGAGTTTAACGGCGTATTCGGCATGGACAATCCGTTCGCTCGCGACACGCTTGCTTTTGCCTCTCCAATCGGCACTTATCAGTCAGTCCTGACCAACAACAAGAGCGAAATGATGAATTTTATCTACCGTCCCCGCTCCGATCTGTTGTTCTCGGGAGAGTACCGGCACTTGCGCACGTCAGAAGTCGGTTCCTTTTACACTGCGGACCAGATCAATCTGATGATGGGAGTATTGTTCTAATGATTCGTCGGATTTCCAGAACGCTGGTCTGGGCTGCGGTCCTCTCTTGGTGCGCGCGAGCTGGCGCCCAGGGCGTGACGCTATCGGCCAGGATTGCAGTCGTGGACCGGGAGCACAATACGGATTCGCCGCATGCGGAAAACGTTGTGGTCTGGCTTACACCGATTGACGCCCAGGTATCAGCCTTGCCGGTCGCAAAACAATCACTCCGCTTGACGCAGCACAACAAAAGCTTTGAACCTCACGTGCTGGTCGTGCCGGTAGGCTCGGTGGTTGAGTTTCCCAATCGCGATCCTTTCTTCCACAACGTCTTCTCGCTTTTCGAAGGCAAGAAGTTTGACCTGGGACTCTACGAGGCAGGAAGCACTCGCAATGTGAGCTTTGATCGCAAAGGCATCTCTTACATCTTCTGCAACATTCATGCGGAAATGAGCGCAGTGGTCGTGGTTCTAGACACCCCGTATTTCGGCATCTCAAATCGCAAAGGTGAGCTGGTGATTCCGAATGTTCCCCCAGGCCGCTACACCATGAGGATATGGCACGAAACCGCATTGCTGGATGCGCTCAATGCTATGACGAGGGAGATCCGTATAACCGAAAACAGCTCGACTCTGGGGATCCTGCAGGTGCGTACCGGCCCCTCGGGTGGCGAGCACAAAAATAAGTACGGAATGGACTACGAACCCCCGGCTCCGAACAGTCCTGCCTACGAGCGCCGCTGAATAAGTAGCAGCTCACGTGACAAAAAATTTACATGCGTATTAAGAGATATTGACATGTACCCACCGGCGCTCACCTAGCCTAAGTTCATCGTGGGCGGGTATTTTCTTCGGCCCGTTCCTGGTGGCAGGATTCCGGATCTTAAGGCACCCGACAGTTGTTTATCTTCCTGCGCCTTGAATCGAGCGGATTTCGTTCACGTAAATCGTCGAACTCCAGGAGAAAGTCATGTTTGTGGATAGGCGCGCTCGTTCCAAGTCTTGGCTTTATTGTCTCATCACCAGCCTCGCGCTATGCAGCATCGCCGCGGCCCAAAAATATGTACAAACCAATCTTGTTTCCGACATTCCGGGACTGGCCGCAACTACCGATCCGAACCTGGTCAATGCCTGGGGAATAGCTTTCAGCCCAACTTCGCCAGTGTGGATTGCGGACAATGGCACGGGACTCTCTACGCTTTATACCGGGGCTGGCAGCATTGTGCCCCTTGTGGTCACCGTACCGCCACCGACGGGCGCGACCGGCCCTTCAGCCCCAACCGGTCTCGTGTTCAGCGGCGCCGCGCAGACCTTTCCGGTCACAGCCAACGGCGTTACCGGCAACTCCGCGTTCATCTTCGATACTGAAGATGGCACTATCAGCGGCTGGAGCCCCGGTGTTGATTTGAATAATGCCATCCTAAAAGTGGACAACTCCGGAAGCGGAGCTATCTATAAGGGACTCGCCATCGGGCAGAGTTCCAAGGGCTGGTTCATTTATGCCACCAATTTCAACAGCGGATGGGTGGAAATTTACGATTCGAATTTCCAGTGGGTGAAGAACTTCACCGACACCGATCTTCCTCCTGGCTATGCCCCGTTCGGAATTCGAACTATCAACGGCAAGCTCTATGTGACTTTTGCCTTGCAGGATGAGGACAAAGAAGACGACGTCGCCGGGCCGGGGCATGGCTTCGTTGACGTTTTCGACCTTGATGGAAACAAACTAAAGCGGCTCATTTCCCATGGCCAGTTGAATTCCCCGTGGGGTCTGGCTCTGGCGCCGGCGAACTTCGGAAAGTTCAGTGGAGCCCTGCTAGTCGGTAACTTCGGAAACGGCCACATTAATGCGTTCCGGATAGACGACGGCGCTGCACGCGGGCACATGTTGCGGCCAAACGGCAGAACGCTAGAAATTGATGGGCTATGGGGTCTGGCGTTCGGAACCGGCGGACCTTCAGGTCCAGTTAACACCCTGCTGTTTACGGCAGGACCTAACGATGAGAGCAACGGCCTGTTCGGAAGCATTCGAGCCAAGTAATCTCTCCCCCCTAACTAAGCGGCCAGCCGGAAATTGGCTGGCCTTTTTTGTTTCTCCGGCTCTCGCGCTGATTTCATAAAAAGACGATTTTTGCCCGAGTTCGTGATAAAAATAGAAATCTTTCGAATCAGACTGCGAGGTCCACGTCCGACCTATGGCCATAACAAGCGTAAAGAGTGCGACTTCAGTTCAGAGTTCGCCTGCAACCAATTACGGGCCTGCTCTGGCTGTGTTGACCACCTTGTTCTTCATCTGGGGATCTCTTACATCCCTGAATGATGTGTTAATTCCATTTGCGCAGCATGTTTTCAGTTTGAGGCTTGCCGCCAGCATGTTGATCCAGACGGCATTTTTTTCTGCCTACTTCATTTTTTCAATTCCTTCCGCCAAAATTATTGACTGGATCGGATATAAGCGAGCGATCATTGTGGGCTTGAGCACGATGGTTGCAGCCTGTTTGCTGTTCTATCCTGCAGCGAAGATTCCATCGTTTCCTTTCTTCCTGACCGCTCTCATGATCCTTGCCGCCGGCATTACCGTGCTGCAGGTCGCGGCTAACCCGTACGTCGCAGTTTTGGGCAGGCCAGAGACCGCGTCGAGCCGGTTAAATCTTACCCAGGCGTTTAATTCACTCGGTACCACGGTTTTCCCGTGGATCGGGGCGCGGTTGATTTTGGGTGAATCCGTAAGTGCGGCGGCGCAGAGTGCATCGCAGGATGCGGTGATCAAGCTCTACGTCTATTTCTTTGCCGTCGTGCTCGTGCTGCTGGCGATATTGTTCGCGGTATTTAAGCTGCCGAGAATGGAAGCCGCCGAGCACCACATCGGCGAGAAGATCAATGATTCAGTCTGGAAGCACCCAAATCTTGTCTATGGTGCTATCGGAATTTTCGTCTATGTAGGGGGTGAGGTCGCGATCGGCAGCTCGATTGCCAATTACCTCGCCCTCGACAACATCGGCCACTTCGCGTCCGATATTGCGGATCCGGCTGCACGCTACCGTGCGGCCCTCGCTGTCGCGGCCCGTTACATATCACTGTATTGGGGCGGTGCCATGGTGGGTCGGTTCATCGGCTCGGCCGTTCTGCAGAAAGTCAAGACCCCCCGGGTGCTCGCGTTTTGCTCCGTAATGGCTGCGCTGCTGGTAACGGTCTCGGTCCTAAGCAGCGGACCTGTGGCGATGTGGTCCATCCTCACGGTAGGGCTGTTTAACTCCATCATGTTTCCCTGCATCTTCACCAGCGGAATTGCTGAGTTGGGACAACTTACCGGCGACGGCTCGGGTATTTTGAACATGGCTATTGTCGGCGGCGCCGCGATCCCGTGGATCGTAGGGAAAATCGGCGACCTGATCAATCATTCTTACTATCCGGCGATGACCCAGGGTCAAACCAGTTGGGGCCAAGGCATTCACTACGCCCTCATTATCGCTGCGGTGTGCTACCTGTATATTCTGTTCTACGCTGTGAGCGGTTCCAAGACGAACAGCGAGCGCTACGGTCGGGCGGAGGCGCGTTCCTAAGCGTGGCGAATCGCTCGTTTGTCGGCGTTGACATTGGCGGAACCAAAGTTGCCGCTGGGTTGGTGGACGCGATGGGAGAAATTTCTTCCTTCAAGCGCGTCCCCATGATCTCTAATTCCTCGGCAGAAGATGGCTTGAAAGCCGTCTTGTCGGCGATTGAGCAGGTCCTGCCCAATCATGCCGCTGAAGTTGCCAGCATTGGAATCTGCGCGCCCGGCCCACTTGACCCCAAAGCCGGAATAATTCTTAACCCTCCTAATGTTCCCTGCTGGCGCAATTTCCCACTGGCAACCTCAGTGCAAAAAACCTACGGCGTGCCAGTAAAAGTGGATAACGATGCCAACGCAGCAGCCCTCGCCGAAGCACGCTGGGGAGCGGCACGCGGCTATTGCAATGTTTTCTATGCAACCATCGGCACTGGAATTGGCACCGGCATTTTATTCGACGGCAAGATTTATCACGGGCGCACGGGATCGGCGGGAGAAGGCGGGCACGTCAGCATTGATTATCGCGGCCCACTGTGCAGTTGCGGTAAGCCGGGATGCATTGAAGTTCTCGCCTCCGGCACTGCACTGGCCAAACGAGCGAGAGAGAAAGTCGCCGCAGGCGAAAAATCTTTGATGCTCGAATTGGCCAGCGGCAGTCTCGATGGAATCACCGGAGAAGTCATTGGCAAAGCCTGTGCCGCAGGCGATGCGCTCGCCAACCAGATTGTCGGCGAGACCACAGAAATCGTGGCTCTGTGGCTGGGAAACATGATTGATGTGCTTGATCCGGAAGTGATCGTTATCGGCGGAGGCGCGGCAGCATTGTTCGAACCCTTTCTGGACCACCTCCGAGAATTAATACCAAAGCTGACGGTGAATCCGTTTGCTGCCGAGGTTCCGATCCTTCGCGCCCGCTATGGCGCGGACTCAGGCATTGCCGGAGGTGCGGCGCTTTGTGCGCTTGATTTTTGAAATGGGGTGGGAGACGGGAATCGAATCTTCCACCAAGCGTAAAACAAAGGACTTCGCAGCGCACGGAAAGCGATCTTAGTCCTTCTAAGTACATGAAAACGCATGAAACGGATTTGTATGGATTTGCGGAACAGAATTGGGTGAAGGGTCAGTCACGACTAATCAATGAGAGGCGATTTATCGTCAACATCAGGCCCGCTTGCAGCGTGAATGGCTTGCGTTATAGCAGCAAGGGACAGATACGTGCACTGAAAGCGCCAGACTGCCAAATTGCCTGAACGTAGTACTTTCTTGCCATATCGGCCCATTACTGAGAAACTTGTGAGCCAGAGTTAGGTCCATGTCGTCCCATGTGACTGATGAGCGCGCAAGCTTAGCGACTGAAGCGCCTCAGCATGAACAACGTTGGCTCTTGAAACATGGCCATATCCTGCTCGCCTCCTCTACGTCGGTTTTGGTTCTTGCATCGATAGCTATCTTTTGGAGTTTTCGATCGACCTCACCCGCGGCGGCCTCAGCACCTCGCTCAACCAGCTCTTTAATTTTGGATTCCCCGGCTACGGCGCAAGTCTGACCCTAAATCTGCCGATCAAAAACCGCGCAGCCCAAGCCGACCTGGGGACGGCGTTGGTTACCCGTCACCGAGATTTTTACTCAGCGCAACAAGCGCGGGAGCAGATTACGCAGGAAGTAAGCAATGCCGTGTATCAGCTCGAGCAGGCAAAGCTGTCAATCGCGGCAGCCAAGACCGCACTCGATCTGGCCCAAAAGACGCTGACCGCAGAACAGCGCAAGGCCCAGCTTGGCGCCGAAAATGTCTTCTTCCAACTCGATGCGAAGACGCGAGTCGCGAATGCAGAAGCAACCCTCCTGCAGTCTGAAGTGGACTATCAAACCGCCGTCGCGGGCTTGCATAGCGCAACCGGAAGCCTCTTACAAGATTACGACGTTCAGATTTCCGAGCTGACAAAGTGAGTAACGCCAAACCTAATTCAGTACAGATGACAGGGGTTGCCAATCATTGACCTAGTTGGAGAAGGTGCTTTGATCAACCTGAATCTCCAAAGGTCGGCCTCTAAATTCAACACGGCGGGTGGCACTTCCAATTTTGACGTCAATGCTGCGTTGCAAAGGAGGTAACATTTTGGATCTCTCGGCCAGCCGCAGGCCAAGAATGCGCGGAGACTCGCTCCACGAGACGTGAAGCCCCATCCACTCGCCCTTGCGGTAATTGAACGATTTCCCGTCGTCTTCGTAGAGCAGGAATGTTGCGTCTGAGCCCGGATACACGCGAATCTCGAGAGGCTCGGTGGATTCCTCATAGACGTGCTGCCTTACTGGCCCCAGTGGCAGAATGGATCCCGCGCGTACATACAGCGGCGCGGTTTCGAGATCAACCGCGCGGCTGATATCGCGGCCGCCCTCAAAACGCTCGCCGGTCCAGAAGTCGTACCATGCGCCGCGCGGCAGGTATACCTGGCGTGAGGTCGCGCCCGGTTCGACCACAGGCGCAACCAGCACATCTTTTCCCCACAAATACTCGTCCCCTCGTGCGACCGCATTCGGATCGTCGGGGTAGTGAAGCCCAAGCGCGCGGATGATGGGCATTCCCGTGAACGTGCATTCGCGCACCGCGCTATAGAGATACGGCAGCATGCGATAGCGCAGCTCCAGGTACTTGCGGCAGATGGGCTCGACTTGCGCATTGTGCAATTGCCTCGGGTCGGGAATTGCCGCGCCCTCATATCGGCTGATCTCCATTGGGCCGGGGTCGCCGGTGTTCCAGCCCCACGGCAGCCGCAACTTCCAGTTTCGTCCATGACAGCGAAATAGCGGACAAAAGGCGCCGAACTGAAACCAGCGAAGATAAAGCTCCGCGGTGAATTCTTTGGTCGGCACGAACCCGCCGATGTCTGTTCCCCAGTACGGAATTCCGCTCAGGCCTGTGTTGATTGCGATCGGAATGTGCGTCTTCAGCGTCTCCCATTTCGAGTACACGTCGCCCGACCACAAGAAAGACGCGTATCGCTGCATGGCGGCATATCCGTTCCTGTGCAGTGCATACGGACGCTCGTTCGGTCGATCAATCTGCGGCCCTTCCCAGTAGATGCGGTTGCGCACCAGCCGCGACGCGATGTCCATCGGATCACCTTCGTCCGGCCACCAGCCGTCTACGCCCATGGCGAAGTCTTTGCGATGGGCGTTCCAATAACAACTTGCTTGCTCTTCGTCGAAGCTCGTCAACTCGCACGTGTCACGCGCGGAGCCTCTAAGTTTGTCAGTCAGAATGACGCTATGCAGGACAACGTGAAACTTGTCCTTGTGAAGCTGGTCGATCATCTCCTTCGGATCGGGAAAGACATGCGAATTCCATGCGAACGATCCATTTTCCGTGTTCCATCCGGAAGGGCAGAAGCCGGTGCCCAGATAGATCAGCGCGTCGCACGGCAACTTTTTCGCGCGAAATGTTTTTGCCTCCTCGAGTATTTCGTCCCTGCTGGCCAAAGTGCGATGCGATTGCTGATAACCGAAGCTCCACAGTGGCGGCAATTCGGGCTTGCCCGTAATCCGCGCGTACTCGGCCATGATGGTGGCAGGCTCGCGCGCTGCTATAAAGAAAAGATCAAGCGGCAAAGAATCAGCAAATGACAGAAACTTGCTTTCAGCTCCCGTGAAATCGAATCTGCCGTACGGCTGGTGAATGAACATCGCCCAGCCGGAGGTGCTGATGATCCACGGAATCGGCACGCGTCCGCCGTGCGTCCCGAGCTTGTAGCCGCCTTGGCCGCTGCGCATTTCATCGATTGAACCGCGGCGGTCGAACTGCGGTCCGCCTTCACCCAATCCAAGCAAAGGCGAACCCCCCGTCGTGAAAGACAGGCTTCCATTTTTCGTCTCGACGACGAGTCGCTGCACAAGCTTTCCGCTTGAATCTGCAACACCAAAGGTCAAAGGATCAGAATTGACGCGCACGGTTAGTACACCACATTTGATCTCACGATTGCTAACTCCTCCTCGCAGAGTGGCAATTGGAGAGCCCCAATCCGTCCGGACCAGCGAGCCATCATTCGGCACAGCAACGACTTTTCCGTCGAGTATTGAGAGCAGCGTCAGTCTGAATGTGTTTTCACTGATATTAGTAATCTGCACTTCGACTTCACGGCCGGCGACATACAAGGGCCGCTGCTGGGCCGCAGAAGTTCGTGGAAACACTGCAGCGGCGGAAGCCGCCGCCATCGTTTTTAGTGCCTCTCGGCGGCTATAGGACTTACGCGGCTTCTCGCGTGCGTCGTTCAGTGCGTCTCCTTCGTAACCCTTCGTGCCCTTCGTGGTTATTGCTTTCGCGGTCAGTGCATCGTGTGCTCTACACGCTGTCGCCGTGGACGGAACGAGAGATCTTCTTCCTTGAATGAAAAATCTTTTGGCGGCGTTACGCCCATCAGATACTGCACAAAATAATCCCAGCGCCGCTTAACAAGGTATGGAGCATGCGGGCCGCTCTCGCCATGCCGCATGTTCGGAACAAGCAGCATGTCGAAATTCTTGTTCGCGCTCATCAGGGCATCCACAAACCGCATCGTTTCGACCGGATGAACGTTGTCGTCAATATCACCGTGCTCAATCAGCAAATGTCCCTTCAGGCGGTCCGCCATCGCGACATTCGACTGCGCCGCGTAATCGTCCTGCAGCCCGACACGGTCAACATCCATGTATGGAAACTTCGCCGCCATCTGCTTGATCATGGCAACGTGATCTTCAAAGGCCCCGCCGAGGTTCCTGTATGAATACAGGTGGAAAGCACGCGACCGGCCGGTGGTCCCGCGTCCATCAATCATTACAACAATGAACCCCAGTTCCGCCGTGGATTGCAAATACAGCATGCCGGCAAATGTTTTAGGCACGAAGAAGCCATGCGGGCCCGTATAGACGTGTTCGACAATCGGATATTTCTTTGCTGGATCGAAATTCGAGGGTTTCCAAATGAGTCCGTACAGGTCCGTGCTGCCGTCAGCGGCCCTGCCTTGAAATGGCTCGGGAAACTTCCAGCCTGCGTTCTGTAACGCGCTGACATCGGTCTTCTCCAGTACCCGCACTTCAGACCCATCTTTTGATCTTCGCAGGGCTGATTCACCCGGAAGATCAGGCAGCGAATAGTTGTCAACAAAAAACGTTCCATCGGGAGAGACGCTGACGGAGTGATTCGTATTTTCCGGCGTGAGCAGCGTCAGCCCTTTCCCGTCGAAACCAACGCTGTACAAATGCGTTTGAGATGGATCTTCGTTCTTCTCGCGGCCACCGCCCAGAAAGTACACACGCCGGTTCTTCTCGTCCTCGTATTCGATTTGCCGGACCACCCACTGCCCTTGCGTGACCTGACTTTCGAGTTGCCCGGCCTTGCTGTACAGATATAGATGGTTCCAACCATCGCGTTCCGAGGCCAGCAGCACTTCCCCCGTCTGGTGATCGAAACGGTAGAAGGTCTCTCCCGGATCCACGTACTGATCTGAATGCTCTTGCAGAACAACCTTCTGCTCGCCGGTTTCCGGATCGATGGTTCGAATTTCTCTAGTCTTGAAGCCGCGTCCGTCGTAGTCGTAAAAAATGGTTTTGCTGTCCGGCGACCATTCAAACCCAGGCCCATCCTGAAAGGGCAGTTCGATGGGCGGGGATTTCACATCAATTCGCTTGCCCGATGGAATCTCGAAGATGACCGGCTGCGACGTTGCCAGAACCTCTCCCGGCAACGGATAAACAACGCTATATGCCTTGGGTCTCAGCTGGTCCGCAGGCACAAACTGAATGCTGGTGAATTGTGCCGAAGTCCTTGAATCTGTGCGATAAGTGATCAGCTTGCTGGAGTCAGGAGCCCAGAAGACCGAAGCCGGCTGCTTCACATCCTCCGTCCCCTGTTCGAGCAGCATGCCGAGTGCGGGAAGGGGCGTCGCGTAATCCCAGCCGCTGACGCCGTCGTGCGTGAGTTGTGCCATTGCGCCAGTCGAGGTGTTCTTGACGTAAAGATTGTGGTCTTTAACCAGCGCCTTCCATTTCTTGTTGGGCGAAAACCCTTCGTCAGAATCATCTTCTTTGCCCGGCTTGCATTTGTAATCAGTGAGCGTGCAGGTCCACTTTGAACCATCGAGTTCGAAACTGAGGGATTTCTGATCGTCGGAAAATTCGATCGTATCGAAAGGCAAATCCTTGGCCGAAAACTCGCGCGTGGTTACGCGTGCCAGCGCCCCGGCAAGTTTCTCATGATCAAAAGCCGGCGCAACTGTGTTGTGCTCAGCGTCAACGAGAATGAATTCGCTGCCCTTGGGACTGACCTTGTGATACCAGAAGCGATTGGTTTTATCGATCCAATGCGGAGCCACTTCGGCCACGTAGATCGAATGCCGTAGGTTTCCGGGGAGGAACTGGCGCGCGCGTTCGTAATCGCTGAGTGTGCCCTGCGCCTGGCTCATTGAGGTAAGCAAAGTAAGGAAAGCTGTTGTCCGACACAGACTCGAAACCATCTGCCCTCCGACGATGGAGCAGAACAATAGTCGCTCCCGTTTGTGCCTGTTATTTGCCTGAGATTCGCACCAGCACCACGCCGTGCGCAGGTACGTATGCGCTGTAGCGGTCTTTAAAAGTGCCTAAATCCTTCTTCAACCAAAGATCGCGAATGCTCCCCTGTCCCGAAATACCGATCTGAGAAAAATTCACGCTCATCTGCTCGACGGTGCGCTGCCGATTGAACAGGCCCACAACCCTGCTCCCATCGGCCATGGGTTTCATCCAGACTTCGAATGGGCCTTCCTGCGCGATGCGGAAACCTTGCTTTCCCGCTGGGTCCTGATCAACGGCAATGACTTCACGGTTGGTCAGAATCTCAACCGTGTACGGAGTCATTTTGGTCAGATCGTTTCCTGCGATTAGGGGCGCAGCGAGCATCGCCCATAAGCTGAAGTGAGTGCGGTACTCGTCTTCATTCATCCCGCCATTTCCAACTTCCAGCATGTCAGGATCATTCCAGTGCCCCGGCCCGGCGAAGTTTTCGAGTCCGTTCTGGTTGAAGCCGATCTCCGCCATTGAGGAATAGCGATCGGTGATGTCGCCGGTCGTCCGCCAAAGGTTGCCACCGACGGAGGGCCCCCACTCCCAAACCTTGTTCCAGCCGTATTGGCAAAGACTCAACACGATCGGTCGCCCCATCTTCTCCAGCGCGTCGTGCATTTTTGTGTAGGCAGCCTTCATCGCGTCCACATTCGCGGGCGGCTGCTGGCACCAGTCGTATTTCAGATAATCAACTCCCCAGTTGGCATAGGTTTTTGCGTCTTGTTCTTCATGACCGAGGCTGCCTTCAAAACCAGCGCAAGTCTTCGGCCCCGGCGAAGAATAAATTCCCAGCTTCAATCCCTTGCCGTGTACGTAGTCCGCGAGCGCCCTCATGTCGGGGAATTTTTCGTTGGCATGAATAATTCCGCTGGCGTCGCGCTGTCCCTCCCACGTGTCATCAATATTGAGGTAGATGTAGCCGGCGTCTTTGAGTCCAGTCGAGACCAGCGCATCAGCAGTTTCGCGGATCGTCTTGTCGTCCACGTGTTCCGCAAAGTGATTCCAACTGTTCCAGCCCATCGGCGGCGTGGCCGCAAGTTTTTCCTGTGCGCGAACTGAGACCGCACACCCGAGAACCAAGAGCGCTATCACAAGGCATGGGACACGGGTGCCGGAAGACATCCAATATGGCTTTGAACTGCTTTTACAGAGCGAGATTTGGGGAAAGCTTAAGCGGATCATTGACCTTTTATTTGTAGAATTCAGCCCGCAACGTCCAACCGTTGTGCGACGGCTTCTCGCGTCGTCTCTCCATCTACTAACCGCCAAATGCCCAGTGGATTGCTGTCTTTGAGTTCATCCGGCAGCGCCGAATTCATCCGGCAGCGCCGACTCGGGAAATCCCTGATAGCAAACCGGACGGCAGAAGCGATAGATCGCCTGAGTTCCAACGGATGTTGAACGCCCATCCGAGGTCGCGGGAAATGGCCCACCGTGCACCATGGCATGGCAGACTTCCACGCCAGTCGGAAATCCGTTGAAAATGAGCCGTCCAACTTTGGTTTCGAGAATTGCGATCAAGTCGCTGAATTCGTGGAGATCGTCTTCCGTCCCGTGAATGGTTGCGGTGAGGTGGCCTTCGAGTTCGCGCGCGATTTGCAGAACGTGTTCGCGGCTCGAATGCCGCACCAGCAAAGTCGAAGGCCCAAAGATTTCGCTTGCCAAATCGGGATCGCTCAAAAACGTTTGCGCATCAGTTTCGAACAGTGCCGCCCCAACTCCGAACTCGCCGCCCGTCTTCGGATCTGCTTCCGCGATCAGCTTGACGCCGCCTTTGGTCCGACGAGCGCTGATGCCCGCTCCGTAAGACGAATGGATTACCGATGTGAGCAAATGAAAAGGAGTGGAACCCGCAACCGTCTCCTGCAGCTTCGTCGTAAATTTTGCCGCATCGCTTCCCTCGGGCACAAAAACCATGCCCGGCTTAGTGCAGAACTGCCCAGCGCCCAAGGTGAACGATGCATGCAGCCCGGTTGCTAGCTTCTCTGCGTTCTTCCGCAATGCTCCCGGCAGAATAAATACCGGATTGGTGCTGCTCATCTCTGCATAGAGCGGAATCGGCTCAGGCCGGGAGGCCGCAATATTCATCAGAATCTTGCCCGCCGTGCGCGAGCCAGTAAATCCTCCGGCCTTCACGTACTGATTCTTCATCAATGCGGTACCGATTTCGTTTCCGCCGCCGAACAGCAACGAAAATACTCCCTCGGGTAGTCCACACTGGCGAACAGCATCACGGACCGCGTTTCCGACAAGCTCTCCCGTCCCCGGATGGGCCGAGTGGCCTTTTACCACCACCGGATTCCCAGCTGCCAAGGCCGAGGCGGTGTCGCCCCCGGCCACCGAAAACGCCAGCGGAAAGTTGCTTGCGCCGAACACAACCACAGGCCCGAGCGGATGTAGGAGCGATCGAATGTCCGGCTTTGGAAGTGGTTTGCGGTCGGGATCGGGACGGTCAATCCGCGCCATGATCCACGAACCTTCTTCCACCAACTGCGCGAACAAACGAAGCTGCCCGCAAGTGCGGGCCAACTCGCCTTTCAGCCGCGCTTCAGGCAGAGCAGTTTCCAACCCGCAGCGCTCAATCACCTCTGCCGAGATTGCCTCGATGTTTCCGGCAATGTTGCGGAGAAACTTCGCTTTCTCGCGTCCTGAGAGCCGGCCGTAAATCGCGAACGCTTCGTGTGCTAATCGCGCCGCACGTTCGACCTCCTCTGCCGATGCAGAGTAAAACTCTGGGGGAAGCGGCTCGCGTGTAACGGGATTATGCGCGCGGAAGGCCGCTCCCGACGTTACTCCGCCCTTAAACCCAATGATCGATCGCCCTGACAATCTCACAACCACTCTCCAAATTTATTTTGCCACTACCTGGCCGTTCACCATGTGGGGCCTGGCTTTCAGTGCCTCTTTGATCGTTGTTCTCACTTGCTCGAGTTTATTCCCGGCGAGCTCCAGTCGCGGCGGCCGCACGCGAGGGTTTCCCATGCCGACCTCAGCCTGTACTAGCTTGATGAGCTGCACAAATTCAGGAACCGTATCCATGCGCAGCAGAGGCAAGAACCACCGATAGAGTTCGAATGCTTTCTCGTGCTCGCAATTCACTGCATCATTGAACAGGTCGACTGATTCGCGCGGCAGTGCGTTCGCCAAGCCTGCGATCCATCCTGTCGCTCCAACACCGATTCCCTCAATGATCGCATCATCAACGCCGACGAAAACTTCCAGACGCTCGCCGAGAAGTGCCCGGATCGCACTGACCCGCCGAGCGTCGGCACTCGACTCTTTTACTGATTCGAGATTTTCATGCTCCGCTGCGAGCTCCTGTATTTGCTCGGGCAAGAAATCTGTCCCATAAGCAACAGGGTTGTTGTAGAGCATGCATGAGAGTGGGGTTGCGCGAAAGACCGCGCTCACGTGCGTCTTCATTTCACGCCAATCGCCCAGATATACATACGGTGGCAATACCATCAACGCATCGCAACCCTCATCCGCCGCCGCCTTGGCCAGTGCAACTGCGTCGGAGGTCGAAAGTGCGGAGATCGAAGCCACAACCGGCGCGCGGCCCTTCACCGCGCCTACCGCTGTCCTGACGACTTGCACTTTTTCGTCAAGGGAAAGAGTCGCTCCTTCACCCAATGATCCGAGCGTCACGATCCCTGTGCATCCGGCGTCGAGGAGCCAGCGACAGTGTTTGGCAATAAACGCGTGGTCCACATTGAGGTTCGAGTCAAAACAGGTTGTGATCGCGGGCATTACGCCATTCCAGTTCATTGTGGTCCTCGCGTTGCGCCGCCAAGCTCTGCCCCTCGATTTCCTGGCATTGCGGCAAGATTTTTTAAAACCGTGGGAAAAACGGGTGGTCGCACCGAATCCACATTCCAGCCTAAGAGAAACTGCACTGCCGGACCGCAAACCCGGGCCTGGCATGGCCCCATGCCGCAGCGCGTCTGCAATTTCGCGGCGCGCCATGAGCCATATCGCTTCAGACTGCTTCGCTTGCTGAATAAGTTGGTTGCAGCTTCATCTCTTCCCACGGCTGCCAGGCCGGCGATCTCGCCCTCGAGTAACGAGAGCTCGACTCCGCCGATTCCCGTCGGCTCTCCCGCGCAGAAAACTGCCGGGACCGAGGTCTGCTGAAACTCGTTCACTTCGACAAACCCGCTCACAAGACGGCATCCCAGCAGCGCTGCCAACTCGATGTTGGGCACAAGATGGAATCCGCACGCCAGATAATCGCAGTAGACCTGTTCCACCTTTCCGTCGCGTAGAAGGGTTACGGCTTTCAACAAGCGATCACCGCTTGCGGCAATAGGCCAGCAGTTCATCAGAAAACGACAGCCAGCCAGTTCTCTGCGGAGAGAAATCGCCTGCGCCATTTTCTGCGCCGGCAAAAACAGCCCGAATTTGGCCAAGGCCGTGCGCGAGGCTTGTTCACACATTGCGACGATCTCTGCGCCATGTCGCCGCAAATACGCCGCGACCGCGAGCAGCAGAGGCCCCGTTCCCGCAACCACTACCCGCTTCCCTTCAATGGGCAGTCCTGCCTTCACCATCGCTTGAAGTCCGCCGACGCCCATCACGTTCGGCAGCGTCCACCCCGGAAATGGCAGAAACCGTTCGCGCGCTCCTGTTGCCAGGACAAGCTTGCGATAAGTCAGATCACAGAACCCCTCGGCGGTTTCCGGCCGCAGTATGCTTGGTCCAACCTTATCAACAACCCGCATCCCGCAAAGCCGCTCAACGCCGCTCAACTCCACTCGCTGGATCCAGGCGGCAGCTTGTGGGTCGGAATGCACCGTATCGCCACGCCAAATTTGCCCGCCAAGTCGAGGATTGTCGTCCACAATTGCAACGCGCGCTCCGCTTTCAGCTGCGGAAGCGGCAGCGGCGATACCCGCCGGGCCTCCGCCGATCACCACCACGTCGAAAAGTCTTGTGGCGCTATTCATTCGTGCTCACTTGCATTCCGGGCGAACACAGCATTTGGCATGTCCGCTGATGCGGTCTGCCATCAATCTCAGCCCGGCATTCAAAACAGATTCCGATCCCGCACAACGGGCCGCGCGGTTCTCCGCTGACGGACTTGCGACAGTGTGCTCCTGCCATGAGCATTGCCGCCGCAACCGTGGTCGCAGAATTCACTGCCACCGTCTTGCCATTCACCGAAATCGTGATCTGCTCAGGCATGTGCGTGTCCCAAACTGCCGACGCGCGAAGGTAGATACGGCTCAGCCGCGATCGCCGATCTCCTACCTAAAATTTGGTCCACCAGCAGCCGCGCGGTTGCGAGCGATGTCGTGATTCCCAATCCCTCATGCCCGGTGGCGAGGTACACAGTCGAATCCTCGGGCCACGGTCCGATCAGGGGCAACTTATCGGCAGTCGCCGCGCGGAATCCTGTCCACACGCGGATTGCCGACGTCTGTGCCAAGTTCGGCATGTACTCTTGCGCGCGCTGCAACATTCGCCTCAGGATTTCCTGGTCCACCTCTTTGTGTTCAGCTCCGTACTGCCGCGACGAGCCGATCAACACTTGTCCCGTTCTGCGCGGCTGCACGTTGAAAGCAACGGAATCCGCCGTCACCGAATGCGCGCTCTTCAGATATCCGAGCTCGACCAACTGGTGCCGCACCAAACCCGGATATCGGTCAGTGATGACGAGGTGGCCTTTGCGCTTCTTGACTCCAACTCCTGGCGTCAGCATCGGCGACGCCGTTCCCGCGGCATTCACGACCACCGGAGCGGAGAACTCGGTCCCATCACTCACTCGGACTCGACCCTTGCCCAGCTCTGTTACAGCACTTCCAATGCACAACTGCGTACCTTTATTCTGTGCACGCTCCATCAACAATCGTGCCGCGCATGGCGGATACAGCACTGCGTCTTCTGGAACAAGCAAGCCTCCCGCGAGTTCCTTGCGCAGATGAGGTTCCATGACTTGCAATGACTCCGGGCCGAGAACTTGCGTGGGCACTCCGCGATCGCGGTAATACGCATGCTTGCGCCGGACCAAGTCCATCTCCTCCTCGTCCGCCGCCACCCAAATCGTTCCGCACTGCTCATACTCCACATCGTCGGGAAGTTCGGAACGCAATTCCTGCCAAAGCTGCTGCGAATAGCGAGTCAGCGCAAACTGCGCTTCGGAGTCGTCCATCACCACGATGTGTCCCATGGCCGCGGCCGTGGCGTCGCTTGCGGCCATGTCTTTTTCGATCAGCGCAACCCGCATGCCCGCGCGAGCGCACTCGTCTGCACAGGCCGCACCCACAATCCCTGCGCCTGCAATCACGACATCAAAGGTTGCGCTCATGCGCGAATGCCATTGCGAAATGGATCCAGCGGGTCGAGTATCAGTTCGCCTTCTCCGGTGATGAATGCCGATCCCCTGATCTTCGGGTGCACTTTCCCGTCTCGCACCTCAATGGTTCCCTCAAAAACGCTGCCTGCGATGCTCTCTTGCTTCCAGACTTCCCCCGGCCGCAGTTTCCCATCAGCGTACAGGCACGCCAGCTTTGCGCTCGTACCCGTGCCACATGGCGAGCGGTCGTAAGCCTTCCCCGGACACAGCACAAAATTCTTGCTGTTCACGCCAGAAATTTCAGATGGCCCGAACAACTCGATGTGATCTATCTCATGCCCATCGGTGCCAGCGATGCCAGACGCATTCAGCGCATGGCGCACCGCCCAAGTGAACTCCGTCAGCTTTTCGATGTTCCTCAGAGACAATTCAAAGCCATGCTCTTCGATGAGAAAAAACCAGTTTCCGCCCCAGGCGACTTCGCCTCGCAGTGCGCCAAACTTCTGAACATCGACTAAAAGTTTTGTCGCCGTCCGGTAACTCGGTACGTTCTCGACGGTGACCTCACCGCTTTCGTGCAGGGTTGCGGTCACCACGCCCACCGGTGTTTCTACGCGATGCACACCGGCCCCGATCCGCCCCATGTGTGCCAGTGAAACAATCAAACCAATCGTCCCGTGTCCGCACATTCCGAGATAGCCGACGTTGTTGAAAAAAATCACGCCGGCCGCGCAACTAAGATCCTGGGGTTCACACAGCAACGCGCCGACGACAACATCCGAGCCACGCGGCTCGTTAACCACTGCCGATCGAAACCAGTCATACTCCGATCGAAAACGCGCCAATCTTTCGGTAAGCGATCCATTACCCAAATCCGGCGCACCAGCCACCACTAACCGTGTGGGTTCTCCCCCTGTATGAGAGTCAAGAATCTGAATTCTTTGGACATCTTTCGGAGCACAGTGTTGCCCTTGAGAGCGCACTTTGGAACTCACCCGATTCATAATTGGCGATTCTAGCTCGACGTTAGTCGGCATGGTACTAAGCTCCAAGGCACCAAAGAGTTACAAGGGGAGATGGGAAATCGCAGCAAAGAACCGCCTTTATGGTATGGATACAATATCCATCCGTCAAGCAGTTCCTGCGGAGTTTTCGCACGCCGACACACTTGCTATTGGGCTAAAGAGTACTTGAAGCCTCAAGAAGTACCTCAGATTGCTCGCACTGTTCAGATGCAAAACCGTCTCGCCGGCCGGCAGTTCTTGCGCGCAAATAAGCCTGCCGATATGATGCCTCTGGTACTCGCATCCCAACTCTCTAAGTATATGAACTCCTTGAGCACGCCAGAATCGGCGATCCCGCGCCAGTCTCTTACCTCAGCAGTAGCGGACAAGCTGCGCGAGGAAATCATTCGCGGCACCATTCCCGAGGGAGCACAACTCCGTCAGGATGCGATCGCAATGCAATATCATGTCAGCCGTATTCCCGTTCGAGAAGCGTTGCGGCAGCTAGACGCTGAGGGACTGATCACGATCGTCCCCAATCGCGGCGCAATCGTCCCCGCACTGTCGCCGACTGATATAGAGGAGCTTTTCACCATTCGCGCACTGCTGGAACCGGAGATTCTGAAGCATTCCATCCCTCGCCTCACCAATGCTGACTTTGACGAGGCCGCCGTCGTTTTACGCCGTTACGAAGGCGAACTCCAGCACGAAGACCATCTTTTCTCCTGGGGGCGCCTCAACTGGCAATTTCATTCGCTTCTGTATTCGCGCGCCGAGCGGCCCCATTTCATGGCCATCATCCGCAACGTCAATAACAGTGGTGAGCGCTACACGCGGCTGCAGCTGTATCTCACCCACGGCATCCAGCGCGCCAACAAAGAACACCACGAGATCCTTGAACTGTGCCGACAACGCGATATTCCCGCCGCCTGCAGACTTCTGAAGCAGCACATCCAGCACGCTGGCCAGTCCTTAAAAGAGGCTTTGCAGCAGCGCCGTGCGTCAATGTGACTTCGTGACAGCGTCTCGAATGCGCTAAACTCCAGATTGCTTGCAGCCGTTTTTTGTATACAATATCCGTCATTCGAGGTGCTTTCAACATGCCATGCTACGGGCTGTCACGCAGGAACTTCATCACCACCGCTGCTGGAATCGCCGGCGCCGCTCTGGTGCCGACTAGGTTGTTCGCCCAGGACCCGGTAGTGGACTCGGCTGCAAAAGACGGCAAGACCGCCAACCGCGAGATGGTGCCGTGGAAAGCCCGCCCCTTCCCGATGAAGCAGGTCCGTCTCGGCCAAGGACCTTGCACTGCCGCCATGGAGGCGGACCGGAAGTACCTGCACTCGCTACCCGCCGATAGGCTCTTGCACACCTTCCGCGTCAACGCCAAAATTGCAAGCTCGGCCCAACCGCTCGGCGGATGGGAGGCTCCTGATTGCGAACTGCGCGGTCACTATGTCGGAGGACACTATTTGTCAGCGGTGGCCCTGATGTATGCGAGCACTGGCGACGAGGACCTGAAGAAAAATGGCGACCTGGTGGTTGGCGAGCTCGCCAAATGTCAAAAGAGTCTGAACGCCGGCGGATACCTCAGCGCGTTTCCCATTGAGTTCTTTGATCGTCTTCGAAATCGGGAACGCGTTTGGGCGCCGTTCTACACAATCCACAAGATCATGGCCGGCCTGCTTGATATGCACCTGCTCACCGGCAATGAGCAAGCCCTTGATGTCGTCGAAGAAATGGCCGAGTGGACCGCCGGCTATACCGGTTCATTCAGTTACGACCACATGCAGCGCATCCTGGGGACCGAATACGGCGGCATGGGCGAGGTGCTTTCGAACTTGTATGTGGTAACTGGCAAGCCCTATTACTTGCACGTTGCGCAACGATTCGACAAAAAATGGTTTTTCGATCCACTCGCGGCGCATCGCGACGAGCTCAAGGGCCTGCACGTAAACACGCACATCCCGCAAGTGATTGCGGCGGCCCGCTACTACGAACTCACCGGCGACCGATACTATCGCAATATCGCCGAATATTTCTGGGACGAAGTTGTCAGCGAGCGTTCCTACTGCACGGGCGGGACCAGCAACCACGAATCCTGGAACACCGACCCCGGTAAACTCGCCTCTGAACTCAGCACCAACACGACCGAAGACTGCTGCGCCTATAACATGATGAAGCTGAGCCGCCACCTGTTCGGATGGAACCCGGACGCGCGCTATATGGATTATTACGAGCGCCTGGTTTTCAATCACCGCCTCGGAACGATCAACCCTGAAGACGGCACCATGATGTACTATCTGCCGCTCGCTTCCGGTTACTGGAAGACCTTCGGCAAACCTTTCGACTCTCTGTGGTGCTGTACCGGCACGGGATCAGAGGAGTATGCAAAACTCAGCGACACAATTTACTTCCACAACGACGATTCACTGTACGTAAATTTGTACATCGACTCGAACCTGGAATGGCCCGACAAAGGCCTCCAAATCGTGCAACGAACGCGCTTCCCCGAACAGCAAGGAACCACGATGACCATCTCCGCCAAAAATCCCCAGCAGCTTGGGATCAATCTGCGCATCCCGTATTGGGCAGAAAGCGGAAAGGTAAAGATCAACGGTGATTTCTTGCAAGCATTCTCAAGTCCAGGCAGCTATCTCACACTGAATCGGGTCTGGAAATCCGGCGACAAAATCGAACTCAGCCTGCCCATGGGCCTGCACGTTGACAGCATGCCTGACGACGAGTCCGTCCAGGCGATGATGTATGGCCCGCTCGTGCTTGCAGGCCGGTTCGACGCGGTTTCGAAAGAGATGCTGTACAACGGTGACTACGAACCGAAGTTCACTGACCGAAGGAAGGTTCCTGAGATCGTCGCCGATGCGAACAAACCCACAGCGTGGGTCGAAGTTGATAGCAAGCAGCCGCTCATGTTTCGTGCACTCGGACAGCCGCAGGCGATGACGCTGGTCCCGCTTTATCAGATCATCAATGAGCGCTACGCGGTGTATTGGAAGGTGAATAGAAAATCCGCCTAGGACGAGAACGGCCCATGGTCGCCAAAGATCTATAACCCGTATTACGTCGAAAGTTCAAAATTATGAAAATTTCGGCACCTGAACAGCGGCGGAAGTTAGACGAGCGCTTCAGCGCTGCGGAGACATGCACTATGTCGAGGTTCCGCAAAAATGGAAGACTTACTGCGTTTCTGTTGTTACTCGTTCTCGCTCCGGGCACGGTCCACGCTCAATCCCAAGCGAAGCCGCCAGGAGACGCCTTTCGCCAACTTCACTCTCTTTTCGACGAGCAGTGGGAATACGAAATGCGCACGCATCCCGAGTGGGCGACTTCCATTGGGGACAATCGCTACAACGACCGGCTCAGCGATGAATCTGCCGAGGCAGTTCAAGCCGAACTCGACCAGGCCAAGAAATTCCTTGCCCGCCTTGAAGCGATTGATTCCTCGGGCCTGTCCGCAGAGGACGCGCTTAGCCGGGAGTTGATGATTCGCCAACTCCGTCTTGATCTGGAAGGCGCCCGTTTCAAAAATTGGGAAATGCCCGTCAACCAGAGCGGCGGGCCGCATCTGGAGTTTCCCAACCTGATCGCCATCACGCCCTTCAATACCGTCAAGGATTTTGACAACTACCTCTCGCGCCTGCGCCAGATTGCGCGCGTCATCGATCAGGTGATGGCCAACATGCGCCAGGGAATGCGCGATCATTTGATGCAGCCGCGCTATCTGCTGGAAAAAGTTGCTCCGCAAGCGGATGAGGTCGCCGGCAAAACCGGGGAGAATAGCCCGTTTTACAAACCACTGAAGCAATTTCCCGAGAGCGTGCCCGCAGCTGATCAGAAGCGACTTCGCGAAGCCGTCCTCAGAACCATTTCTGAACAGATCATCCCCGCTTACCAGCGCTTCAGCAAATTCATGCGCGAGGAATACGCCCCTCACGGCCGCACGGAACACGGGGTCTGGGCACTGCCAGATGGCGAGGCGCGATATCGGTATGCGATCAAACGCATGACGACGACCGACCTTACTCCTGACGAGATTCACGAGATTGGCCTGCGCGAGCTGCATGAAACGGAACAAGAGATGCTGGCGGTTGCAAAGCAATTTGGCTTTGACGACCTGGCCAGCTTCAACGAGCACATCAAAAATGATCGTAAGCTGTACGCGGCTTCCGGCCAGCAACTGCTGGATCTCTACGCGAACTACGTCCGCGAAATCGAGCCGGACCTGCCGAAGCT
>WNGE01001444.1_pt1 | contig 48805 bp, 55 predicted proteins | sample 5400651 | NCBI WGS metagenome assembly WNGE01 (sample SAMN13153370, study PRJNA577476) | soil metagenome | isolation source: 60 cm soil or saprolite under grassland replicate 2 | place: USA:California | collected 2016-06-15 | reverse complement strand
GGCCTCGAAGAGGCGCGTCGCCGCGCGATGCAACGTGACGAGGTAGTTGGACGCGATCGCCGCGCCGGCGTGGTAGACCGGCCGTGCGGCGTCGGCGAGATCGAAGGGGTGGAGGCCGAGCGTCCGCGCCAGCTCGCGGCCGTGCTCGCGCGCCTCGTCGCTCTCGGCGGTGACCGCGGCCCAGGCGCCGTCGAGCTGCTCGGCGCCGCGCGAGCGCGTGAACGTCTGCAGCGGGTGCAGCCCGAAGCGGCGCGTGTGCGGATCGAGCGCGCGCAGCGGGGTCGCGCCGCTGACGTGCGCGATCCACTGTCCCGGGACCAGGTCCCTGGCCGTGTCCGCGATCGCCGCGTCCGGAACGCACAGGAGGACGAGCTCTGCGTCTTCCCGCAGCTCGACGCCGCGCTCCTCGAGCCGCTCTGCGACGGCCGAACCGACGCGGCCGCGACCGATGACGTTGACTGATCTGAACATTCGGCTCCAGTTCCAGAGCGGATACCGGGCACCGTCAGTCTATGCCAAGTGACAACGTGTCACTTGGAGGAAAGGCGGCGTTCGAGCGCCGCCTTCACGTCCGGCCAGTCGTCGTCGATCACGGCGTACCACGCGGAGTCGCGTCGCTCGCCGCCGCGCACGACCATGTGCTTGCGGTGGATGCCCTCGAACTGCGCCGGGAGCGCGGCAAGCGCTGCGCGCGCGCGCTCGTTCCGTGCGTCCGTCTTGAACTCGACCCGCCGGCAGCCGACCGTCTCGAAGGCGTGCCTGAGCAACATGTACTTTGCCTCGACGTTTGCGCCGGTGCCCCACGCGGATGGATGCAGCCACGTGTTGCCGATCTCCAGCCGCTGGTGCTCGGGGACGAGGCTGAGGTAGCTCGTCGAGCCCACGATCCCGCCGTCGCGGACGACGGCGAACTGGATGCGGCTGCCGGCTTCGTGCTCCGCGAACGCGTCGGCCAGCCAGCGCTCCACGTCGGTCGTGATCATGAAGCGCCACGTCTGTTCGTCGCCGGCGGCTGCCCGGAGGCCGTCGGCGTGGTCGCGCGCCAGCGGCTCGAGCGTCACGATGCGCCCGCGCAGCACGACGGCGAGGTCCTTCCACACGCCCCTAGTTTGCGTCTACGGCGTCGACTTGGGCGCCGGGTGTTCCGGAACGACCCCGGGTGTCGTCGGCTGATGGCCGTGCTGAACGGTGGGGACGTTCGCGGGCACCGGCTTCTTCGGCTTCGCCTGCGAATTCGGAGGATGCGCGGGATGCGAACCCGTCTGGGGCTGGGCCGGCGACGCGGCCTGCTGCCTCGCGCTGTTCCGCGCGTGTGCGGACGCGGACGCGGACGTCGACGAGGACAAGGGCGACGCGGAGCGGGCGGCTTTCACGGCGAGCCCGGGCGGGCCGCTCCGGAGGGCCACGGGCAGGTGCGCGATTGCACTCGCGATCTGACCGGGCGGAGTGACCAGCGGATTCTGCGTGACCGAGCGTCGCTTGTGCACGGCGCGTAGCGCATGTACGTTCGCGCGCGGCGACGGCTGGACAAGCACGGGAGCCGTGCGTTTCGGCGTCTCGAAGGAGACCGCGGTCGCGCCATGGACGACGGCGCCGGGCGTGGCCGGCGAGGCCAACTCGACGTGCGCTGCACGCGGTTGAGCGCTCCGCGCGGCGGCGCGATGTCTCACGTGCGTGACGCCCTCGTACGTGCCGCCGCCGACGACCACTCCGGCGACGACGACGGCCGCGACCTTCGCGGCGGCGCCGCCGAAGATGACCGACGCAGCTCCTCCGCCGGACGTGACGCCGACCGCCGTCAGCCCACCCGCTCCTGCCGCTCCGGTTGCGGCCGCTGCAGTCTGGTTGCCCATCCAGTGCGAAAGCGTCGCCGGCAGCGGCACGAGCACGAGCGCCTTCAATGCACGTCGCTGCGCCCGCTGGCTCTGGGCGAGGCTGTTGCATTCCGCGCAGCCGCGGAGGTGCGCCCGCAGCGAGCGCCGCTCGCCGAGCGACAGCCTGCCGTCGAGCTGCTTGTTGATCGCGAACGCGGCCTCCCGGCACGTGAGCTGCTCCTCGAGCTGCTCGCGCAGTGCCCGCCGCGCGCGGAAGAGAAGTGTCTCGAGCGCCGACACGCTGATGCCCAAGACGTCGGCGATCTCGGCATATGAACCGCCCTCGAGCTCGCGCATGACGATCGCGGCACGTTGGTTGGGCGGCAGCTGCGAGAGCGCGCGGAGCAGATCGTCCGCGCTCGGCGCGGTGACCTCGTCGGCGGTGCCGTCCCCGACGCGTTCGTCGAACGCGACCTCGAGCGGCCGCCGCTGTGCCTGGCGGAACCGCTGGCGGCAGACGTTGTGAGCGATGGCGATCAGCCAGCTCCGGGGCTTGTCCGGCCGCGTTCCTTTCTTGAAGGCGCGATACGCGTTGAGGAAGGTCGTCTGCGTGACGTCTTCCGCGTCGGCGGGCGCACCGAGCATCGCCGCCGCGTAGCGGTACACGTCACGGACGTGACGTTCGTAGAGACGCTCGAAAGCTTTGTCGTCGTCGGCTCTGCGCAGGAAGATCGGAGCCATCGTCCCTCGAAGTCTAGGGGGAATGGAGGGGCGCGCGAGGCGCCCCTCCCTGGGCGGAGAGGGGCTGTTGGAGCGTGCCCCTCTTCTGTGCGGAGCTCGTTACGGCGTTGCGTGCGCTGCTTGGGAGACGCATTTGCCGAAAGCGTTCGAGTGGCCGCCGTACTTCTTCGTGAACTCGGTGGGGCCGAGTTTCGTGCGCTCGGCCTTGCACGTCTTGGCGGCGTTGATCGTGGCCTCCTGCTGCTCCTGCTCGAGCGTCTTCGCCTTGGTGGAGACGCACTTGCCGAAGGCGTTGTTGCCGTGCTGGCCGGTTCCGTAGAACTGGGCGAACGTCTTGCCGTCGTGCGTGTCCGCGAAGGTGGCATCGGCACGCTCGGCCGCGCACTGCTTGGCCGCGTTCGTGTTGTTGTTCTGCAAGGTGCCGGCGAGCTTCGAGACGCAGCGGCCGTACGCGTTGCTGCCGCCGCCGTAGAGCAGCTTGAAGGCGAGCGGCCCGGCAAGGGTCCGCTGCTGCTTGCACAGGACGCTTGCCTGGTCGGTCGGGGGGGTCGAGTCCTCTGCGAAGGCCGCCGGGACGGCAACCAGGGCCAGGACGGCTAGTAGGATGAATTTCCGCATCGTTTGCTCCTCGGTTGGGGTGACGCTCGATTCGGGTATCGGTCGGTTTCTTGACCATGTAGATCCCCTGGCGCCTCGAAACCTGCGAACGGCAGGACCGGTTCCCTCGATCGGGTGACACGCTAGAATCGGCTTCCGATGCCGCTTTACGAGTTCGTCTGCATGGAATGCGAGTCCCATTACGAGGAGCTCGTGCCGATGGGCGAGGCGGCCGACTGCCCGGACTGCGGCTCCACCAACGTCCGCAAGCAGTTCTCGGTGTTCGCCGCGCACGGCGTCGAGAGCCCCGCCACGTTCGGCGGCGGAGGGTGCTGCGGCGGCTCCTGCGGCTGCTGCTGATCGTCCGGCCGCGGCGTTAGATTCCCCGGCGATGCACGAGCTCGCCGTTTTTGCGGACTCGGTTGCGAACTGCACGAAGTGCCGGCTCGCAAACGGGCGCACCCAGGTCGTGTTTGGCTCCGGCCATCCGAATGCAGATCTGATGTTCGTCGGAGAGGCGCCCGGATTTCACGAGGACAAGCAAGGCGTTCCGTTCGTCGGCCAGGCCGGGAAGCTCCTGGAGAAGCTGCTCGCAGGGATCGGTCTACGGCGCGAGGACGTGTACATCGCGAATGTCTTGATGTGCCGTCCTCCGGGCAATCGCGATCCTCTACCGGACGAGGTCGAGGCGTGCGAAGGCTTCCTCTGGAAGAAGATCGAGCTGATCCGACCGAAGGTTGTCGCTTCCCTCGGCAATCATGCGACCAAGCTCCTCTCCGGTCGTCAAATCGGGATCACCCGCGTGCACGGCCAGGAACAGGAGACGATGCTCGGCGGCAACCGCGTGCTCCTCTATCCGCTCTACCACCCCGCCGCGGCGCTGTACACGCCGCGGATGCTCGAGGTGCTCCAAACCGATTTCCGCAGGCTCCCCGAGCTGCTCGGCCGAGCGCTCGAACCGGAGCCGGCGCCTGAGCCCGCCCTCCGGCCGCCGGCCGAGACGGCCGTCCAGCTCGGTCTCTTCTAGCCTCTTCTCGTCATGGTCGTCGAGCACGACCCCGCCTGGTCTGCGCGCTTCGAGACGGAGGCAGCGGCGATCCGCGACGCGCTCCGGGACCTTGTTGTCGAGGTCGAGCACGTCGGGAGCACGGCTGTGCCTGGGCTTGCTGCGAAGCCTACGATTGACATCGCAGTGGGGGCAACGACGATTGACCTGGCCGAGAATGCCGTGGCCCAGCTGGAACGACTCGGATACGAGGACGCGGGCACCCAGATCAAGCCGGGGCAACGGATTCTTCGCAAAGGGGCGAGCTTCCCGCGCGAGGTGATCGTCCACGTCGTCGAATGGGGAGGTCCGCATTGGAGGGATCTCGTTCGTTTTCGCGACCAACTACGAGCAGACCCTGGCCTCGCGCACGAATACGCGAACCTGAAGAGGAGGCTTCTCGCGCAGCGCGGCGACTGGTACAGCGGCGAGGACAAGCGCGAGCTCGTCGAGCGTGCGCTCGCAAAGGCGCCCGGGCGGAGCTTTCACCGCACGAACTCTCCCGAGGAGACGGAGGCAGTCGCGGCACGGCTTGCGTCGAAGCTGCGCCTCGGGGACGTCGTCACCGTGTCGGGGGAGCTCGGTTCCGGGAAGACGACGTTCGTGCGCGGGGCGTGCCGCTCGCTCGGGGTGAGCGCGCCGGTGACGAGCCCGACGTTCACGATCGGGCACCGGTACGAAGGGGCTGTGCCGGTGTCGCATCTCGACCTGTACCGCTTCACTGGCCTCTCGCACGCGGAGTGGGGAGACCTCGAGCCGTACTTCGACGACGCCGTCGCGTTCGTCGAGTGGCCCGAGGCGGGAGCGGGCGTTCTCCCCGCGCCTCGTTTTCGTGTGCACATGAGGCATGGTGGCTCCGACCGGCGAGCGATCACGATCGAGCGTGCTGATACTCGCGTTTGACACCGCGACGTCGACTGCGACGAGCGCGCTCGTCCGCGACGAAACCGTCCTCGGCGAGGGCGCGACGGTGCCCGTTCGCGTGCTCGAAGACATCGACGCTCTGCTCCGCGATGCCGGCGTCGCGGCGGGCGAGCTCGATGCGCTCGCGGTGGGGATCGGGCCGGGTAGCTTCACGGGCGTGCGCATGGGCCTCGCCGTAGCGCGCGGGCTGGCGCTCGTGCTGGAGATCCCGGTCGCGGGCGTCACGACGCTTGCGGCGCTCGCCGCCGGCGCGCCTGACGCGCTGCCGCTGATCGACGCGAAGCGGCGCGAGCTGTTCCTCGAGCAGAACGGCGAGATCGTCGCGCTGCCGGCGGCCGCGTTCGACGCACCGGGGCGGACCTGCGTCGGCGACGGCGCCGTGCGGTACCGCGAGCACCTGGAGCGCACGGGCGCGAACGTGCCGCCCGACGACAGCGAGCTGCACCTGCCCCGCGCGCGCTTCCACGCGCAGCTCGCGCACGACTTCGGCCCGGCGGAGCTCGTCGAGCCGGTCTACGTGCGCGCGCCGGACGCCGATCGGATGTTCGCGTGAAGACCGCCGTCGACATTCGCTCGCTCACGCTTGCCGATCTCAACGCGATCGAGGAAATCGAGCGCAGCTCGTATCCGACGCCGTGGTCGCGTTCGATGTTCGCAGGCGAGCTTGCGAAGCCGGCGTCGTTGTCTCTCGGGGCGTTCGAGGGCGAACAGCTGGCGGGCTACCTGATCACCTCGCGCTACGTCGACGCGTGGCACGTGATGAACATCGCGGTCTCCCCGGCATTTCGCCGGCGCGGCATCGCCACCGCGCTGCTCCAGAGACTGTTCGAGTTGACCGAAGACGGAAGCCGGCGCGGCTTCACGCTGGAGGTACGCGTCTCGAACGAGGCCGCGATCAAGCTGTACGAGCGTCTCGGCTTCACCGGGCGCGGGACGCGGCGCGGCTATTACACGGACAACCGCGAGGACGCCCTGATCATGTGGCGCGACGCGGAGCCTCAGGATGGTTGAGCTCGTCTCGGCGCTCGCGCTCTTGATCGGGCCGACGCCGCCGCTGGGCCCGACAATCGCGTGGGGCGACGCGCAGCACGCCTGGGTCGGCGGCGGAGGCGGCATCTTCGGCTCGGCCGACGGCGGCGCGACGTGGCGAAAGCAGACCCGGATTCTTGCATTGCAGCTCGCGGCCACCGATGCGCACCACGCGTGGGCGCTCACCGGCCAGGGTCAGACGATCCGCACAACGGACGGGGTCCACTGGCGCTACCTCGGCGTGCAGCACCTCCTGCGTCTCTCGTTCGTCGACGCGCAGCACGGCTTTGCGCTCGAGCGCGACGACTTCGTCGTAAGCACGAGCGACGGAGGCGTAACCTGGCGGATGACGGGAGGGCCCAATCGCCTGCAGTCGATCTGCTTCTCGAGCGCGCGCACCGGCTGGGTCGCGCGCACCGGCACCGTCTGGGCCACGAACGATGCCGGTTCGCACTGGAGGGAGACGCAGTTGTTGCGGGCACGGCAGGGCTTTCCCTTCCCGGAGCTGGGTTGCCGGGGGTCGACGGCGTGGGTCGTCTTCCACGGCGGCGTGGCCGCGGGTAGCGAGGGCTACGCCGTCTTCCGGTTGGATCGGAAGACGTGGCGCGCGGTCTACGGACAGTTCCTGCGCCGCGGTCTGCCTCGGATCGATGCGACCGCAGGACCGCTCGCCGTGCTTCCTGACGGCGGCGCGGTGCTCGAGGGCAGTTGCGGCCCGTGCGGTCGCGGCCGCGTGACGCTCCAGGGGGACGACCTACGACGACAGACGGTCTTCGCCGGCTGGCAGCCCGGCGCAATTGCATTCGTCGACCGCCGCCACGGTCTGCTCGTCCTGACGAAGGCCCGGACGGGCGTGCCGACCGTCTGGCGCACCGTCAACGGCCGCACGTGGAGCGCGGTCCTCACCTCGAAGCTGCTCCGGCCGTGATCCTCGCGCTCGAGACGTCGTGCGACGAGACGGCCTGCGCCCTCGTCGCGGACGACGGCCGCGTGCGTGCGAACATCGTCGCGTCGCAGGCCGAGCTCCACGCCCGCTACGGCGGCGTCGTTCCCGAGATCGCCTCTCGCCGTCACCTCGAGCTCGTCGCGCCGGTCATCCGCGAGGCTCTCGACACTGCCGGGCTCTCGCTCGACGACGTCGACCGCGTCGCGGTCACGCAGGGCCCGGGTTTGATCGGCGCGCTGCTCGTCGGCCTGCAGACCGCGAAGGCGATTGCGTGGTCCAAAGGGCTTCCACTCGTCCCGGTTGACCATCTCCACGGTCACGTCGCGTCGCTCTTCCTCGAGCCTGAACCGCTCGAGCCGCCGTTCCTGTGCCTGCTCGCGAGCGGCGGACACACGATGCTGCTCGACGTGCAGGAGCACGCGCGCTGGGAGGTGCTCGGCTCGACGCTCGACGACGCAGCCGGCGAGGCGTTCGACAAGGGCGCGCGCCTGCTCGGGCTCGGCTATCCCGGCGGCGCGGCGATCGACAAGCTCGCACGCGACGGCGATGCCGAGGCCTTCTCGTTTCCGGTTGCGCGGGTCGGCGGGCTGGACTTTTCGTTCTCGGGAGTCAAGACCTCGTTGCTCAACGCGGTGCGCGAGCTCGGCGACGAGGTGGATGCGCGGCGCGCCGACCTGGCGGCGAGCTACCAGCACGCGATCGTCCGTGCGCTCGTCGAGCGCGCGGAGGAGGCGGCCGCACGAATCGGTGCGGAACGGATCGCCGTGGTCGGCGGCGTCGCCGCGAACTCGAAGCTGCGCGCGTCGCTGCCCACCGCAGCGCTGGCGCCGCTCGAGCTCTGCACCGACAACGCGGCGATGATCGGGTCTGCGGCGAGATATGCACAGGCCGTCCCGTCCCCTCGATACCTTGCGCTCGATGCGTACGCGAACGCTCGTTGAACTGACGCTTGCCGTTGCCGCGACGGCGATCGTGGTCGCACTGGCGGGCGAGCGGCAGGCGGGCCGCGCGGCGGAGCCGACGGCTCCCGTGCGCTGGCAGGGGCTCGTCGGCGATGGTCCGAGGCCTCCCGTCAGCGTCGGTCAGCGGATGATCGTCGTGCTGAAGACTCCGTCGCTTGCGGACCGGATCGTCGCGCACGGAGGGGTTGCAACGGACGCGCGAGAGCAGGCCTGGACGAGCAGCGTGCTCGCGCAGCAGCGTCTGCTCCGCTCCCGGCTCGAGGTGCAGGGGGTGCAGATCCACCCCGAATACAGCTTCACGCACGTCCTCTCGGGCTTCTCGGCTGCGCTCGATGCGACCGCGATCTCGCTGCTCGAGCGCGACAGTGCCGTGCAGGGCGTCTATCCGGTGCGCGTTGCGTATCCCGCATCGGTCACGTCGGACGCGCTCGAGCGCCGAGCAGTCGCTTCATCCGTGGGCAACGCGAACCTGTCGTTGCCCGGATTCGACGGCCGGAGCGTCACGATCGCGCTACTCGACACCGGTGTCGACCGCTTTCACCCCTCACTGATCGGCAGCGTCACGCGTGGCGTGGACGTCGTCGATCCGACCGGCGACGCGAGTGCGCAGGCTCCTCCCGGGCGGCCCGGCGACGTGGAGCGCCACGGGACCGAGCTCGCAGGCATCCTCGTCGGCGACCGCGGTCCGGCCGCGACCCGCGGCGTCGCACGCGGCGCGAGCGTGTTGCCGATTCGCGTCGCGGGCTGGCAGGCGGACGGCCGGGGCGGTTATGCGATCTACGCGCGTACCGACCAGCTGATCGAGGGGCTCGAGCGCGCGGTCGATCCCAACAACGACGGAGACGCCCACGATGCTGCGAGGGTTGCGCTCGTCGGCGTCGCCGCTCCGTACGCGGCGTTCGCGGACGATCCAGCAGCACGAGCGGTCTCGGGCGCGCTGGCACTCGACACGCTCGTCGTCGCGCCCGCGGGGAACGACGGTTCCGCCGGCCCCGGCTTCGGGAGCATCTCCGGCCCGGGCGGCTCGCCGGCGGCGCTGACGGTGGGTGCGGCCGACACGCGCGCGCAGACGCAGCACGTGCGCGTCTCGCTGCGCAGCGGCCTCGAGCTCGTGCTGGACCGGTCGCTGCCGCTGACGGGCGAGCTCGCGCCCGGTCGAGCCTTTACCTCCACGATCGCGGCTCCGGGCCTCGTGCGGAAGCGTTCGTCGTTCTCGCTGCCCGGCTCCTATTTCACGCCTGACGGACTCAGTCTCGTGGCCGGACGCGCGGCGCTCGTCCCAGCGGGCCGTTCTCCCGCGCTGACCGCCCGCAGCGCGGCGCAGGCGGGCGCGACGGCGGTCCTCCTCTACGGAGCGCGGCTGCCGCCCGGCGGCATTCCCCTCGACGAGGACACACCGGTGCCCGCCGTCTCCATTCCGTCGGCCGTTGCCGGCAGGCTGCTCGCGACGATCGCGCGCGGCCAGGACGCGGGCGTCTCCATCGGCTCCGCGCGCGACGCGGCGAACGACGCCGCGATGTCCGTTGCTGCGTTCTCGTCGACGGGGCTCGCCTACGACGGGCGCGTGAAGCCGGACGTGGTCGCCTCCGGCGTGAGCATCGCGACGGCAGAGCCGAGGGCTGGACGAGGAGGCTCGACGAGGTACGGCACCGTCAACGGATCGAGTGCTGCGGCGGCCGCCGTCGCCGGCGCCGCGGCCGTGCTCGCGGAAGCGCGGCCCTCGCTCGGGGCTGCCGACCTGCGCAGCGCGCTCGCCGGAAGCGCCCGCAGGCTCCCCGACGTGTCCGTGGCGAGCGAAGGCGCGGGCCTGGTGTCGCTCGGCGCCGCCGCCGCGGCTGAGCTCTCCGTGGATCAGACGACCCTTGCGCTCGGAAACGCGCGAGCCGCAGGCTGGAAGCGCTGGCACAGCGTCGTCGTTCGCAACGTCTCGACGCGTCCACTGCGCGTGCGCGTCCGGTTCGCGCCGTACGCGCAAGGCGCCGCGCCCGTGGAATTCCGTGCGGTTCCGGCACGATTCACGATCCCCGTCGGGCGGACGCGGCGCGTGCGGGTGGCCGCTGCAATCAAGGTCGCTCCTATCGGAACGGCGTCTGCGGAGGGGAGCGTCGTCCTGGCGCCCGTCGCGGGCGCTTCGCTTCGACTTCCCTGGGCGGTCACGTTCGCACAGGCGTCGGCGTCGGTTCTCGGGCCGTTGCGCTTGTCGACGAACACGTTTGCTCCCTCGGATGCGGGACCGGCGCTGCTCACCTTCCGCGCGGGGCAGCTCGTCACCGAAGCGGGTCGCGACGCCGTGCGGCCGATCGCCCTGCTCACCCTCGAGCTGCTCGACGCCGAGGGGAACACGCTGGGCACCCTCGCCACGTTGCGTGACCTGCTGCCCGGGCGGTACGCATTCGGCCTCACCGGCCGCACGCCTGCGGGGAACACGCTCGCCAAGGGTCAGTACCGTCTTCGCGTGAAAGCCGTGCCGAGTCTCGGCGGGCCTACGGCCCACGCTGCGGTGGCGTTCACGATCAAATAGGCACGTATACTCGCCACCGCACGATCCCTTCGAAAGGAGTCAGCGTCGTGGCGGCCACACAGGCTCCCGTCTCGCATCTTCGCGAGAACCCGTTCGAGATCGCACGCGAGCAGCTTCGGCTCGTCGCGGAGGCGTTCGACATCGACCAGAACCTCGTGAACGTCCTCCAAGAGTGCAAGAAGGCAGTGGAGGTCGCGATCCCCGTCTCGATGGACGACGGCAGGACGGAGGTCTTTACCGGCTTCCGCGTCGTGCACAACATCGCGCGCGGTCCGTCCAAGGGTGGCATCCGCTACCACCCCGACGTCACGCTCGACGAGGTGAAGTCGCTCGCGATGTGGATGACCTGGAAGTGCGCGCTCGCGGGGATCCCGTTCGGTGGTGCGAAGGGCGGCGTCGTCTGCGATCCGAAGAAGATGTCCGAACGCGAACTGCAGCGGATGACCCGCCGCTTCACGAGCGAGATCATCAATCAGATCGGTCCCGAGGTGGACATCCCCGCGCCCGACGTCGGCACCGACGGGCGCGTCATGGCGTGGATCTTCGACACGTACTCCATGAACAAGGGTCACTCGGTGCTCGGCGTCGTCACGGGCAAGCCGCTGACGATCGGCGGCTCGCTCGGACGCCAAGAGGCGACGGCGCGTGGCGCTCTCTACTGCACGCGCGACGCGATCGCGAAGCAGAACCGCTCGCTCGCCGACCTGCGGATTGCCGTACAGGGCTTCGGCAACGTCGGCTCGTTCTTCGCGAAGTTCGTCGCTGAAGACGGTGCCAGGGTGGTCGGCGTTTCCGACTCGACGACTGCGCTCCACAACCCGAATGGGATCGACGTGCAGGCAGCGCTCGCCCACAAGCGCGAGACCGGTTCGCTGGCGGGGCTGAAGGGGGCGGAGGAGATCACGAACGAGGAGCTGCTCGTCGTCGATTGCGACGTTCTCGCGCCCTGCGCCCTCGAGCAGGTGATCACCGAGGACAACGCCTCGCAGATCAAGGCGAAGATGATCGTCGAGGGCGCGAACGGGCCGATCACGCCGGTCGCGGACGCGATCCTCGAGGACATGGGTGTGCTCGTCGTCCCGGACATCCTCGCGAACGCCGGCGGCGTCATCGTGTCGTACTTCGAATGGGTCCAGGGCCTCCAGGAGTACTTCTGGAAGGAGGCCGAGGTGAACGCGAAGCTCAACGACATCGTCACCAAGGCGTTCGACCAGACGTGGGCGACCCTGGAGGAGCGTGGGGTCACCATGCGCACCGCCTCGTACGGGCTCGCCGTTCAGCGGGTCGCCGAAGCGACGGTGACGCGCGGAATTTATCCCTGATTCGCGCGCGTTCTTGCGCAGTTGGCTACGCCAAGCGCGCTTGGTGCGCTTGGCTCCGCCAACCTGGCGCACCTGCCTGAGCCATGGCGCACGTCACCCTCTACACCGCGGCGGGCTGCCACCTCTGCGAGGCGGCGCGCGCGATACTCGACGCCGAGGGCGTCGACTTCAGCGAGGTCGACATCACCGACGTCTCGGAACTCGAGGCGGCGTACCGCGAGTGGCTTCCGGTCGTCGAGATCGACGGCGAGCGCGCCTTCGTGTACCGGATCCCGCTGGAAGGGCTGCGTCGCAAACTCGCCGCACAAAGCTGACGTCCCAGTAAGCGGCGCACCGCTCAGGGCCACGCGGCAGAATGCGCCGCGTCTGTCACAAGCATCGATACAAGGAGCTGGCTTGGCCGAGCGTTTGACGGTGGGGGTCGCGGCGCGACTGTCCCGCTATCTCCAGGTCCTTTCGCAGGCCAAGAAGATGGGCAAGGAGCGGATCTCGTCACAGGAGATCTCCGACTACACGAACATCAACGCGACCCAGATCCGACGGGACTTATCCGGCTTCGGCAAATTCGGCAAGCGCGGCGTCGGCTACAACATCGATTCGCTGCTCGGCGAGATCCGCAAGATCCTCCGAACGCAGGGGCAGCACAACATCGCGTTGATCGGCGCCGGTCGCCTCGGCGAGGCGATCGCGAGCAGCGCGATCTTCGCTGAGCACGGAATCAACATCGCCGCCGTCTTCGACACGGACCCGGAGAAGGTCGGCCGGCGCGTCGGCAACGTCGAGGTCACGCCGTATGACCGACTTCCCGACGTCGTCAGGGACAAGAACATCATCGTCGGCGTGCTCGCCGTCCCCGCGACGAGCGCGCAACAGGCGGCGAACGACCTGATCGGCGCCAACGTCAAGATCATCTTCAACTACTCGGAAGCGCTCCTCGACGTGCCTTCCGACGTCGCCGTCCACACGTCCAACCCGGCGGTGGAGCTGCTTTACGCGCTCTACTTCCACCTCACCTGAGAATCCTTCTCTGGCACGGGTACCTGCTGGGCGGAACGGGCTCGAACGTCTACACCCGCGCGCTGGCGCGCGAATGGAGCCGCGCCGGGCACGAGGTCGTGCTGTTCGCACAGGAACGGCATCCCGAGCTGTACGACATCGGATCGGCCGAGCTCGTGCGGCCCGAGATCGACGGACTGCTGCCGGTGTTCGTGTTCGACCGCTACGAAGGACTCGAGGCGCGGCCGCTGCCGGACCTGAGTAGGGCGGAGCGCGAACGCTACGTCGAGCTGAACGCGGCCGCGATGCGCGAGAGGTTGCCGGCCGATCTCGTCTTTGCGAATCACCTCGTGCCCGGCGGACCCGTGGCGGCGGCGACCGGTGCGCGCTACGTGGTCAAGGCGCACGGTTCGGAGCTCGAGTACTCGATGCGCGGCAACGAGGAGCTCTCGACCTGGGGCCGCGAGTCGCTCGTGGGCGCTGAAGCGGTGTTCGTCGGCTCCTCGCACATCCGGGAGGTGCTCGAGGACGTCGTCGGCCACGTCGACCGCGTCGTCGAGGTGCCGCCCGGCGTCGACGTCGATGAGTTCCGCCCGCTGCCCCGCGCGGAAGCGCTCGAGCGGTTGCTCGAGGAGGCCCGCCGCGATCCGCCGAATCCCGGCAACGCGAACGAGCGGCTGCCGGATGAAGGCAACGACGCAAGGTTCGCCGAGTTCTTCGCGCAACCGGGCCCGACGCTCGTGTATTTCGGCAAGCTGATGTACAACAAGGGCGTGCACCTCCTGCTCGAGGCGCTGGCAGGCCTCGACGCGAAGGCGGTCGTCGTCGGCTTCGGCGACTACCGCGCCGAGCTCGAGTCGCTCGCGGCGGCACGCACGCTCTTCACCGGGCCGCTCGAGCATCGCCACCTGGTGCCGCTGCTCCCGCTCTGCGACATCGCGGTCGTCCCGTCGATCTTCCCCGAGGCCTTCGGGATGGTCGCCGCGGAGGCTGCCGCAGCCGGCGTGCCCCCGATCGTTGCGCGCCACTCGGGTCTCGCGGAAGTCGCGGAAGGGATCCAGGCCGAATATCCACCGGAGCGCGCGCCGCTCGCGACCTTCGAGAGCGGCGACGTCGCGGAGCTCCGCGACAAGCTCGCGGCGCTGCTCGCCCTGCCGGACGAGGAACGCGCACAGCTCGGGCGAGCCGCGCGCAACGCGGTCGTACGGCGCTGGAGCTGGGCGAGCGTGGCGGAACGCCTTCTCGCGCCAGTAACGTAGGCGCGCGATGGGCGACGCGCAGAAGCTGAGCCCGGACGAGCAGATTCGTTCGGCGTTCGAGGCATACGAGAACGGCAAGGATTTCACCGTTGCGGTCGAGGAGGAGTTTGCGATCCTCGACCCCGAGACGCTCGAGCTCGCGAACCGCTTCGAGGAGCTGCAGGCGGCCGCACAGGGCGGCCCGCTCGCGGATCATCTCGTCGGCGAGCTGATCGCGTCCGAGATCGAGGTTCGCACCGGCCGTTGCGACTCGTTCGCCGACGCGGCCGCGAAGATGGGAGAGCGGCGGTCGCAGCTGTACGAGCTCGCGCTCTCGCTGGGCGCCGGGCTCGCGTCGACGGGTACGCACCCGTGGAGCCGCTGGCAGGACCAGCGCATCATCGACACGCCGCATTACCGCCGAAACGACGAGATCCTTCGCTACGTCGTGTGGCGGAACAACACGTTCGGTCTCCACGTCCACGTGGGGATCCGCGGCGCCGACCGCGCGGTAGCCGTCTGCAACCTGCTGCGCAACTACCTGCCGGAGCTGCTCGCGCTGTCGGCGAGCTCGCCCTTCGTCGAGGGCGTGAACAGCGGACTCCACTCCGCGCGCACGGAGATCTTCACCCGCATGTTCCCACGCTGCGGAGTGCCGGACGTCTACGACGGCTGGAAAGGCTTCGAGCGCTACGTCCGTCTCCTCTACGACACCCGGTCGATCGACGAGCACACGCAGATCTGGTGGAGCGTCCGAACGCATCTCGCTTTTCCCACGGTCGAGATCCGCATCTGCGATGCCGAGCCCGATCTCGCCGAGGCGCAATCGCTCGCAGCGCTGATCTACACGCTCACGGTGCGGCTCGCGCGCGCGCACGATGAGGGTGAGCCGATCGAGCTGCTGCCCAACCGGCTGATCGAGGAGAACTTCTGGCGAGCGATCCGCTACGGGCTCTCGGGCGAGCTGATCGACCTGACGACCGGTGACGTGTGGCCCACGCGCTCCCACCTCGAGAGGCTGATCGAGTGGGTGCTGCCGGTGGCCGACGAGCTCGGTACCGCACACCTGCTCACGATTCCGCAGGCGAATGCGGCTGAGCGTCAGCGCGCGCGCCACGAACAGGGTGCGACCCTGGAGGAGATCTACGCCGAACAGGTCGCGGCGGGAGAACCGGTCCGTGGCTGAGAACGAGGTGACTCCGGAGAAGCTCGCCGAGCAGATCCGCCAGCTGAAGATCCAGGACATCGTCCTGTCGACGGTCTCGACGCTCGGCCAGCTGGCCTACGCGAAGCTGGACGCGAAGGAGATCGAGCAGGCCCGCCTTGCGATCGACGCGATCGCGGCGCTGCTGCCGACGCTCGAGGGGCACGTCGACGCACAGGTCCTGCGCGACTTCAAGCAGCTCCTCGCGAACGTCCGCCTGGCCTTTACGGACGCTGTCTCGGCAAGTGGCTCAGAGCCACAAACCTCTGGAGGTGCCGGTTCCAAACCCTCGGAGGGGGACAATGAGGCGGGCGAGCGTGACGAGGCTGAAGACGAGACGTCACAAGAGTCAGCCAGTGGCTCAGAGCCACAAACCTCCGGAGGTGCCGGCTCCAAGCCCTCGGAGGGGGACAGCTAAGCGGGCGAGCGTGACGAGGCTGAAGCCGAGACGTCACAAGAGTCAGCTAGTGGCTCAGAGCCACAAAGTCCCGGCGCGGAGAGTCGGGACGACGGCTGAGCGGCGCGACCGCCTCGCGCGACCGGCCCGCGCGGCGCCGGAGCCGAGTCAGTCGCAGACGTTCACGCCTTGGCGCTCGACGGTGTTGGAGTCCCTGTTTCCGGCATGGTCCCTGGCGCGGACGACGAAGTAGACGGACATGTCGGAAGGCAGCGGCGGCGTCGTGAAGGAGGTGGCGCCGGCACGCGTCGTGTACGTCGGGTTCGCAGGACACTCGCCCCGAGCGCGGACACCACTCCGTACAAACGGCGCACGACACTCTCCCAATACCCGCTCGTCGGCGCGGCTAACACTCGAACTGCGCTGGTCGGAGCGTGTATCTAGTAGCCTCCCGCACCGCGGGCTTGTGCGAGTCGAACTGCCGAAAACAAGCCGCTGCGCCCCGAACTTTGTGAGAGCAGGAAGCCGATGAACTTCTTCACCGACCATCCCGTCTTGTTCGCCCTGCTCTGCGCCGGATTCGCCGTGGTCTACGGCATCGGGCTCACCTACTGGCTGCTCCAGCAGCCGACCGGCAACGAGCGGATGCGCGAGATCTCGCGCGCCGTGCAGGAAGGCGCCGCCGCCTACCTCCGGCGCCAGTACACGACGGTCGCGGTCGTCGCAATCGTCCCGTTCCTCGTTCTCGGCTTCTACAACAAGCTCGGCTGGGGAACGGCCTTCGGCTTCCTCGTCGGTGCGGTGCTCTCCGCCGCGGCCGGCTTCATCGGAATGAACGTCGCCGTGCGCTCGAACGTGCGCACCGCCGAAGCCGCCCGTCACGGCCTCGCGCCGGCCCTCAACGTCGCGTTCCGCGCGGGCTCGGTGACGGGCCTGCTCGTCGTCGGGCTCGGACTGCTCGGCGTCGCCGGCTACTACTGGGTGCTTACCGACTGGCTGAACAACTCGCAGGACTCCGCGATCAACGACCTGATCGGGCTCGCCTTCGGGGGCTCCCTCATCTCGGTCTTCGCGCGTCTCGGGGGCGGCATCTACACCAAGGCCGCGGACGTGGGCGCCGACCTCGTCGGGAAGATCGAGGCCGGCATTCCCGAGGACGACCCCCGGAATCCGGCCGTCATCGCGGACAACGTCGGCGACAACGTGGGCGACTGCGCGGGCATGGCGGCCGACCTGTTCGAGACCTACGCGGTGACCGCCGTCGCCGTGATGCTCCTCGGCTCGCACTTCGAATCGTCGAATCTGGCGCTCTATCCGCTCGCCCTCGGCGGCATCTCGATCCTCGCGTCGGTGATCGGCACGTGGTTCGCGCGCGTCGGCCGCGGCGGCGGGATCATGAACGCGCTGTACCGCGCCGTTCTCGTTGCGACCGTCCTGTCCGCTCTGGGGTTCATCCCCGTGACGACGGCGTTCGACAACGGCCCGTATTCGTTCGGCGACCTCTACATCTCCGCGATAGTCGGGCTGATCGTGACGTTCCTGCTCGTCGGCATCACGGAGTACTACACGGGCACGCGCTGGCTGCCGGTGAAGTCCATCTCACGCTCGTCGCAGACGGGGCATGCGACGAACATCATCGAAGGGCTCGCCGTCGGGATGCAGGCGACCGCGGCTCCGGTGATCGTGATCGCGGCGGGCATCCTCGTCGCGCACCACTTCGCCGGTCTCTACGGCATCGGCGTCGCCGTGATGGCGCAGCTGTCGATGACGGGGCTGATCGTCGCGCTCGACGCGTACGGTCCGGTGACGGACAACGCCGGCGGGATCGCGGAGATGGCCGACCTGCCGCCCGAGGTACGCGCGATCACCGATCCGCTCGACGCCGTCGGGAACACGACGAAGGCCGTGACGAAGGGTTACGCGATCGGCTCCGCGGCGCTCGCCGCGCTCGTCCTCTTCGACTCGTACACCACCGGTCTGCGCGACGAGGGGCTCTCGTCCATCTTCAGCCTCTCGGACGCGTGGGTGATCGCCGGCCTCTTCATCGGCGGGCTGATGCCCTTCCTCTTCGCGTCTCTCGCGATGCAGGCCGTTGGGCGCGTCGGGGGGGAGGTCGTGCAGGAGGTGCGCCGCCAGTTCCGCGAGAACCCCGGGATCATGGAAGGGACGTCGCGGCCCGAGTACGGCCGCGCGATCGACATCGTCACCGGCTCCGCGATCAAGAACATGCTCGCGCCGGCCCTGATCCCGATCGGCTTCCCGATCGTCGTCGGGATCATCAACGCACGCATGCTCGGCGGACTGCTGATCGGCACGATCGTCACCGGGCTCTTCCTTGCAATCGCGATGACGTCAGGCGGCGGCGCGTGGGACAACGCGAAGAAGCTGATCGAGGACGGCGCCTACGGAGGCAAAGGCTCGGAGGCCCACGCGGCGGCGGTCACCGGCGACACGGTCGGCGATCCCTACAAGGACACCGCGGGACCCGCGATCAACCCGATGATCAAGATCACGAACATCGTGGCGATCCTGATCATTCCGCTGATCGTCTCGATCCACGGGTAGAGCCCGTGGCGGACACGCGTTCGACCGGTTCTAGAGCTTGCCGAACGCCATTCCGGCGCCGATGAGCAGGCCGATCACCAGAATGAGGAAGGGCAGGTAGGCGCGCAGGCGGGAACCGGCCGGACGTCCGACGGCGAGTGTGCCCTCGACGGCCCGGTAGTTCATCCTGACGAGCTTGTGGTAGTCCTTCAGCCTCATGTTCACGACGTCGGTCGGCTCCAGCTCGCGAGGCGCGTCCGGTGTCGAGCCGGGTGCGGGGGCGGGTGCCGGGGGGCTTACGGAGGTCGCCGCGGCAACCGGAGCCCGCTTCCTGGAGGCAGCGGTGGCGCAGGTGCAACCCTTGGCGTCGGGCGGAACGACCGCACCGCACGCCGGGCACCGGATCTCGAACGCCTGAGCACTCATAACCTGTCTAAATCCTAGGAGCCGGAGGGCCGGGAGGCTATACCCCGTTCAGGTGCCCCGGCCCACCCGAATGGACCGCGACCTACGTCGTTCAACTCGTCAGGCGCCGGTCGCCGGGTACGAGGGCGGCGTCGCCGGCTACGCCGCGACGAAGCCGAGCAAGGGGGAGAAGCTCGACGCATCCTCGCGGCGGTCGCTCCGCCCGGGAACCACGGCCGTGACTTCGACCTGTACAGCGGCACGTCGATGGTCCAGAAGCTGTACACCGACCCCGCCGTCACGGCGATCGACGCCTCGGATCTGAACTCGGCGTCGATCGCGATCGGCGACCTCGCCGGCTCGCAGACGGTCGCCCGTTCTGCGACGAGCGTCGGCTCGACGAGCGAGACGTACACGTTCTCGACGACCGGTCTGCCCGGCTTGTCGGTGACGCCGTCCGTCACGTCATTCATCGCCGCACCCCGTTCGGTCACGCCGTGGACGGTGAGCTTCCTCTGCACACCGCAGGCCGTCACCATCGGCCAGACGATCCCGACCACGTTCGGCTGGAGCGGCCTGCCCGCGGGCAACCGCTACCTCGGCCGCGTGCAGTACGTCGACGCGGCGGCGCCGAGCACGGCGATGGCCTCGACGGTCATCGGCGTCAGCACCCGCTAGCCGAACCACGACGCACGACCACGGAGGGCCGGCAACCGCCGGCCCTCCGTCTCTCTAGACTCGGCCGGTGCCAAGGCGGAGGCGACAACAGGGCCTCGAGCGGGTGCTGGGCGCCCCGGCGCTCTTCGCCACGGTCTACGGCAACGTCGGGTCGTCGATCTACTACGCGCTCGGCGTCACCGCCGTCTTCGCGCTCGGGCTGACGCCGCTCGTCTTCGTGGTCGCGGGCGTCATCTTCGCGGCGACGACCATGACGTACGCGGAGGGCACGGTCCGCTATCCCGAGGCCGGCGGCTCGTCGAGCTTCGCGCGGCACGCGTTCAACGAGCTCGTCTCGTTCGGGGCCGCGTGGGCGCAGATGCTCAATTACGTGATCACGATCTCGATCTCCGCGTTCTTCGTTCCGCACTACCTGTCGATCTTCTGGGAGCCGCTGAAGACGAATCCGTGGGACATCATCGTCGGCGCGGCCGTCATCGCCGTCCTCGTTCTGCTGAACATCGTCGGGGTCCGCGAGGCCGCACGTCTGAACATCGTGCTCGCCGTCCTCGACTTCGCGACGCAGCTGCTCCTCGTGCTGCTCGGCTTCTACCTCATCTTCAGCCCGAGCATCCTCACCGGCAACGTCCACTGGGGCACGGCGCCGACGTGGTCGAACTTCGCGCTGGCAATCCCCGTTGCGATGATCGCCTACACCGGCATCGAGACCGCGTCGAACCTGGCGGAGGAGGCGCGCGATCCTGCCCGCAACGTGCCGCGCGCGTACCTGATGACGGCGATCGCCGTGTTCGCGATCTACTTCACGCTGCCCGCGATTGCCCTCTCGGCGCTGCCCGTGAAGCTCGTCCACGGCGACTACACGACGCTGCTCGCACTGCCTCCGGACGAGGGAGGCTTCAAGAACGACCCCGTGCTCGGCCTGGTGGAGAACCTTGGCCTCTCGGGGCTGCTGCTGAGCGTGATCAAGGTCTACGTCGGGATGCTCGCCGCGACGATCCTCCTGATCGCGACGAACGCGGGCGTGATCGGCGCGTCGCGCATCACGTACGCGATGGCGACCTACCGGCAGCTGCCCGGGATCTTCCGCCGCGTGCATCCGAAGTTCAAGACGCCGTGGATCTCCCTGGTCTTCTTTGCCGGGATCATCTCGATCCTGACGCTCTTGCCGGGGAAGGTCGACTTCCTCGGCACGATGTACTCCTTCGGCGCGATGCTCTCGTTCACGATCGCGCACGTCTCGTTGATCGCACTGCGCGCGAAGTATCCACGCGAAGAGCTCGTCTTCCGAGGCCGGCCGAACCTCCGCCTACGCGGCGTCGACTGGCCCGTCTTCGCGTTCGTCGGCGCGCTCGCGACCGGGCTCGCGTGGCTCGTGGTCGTCGTGCAGACGCCGTCCACGCGCTATGCAGGGCTCGGGTGGCTCGTTGTCGGCTTCGCGATGTATCTCGTCTACCGGCGACGTGTCGTCCACGCGCCGGCGACGGCGACCGTGCGCGCACCCATACTGCTCGGGCCTGCCGTCGCGCTCGAGTACCGCAACATCCTCGTGCCCGTCGCAGCGGGCCGTGCGACGGATGAGGCGCTCGACGTCGCCTGCCGCCTCGCAACGGAGCGGCGCGCGCGCGTTGCGGCGGTCGCGGTCGTCGAGATTCCGCTCGAGCTGCCGCTCGACGCCGAGATGGCCGATGCCGAGGCTGAGGCGAACGAGCTGCTCGACCACGCGGGCACCGTCGCCGACTCGTACGGCGTGGACGTCGTCGGCCGCATCGTGCGCGATCGTCGCGCGGGCCGCGCGATCGTCCGTGAGGCCGAGCAGCGGACCAGCGAGATCGTCGTCATGGGTGCACCCCGCCGCAAGCGAACGCAGGCTCCCGTCTTCGGGGGCACGACGGACTACGTGCTCAAGCATGCGCCGTGCCGGGTGATGGTCGTCGCGGCGCGCGTCGCGGCGTGAACCGCATCCATCACATCGGCAACGTGGTCTTCAGCGTCGTCTTCGTCGTGATCGGCGTGGCGATGCTCGTCGTGACCGCCCTTCACGGCGGCGGAGTGCTCGGCTTCCTCATCGGCGTGCTCTTCATCGCGGCCGGCGCCGGGCGGTTGTACCTTCTCCGCAGTGGCTAGAAAGCTGCCCCGCCTGCAGCGGCGACTCGGCACGGCCGACCTGTTCGGGGTCGCGTACGGCGAGATCGCGAGCTCGATCTACTTCGCGCTCGGGATCATCGCGGGTCACGCGCTCGGCCTGACGCCGTACGTCCTCCTCTTCACCGGCCTGCTCTTCCTGCTCGTCGCGCTCTCCTATGCGGAGGGGACGACGGAGCTCCGCGAGACGGGCGGCGCGGCGACGTTCGTCCGGCGCGCGTTCAACGACCTGGCCGGCTTCGTGGCGGGCTGGGCGCTGTTCCTCGACTACCTGATCGTGACCGCGCTGGCGGCGCTCTTCCTGCCGCACTACCTGGGGCGTGCGATCGGCGCGCACGGGCTCGAGTCCGGGCCGTGGGACAAGGTCGTTGCGCTCGGCGTGGTCGCGGTCATCGGCTTGGCTCGCCTCGCGCGGCGGAAACGCATGTACGCCGCGGGCCTCGGCGTCGCGGCGATCGATCTCTTCACGCAGCTGCTGCTCGTCCTGCTCGGCCTCGCGCTGCTCTGGTCGCCGGACGCGCTCACGCACGGCGTCTCGCTCGGCACGTCACCGTCGTGGCACCAGATCGCGTTCGCGCTGCCGCTGGCGATGCTGGCGTACACGGGGCTGGAGACGGTCGCCAACCTCGCCGAGGAGACGAGGCGGCCCGGAGTGCAGCTGCCGAAGAGCCTCTTCGGCGGCATCGGCGCCGTCGTCGCGGTGTACGTCGCGATCGCTGTCGTCGGCCTGATGGCCTTTCCCGCGCGCGCGGGCACGACGGAGCTGGGGACTCGCTGGGCGGACGCGCCGCTGATGGGCATCGTCGCCGCGCTCGACGTGCACCTCCCGGATTGGCTGCACACGCCGCTCCGCGTCTACGTCGGGCTCTCGGGCGCGTTCGTCCTGTTCCTTGCGGCGGCAACGTCGATCTCCGGCTTCGGCCGGCTCGCGTACTCACTCGGGGAGCACGGGCAGCTGCCGAGGGCGTTCGGCCGGCTGCACCGGCGCACGCTCGTCTCGCCCGAGGCCGTGCTGGCCTCCGTCGTCCTCTCCGGTGCGATCATCATCGGGAGCTCGGCGCTGGACAAGCCCTTCGCGTTCCTCGCCAGCCTGTTCAGCTTCGGCGTCCTGCTCGCCTTCACGGCCGCCCAGCTCGCGGTGATTCAGCTGCGGCGCACCGAGCCGGGTCGGCGCCGTCCGTTCAAGGTTCCGTTCAACGCCCGCGTCCGCGGAGTCGAAGTCCCCGTCCCGACCGTGATCGGCGCCGCGGCGACGTTCGCCATCTGGATCGTCGCGATGGCGACTCATCCTGCGGCCCGCTACGCAGGACCCGCCTGGCTCGCGGGAGGGCTCGTCGTCTACCTGCTCGTGCGCCGCGAGCGAGGCGCCGGACTGCTCGAGCACGTCACGTCGACGGACGAGCAGGTCGTCCCGGAGGCGACCTTCACGAGCATCCTCGTGCCGATGAAGCTCGGCGAGATCGGCGAGGAGATGGTCGCGACCGCCGTCAAGCTCGCGCAGGAGCGCGGAGGCCGGGTCGAAGCGCTGCATGTGATCAGGGTGCCGCTCGAGTTGCCGCTCGACGCGCCGCTCGAAGAGCAGGAGGCACATGCCTCCGAGTCGATCGAGGAGGCGAAGGCGCTCGGCGCCGATCACGGCGTCGAGGTGCGCGGCACGATCGTCCGTTCACGCTCCATCGGAGACGCGATCGTGAAGGAGGCGGAGCGGACCGGGGCGGACCTGATCGTCCTCGGCTCGGCGCCGCGGTGGCGGCGCCAGTCGCGCTTCTTCTCGCCTACGGTGGACTACGTGCTCAAGAAGGCGCCTTGCGAAGTGCTGATCGTCGCGTTCCCGCAGGGTGTCCTCGAGGAGGAGGAGGTTCCCGTATGAGAGACCCGCGCGACGAGCAGTTCGCAAAGGTGCTTGTCGAGACGTGCGTCGACGTCCAGCCGGGCTGGCAGGTCCTCGTCACTGCGAGCCCGCTTGCGCGCCCGCTGCTCGACGAGGTGTGCCGCGCGCTCGCCCGGCGCGGCGCCTACGCCATCGTTCGGCCGCTCTTCGGCGTGAGCTTGACGCCGGCTGCATGGGTCAAGGAGGCGTCCGACGAGCTGCTGCGCAACCAGGCCCCGTTGGAGCAGGACCTGGTGCTGCACGCCGACGCCCTCATCACGCTCGTCGCTCCGGAGAACACGCGCGACGGGTCCGACATCGAGCCGCGCAGGCTGCAGCTCCTGCAAGAGGGCTTCGGACCGCTGATGGAGCACGTGCTCTCCGGCAAGGTGCCGTGGGTCGGCTGCCACTATCCGACCGCCGCGCTCGCGCAGGACGCCGGCATGACGCTCGAGCAGTTCGAGGACTTCGTCTACGGCTCCGTCCTGATCGACTGGGACGCGGAGCGCGAGCGCATGACCCGCATCAAGGAGCTCTTCGACGACGCAGCCGAGGTCCGGATCGTCGGGAAGGGCACGGATCTCCGCCTCAGCCTTCGAGGCCGGAGCGGGAAGGTCGACGCCGGGGGCGCGAACATGCCCGGCGGCGAGGTCTTCTTCTCGCCGATCGAGGACTCGGCCGAGGGGACGATCGAGTTCGGCGAGTTCCCGGGCGTCTACGCAGGTCGCGAGGTGAACGGCATCCGCTTCCGCTTCGAGGCGGGCAAGATCGTCGAGGCGTCGGCAAGCTCGAACGAGGACTTCCTCCTCGAGACGCTCGACACCGACGAAGGCGCGCGCCGGCTCGGCGAGCTCGGGATCGGCTGCAACCCCGGAATCACGCAGCACATGAAGAACGCGGCCTTCGACGAGAAGATCAACGGGACGATCCACCTCGCCGTCGGGAAGGGCTTTCCCGAGCTCGGCGGAACCAACGACAGCGTCGTCCACTGGGACATCGTCAAGGACCTGCGGCAGGACGGGCGGCTCGAGGTGGACGGCCGGGTCGTACAGTCTTGCGGCGAATGGTTAACTTGAAGATGTGAAAGCGATTGTGATCGGGTGCGGCCGGGTCGGCTCCACCGTCGCGCAGCAGCTGCTCAGCGAGGGCTGGGAGGTCACGGCCGTGGACGAGAAGGAGGACGCGCTCGTGCGGCTCGGCGAGGGCTGGCCGGGTGGGTTCGTCGTCGGGCACGGGATGGACGTCGACGTCCTCCGTGCGGCCGGAATCGAGGACGCCGATGCCGTGGTCGTCTCGACCGACGGCGACAACACGAACCTCGTGATCGGCCAGGTGGCGCAGAAGCGCTTCGACAACCAGTGCGTCGTGGTGCGGGTGCTCGATCCCGCGCGCGCGGCCTTCTACCAGGAGCGCGGCCTGCGCACGGTGTGCCCGACCAGGACGGCGATCGACCTCCTCACCGAGGCCGTCCGCACCTGCGCGGTGCCCCAGAAGGTGGAGGTCGGCTGATGTACATGCTCGTCGCAGGCGGCGGCAAGGTCGGCGCGAACCTGGCGCGGCTGCTGCTGCGCGCAGGACACGAGGTGACGCTGATCGAGCAGCGCGCCGACCGGTTCGCCGCGCTCGAGGAGGAGTTCGAGCACGTCGTCCAGCGTGGCGACGCGACGGAGCTGTTCATCCTCGAGCGGGCCGGCATCAAGCGTCCGCCGGACCTCGTGCTCGCCGTGACCGGCGACGACGAGGACAACGTCGTCATCTGTCAGCTCGCGAAGGAGAAGTACGGGGCCCCGAAGGTGATCGCGCGCGTGAACGACCCGCGCAACCAGGCGCATTTCGATCTCCTCGGAATCTCCCCGACGATCTGCGCGACCTCGAACATCATGGGCCTGATCGAGCACGAAGTGCCCGAGCACGAGCTCGTCCACCTCCTCGAGCTGCGGAACGAGAACCTCGAGATCGTCGAGGTGCAGATCGCCGAAGGCTCGCCCGTCGCCGGCAAGCGCGTCGAGCGGCTCGAGCTGCCGGACGGCGCGCGCCTCATCTCCGTGACGCGCGACGGGCAGTCGGAGATCGCGGTCGGCTCGACCGAGCTGCGGCCCGGCGACCAGGTGCTCGCGATCCTGCAGCCGGGCAAGGAAGACGAGCTGCGCAAGATCCTGCTCAAGCGGTGATGCGGGCGCTCGGGGCGGTCGCGGCCGCGCTCGCCACGGCGGCGTGTGCGAGCGCCGGAACGGCGAGCACGCAGCTGGGCTTGCGCACCGTGTTCACGGGCCTGGACGCTCCCTTGTACCTCACGTCGGCGCCCGGGGAGCCGAACAAGGTCTACATCGTCGAGCAGCCCGGCGTCATCCTCGTCGCCACGCGCGGGAAGCTGCGCCGTCTGCCCTTCCTGGACATCCACCGGTCGGTGCGCTCGGGCGGCGAGCAGGGACTGCTCTCGATGGCGTTCCATCCGAAGTACCGCACGAACCACAAGTTCTACGTCGACTACACCGACCTCAACGGCAACACGCGCGTCGTCGAGTACCGCTCGAATGGAACCGTCGCGACGAGGCGTCTGCGCCAGGTGCTGTTCGTCAAGCAGCCGTACGCGAATCACAACGGCGGCCAGCTCGAGTTCGGGCCGAACGGGCGCCTTTACGTGGGCATGGGCGACGGCGGCTCGGGCGGCGACCCCGAGAACCGCGCGCAGAATCTCTCGAGCCGCCTCGGCAAGCTGCTGCAGATCAACGTCGACTCACGCACGGCTTCTGTGGCGATCGCGGGCTACGGACTGCGCAACCCCTGGCGGTTCTCGTTCGACACGTCCGGCAATCTCTACATCGGGGACGTCGGACAGAGCGAGTGGGAGGAGGTCGACTACACGCCCCGCTCGAGCCCCGGCATCGAGAATTACGGTTGGGACGTCTACGAGGGAACGCACACGTTCGAGTCCAAGGAACCGAACGGTGCCGGGCACCTCGTGATGCCGGTCGCGGAATACAGCCATTCCGACGGGTGCTCGATCACCGGCGGCTACGTGTGGAAGGGCCGCTACTACTACGGCGATTACTGCTCGGGGCGCGTCTGGTCTCTGCGCATCGTCGACGGCAAGGCGAGCGGCGTGCGCGAGGAGACGACCAACGTACCGGACCTCTCGTCGTGGGGGCTCGACGCGCACGGCAATCTGTATGCGACCTCCCTCCTGGGCAAGGTCTACCGCGTGACCGGTTAGCCCGCGCGGCGCCTGACGTCCGGGCCGCGGCGGCCCAGAGCGGCGTACGCGAGCGTCTGCAGCGATTCGTTCAGCTGCGAGAGCTCGCCGGCGATCCGCAGCATCCCTTCGTTCGCCTCGAGGCGGCGGTTGATCCGCGCCACCTCGGCCGTGAGCTTGTCGATGCGGTCGAGCAGCGCGTCGAGCTGGCGGTCAGCGACCTCTTTGTGCTCCATGCGGTGATTGTAGGCGCCGCCACACGAGCAGTCCGATCAGGAGCCCGACGGTGTCGATCGCGACGTCGAGCGGTGCCGCATGACGTCCACGGACGAATGCCTGGTGCAGCTCGTCGCTTGCCGCGTAGAGCACGCCGAGCCCGAGCGCGGGGGCCTCCCGCTCGACGGCGCGCAGGAGAAGGAGTGCGAGCACGGCGTACTCGGTGATGTGCGCTCCCTTGCGCAGGATCACGTCCCACGTGCCCAGTCCCGTGCCAAGGCTCGGGATCGACGAGAGCGCGAAGATCACGCCCGCCCAGAGGAGGACGGGGAGCCAGTGCGTGAGCGTCCGCGAAGCGTTCACCTCTGCGATGCTAGATTCCGCTCACATACAGGCGAGCGGTTGGGGAACGCCGGTGCAAGTCCGGGACGGTCCCGCCGCTGTGAGGGGAGACGCTTCCGCGCCGAGACGCCACTGGCCTTCGGGCCGGGAAGGCGGCACGGGAGGGAGCCCCGAGTCAGAAGACCTGCCGTTCGCCCGCCAACTCGAACCCCTCGCGGAAGGAGGATTCGGTGCTACGCAGGTTCCTGGCCGTCTTCGTGGCGGCACTCGTGGTCATTCCCTCGGCCGCAGCCGTGCGCGTGCACGTCCGTGTGGAAGGGAAGACGCACACCATCTTCGGCGCCACCGCGCCGGTCGTCGACGTCAAGGCGAACGCGCTCGACGCGCTGGAGACGGCGTCGAACGCCGGCGAGTTCTACTACCACGTCCAGCCGACCCAGTTCGGCCCCTACGTCGACCAGATCGCGCGCTACGGCGCCTCAGGCCAGGCGGGCTGGGTCTTCAAGGTGAACGGCCAGTCGCCGCCCGTCGGCGCGGACGCGGTGTCGCTGAAGGACGGGGACACCGTGCTGTGGTACTGGGCCCAGTTCGGCGCCGCAGGCGGGCCGAAGACGCTCGTGCTTGACCGCGCGGGAGCGCGGACGAGCTGCTACCGCGTCTGGGCCGAGGACGACGACGGCGTCAGAACCGCTCCGGTCGGAGCGGTGCTCCACGTCGGACGCACTCGGACCGTGCCGACGCAGGGGGCCACGGGCGCCGTTGCCGCATGCGTCGGCAAGCATCGCGGGTTGGTGCGCGCGACGCTCGCCGGCGCTGTCCGCTCGAACGCGCTCGCATGAAGAAGCTCGCGCTTCTGCTCGTCCTCGCACTCGCCGGTTGCGGCGGAGGCGGCGGCAGCGCGACGTTGTGGGTGACGCGCGACCGGGGGCAGAATGTGCTCCTGGTCGCGCGCGTCCCGGCGGGGCTGACGGCGATGCAGGCGCTCGAGCGCAAGGCGGACGTGAAGACGTCGTACGGCGGTCGCTTCGTCGATGCGATCGACGGCGTTGCGAGCGCGCCGCGGCGCGACTGGTTCTATTTCGTGAACGGTGTGCCCCCGGCGCGCAGCGCGGTCGAAGTGCGGCTGCGCAAGGGGGATAATTTGTGGTGGGACTACCGCTCTTGGCGCGATGCGAATGAGGTGCAGGCGGTGGTCGGCGCCTTCCCGCAGCCGTTCCTGCGCGGGCCTGCGGTCGTCGTCGGCAGCGGCGAGCTCGCGCAGAAGCTGGCGCGCATCGTCCACGGAACGGTTGTGCGGGCCGCTCCTCGGGGCGCGTACGTGCTCGAGCTGCGTGCAGGCGGCGGCTTTCGCGCTCTGGACGCCCACCGTTTCGTCATCGGTCGGCGCGCGGCGGCACGCCTCGTCGCGGATCCTTCCGCGTTCCGCTTCCGGTACGAGGTCTCACCGTGAGTGCCGTACCTGCTGCGGCGTTGCTCGCGGCGCTCGCGCTCGCCGCGCTGCTGGCGGACTCCGTCTGGGTCGTTGCGACGATCGCCGTCGTTCTCCTCGTGCCCTGCTTACGGGCGTCGCGCGCTCAGAGGCGCCTCTACCTGGCCAGCGTTGCGATCTCTGCAGGGATGGTCTTCCTCCTGTGGCCGTGGCTGCAGAACACGGGCTCGCACCCGTTCTGGCACGGCCCGATCGTTCCGGTGCTCGGCGAGCTGACGGTCACGCGCGAGGAGCTTCGCCTCGCGGCGCTGTACGCCCTGCGCTTCGCCGCTGTCGGCCTTGCCTCCGCTGCGTACGTGCTGCTGCTCGATCACGACCGGCTGCTCGGCGCCGCGTCCTGGGCGCGCCGGTCGGCGCTGGCAGTCGCGCTCGCCACGCGGCTCGTGCCGGCGCTCGAGCGCGACGCCGTAGGGCTCGTGGAAGCGCTTCGGGGCCGCGGCGTCGAGGTCGAGGGAGCGCGCGCGCGAGCGCGGCTGCTCTCGCCGCTCCTGGCCGGCTCGCTCGAGCGAGGCCTGAACCTGGCCGAGGCGATGGAGGCACGCGGCTTCGGCCGGCCCGGCCGCACGCGCGTACCGGCTCCTCCGTGGACGCTTGCCGACAAGCTCGCGCTCGGTGCCGCGCTGCTGATCGCGACGGGGGCAGTGTGGCTCTAGCGTCCGTCGTCGACCTCACCTTTACGTATCCCGGTGCCGCCCGGCCGGCGCTCGCGGGCGTGTCGCTCGAGATCGAACGGGGGGAGTTCGTGGCCCTTCTCGGAACCTCCGGCTCGGGGAAGTCGACCCTGCTGCGTGCGCTGTCCGGCCTCGTGCCGCACTTTCACGGCGGCCGCTTCGCGGGCCGCGTCGTCGTGGCCGGCGGCGACACGCGAACGACGCGTCCCGCCGAGCTCGCCGGGACCGTCGCGACGGTGTTCCAGGAGCCAGAGGACCAGGTCGTGCTGACTCGCGTCCTCGCAGAGGTTGCGTTCGGTCTCGAGAACCTCGGCACGGCGCCCGCCGAGATCGTGCCGCGTGCGCTGTCGGCTCTCGCTGCAGTGGGCGTGGAGCACCTCGCGGAGCGTCCCGTCGTCGAGCTGTCCGGCGGGGAGCTGCAGCGAGTCTGTCTCGCGTCCGCTCTCGCGCTCGAGCCCGAGCTGCTGCTGCTGGACGAGCCGTCGTCGCAGCTCGACCGCGACGCCGCGGAGGCCCTCTTCGATCACGCCCGCGCTCACGGCTGCGCGGTCGTGGTTGCAGAGCAGCGGCCCGAGCTGCCGCTCGAGTTCGCGGACCGGATCGTGTTTCTCCGCGACGGGTTGATCATGGACGGGCTTCCACCGGCCTGGATGACCGAGCCCCCGTCGCCCCTGACAGAGCGTCCCGCGGCAGGCGACGAGGTCGTACGGCTCGACGGAGTCTCGTATGCCTACCCGGACGGACCGCCGGTGCTCGTGGAGGAGTCGATCTCCCTGCGGCGCGGCGAAGTCGTCGCGTTGGTTGGGCCGAACGGCGTCGGCAAGACGACGCTCGCGAAGGTCGCGGCGGGGCTGATCATGCCCGGAGGCGGTCGTGTCCTCCGGTTCGGCCGCGCGGCGTACCTTCCGCAGGATCCGGGCCGCTACCTCATCGAGGAAACCGTGCTCGCCGAGGTTGCGCTCGCCTCGGGCGAGGGACGTGCTTGGCGTGCCCTCGAGCAGCTCGAGCTGACCGAGTTCGCGGATCGGCACCCGCGCGATCTTTCGAGCGGCGAGCGGGAGCGGCTCGCGATCGCCGCCGTCCTCGCCGTGGAGCCGGACCTACTCGTCCTGGACGAGCCAACACGAGGCGTCGACCCGGAACGCAAGCGCGAGCTCGCTGCGTTGTTGCGTGGGCAGGCGCCTTCACGCGCGACGCTCGTGGTGACCCACGACCGGATGTTCGCCATGTCCGTTGCTGACCGGACGGTCGCGCTCGGGAGCGAGGCTGTCCTTGTATAGACAAGGCCAGGTCATGTTCGTAGGGGCCGTGGCGGCCTTCGGCGTCGCGCTCGTTCTCGCCGCGACGGGCGACTCGCGAGTGTCGATCTGGTTCGTCGCGGCGGCGTTGCTCGGCGCGGCAGTCGTGTGGCTCGAGGGCGGCCCTGATTCGGCCAAGGAGATTGCCCTGGTGGCGACCCTGGCCGGAGCGGCTGCGGCGGGTCGTGTCCTCTTCGCGGCCATCCCGGGCGTGCAGCCCGTAACGCTCATCACGCTCGTCGCCGGCGCGGCGCTCGGTCTGCGCGCAGGTGTCGGGGTCGGCATGCTTGCTGCCTTCGCGTCCAATTTCTTCCTCGCCCAGGGTCCGTGGACGCCGTATCAGATGCTCGCCTGGGGAGCCTGTGGCGCGCTTGGCGCGCTGCTCGCGCCGCTCCTGCGCCACCGTTTTGCGCTCGCCGTGACCGCCTGCATCCTCGGGCTCGCCTTCAGCGCCTTCATGGATGTGTGGGAGTGGTTTGCGTTCTGGCCGCACGACTGGCGCGCTTTCACATTGGTTCTCGGGCGCGGCTTCCCGTTCGACGTCGCGCACGCGATCGGCAACGTCGTGCTCGCACTCGTCGTCGGGCCGGAGCTGCGGCGACTGCTCGAGCGTTACGGCCGCCGCCTGCATGCGGAGGTCGTATGGGCGTGAAGGTGCTCGCGCCTCTCGTGGCGGCGATAGCACTCGCGACGCCTGCGTCCTATCTGCAGTCGCAGCAGCAGCCCGACGGCGGGTGGGGGTCGACGCAGATGACCGCCTGGGTCGCCCTCGGCCTGCGCGCTGCCGGCGCCGACACGGGCGGCGCGGTTGACTATCTCGTCGCGAACGAACCTGAAGCCACGAAGCCGACCGAGGTCGCTCTTGCGGCGATGGCCGAGGCCGCGCTCGGGCACGACCCACAGGGATTGCTGGCGCGCCTCCCGGCGAAGCCGACCGCCGTCAATGCCGCTGTCTGGCAGATCCTCGCCCTTCGCCAAAGCGGCCGGCCCGCGCCGCGCACGCTTGTCTCGTACGTGCTTGCGTCGCAGGCGCGTAGCGGCGGCTTCCCCTGGACGCGCGGCACGGCTCCCGATTCAAACGACACGGCGGCAGCGGTCCAGGCGCTACGAGCGGCAGGGATCGCGGGGAGGCCGATCGCCCGCGCGATTCGGTACTTGCGCACGCTGCAGGCGCCCGACGGCGGCTTTCGCCTCGTCGCGGGCCGGGCGCCCGACGCGCAATCGACGGCACTGGTCATCCAGGCCTTCCTTGCGGCTCGCGTGATGCCGCCGGCCCGGTCGTTCGCCTTCCTCGCGAAGCTGCGCCGGGCCGACGGCAGCTACCGCTATTCGCGCGCGTACGCCACGACGCCCGTGTGGGTGACGGCGCAGGTCCTGCCGGCGCTCGTCAGGAAGCCGTTTCCCCTTCGCTAGCGTCGCGGACGTACTCCACGCGACGCAGTCGGGGCGTGTAGCCGAGGCGACGATTGACGGCGAGCATCGGCGCGTTCGTCTCGTCGTTCGTCGTCCAGGTGGCATCGATGCCGTTGTCGGCCGCCCAGCGCAGCGAGGCGCGCTTCACCTGCTCTGCGAGTCCGCGCCTTCGATATGCGGGCAGCGTTCCCGTGTACTCATTGAATGCCCGGCCTCGCTCGATGTTTGCCGCGAGCATCGTGATGCAGACGACGCGGTCGTCCTCGATAGCAGCGAAGCTCCCGTCCAATGTCATCGTCGGCCGGCGCCAGATTGAGTCCAGCCACTCGTCGAAGCGCATGTCGGTGACCGCGTCGGTCATCGGCACGTCGGCGGTGGTGATCATGTCAACCTCGTAGACCTCCTCCGGAGGAACATCGCGCAGTGGGACGAGCTGGGGGGAGCCGACTTCGAGTGAAGAGAGGTCGACCGTGCGCGGGTCGACGCACGACAGTGTCTCCGCGCGTACTTCCGCGAAGCCTCTCGCCCGCGCGAACGCGACACCCTCCGGTGTCTCGACGAACATGCTGAGCACCCGAGCCGGCGCGAGCTCGTCGAGGTGGCGCTGCACGAGCTCCCACAAGCTGCCGCCGATGCCTCGGCGACGGAACGCGCGTCCCACGCTGACGCCGGCGAAGGCCGTGTTGCTCCTCGAGAACCAGTTGAGACTCGCCTCCGCGCGCGCGGCAACCGTTCCGTCGACGATCGCGACCCACGCCGCGTGGCGAGCGCGTGGCGGGATGCTCGCCTGCTGCTGCAGCCAGCTCTCGACCGTCGTCACGCCGGACGGGAACACCTCGTGGATGAGCTCAACGACGCCGGGTGCGTCCGCCGCCGGGTTCAGCGCCCGGATCACGCGACCACCGTGACGTGCCCGTCGACGCGGCGGAGTCGTCCGTCGCGGACGAGGTCCTCGACGAGCGCGTCGTCCCAGTACCACTGCCACGAGAACCAGCGCTTCAGCTCTCCCTCGTGCGCGACGACGGCCGCGCGGACGCCTGCGAGCAGAAGTTCCTGGAAAGCGTGATGTAGATGTAGATGTACATCTACATCACCGGGACCCGAATGGACGTGATCCCAGCGCGCCAGCTCGCTCGAATGAGCATGGCCCTCGCCGGCCGTTACGGAGAGGGAGCGTGCGACGATCGCGCCGCACCGTTCGAGCGGCGCGCGCAGGCCCTTGAGCTCCTTCGGCTTGAGGTCGAGCTCGACCCGCAGGTCTTCGATGTTCGAAGGGCCTGCGGTGGCCAGATGGTCGAGGAGGCGGTCCCACTCGGGATCCGCCGCGCGCATCCGCTCGATCTCTGCACGGCAGATCGGATCGAGCAGCCCCGCGACCTCGTCGGTGACGAGCAGGTTCTTGCCGCGGTGCACGGCGACGACGACGTGACCACGTTCCGCGAGGTCGCCGAACCACGGCCACTTCGTCCGGGGCCAGTCTCCGAATCCGCCGCTGCCGGGCTTGTATGCCTCCTCGTGGCACGCCTCGTAGAGACTCGGCAGCGCCGAGTCCGTCGTGCGCGTCAGCAGGCCCCTGTCGCGTAGGAACTCCTCGGCCTCGTCGAGCGACCGAAGCGCGCGATCCGGCGTCAGCCGGCACTCGCGCGCCCGCCGCTCGCGCAGTTCCTCGAGTGTTTCCACACTGCAATACTCGCTCGGCGATGGCCACCGCCGCAATCCTGACCATCGGCAACGAGCTCACGTCCGGCGACGTCGCCGACGCGAACGGAGCCTGGCTCGCGCATCGCCTCGAGCGAATCGGAGTGAGCGTGACGATTCTTGCGTCGGTCCCAGACGAGATCGACTCAGTCGCGCGCTTCATCCGCCGGGAGGCGCCCGAGGTCGACTTCGTGCTCGTGACAGGCGGTCTCGGCGGGACACCGGACGACCTGACACGTGAGGCGCTGGCGGCGGCGTTCGGCGTCGAGCAGCAAACGGTGCCCGAGCTTGCCGATGCGCTGCGTGCGCGGTTCACGCGCGACCCCGACTACGCGGCGCGCTGGGCCGCAATACCCGCCGGCAGCCGCGGCCTCGAGAACCCGCTCGGCGGCGCACCCGGCTTCGTGATCGAGAACGTCTACGTCTTTCCCGGGTTGCCGGCCGAGATGATGGCGATGTTCGAGTCGATCGAAGGCGAGCTCGAGACGGGACCTCCCATCGGCTCGTGGCGTCGCACGTATTCGCTTCGCGAGAGCGACATCGTGGAGACGCTGGTGCAGGCAGGCGAGCGGTTTCCAGGCCTCCTCGTCGGCTCGTACCCGTCGTTTGGAGGATTGGGGCCGCGCGTCGAGATCGTCCTCAAGTCGAGCGACTCCGAACAACTCGCCGCGGCAGCAGGGTACGTCGCCTCGGTGCTTGATACCTAGCAACGCTAGGTATATAGTTCTCAGTGATGGCCGAAGAGCTGAAGGGGCACCTCGACTCGCTGATCCTCGCCGTCGTCGCCGACGCCCCGGCGCACGGCTACGCGATCATCGAGGAGCTGAAGCACCGGAGCCGCGGCGCCTTCTCGCTGCCGGAGGGGACGGTCTATCCAGCCCTCCACCGACTCGAGCGCGCTGGACTGCTCGCGAGCGGCTGGTCGGCTGCGAGCGGTCGACGACGGCGGGTGTACAGGCTGACACGGCGCGGTCGCCGGCAGCTCGACGCAAGAAGGAGCGAATGGCGCGACTTCGCACGCGCCGTGGACGCGGTGCTCGCATGACGTATCTCGACGAATTGTCGCGCGAGCTCGCCGCGCACGGGATCCGGGGACGCACGAGCCGCCGGATCCTGCTCGAGGCTGACGATCATCTTCGCTCCGACTCCAAGGCGTTGGAGCGCTTCGGTTCGGCCGGCGAGGTTGCGAACGGCTTCGCAGCCGAGCTCGGCGCGCAGGCCTCGCGGCGCGCCGCGGTGAGCGCCTTCGCGGCGCTCGGTGCCGCGGGCGCCGTCTACACGACGTCGTTCGCCTCGCTGAGCTTCGCGAGCCCGCCGAGCGAGATGCTCGACCCTGCGCTCGGCGCGGTCGCCTTCGCAGCGGTGATCGTCGCGCCGCAGGTCTCGTTCGTCGCAGGGGTCCTCGCGCTCCTGCGGGCGCTACGCCGCCGCAGCGCGCGCGTGATCCCGACGCGGGAGCTGATCGTCATCCGGCGTCGGACCGGAGTCGCGCTCTTCTTCGGGCTCGTGACGATGGGCGCGTTGGCGCTCTACGCCTACGAATTTCGGTTCGCACTCGCCGGCTGGTGGCTGACGCTGACCTATGCGGGCGCCGGCGGCGCCTCCGTCCTGCTCGCGCTCGCGGCGCAGCCCACGCTGGCCGCGACCCGCCTGCGCCCGCAGGTCGCAGGCGAGGCCGGCGACGTCTTCTCGGATATCCCGCTCGCGCGCCTCGGCGACGACCCCTGGCGGTTCGCGCGCCTCGTTGCCGTCGCAGCCGGATCGCTCGTCTGGCTCGCCGGCCTGGTGCAGGGCGATCCGATCGACGGCTTCATTCGAGGTGTCTTCGAAGGGCTCGCCTGCCTGGGCGGGTTCGTCGTGTTCGGGAGGTACCTCGGGCTCCGGCGCTAGCATCGACGCGTGCCCGTCGCCTCGCCCGACCGCTACCTCGCGGACCTGAATCCCGCTCAGCGGGAGGCCGTCCTCGCGACCGAAGGGCCGCTGCTCGTGATCGCCGGAGCAGGCTCGGGCAAGACCCGCGTGCTCACGCATCGCGTCGCTCATTTGCTCGCGACGCAGGGCGTGAAGCCGAACGAGATCCTCGCGATCACGTTCACGAACAAGGCGGCGGGGGAGATGCGCGAGCGGCTCGAGCGGATGCTCGGCGGCGTGGCGCGGGCGATCTGGATCCTCACCTTCCACTCGGCGTGCGGCCGGATCTTCCGCCGCGAGGCACAACGGATCGGCTATCGGTCGAACTTCACGATCTACGACCAGGCCGACCAGGTCCGGCTCGTCAAGCAATGCCTCGAGGAGCTGGATCGCGACCCGAAGCGCTTCACACCGCGCGGCATCCACTCCGTGATCTCGCGCGAGAAGAACAACCTCGTCGGCCCGGTGCAGTTCCGCGAGCGCGTCTCGTCGTTCTACGACCAGACGGTCGCCGACGTGTACGAGCTCTACCAGCGCAAGCTGTTCACGTCGAACGCCGTCGACTTCGACGACCTGCTCTATCTGACTGTCGACGTGCTCGAGCGTTTCCCGGACGCGCTCGAGCGCTGGCGCAAGGCGTTCCGCTACGTGCTCGTGGACGAGTATCAGGACACCAACCATGCGCAGTACCGGCTGCTGCAGCTGCTCGCGTCCGAGCACCGCAACCTCTGCGCAGTCGGGGATCCTGACCAGTGTTTGATCGAGGGAACGATGATCACGATGGGCGACGGCTCGACGAAGCCGATCGAGAGCGTGCGGGTAGGTGACGACGTGCTCTCCTGCTACGGAAGCGGCATCTTCCGCCCTTCGCGTGTCACCCGAGTACATAAGGCAAAGGCGCTTGCGGGTATCGCCATCACTACATCCTCGGGCCGACGCATCGTGTCGACTCCCGAGCACGTCCACTTCGCGGGGTTCAAGGCGGGAAAGACGCCGCAACTTCACATGACGTACCTGATGTGGAAGCAGGGCGTCGGCTTCCGGGTCGGGACGTCACGCACGTACAGCCAGCGTCGCCTGACGATGCCCGGGCCGGCATTTCGGATGAATCAGGAGCATGCGGACGCTGCCTGGGTCGTGTCGGTTCACGCAAGCGACGCGGAAGCGCGGGCCGCCGAGGCACTGCTCTCCTTGCGGCATCAGCTTCCGACGTTGCCGTTCATCGCTCGCCCCTCACGTCATGCCGTGAACAGCCTTGTCGGCGATCAGGCTCTTCTCGACGGCGTGTTCAACGCGCTTGACACCGAGACGACCGGCCGAACGCTTCTCGACAAATGTGGGCTGAGCTTCGAGCATCCGCACTTCAGCGCCTCGACGCCGACAAACGGACAGCGGGTACGTCGGCGGCTGACCGTTTCGCTCTGCGGCGATGCTCGAGGCGGAAAGCCGTTACACCGGATTGCGCTCTTCGGGTACGACGACGAAGGACGGCAGACCCTGGAGCGACTTGGTCTCTCGGTTCGACCGGCGTACCGAGGCTCGTCAGGATGGCGCTACGAGACAGCGAGCACGGACATGGGCCGACTGATCGAGACGGCCGACATGCTCCGCGACGCACTTGGCGTGTCAGTGACGTACACGGCACGCCTGGCGACCAACAACGGGGCGCTGGGGAAGGAGAAGAACTCATTGCCGTTCATTCCTGCGTCCGCTGTGCGACCCGGCATGGTGATGGTCAACGAGGACGGCGAATGCGAGCTCGTCGAATCCATCGAACGCGTGGCATTGCAGCGACCCGTTTACGACCTCGACGTCGAACACACGCACAATTTCGTTGCGAACGGCCTCGTGACGCATAACTCGATCTATGCGTTTCGGGGGGCCGACATCCGCAACATCCTCGACTTCGAGCGCGACTTCCCGGGGACGCAGACGATCGCGCTCGAGCAGAACTACCGCTCGACGAACGCCATTCTCCGCGCGGCGAACGCGGTGATCGAGAACAACCGCGAGCGGAAGCCGAAGCACCTGTTCTCCGAGCTCGGCGAGGGCGACCCGGTCGAGGCGATCGAGGTCGAGGACGAGCACGCGGAGGCACGGTTCGTCGCCGTGCGCGTCGCGGCGCTCGTCGAGGAAGGCTTCTCGGGCAGCGAGATCGCGGTCTTCTACCGGATGAACGCCCAGTCGCGCGTGCTCGAGGACGTGCTCGTCAGGCAGGGCATTGCCTACCAGGTGATCGGAGGCCCGCGGTTCTACGAGCGCGCCGAGATCAAGGACGCGATCTCCTATCTGCAGGTGATCGACAACCCCTCCGACGCGGTCTCTCTGATGCGGATCGCGAATCGCCCGCGCCGCGGGATCGGCGACTCGTCGATCGCGCGACTCGTGACGTTCGCCGACGCACAGGGCATCTCGCTCTGGGAAGCCCTTCCCCGAGCGGACGAGGCCGGCGTCGGCGCGGCGCCCCTCAAGGCTGTCAAGCGGCTGCACACGCTGCTCGCGTCGCTGATGGCGCAGGCGCAGGAGCTCAACGTTGCGGAGCTGGTCGAACGCGTGCTCGAGCAGAGCGGCTATCTCGAGGCGCTCGAGGCGGAGCGCACGATCGATGCGCAGGGACGGATCGAGAACCTGCAGGAGCTCGTCGGCGTTGCGCGGGAATACCTCCAGATCGAGCCGGAGCCGTCGCTGTCGTCGTTTCTCCAGGCGATCTCGCTCTACTCGGACCAGGACGCGCTGCGAGGCGACGGCTCGCTCGTGACGCTGATGACGCTGCACAACGCGAAGGGCCTCGAGTTCCGCGCAGTGTTCGCGATCGGGATGGAGGAGGGCCTCTTCCCGCATGCGCGCGCGATCGAGGAGCAGGGCATCGAGGAAGAGCGGCGCCTCTGCTACGTCGGAATGACGCGCGCGCAGGAACGGCTATGCCTGACGCATGCGTCGTCGCGCACGCTGTTCGGCAACCGCGCGTACAACCTGCCGTCGCGTTTCCTCGACGAGCTGCCCGAGCACGGTGTGGTGCGCGAGCGGCTCAGTCCCGCGCGTTGGGACTACGGCCGCAAGACGGCGCCGGAGTACGCGCCGCGCGATCACCCGTCGCTGACCACGGGGGACTCGGTGCGGCACCGGAGCTTCGGCGAAGGCGTCGTCACCGGGATGGATGCGGGAGGCGTCGTCACCATTCGATTCGAGGACGGGAGCGAGCGGCGTCTGATGCTCGACTACGCGCCGTTGGAGAAGATCCACGCGTGACCGCCGATAACTAGCGCTTATTTCTGACCCGCCGATACGATAAGCGCCAGTGGGTGTGCGGGACCGACTTGCCTTGGCGCTGTGCGCGGCCGCCGTCGCCCTTGGCGTGCTCGCAGACATCTTGTTCGACCAGCGGCCGCTCGGCGTCAACGCCGCCGTTTGGGCGATCGCGTTCGTCGCGGCCCTTGCGGCCCTGCTCCGCATCGGGCACATCCCGCTGCACCAGGGCCGGCGCCTGATGGCGGCGCCGCTTCTGGTTTTCGCCGCGTTGCTTGCCTGGCGCGACTCGCCCCTTCTGCAGGCGGTCAATCTCTTTGCGATCGCGGGAGCGTTCGCGATCGGAGCGCTGCGCCGGACCGACCGCAAGATCGCCTACGCCGAGGTCGACGACTACGTCGCGGGGGCGGTGACAGCCGGTGCAGCGACCGTGCTCGGCGCCGTCGAATTGATGCAGCGCGACGTGCCGTGGCAAGAGCTCTCGCGAGGGATGCGAGGATCGCGGGCGTCAGCCGTCGCGCGAGGAGTTGCGCTCGGATTCCCGCTGCTCGTTGTCTTCGGAGCGCTCTTCGCAGCCGCCGACGCCGTTTTCGAGAGCCTGCTCTCCTCGGCGGTGCCGAGCGTCCCGAACCGTTGGGTGGTGCACGTCGTCCTCGCGACGGCTATTGCGTGGATGTCTGCCGGCTTACTTCGCGATCTTCTGGCGACGCGCGAGGAGGAGCGACTCGTTTCTCCGCGCATCGCGGCACCGCGCCTCGGCGCGATCGAGCTCGCAGTCGCGTTGAGCGCGGTCAACCTGCTTTTCCTCGCCTTCGTGCTCGTGCAGTTGCGCTTTCTCTTCGGCGGCCGCGATCTCGTGGAGGCGCGCGTCGGCCTGACATATGCCGAGTACGCGCGGCAAGGATTCTTCGAGCTCGTCGTCGTTGCGCTGCTCGTGCTGCCCCTCCTCCTGGGCGTCAACGCACTCCTGAACGGAACACCGCGTCAGATCCGCACCGTGCGCGCGCTCTCGGCGTTCCTCGTGCTGCTGATCGGCGTCGTCATGGCATCAGCGCTCCAGCGGCTTTGGCTCTATCAGCAGCAGCTCGGTCTGACCGAGCTGCGCATCTACGCGACCGGCGTCGTGATCTGGCTTGCCGTTGTGTTCGCCTGGTTCGGCGTGACTGTTCTCCGCGGCCGGCGGAACCTGTTCGCGATCGGGGCAATCGCCGCAGGTTTTGCCGCAACGCTGTGCATCAACATCGTGAACCCGGACGCGTTGATCGCTCGGACGAATCTCTCTCGCCCAAACGTCGACGCAACATATCTCGGAACGTTGAGCGACGACGCCGTGCCGACGTTGGTCGCGAGACTTCCGTCGCTGGATCCTTCCTTGCGGCGACCGCTTGCGCGCGCTCTGCTGCGACGCTCGCCAGCGCCTGAGAGCTGGCTGTCATGGAACGCGTCGAGACGCGGCGCGGCTTCCGTCCTCGCCGCGCACCGAACCGAGCTGCAAGAACTCGCGCGCTAGGCTCCGCGAATGCCGTTCGAAGTCCGGCCTTGCGCCGACCTTGCCGAGTTCAGCAGCGCGGTTCTGTCCATCGGGCAGTACTTCGGGAACGAACCAGACCCAGAGGGATCGGAGCGCTTTACGCGCATGCTCCCGCTCGAACGGATGCATGCTGCGTGGGACGACGGCCAGATCGTCGGCGGCGCCGGCGCGTTCCCGTTTCGAATGTCGGTTCCCGGCGGCACGCTGCAATGCGCCGGAACGACCGTCGTCGGCGTCGCGCCGACGCATCGCCGCCGCGGCATGCTGCGGGCGATGATGCGCGCGCACCTCGACGACGCTCACGAACGCGGCGAGCCGATCGCAGCCCTCTGGGCGTCGGAGGAGACGATCTACGGCCGCTTCGGCTACGGCCCCGCGGCGTTCGCGGGGGAAGTTGCGGTCCCGAAGGAGCACAACCAGTTCCGCGCTCGATATGAACGCACGGGAACGATGCGCATCATCGACGGCGAGGAGGCGCTGCAGGCGTTCCCACCGTTGTGGGAGGCACTCGCACGTGAACGACCCGGGATGTTCATTCGCTCGCAGGACTGGTGGGAGCTTCGGACGGTGCGCGACCCGCCCGAGCGGCGCGACGGCGCGGGGCCGAAGCGGTTCGCGCTGCTCGAGCTCGACGGCGAGCCGGCCGCGTACGCAATCTACCGCCACAAGATGGACTGGGAGGACGGCGTCACGACGGGAAAGGTCGTCGTCGTCGAGGCGATCGGCTCCACCGCGCCGGCGCTGGTAGAGGTCTGGCGCTATCTGCTCGACATCGACTGGGTCGCGTCGATCACCGGGTGGCTAATGCCGCCCGACCATCCGCTCTTCTTCGTCCTCGCGCAGACGAGGCGGATGCGCTACCGGTCGGGCGACGGCTTGTGGATGAGGCTGCTCGACGTCGGCGCGGCGCTTTCGGGCCGCACGTATCCGGAGGACGGGGAGCTCGTGTTCGACGTGCGTGACGCTTTCTGCCCGTGGAACGAAGGGCGTTGGCGTCTGGCCGGCGGACAGGCCGAACGCACCAAAGCGAAGGCCGATCTCGCGCTCGAGGTCGAAGCGCTGGGCTCCGCGTACCTCGGCGGCATCCGCTTCGCGCAGCTCGCGCAAGGCGCGCACGTGGAGGAGCTGACGCCTGGAGCGATCGAGCGTGCCGACGGAATCTTTCGCCACGGACTCCACCCGTGGTGCCCCGAGATCTTCTGAGCCGAGGTAAGAGGTAAGAGGGGGCACGCGACGCATGCCCCTCCGGTCGTCGAGTCGCTAGCAGGTGAGCGCGACGGGGCTGGTCAGCCCGTTCGGATCCGATGCCGTGCAGGTGAAGATGACGGTGCCCACAGGCTGCTCGATCGTGAGCGTGATGTCCGTGATCGTCAGCGTGGGGTTCACCCCCGTCCAGTTGCTGTTCGGACAACCGGCCTCAGCCGCCGACGCCGTCGGTGCGGCGCTCAGGGTGTTCGGGTTGGTCGTGAACGTGAGGTTCCCGTTCTTGATCGCCGAGCTGGGAATGTCCGTCGGCACACTCGACGGGCCCTCGAGGACCCTGTTCTGGCCGGGAGCGATGTTGCCCCCTTGATTCTGGCACTCGTAGACCGCAAACCCACTCACGGTCGTCGTGATCCTGAGGTTGTCATTGCCCAGGCCCGAGAGAGTGCCCGTACAGACGACTGTCGCGCTCGTCGTCGTCCCGGTGATCGTGCACGTGGGCTCGCCGCCCTTCTTGAAGTGCGGGCTGGCCGCGAGTGCCCCCGCGGCCGTCGTGCCCACGGCAAACAGAACTGTCAGGCAGATGACGATTCGCCGCATGCTGTACCTCCCAATCGTCGTGGATGGTTCTTTTGACGTGCGGGGGGGTGGCCGCGCGCAGAAACGGACCTCATTGGTCCGCCGTTACCTCCCTTCGGCAGAGTTCGCAGTGCGTTGAGGTTAACCGGCGTCGCGACACGTTAACTGGGGCATTTGCCGGGTTTTGTGCCCCGACCGACTACGGTGAGGCGCGTACGGCAACGACCGTTGCGAAGAGCGCGGCGATGCGGTAGAACCCGAGCGTCACTTCGCGGAGAGGGATAAGTGACTGCTGCGGGACGAATTCTCATCGTGGACGACGATCGCCGTTCGCGTGCGCTCATCAGACGTGTGCTCGAGCGGGTCGGCTACGCAACGTACGAGGCGGAGAGCGGCGAAACGGCGCTTGCAGCGGCGCGGGAGGCGAGGCCCTCCCTCATCGTCGCCGAGGTGCTTCTGCCGGGAGTATCTGGGTACGAGGTATGCCGGGAGCTCAAAGATGAGTTCGGCGAGGCGCTTCCCGTCGTTTTCATCTCGGGAACGCGAACGGAGCCCGCCGATCGCGTTGCCGGCCTCCTCGTCGGCGGCGACGACTATCTCGTGAAACCGTTCGATCCCGATGAGCTCCTCGCGCGCGTGCGGAGGCTTCTCCCGACTCCCGTCGTCGAGGAACGGATTGCAGACGGGCTGACGAGACGGCAAGTCGAGGTCCTCTCGTTGCTCGTCGAAGGTTTGAGCCAGTCCGAGATCGCAGCCAAGCTGTTCATCAGCCCCAAGACGGTGAGCAAGCACATCGAGCACATACTCGCCAGGCTCGGCGTTCACAACCGGACGCAGGCGGTCGCACTCGCCGTTCGTGACGGGCAGATCCGCCGAGACGTCGCCGCCGCGTCGGCCGAGCGTTTGCGCCGCAACGTCACCTGATTGCTCAAGGCCGGACGGCGTCTCGGCTAAGCTGTCCCTCGACCCGGGCGGTTAGCTCAGTTGGGAGAGCACCAGCTCGACAAGCTGGGGGTCACTGGTTCGAGCCCAGTACCGCCCATCAAAAAGCCCTGCACAAGGGCTTTTTCGTTGCTCGAATAGACGACGGAGACCCGTTTTTGTGGCAGGAAACGCCTTGCCAAGATGTTCGGTCAGGAGGTCGACGTCCTGCGTGACACGAGCCTCGACGCCGCGTTCCCGTTGATCCTTCGCTGATCGACGGGGCGCCCGACCACCAACTGTGCTGGTTGGGGCTTAGCTGTCGACGCTCGCGCCGGCCCGGTGCCGGAGCCTCCTCGGCCTCAGTGATGGAGTTCTGAGTCTCTCAGGGCCGGACGAGCCAAATCAAGAGAAAGGGCAGCGAGTTGTGCGAGCGTCCGTGAATGCCTACGTGCGCCTGATCGAGACTTGAAGCCGTCGTGAGCACAGACTCGCTTCGACGGCGACGGGCGAAGCAATGGCTACTCCTCGACGAGGATCACGAGGGTCTCGGGTAAGACCCCGTCGTGCGCCATTGCTTCTCCCGCCGCCGGAGTCTCCATCGCGGCCATGACCGCGTCCATGTCCGCCACGTCCATCAGCACGGCGACGCGAGTGCGGTTCGTCGGATCGACGAACGTTCGAATGTTCGTCACCCCCAGGGGGCCGAAGAACTCCTCCCGCTTTGGTGAAGCAAGCCAGTGATCGGTGTCTGTCACGTCGTGGTGGGCAATGACGGTCGGCATCGTGGCTCCTTGTCGTCGTAGGCATCGCGCTGTTCGGACGGGACGAATCGATCCTACTCCTGGGCCGCGCGTCCTCACTCAGTTCTGAACCGGCGACAGGGGGCTTGGCTGCCCGAGTGTTCGCTCATACACCATGAGCAGATCACAGCGGGAGACGTAGCGACCTGGCACCGTGCATATCTGAGCCGCGCGGCCTGTCCGATAGGGCGTTCGTCCCCACGTCGCGTCTCAAGGAGGCAGTGATGTATGCAGTCGTTCGCAGCTACTCCGGGCCAAGGTGCTTCGGAGCTCTTCGATCAGCTCGGGCAAAGGAACGAGGAGGTCAAGGACCTCATCGGAGGGGTGCCCGGCTTCGTCAGCTACACAGCTTTTCGGAGCGGCGACGGTGGCCTCACGGTCACTGTCTGCCGGGACAAGACCGGCACAGACGAGTCCTCTCGGCGTGCCGCCGAATGGGTCAAGGAGAACATCGGCGCGACGGCCAACCCGCCCGTGATCACCGAGGGCAGCACGGTCGTCCACTTCAACTCTTAGAGGTAGTCCCAGGGGGACAAGGCGCTCGGCTGGGCCAGATGCTTCTATGTTTGTCAAGTCGCCGGCGACGCTCCGTGTTCGAGTAGCCGGTAGAGGCTGCGGGCGAGGTAGCGCTTGAGGCAGCGGGTTGCTTCGCGTCGGCTCTTGCCTTCTTGGATGCGCCGTTCGACGTAGGCGATCGTTGCGGGGTGTGATCGTCGTCGGGTGACGAGGATCATGTGCAGTGCTCGGTTCAGTCGCCGGTCGCCGCTGCGGTCGAGTCGGTAGCGGATCGTTTGTCCGGAGGAGGCGGGGATCGGCGCGCAGCCGGCCAGACGTGCGAACGCGGCTTCGCTTGTGATCTGGCCGCGGTGCGACCAGGAGATCAGGACCTGCGCGGCCGCGAGTGGACCGACGCCAGGCTGATCGAGCAGTTGCGGTGCAAGCTTGCGAGTGAGCGCTTCGATCTCGCGTGCGAGCTCGCGCTCCTCAACGGTCAGTGCCTTGACGCGCCGAGCGAGAGCGCGCAACGCGAGCAACGTCCCGCGGAGCTCGGGGTCCTGACGGCGTTCAGGACGAACCGCGGCGAGTCGCCGCAGAAGTTGCGCGCGGGTCAGCGAGCGGAGCTCCGCACGCAGCGGCTCGGGCGCCGACACCAGCAAGCCGCGCAACTGACAGAGCCCAGCTCGTTTGGCTGTCACCGCGCCTTCGCGAGCAGCGGTCAGTGCCCGCAACGCTTCTCGCTCGCCGCCGGCACGCGGCCGTGCTGGCCGCGTCTGGCCGAGGACGCTGCGAGCGGCCCGGATCGCGTCGAGCGCGTCGCTCTTACCGACGCGTCGTTCCCGACGCAGTCTGCCGACCTCGAGCACCCGCTCCTCATGACTGATGAGAAAGCGAGTAAGACCGGCGCCGAACGAAGCAGTGCCCTCGACCGCGAACACACGCCGGCCGGGAGCGTGCTGATCGGCAAGACGAAGCACGCACGCGTAACCGCCACCATCGGCAACTGTGGTCGCCTCGAACACCACACCGCCAGTGCGCACGTCGACGACCGCGAGCGCGTGCGTATCGCGATGCGGATCAACGCCGATCACGTAGTCCAGCTCATCTGCAAGCATCCGTGACGACCTCCAGCCCAGGTTGGGGGACAACTCCGGTGCCGGTCTGGGGATGAAACCGCGGGCGGCAAGACTGTGACGGGTCACGCCCACACAGGGCGGACAGGCTTCTGATCAGGCCAGCAAGCGGGCGCCAGGTCGGCACCGGCCTCTCTGCCCGGACACATCACTGGAAAGACACCGACGAATCGAGTCATTCGGGAATCGAGTCACCAACAAAGAGCACCGACGCCAACCTGACAAACGCCCCAGACGGGACACCCGCACACTCACAGCTCAGGAATGTGCCTGGGTCACGGCGCTTGTGCTTTTCGTCCGAGGCGAAAGTCCCACTTCTGAGAGGATGGCACTCTCAACGACAATCGGAGAGCAGATGCCCAGCGCCAGAGACGTGATCCTCAAGCACATCGACGCGTTCAACGGCCGTGACAGCGACGCCGATCCGTGGGCCGCCGATGCGGAGATAACAGCGCCAGGCGCTCAGGTCAGCGGCCGCGACAATGTCATCGGCTTCCTCGCCGTGTTCCAGGAAGCGTTCCCGGACATCCGCCTCGAGATCGAGCAGCTCCTCACCGACGGGCCGGCCGCAGCGGCCGAAGGGACCCTCACGGGCACCCATAATGGTGTGCTTCACACCCCCAACGGCGACGTCGCGCCGACAGGACGAGCCGTTGAGCTCCGGTGGGCCGCGGTTTACGTCACCGACGACAACACGCTGAAGTCCGAGCACCTGTTCTTCGACCAGATGGACTTCCTCGGCCAACTCGGCCTCCTCCCCGGCTAGAGCCCGAGAGCCTTCGCCCCGCCTTGGCCGCTGTCGCTTTCCATGCAAAGCACCAGTCGTCGGAACGCGCGGGCGAGGCGTGCATGGCCGGACGACCCGGTGCACGGACCGGAGCTGGATCGCTGGCGGGGGTGTCCAGCCGCCGCCGGCGGGCCCCTACGCCTGACGCGATTCGCGGGCTGAGAATCGAGATTCTCGGTTGCGCGAGTGATGCTGGAATGACGCCTGAAGGGCTACCAGACACCCACCTCGGATTTGTCGTGGGCGTCGGCTATGCCCAGAAGTCGGTGACCGTCGGCGGATCCCCGATGTACTGATCTACCGACCGCACCTTGCCATCCTCGACTGTGAAAACGAGTACCTGGCGGTCGTCGAAGGTGCGCCCGTCAGGGCGAGAGCCGCTGATCCGCGTGATCACGCCGACAAGGCCGGCGCCGTCGGTCATCGTGGCTTCGGGGACAGCGCGGAGCGTGCCGGCCGTCAACTCACCGGACGAGCGAAGGAACGCCAGAATCGCGTCTAGACCGTCGTGTAGCCCGCCGAGGCGATCAGGGTTGCGGTGATTCCACGTCGCGTCGGCGTGAAAGTGCGTGGCAAACGCGTCCAGGTCGCCGCGATCGAATGTCGCAAAGGCGGCCCGAACGACGGCCTCGCTGTCGAGGGGGGCTTGCACGCTCATCCTCATCCTCCAAATCGTTTTCGTTGCGGACATCTACACGACGACGAGTCTGCACCCCGGAGGCCGAGCCCACATCGGGCGAACGCCCTATGGACGCATGGAAGAGGTCGTCCTAGAACGCCCAGACCGTCGCGGCAACGCGGATGAGTCTCGGCGCACCGACCGCCCCCTAAGCAACTCGGCTGCGCCCCCGAAATGACTGACGAGCCGGGCGCGCGATGCGACTGGTTCGGGCGGTGTGGCGCGCCCCATCAGGTGGCGTATGCCTTGATGCGGATTTCTCCCTTCGATACGTCGACCGTCCCCGGAGCCCAGATCTGGATCGGGTTCACCCACGCGTACTCCGGGTGATTGCTCGTCAGGGTCACGTTCTCTTTGAGCTGAAAGACCGGCGACCCTTCCTCCGGAATCGCCACACCGTCGGCGGCTAGCGCGATCTTCTTTCCGTCCTCGGTCGTGATCTCTGCGTGAATGTTGAGCTGGCAGCGGCCGTCGGCGCGTATGTGGAGGTAATCCACGCCTTTGACCGTGCCTCTCAGCTTCCCGGTAACGCGCCCTTCGAAATAGACGTCGAACCGCGCCCCTCAGCCGGCGGTGGCGTCTGGCCGGACAACACCCCTTGCGCCGAGACGCCGTACTCCACCACCTGTGTGAACGCTGGCGTGTACTCGTAGATCAGCTCTCCCGGGATTGCTGTTTGCTCGCTCATCGGGACTTCTGCTTGCACGCTCATCCTTCATCCTCCAATCGTTTCGTTGCGGACACGGACATGGACAGGAGTCTGCGTCTCCAGCGCCGAGGCCACATCGGGCGAACGCCCTATGGACGCATGGAAGAGCTCGTCCTAGAACGCCCAGACCGTCGCGGCAACGCGGATGAGCCTCGGCGCCATAAGCAACTCGGCTGGGCCAGCGTTCGCCAATGACGCCTGAGCAGGACGGCGTGGAGCGGCGATAGGGTCCGCCTGATGCACGTCGTCATCAACCACCTCCGCCTACGTGACCCGGTGGCAGACACAACCGTGCAGGCAGCGCGGGCGGGTATGGGGCTTGTCGTCGATGCAGGTGCGCTCGCGGCTCGCGTCGCGAAGGTCGATGAGAGACATCTGATCCTGATCCTCGAGTTCGCCGGGGCGGAAGACGCGGATCGCATTGCGCGCGAGGTCGGCGGACCATGGATGCGAGAGCACATCAGGCCGCTCCTCGCTGGCGACACCGAGCGCAGCGTCGGCGAAGTGATCGCCTCGGCTGAAGCCTGAGAGGTGAAACTCGCTTGGGCGAGCGTTCACCAATGGCCTCAGACCGAGTCCCCTGCGGCTCGTTCGATAGGGTCTCGTCCCCACGTCGCGTACCAAGGAGGCAGTGGTGCACGCAGTCGTTCGCAGCTATTCCGGGCAAGGCGCCTCGGAGCTGTTCGAGCAGCTCGAGCAGAGGAACGAGGAAATCAAGGACCTCATCGGCGGGGTACCTGGCTTCGTGAGCTACACGGCTGTTCGGAGCAGCGAGGGCGGCGTCACGGTCACTGTCTGCCAAGACAAGACCGGGACAGACGAGTCCTCTCGGCGAGCCGCCGAGTGGGTCAAGGAGAACATCAGCACGATGGCCAACCCGCCCGTGATCACCGAAGGCAGCACGGTCGCCTACTTCAGCTCCTAGGGGTACCGCCGGAGACAACGCGCTCGGCTGCGCCAGTGGTCGGCAGTGTCACCCGAGTTACGGCAGGTAGCGTTAACGGCCGTGCCTGAGGGCTCGGGACAGCTTGTCCTTCGCGAGATCGAAGATCGTGATCTCGGCGTGCTCTTCGAGCACTCGAGCGATCGCGACGCTATACGGATGGCCGC
>WNGE01001126.1_pt1 | contig 48928 bp, 43 predicted proteins | sample 5400651 | NCBI WGS metagenome assembly WNGE01 (sample SAMN13153370, study PRJNA577476) | soil metagenome | isolation source: 60 cm soil or saprolite under grassland replicate 2 | place: USA:California | collected 2016-06-15 | reverse complement strand
TCTCGGTTTTGCTCTTCCCGAAAAAGCTCAAGCGCACTGTGCTCGGGTAACAAGTTGACGGTAACGCTGAGACCGGGATGCCAGTAGGAGGAGATTTGAAGAATCGCCGGTCCACTCAGCCCGCGATGTGTGATGAGAACGACATCCCTCTTTTGATTCATTTCCGATCACTACTGTCCCAACAGCATCTACTCTTGTCGCGGGCTTATGAAGTCAGTACCGCCGCGCACTCCAAAAAGAAGGCAGCGAACCTCACGGTTTGCTGCCTTCCACATTTTGCCTACTGCCTTGCCTGCTTCAATTCTTTGGAGCGTTGTACACCGAGCGGGCCTGAATCACATACTCTTTATCGTCGTAAACGCCGTCGCCGTTCACATCGACGCTAACTTTAATTTTGTGTTGCTTACCGTCCTTAACATCGCCCGGATTAAATGCGAGGCTATACTGGCTGCGCAGCAAGCCGTTAATCGATTGAAGAATGTTCGGAATCTCGCCTTCAAAGGTGTAGGGAAAGTAAGCGCCGCCCGTTTCTTTCGCGAAAGTCTTGAGTGTGTTGTCAGCCTGAAGGAAAGTCATCCTCCCAGGCATCCCGGTAAGACCGTCGGTAGCAGGGAGAGCATCACCATACTTCTTAAAAAAGAGATTGCCCGTCCCGATAATGTAAATGGGGATGCCGGCGTTTTGGGCAATCTTGCGTGCCGCGTCGTAGTTTATTTTGCTAAACGTGTCGATCCCGGAAGCCACGAGGATTAGCGCTCTCCTTCGTCCCTGCACCGTCACCAGGCCTGAATAGTCGGATTTCTCCGACTTCGAGTCCTCAAGTACGACTGAATCACCTCGCCCTCCAATCAGGACGAATTTGAGAGCATCAAAGAGATTGCTCTCTCTAAACGCCGGCGAATTCCGCAGCAGGAGACTAATGACCTGATTGATTCGATTGGGATCGTTTGTGAAATCGGTCAGTGGCGTGGGCCGCATGTCGTAGGCGACCACCGAAACGTAGTCGTTCGGCGGTTTGATGAACTGAGAAAGAAACATCGCCGTCGGACGCAGCACCTCGTACGTTCCGGGATCGAAGCCACCGCTTCCGTACAGCCCAAACATCTCCGACCACTTGCTGTATTCAAGGACCATTACCACCGTGATGGGCGCGTCAGGAGTGGAGAAGTTTGTAATTACCTGCGGAGTTCCGTCCGAAAAGATCGCAAAGTTCGCTTTCTTCAACCCCGTCACAATCTGGCCGCTTTTCTTGTGGTAGACCACAGCATCGACATTGACGATTTGGGTAGTGATTGTCACCTTCTCCGCTTCCTGCGGTTTGCCGGTCAGGTCTGGCGGCAGAGGTTCCTCCTGTTTTTCCCCGGGCTGAGGTGCTTCACCTGGCCGCTTGTTCTTTTTCTGGTTTGCAGCTGGGGGCTGTCGGCGCGATTGTGCAATCGCGAGGTTAAGGCCCGTTCCCAGAAGCAAAATGCAGATGAGCGAAAAGGCGACTACGTGGCGGCAGAAGTTGGAGAATTTCATAAAACTGACCTTGGCTGGCTGGAGTTAACTATACCTGCAGAATCTCTGATGCCGCCGGACATAGGCGAGTTTGCCGTCGCTAGCGCGGCCCGCTGCCGGTCTCCGCTTCGATAACGGTGTCGTAAGCCCCCGTGTTGTCTTTCAGATCTCCTTCGTTAACTCCAAGGAAAAGGACCCCGTCTCGTTGAGCGACAAAATCGCGCCGGTTGCCGACTAAAATGAAATCGTCGTTATCGTCACCAATAACAGCTATCAATGCTCCGGTTGCCTCATTACGCACGAGCTTATCGTTGTCCGGAACTGTTGCCACACCGATGGGTGTTGAGAAACGTCCCTTGCCGAGGGACACTCGACCGGAAGAACTAATGCGCAAACGCTGTCCTTTGCGCACCACGAGACCACTGTTTGTCCACCCGTTATTCGCGTTGTCTGCACGAACAGCGACCTTGATTGTGAAAAACGTGGGTGAAGCTCCGGATGGGGATGGGCTGTTGGTTCTGGGACTCGTAGTGGTTGAAGGCTGGGTTCTCGGCGGCTGTGACTCAGGCTCTGTGCTATTGCTCGAGCCGACGTCTTCATTGGCGAGTACTGCCGCTGCGGCGGTCGTAGCCGCGTCAAACTCGATCGACTCGATGTCTTCGACGTAGACGGTAGTGCGACTGCGGCGGCCCTTTGCACCCGATCCGATCAGAATTACGAATTGTTGATCTTTAAAGCCAATTACCTGTCCGCGGATCACGCTCCCATCTTTTAAGCGGACTGTATCTGCGATCGAGGGGGCAACCAGAGCCAGGACAAGTAAAGCCGCGGATACAGCGTAGAAAATCTTCTTCATCGGTATTCTCCAGAGGGCATTTCAATGACGAGGTTTAGCAAGACTCGAATGCTTTTGCAAGCGGGAGAGGCGTGTGTCGGCTCTTGCGATGCTTGTTCGGCTGAAAAGGTTGCGATTCGTTCAGAGAGGCGGCGAAATGCGCCTGGAGTAAGGAGCATTTTTCCGAACTGGTTACACACCGCGACTTTTAACCAACAAAGAGAACGATCCACGAAATGACACGAAATACACTAAAGGCCCACCCATTCGTGTTAATCGTGTCACTTTCGTGGATCGTTGTTTTCTGAAAAAACTTGCTGACTTAAGAAGGAGCCGCACTCGCAGATGGCATGAGCTATGGAATTCCGTGCTACGCAGGCGACCGTTGAGGCCTCTTCAACCTCTAACGCACTGATTTGGGCTGATCCTCAAGGATGCCCTCACGGACAGCGACTCGATCCGCGGGCCCAAGTTCAAGATATCTTTGCACGAGCGGATGAGTTACCTCGTGGGTCTCGCTCTCGGGCGCGAATGTGAGCAGTATCAAACCAGCCAAGTAAAGCGCGAGGGCAAAAAATGAGATATAGCCGGTAGCGGGCGCGAAGGTTGGCGTATCCAATGTCCCGAGCGAAACACCTTGCAGTAAGGCGCCTGCCACTCGCTTTAACCAACCGCCCTCCGGACTATAAAGACTTGCCAGCAACAAATGCTTGAGGATGAATGCGGTTCCGAAGAGAACCACGAGACTGCGCAACAAGCGACGCGCATCAAACGAGGAGAACTGATTGTTCCAGAGCGTCCAGAGAAAGAACGCCGAGAACAGCCAATGCAGAAACCCGCGCTCAGGTAAAACGGAATTGAATGCCTGCGCGGAAGCGAAAAAGAGGGTGAGCAGCATCAATATGTGCGAGATGTTAGTCAGCGGAGGATTTGCATGCGATATCCATCTCGGAAACTCAATCAGGTGACCGCGCACGAAGAGCAACATTAATAAAACGGCCAGCACGAGCGTAATAAGCGGTGGCGCAATGAAGATGAAAGCGTGGTCATCCGCGCTTACACGCAGACCACCCAGCAGCGCCACAGTCAAGAAACAAAGCGGCAGCACAATGAATCTCAGCAGGGCGCTATTTCGTGAACAATTATCCGTCACCTATTCTTTCTTACATCCCCCATCACTTTCCTTACTTACGGGTGCGGAGAATTTTTAATGGATTAATATCACTCCAATTGCGCTCTGTACCTTGCTCAAGTTCGGTTTTCAATTCCGCCGCGTTGTGCATCTGCAAGTTTGGATCGTCAACCGTGAGCGGGCCATTCGAGGCCAGTGTGATGGCTCGATTAATGGCCTCGAGACCCTGCTTAAATAGGTCCTGATTGTAAAAAACACGGCCCCAGCCCTCACGGTAAAAGGAATAAGCAATGTAAAACTGTGTCCGGGCATCTCCTTGCGCGGGGTCGGCGCGCTGCCACTCATCGCGAGCCGCGCGAAACTGCTCTCGCCGGAAAAGCGCCAGCGCACTATTGAACCGCTCCTGGTCTATCTGGTAAGTCCCGGCAGCAACTTCCGCGCTGGTGGCAACTTCCCTAAAGGTGCGCGGTTCCGTTGCGTAAACCCAGACGATGAGCGCGGCGTAAATGACGGTTAACGCCATGCCGATGACTTGAACGAACTTCTGTTGCATGGTGAGAATTCAATGAGTGGAGGAAACCAGTTTTGGTCCAATGACCGGAATTTCGCTGCGGCGAAAGTAGAGCGCTACAAGACTGCCAACGAACGCAACAACGGCCAGTCCAAAAAGCTCGCCATGATCGTCGACTGCCGGAATTGTGATTCCAAGCTTTGTCAGGTGAGCGAAGAGGGCGCCCGAAATAGTACCCAGCGCTAGTATGGCTCCGTAAACTGCGGTCCTGGGCAGCAGCAGCAGAAGCGCTGCAATTAATTCAACCACGCCGGACCCAATTCGGCCCCAGGGCTCAGCGTCCAGCGTGCTGAAGATGTAAACAGACTCTTTTGCTCCTGTGAATTTGAAGAAGAGAGTCTGCAGCAAAACTACCGCGACGATGATTCGGACAATCCAATCAATGATGTTCAAAGTTTTCGATAGTGTCATGGGACGATGCTCCTGTTCTTTTTACGCTTCAGAAGCCACCTGCGAGCTACGCTCCGCCTCTGTTCTTATTGGTCGCGCATCTTCACCAGACCTTTCAGTCTTTTTCAGGCATTTTTTGACCAGCAAACGTAACAGGACCCTCAGCGGCGCCTTCTGCGTCCCATTCTTGCGGTTTTGTGCACCGATTTCGAAGGCAATCCGCCACTGATCAGCCAGAATTCTATAGGCCGTAGGAAGCTGGATCTTTGGGTCATAAATATGCGTGGCTTCTGAGGTCACACCATTCAATTCAACTACTTTGAAGTTCCTCCCTGCCTGAAAATCGGCGAGTGAGGGCGTGCGGATATCGAACCTTCCGAAGTAGAAGCCTTCGAAGCCTCTCGCGAGTCTTTCTATCGCGGCGTTCAAAGCCTTTGTTGCCACTTCGCTGCCATCAAGGAAGACGCTGCCGCGACAGTGAGTCCCAATCTCTATCAGTTGAACTGACACTCCTCTTGCCGGAATGTCCCAGAGGTGATCACGCTGCGCAGCAAAATAGGCCCGAGCCATACTAACGGCACGATCGTCCTTCAGGATCAATTCTTCAAGAGTTGCTTTGCCATCGCCCACAACTGATGGGAAGAGTTTCCTGGTAACTGAAAAGATATGTCCGCAACCACTTTCTGGATAGCGATAGTAAAAGACCCCGAATTCCAAACCCGCTATATGTTCCTGGATGATCACATCGGTGCCCTGGGAGCGGAGCAGGTAATCTGTCAAATGCTGGTCTGATCTTACGACCGCCACACCGAGGCCTCGCTCACCGACATCCGGTTTGAGAACGACCGGAAAACTGAAGCCATGTTTGTTCATGAACTTATGGGCCAGTTCCAAACGCGACTGATAGCCGAGCGAGCGCTGCAATAGCGCCAGCCGGGCAATAAACTGAGGCGCCTCCGGCCCTCGGGCGAGACCCTGCAGAATTGCGCTTTTGGATTCGCCAATGAATCCACCGGCCTCAATTGCAGGATTGGCACAGGTGAACAGGGTCAAACTGCGATTTTTGATTGCCAGGTACCCGACGTAGAGAATAATGGGCGGATAGAAGAGCCAGGGCGGCCAAAACTCCCACTGCGTAAGTCTGCGCCACCGCCCAAGCAGCAAGCGCCGGCCACGAAAGCTCGCCAGTCGAGTGATTAGCCTGATCGCAACGAAGGACAACACCGCGCTTAGTAAAACCTTCAGCCACAAGGAATGCGAAGCCAATAGAGCTGATTCGATCACCTGCCCGCCCACCCACATCGAGAGGCCTACGAGCAAAGGCGTCCACAGCGTCGCGGCGATCAGGAAGTAGAACGAAAACCGCCAAAAGCCTGTATCAAGCAGGCCTGCGGCCACGTAGGTTGGCAAGCGAGTTCCCGGCAAAAAACGGCTGAACAAAATGGCCCACATCCCTCTCCTTTGAAACCACAGGGAACCCCTGGCAACGTCTTCCTCACGCACAAACCACCTCAATGGCGCACGCCGCAAAGCCGCGCGGCCGAGAACTCGTCCCGCGAGATAAAGCAGAAGGTCGCCGATAAAGATGCCCGCCAGACACGCAATGGCTGCGAAGACGAAACTGATTCTGCCCTGGGCTGCCATCACACCTGCCCAGATGCAGGTAAGGTCTTCGCTGATCAGCGTGGCGAGGGCGAGAAGTGTAAACAGAACGAGAGCGGTTGGTCCCATCGCGCGCGGAATCGCCGCCGCCGGATTGAAAGGCGCGGCGGCCTGCGCGACGCGCTGAGGATCCGCAGTCGTCTTTAGCCGTGCCTGACCTTTGTCAACGCGATCGAGGAAATCAAGCGAGGACGCCGCGGCCTGTTCGGGGTGACCAAAGACGTAGAAGTGGCTTTCATCGGAAAAGATTCTGAGCTCGCTTTGCGGCACCAGACGGTAGTGTTCTCGCGCCGCTTCCACCGGCACCAGAATGTCCCGCTCACCATGAACGATCAGCATTGGGCCTTCATACTTTGCCAGGATCGCGCGCAACGGCCGCTGATCCGTATCGTAAAAATTCCGCGCGTAAGAGACATCAAGCATCGAACGGTCGAGCCACCCCATATGGGGCACAGCTTCAAGCAGCAACTGCAAGAAGCCAAGCTGCAAGCCGTGAAGCGAATGATTGATGTGGTAGTTCCCCAGCAGCTCCAACTCCTGCACGCCAATCGCTGAAAGCATGACGATGGACTGGACGCGTTGCGGCGCGATATCTGCGATATTCAATACGACTCCGCCGCCCATACTGAATCCTATGAAGTGCGCGCGCTCAATGTGTAGCTGATCCAGCAACTCAAGCACGTAACGAGCGTGGGCTCGCGTCGAATAGTCCGGAATACTATGTGATGAGGAGCCGAAGCCTGGAAGATCAGGAACGATGACGCGATAGTGCTTAGCCAGCGCCGGAGCAAACTTTTGAAAGTCGCGGTGGTTTCCCGGACTGCCGTGCAACAGGACGACAACAGGGGCAGATGGATTGCTCTCAGGAAGAAACTCTCCATAAGCTACCCGAACACTTCGCTGAGTAGGCTGTTCTCGCTGAATTGCTGGAACGGTTCGCAACTGAACGTTGGGCGCAGCAACTTCTCGAGGCTGTCGAGACCTTACGACGAACGAAACAGCGAGGAGACATAGATAGACGAGCAGCAACCGCCACCGCCAGGCAGAAAGTCGTTTCCAGATCTGTTCTCCATGTTCCATGGTAGTGCTTGACAAACTTTAGTTTGTCGTTCGAGTTTGGACATTCCGAATTCTGCGCCTGGAACTCCGTTAGAAGTTCCATGTTTATAGCGTGCGACAGGTGAGACGCAAGAACTCCGTAAGAAGTTCAATGTGTCGTCTAGCCACGATACACATTTCACTCCTAAAGGAGTGAGTATCTGTGGCGGCCCGATGGCTATAAACATGCAACCACGACGTGGTTGGATGACAAACTTTGGTTTGTCGCTGTTTCCAAAATGATCGTCGCTTGCTCCTGCCGCGACAAAGTAGAGGAAGCTCTGAGCAAGTCGTGGAAACCGCGGCAAAGCGGCTGATTGCAGCCAGCTTGTAGTTAATCAGAGGCTCCTAGAGTTTGTCCGGCATTGAAAGTTACCCCTTACTGCGAGCGCTTCGTACAGCAGCAGATAACCTCTCGAGCTGGACCCCGTCGGTTGGTGCCTCCAAACAAGGCGATCCACCAGAGTAATTAAACTCAATCAATTCAGGTGTGACGGTAACTGCACTCAGGCTGACAGTTGCCGCGTCTTCCCGGTGCATGCAGACCGAATAAGGTCCGCGAACAGGCAAATGGCTACGATGAAATTGATAAAGCAGGCGGGCGTCCAGGTGGCCAGCCTGCGATAATAGCTTCTGAAACTGTTTCTTGCGCTCTCCAATTACATCAAGCTCCTTCATTGAAGAAGATGTGATCGGCATATTGCTTTCGGCATTCGATTGAATGATGCATTTGGTGCCAGTCCACTCGATTAGCATCGCCGGTTCCTCCACGGTGAGTGCCACCATAGTAAACGGCCGAAAAACCCCTAAGTCGCTTTCATTAACCCGCTCGTTCACCCGCTGAGTTCGATCACAATCCATTAGATCCATCAGCAAGAGTCCTCTGCTGGTAAAACGGCGATTTTGCTCGACAGTGTCGTAACCATAACGATTTAGCAGGCACAGCGTGAGCCCAAACTGGTTGATGCCGATCCACGAACCGCCATGATCGCCATCCATAGGAGCGATCAAAGACACCCCATTCCGCACGGCGGGGCGTGGACCCAGGGCTGGTCTACGTGCATGACTCTCGTCGCGGTTACATAACAACAGGTAACCGTCGCTTTGCCGCAGCCAACTTACCGTACACATGCTGCCTGTTCTCTCCAATACTCCAACGTCGACGGCGCCACACCGAACCCCTCACCTGGCTCGACCCCTTGCAACCGCAGCAACATCGCGATCAAGGAGTAGTGATGGATAGTATGGCTCTGCAGAAACTCCAGTTCACGTACTACCGACGATGAGCACCAGGACTGCACACCATTACCATGGGTTTCGGTACTGACCAGCGGAGAAGTCGTCTGAACAGTGCGCGACATGGAATGCAACCCGGCAATGGTCAGCTCGATTCTATGGAGAGCGTGCCGCGTTTTTCTTTCTGTCAGAGAATCTCGTTCCCGGAGGTTGTAATCAATTCGGGCGCGATCAATACCGGACAAGAAGCTTTGATAGAAATCGAGACAATGCCGCAAATGTCCACCAATGCTCCCCCGCGGAGAGAGCTTGCTTGTGCTCGTATAAACCTGGTCGTCGATGCGCGCGAGCAGAGTAGCTACTTGTTCAAGCAACGCGATGCAATTACTGATCAGACGAGTTTGGTCATGCATGACTACCTCTCAGCGATGATTATGCTTAGGCGTAATTTGAGTTGACGATCGGGTCGCCATCATTGGCTTGAGCTGTGAGCTAACGGCGGCCCACAATTTCTCCGCAAGCACGTGGCGGTTGTTTGCAGAAATCGGTTTCGGACCAAAGACGACGTTCGCCTCGAACCTCGGCAACTGCAGAAGCTGGAAAAGGTGTCCGAAGAATGTCATGTCGCCCCACCAGCAGACCGCCTGATCGGCGGAAGTTTCATTTGCCGGCGCCCGATAGCTGAGCGTTACGTAGTGCACTGGCGTGCTACGTCGCGCTGCAATTTCAAGGAGTGACGACTTAAAAGGGGAGACGGTTTTTCCTTGCGTGCTCGTGCCTTCGGCAAACAGGACCACTCCCAGACCGCGAGCGAGCGCCCGGTTCGCTCGCTCCATCGCCTGCAAAATGTCGCGCTTCCTTGATCGGTCAATGAAGATCGTGTTCAGCGTTCTGGAGATAAAGCCCAGAATAGGCCAACTAGCCAATTCACTCTTGGCGATGAAGACACAATCCACAAGGGACTCCAGGACAATTATATCAACGTAGCTCAGATGATTTGATACGAGTAGAAACGGAGCGGTTGGCGGCGCATTACGCACGTTTACTTGCATGCCAAGAATAGAGGCCGACGCCCTGGCCCAACCGCAAAAATTCAGTTTACGCCACTTGCGCGCAATTGATGGAAACGCAAAAACGAATGGCTGGCCCAGAAGCCAACAGGAATAGTAACCGACCATGACACAGCACATGACTAAGAAACGAATCGTGGCGAGCAGCGTCTTCATTGCAAGGTGGTCAGTGGTCAGTGGTCGGTAGTCAGTAGTCAGTAGTCAGTAGTGAAAAACATCCTTCTCGTTTTTGCCTCAATGTTCTGAATATCTAAAATGACCAGGAAGTCGATCGTCTTAAATAACCGGTCGATTGCAGGCGGTCCACAAACCTTAGCGCCGATTCCCAGGTAAGTGTCAAATAGCCGTGGCACTCTCACTCCCCGGCACTCGCTGGCCAGGTTTTCGGCGTCGCACTCATAGCCGTGCTTTGGCGGTACAAAGAATGTGGGGTGCATGTGGCCGAGCTTCGTCAGATGGATCAGCATTTGTCGTCCTTCGCTCTCGTTCTGGCTTGTCAACGAACAGCAACCAAAAAGAAAACGTTTGTGGCCGCCAATCGCGTACAAAGCCAGGCCTTTCCATAGCAAGAAGAGGACCTGGCGATTACGATATTCGCGAGCGATACAGGCGCGGCCCAGCTCCACCGATTGATTGAGGACGCCCGGCGGTAAGCATCCCAGGTCGAATTCACCCGCTGAATAGAACCCATCCGCGCTTCCAACCATTTCCATAGTTTGCACGCGATAGGTGCCGACCACCGCGTCAGTTTCTTTGTCCAGCACAATCAGGTGGTGGCACGTGGCATCGAATTGGTCGCGGTCACGTCCGGTCTGAAAGGACGAAACCAGCCCCTCGCCGAGCTCGAGATTGAATACTTCAAACCTTAGCTTCAGCGCCGCTTCGATCTCTTCCCGGGTGTGGGCAAAGCGAACGACGTATTTGCCGTCCTCAATCTCAATGTCCGGTGCGTTCTGAAGCGAACACCCCACTTGTTCTGCAATAATTGAAACAACCTGCATTGATTTTCTCCAGAACGGAGCCTGAAAAGCAGGGTTCAGAAAATATGATGCCTAGTGAGATGTAAACTCAGTGATCCTCAAAAGGACGGCACAGGCACCGTTAATTTTCAGGTCGGGAAGGGTGGCTTGCACCCGCTCAGGTCAGAGTGTTCCTGTTAGAAATTCTTCGCTTCTGAAATGATATACCCGTTGCGATATTATCCAATCACGCCGTTCGCGATCGAGCGGGGCAAGCCACCCGTCCTTACTGCAAATTAGCGTAGGCCCTTTGGTGGTTTTCACACAGTCGCCAGCGTTCCCTGTTCTGTGAGCGAGCGGCGCTCTGTTCCACTCATGGGCGATCTCCCAACTACAGCCCCGCCACTTCGCAGAAAACTTTGATCGCACCTTTGGCGTTGGTCAACTTGTCGAAAAGTTCTCGATAATTCTCAAGGCCTTTGACCGGATCAGTCAATAAACGTGGCAGCCAGCCGGGGTATTCCGCCTCCGCCTGGGCCATATCTTTCACTCCCATTTCGAAGTACTCACGGTTTGCATTGACAGTGCCCACCATCACCTTGTTCCCAAGAACGAAGTTCAGATTGATCTTATCCGCTGGCACTTCAATGCGTCGATCGCCGCCAGTGACGCTCGAAAGAACCAGCACACCGTTCTTACCGAGTGCCTGCATGCAGTCGAAAACGAGAGGTGAGAATCCTGTGGCCTCGAAAATAATGTCGAATGGACCAAACTGCTTCGCCCCATCCAAAACGGAAAGCTCTTTTGTCGTTTGATAGCTTGCCCCGATCGCTTCGATCAGGTCCGAGTTTAGATACGGCCTGGGAGTCAAGCCAAAAGTGGTAACCTGCAACCCGCGCAGACGCAGCACCAGGGTAGCCAGCAATCCGATCGTCCCAGCACCCATCACCGCAGCACGTTTCGGATGCCAGACGCGCAATCGACGCTGAATCTCGTAAGCCTGCGTGATACCCTTTTCTACTACGGTGGTGGGTTCCAACAAGACGCCAACCTCTTTCAGCCCCTGCGGGACCTTAACGATAAAGTCGGCATCGTCGACATAGTATTCGCTCATAAAGCCGTGGCGTAGATTGATGCCCCGCTCGAGATAGGTATCATCCGTCGTCATATCATTGGTGCCGATCAAGTCGTAGATGCTCTTGCCCGGCCGGCGTACCGTGGCAACAACATAATCGCCAGGCTTGACCTCGTTGACATTCGGACCCACTGCGTCGACACGCCCGAAACTTTCGTGACCGATAATCAGAAAATCGTAGCCTTGGGGAGCAGCCCCGTACTCAGCAGCGTTGATCTCTTTATCGGTGCCGTCGACACCAACACGCAGCACTCGCACGAGCACGCCCCGGCCGTTTGCAATATCACTCACCTTCGGCGCTGGAAGCTCGGTCAGGTGAACTGTGTTTGGTGTGCCGGGTTTTACAGCTATGGCTTTCATTTATTGCTCTCCCAAGGGATTTTAGATTTGAGATATTTGAGATCTGAGATCTGAGAGATCTGAGATTTGAAATTTCATTCGCCGCTTTGTTGCAGCAGCTTCGCTACCACTCCAGTCCAGCCGGTTTGGTGACTGGCGCCGATTCCGGCCCCGTTGTCACCGTGAAAGTATTCATGAAAAAGAATCAGGTCTCGCCAGTTTGGATCATTCTGAAATTTATCGCTGCCGCCAAACACGGGTCTGCGGCCATCGTCCCCTCGCAAAAAGATCCGCGACAGACGCCGTGAAAGTTCACCCGACACCTCCCACAAGGTCATCATTTGGCCGGAGCCAGTTGGGCATTCGACCTTGAAATCATTGCCTAAGAAATGATGAAACCTTTGCAGCGACTCGATGATCAGAAAATTAACCGGAAACCAGATTGGACCGCGCCAGTTTGAGTTACCCCCGAAAAGCGCCGTGCTTGATTCGGCTGGTTCATAGTCAACTCGATGCTCAGTACCATTGACATAAAGTACGTACGGACGGTCCTTGTGGCGCCGTGAGAGAGCACGGATGCCATACTCGGACAGGAACTCGCTTTCGTCGAGCATTACTTTCAGCACGCGTCGCAACCGGTCGCGTCCAACAACCGAAAGCAGTCGGCGGTCTCCGTCGCCGGGATTTCTCACGCAACCCGTGGTGAGATCGGGTCGATTTTCGAGAAACCACTCCAGCCGCTTTTTGAAGTCAGGCAGTTGAGCGAGCATCTTGCTCTCAAGTGTTTCGACCGCAAAGAGTGGAATCAGACCGACCATCGAACGTACTCTTAGCAAGACGTGATCCTTGTTCGGCAGATGAAGCACGTCGTAGAAAAACCCGTCCTCTTCGTCCCACAGCTCGACGTTCTCTTCGCCGATGTTATTCATGGCATGGGCAATGTAGATGAAATGCTCCCAGAACTTGCTAGCGACGTCCTCATAAACCCGATCCTCTTTCGCGAGTTCCATCGCAATCGCGAGCAGGTTGAGCGTAAACATTGCCATCCAGCTCGTGCCATCTGATTGCTCTAGGTAACCACCTGTCGGGAGCGGCGCACTGCGATCGAAAACTCCGATGTTGTCGAGTCCAAGAAATCCGCCTTCAAAGATGTTGTTACCTTCAGCGTCTTTGCGATTCACCCACCAGGTGAAGTTAAGCATCAGTTTATGGAAAATTCGCTCAAGAAACTTTCGATCTCCAATCCCACGCCGTTTCTTTTCAATTTTGTAGACGCGCCACGCAGCCCAGGCGTGAACCGGCGGATTCACATCACCTAAAGCCCATTCATAGGCGGGCAACTGACCGTTGGGATGCATGTACCATTCGCGCAGCAAGAGTACGAGCTGCTCTTTCGCAAACTCGGAATCGACGAGCGCCAGTGGCACGCAATGGAAAGCGAGATCCCAAGCCGCATACCACGGATACTCCCATTTGTCAGGCATGGAGATCACGTCTGCGTTATAGAGATGTTGCCAGTCATGATTTCGACCCTTCAACCGCTCAACTGACGGAGGCGGGAAGGCCGGATCACCTTCCAGCCACTCCCTGACTACGTAATGATAAAACTGCTTGGACCAGAGCAGGCCGGCAAACGACTGGCGCATGACAGACTTAGCGTCGGAGGAAAGATCGCTGGGGATGACTGTTTCGTAAAACTCATCTGCCTCGCGAATTCTCTCTGCGAAGACTCTTTCGAAGTCTTCGAAGACGTGAGAGGGCTTCGTGATTGCTTTGTCGGTGAGTCGCAGACGAATGGTGGCCGTTTCACCTGGCTCAATGATGAATGAATAATTTGCCGCGGCCTTGGTTCCAACCTGCTGCTGGTTTACCGCTCCGCTTTCGCCATTGACGACGTAGCCGTTGAAACTGTCTTTGACATAAGGCGAAGAGTTAGCGTAGCCAAACAGCCTTTGATTATTCGTTTCGTTCTCAGTGAACAGTAGTTCAGGCTCGCCTTTGCAGTGGAGCCAACGGGGGCCAAGCTGAAAATGATCCACCTCGATAGTGGTGATGGAGTCGCTATCGCCCTTCCGCAGACTTGGCTTGGGATCGCTGTTCTCTCCCCATGACCAGCGATTGCGAAACCAGATGGTCGGCAGTAGGTGCAGTCGCGCCGGTTCGGGACCGCGATTTACAGCGCTGATGCGCACAAGAATGTCTTCCACGTCAGCTTTGGCGTATTCGACGAACACATCGAAATAGCGGTCGTTGTTGAAAACGCCGGTGTCCAACAACTCGTATTCCGGAGCGCTCCTCCCACGACGACGGTTCTCGTCACAGAGCTGGGAGTAGGGAAACTCCGCTTGCGGGTACTTGTACAGATACTTCATGTACGAGTGAGTGGGAGTTGAATCGAGATAAAAATAGTATTCCTTGACATCTTCGCCGTGGTTTCCCTCATTGCCGGTCAAGCCGAATGCACGTTCTTTCAGGATCGGATCGCGACCATTCCAGAGTGCGAGAGCGAAACAAATCATCTGGTGTCGATCGCAGATGCCCGCCAGTCCATCTTCATTCCAACGATAGGCGCGCGACCGTGCGTGATCGTGGGGCAGGTATTCCCAGGCAGTGCCGCCGGGGCTGTAGTCTTCACGCACTGTGCCCCACGCGCGCTCGCTCAGGTAAGGTCCCCAGCGTTTCCAGTGAACTTTGCGCTCGCGCGATTGCTCGAGTCGTTTGTCCTCGGCAGTTTTGCCAAGAGATCGCGTTCTCTTTTTGGACTCTATTTTCATGTCTCTCGATCCAGCTCGCGAAGGTTGACTCTTTCTATGATGCATCAACCCGTCTCAACTCGGTCCTGCCACACTGCGGGCAGGTGTGCGCCTCTTGCAATACACCCCCGAAAACAGGATCGATATCGTGAGAATCGTCGAGACTGGTTGAATAATCGATCTTCATGGCGTGATGGTTCATCTCTGCTCCGCAAGCAGGACAGATCATTTTGTTTGTTTGCGACATTAGTGCTTCCTCGGTGTCATGAGGTCAGTACCACCGCGCGGTAGCGGGTGGATCGCACGTCCAGAGATGCCCAACGCTTACCCACCCGCTACCGCGTGGTGGTACTGACCTCATGACTGTTTTTAGAACTTATCAAGGCGCCGCTGAAAGTATTCTCGCCAGCTTTCAGGGAGGGCCGCGACCTGAGTCGCGCGACGAAGCAGCTCCCGGTTGTTCTTGTCGCGCCCATATAGTCGCGTGATGTCCGAAACCCTTACAGACTCTTGGGCTTGTTCGACTATTTTGATTGGATCGGCCGCGCCTACTTCGCCTTCCTGGATTACGGAAAGATAGAAACCAGTACGCTCGCTGGCCAGAAATCGCTTGATTATGTCAGAGCGTCCAAATCTGATGCCGAGTTTGTAGCAAGGCATGCGAGGTTCAGTGACCATTACGATCGAAGAACCGATCTGAAACTTATCGCCAATGTTTATCTCAGACTCGTGCAGACCCTGAGTTGTGAAATTCTCCCCGAACATTCCCCAGGGAAGGTCCATTTCCGGCAACTCGGTTCGCCAGTAGTCGTAATGCTCGACCGGATAAACGTAGACCGCCTTGCTCGGTCCGCCATGGACGCTAAGGTCAGCTTGCCTGTCGCCCTCGAGGTTAAGAGTTTGCAACTTTACTCGACCGGTAACCGGGGCCTTAAAGATCGCTGTGGATACGGGTTCACCATCGCGCATCACGATTTTAGGTCGACCGACTTGGATGGAAAGGAGCTGCATATCAAGCATCATAGTGAGACTGTTTCGCGGCCGTGTCTAAGCACCTTGGCCATCCAGATCAACTCTTTCAGGAATTGGTCGATGCGTCTGACGTACGCGTCATCCTGGATCTTCCCGTCCGCATCAAACAACTTCTGCGCCACGGAAAAGTTTCCATCCCAGAAGATGGTCACCAGACCAAGCTCTCGTAGTACGGGCAAGAGATTCTGAATCATGCGCGTGCCGCCGAAGGCGCCTGCCGAGACGCCACAGATGCCCACGGCTTTATGGATGTACTCTTTCAAATTTGTATCGAGCGCATGCTTAAGTAAGCCAGGATAGCCGTGATTGTATTCCGGAACGACCAGCAGCAGGGCGTCGGCGCGCGTGACGCTTGCTGAAAACTTTGAATCTTTGATCGCTTCTCCGGCATCGTCGATAGGGAATTTCAGATGGCGTAGATCAATCAACTCTGTCTCAACATCCTCGCGCTTCGTTACCTCGCCAAAGACAAACCTCGCAACGTTTTCGCTCGCGCGACCTTTGCGCGCAGTACCGAGGATTACGGGAATAAATATAGGTCGGGCATCCATGAAAGATACTCCATTGATAAGTCAGCAAGCGACAAGTCAGAGATCATCGGGCGGCAAAGCCGGGCCGTCGCTGATAGGAGACTTTGCTGCGCTGGATTTTAAATGCCAACAAGTGTCTCTAAGTAGCATATCATCCGTTCCAGCCAATTAGTCGCCCTCGTCTGAGAATCCTTACACGGGATTTCTTGGTATGACTACCGGTCTTCAAGGCTGTATCGGGGAATGTCGCTGGCCGGCCCCGGGTCGCGGAAATTGTTAGTTCCCCTCGAGTGACCTTTTATTTGGCGTATTGCCCGAGTTAGATCGAAGGCGTTAGCGACTTGCAGGCGAGAGGGGCGAGGATGTGTCAAAACTGAGCCCTGAAGAAAGTCAGATGAGCAGTACAAGCAATGTGTGCTGGCCACCATCTCACTGCTTCACAAATTTGAGTGCTGCTGAATTTATGCAGTAGCGCAAACCAGTCGGTTTAGGGCCATCACTAAAGACGTGCCCCAGATGCGCCCCGCATCGCTTACAGATAATTTCTGTGCGGATCATGCCGTGCGTAGTATCCGACTCTTCAGTAATACTCTTTTCGGCTATCGGGGCAGAGAAACTCGGCCAGCCGGTCCCTGAATCAAACTTCTTATCTGAACTAAACACGGTATTGCCACAGGCCACACAGGTATAGACTCCCGCTTCGTGATTATCCCAGTAGGCCCCCGTGAAAGCCGGCTCCGTGCCCTTTTGTCTTGTTATGTAATACTGCTCAGGCGAAAGCTCCTTCCGCCACTCTTCATCTGTCTTAACAACCTTGTCAGTCATCGCTTCGTTTCCCCCTGAAATTGTATTGGCCGGTGAAGTCTGCTCCGCCAGGAGTTTTTGTATCAACTGTTCGGTCTGCGCATACCCGCCTTCGCCAACATGCTTGCCCCGGACGTGGCCCGACTTGTCGAGCACAAAGATGGTTGGCCAGGCATCGACCTTATAGGCATGCCAGGTTTCAAATTCATTATCAGTGACTACCGGAAATCGAATGCCCAGAGAGGCAACTTCGCGGCGCACATTCTCGATCTTCTTCTCATTGTCAAACTCGGGTGAGTGCACCCCGACAATAGTCAGGCCCTGATCGCGATATTGCGCGTCCCACTTCTTTACTGCCGGCAGTGTGTTGCGGCAGTTATAGCAGCCGAAAGTCCAAAACTCGACCAGTACTACTCGCCCGCGCAGGCCCTTGAGTGTTAGCGGCTCGGAATTGATCCATGCGCCCGAGGCAAATTCGGCAGCAGTACTTGACTCAGCCCTGCCATCCAAACCTGGAGACACTATAGAATCAGTGTTGCCACCAACCGGACGAATGCTTCCAATCTGTATGCCGGTTAGTCCCCAACGCTTGGCGGAGCGCGGAAAGGCGACAGCGATTATCATTGCTGCAGACATGGTCGCTGCAATTCCCACACCCATAGGTTTTAATACATTCATCATTTCACCTTCATGCTCTATTGGACCGTTGAAACATGATCACATGATAGACTCCCCGACCTGCCAAGCCTGTTTTCATGCTCCGTCTCACAAAACGATTGCATACCATTATACGTGTTATCGACTGGGTGAGGATTCATATCAGTATTCCAACTCGCCAGGAAACAGCGAGTGTAGGCGAATCCGAAAATCAATTAGTTGACCAAAATCGTGACTTAGAACTAATCTAAGCGGCATCTTGACGGCAACGAACAGGAATATTGAATTCAGGCTAGTCAAAGCTCGACTAAAACTGATTCGACGATGCTGCGTTCGCACCTTATGTCCCTGGTGCGCAGCATTGTCCATCCACGCGCCTATTACTCGATGAAAGGAGCATTATGAACATCTCGACGCGCAGTAAGCTAGTTATGGTCGCATTGTCTGGAGTATTGGCAGCAATGTTGTTAGGCAATCCGCGCGCAGACGCACAGAAGGCCCCCGAGCAAAAACCATCCTCCTTCACGCCAGTAGTAGAAGAGCCCTTTCCTGTCGTACTCGCTCGCGACAAGGCGGCGAAGTCCGGAGTAATGGCGACCCATCAAAGATTGCTCGATGAGCGTTATGATCTTCGCCGGCGCGTCGACGAGAGTGTGCGCATGACGCGCGGCAAACCAATCCCGGTTGGACCCACCGCGAAACTCAAAGGCGGTGTCACATGGGAGCGATTGGGAAGAATGTCACCCGCAGAAATCAAGGCCGGGAACCTTTTCCCCTATCTGCCACTCCCTCACGTGAATCATCCGGTCGGCGGCATGGTCTTTCCCCAAACATCGATTAAGGAGCTGCCGCGGTTGGAGCGCTTCGACATGGACTTCGATCTTCCGGATCATTTCCTGCCGGAGTTCCCGCCCGCGATCTTCTTAACCACGCGCCTCGATCTCGGCGATGTCTCCCAGGGGAAGCTCGTCACAATTGATAACTTCTATGAGCTGTTCAACGGCATTCTTAATCCGAAGCAGTTGGACGGATTGCGCTTGCTCGTGACGCAGTTCCCGCAGCAGCAATTCAACGCCACTGCCGACCGTAAGACGGAAAAGGCAGACGGGATGCGCGGCGTCGCGTGCTTCGACTGCCATGTTAACGGCCACACTTCGGGGGCGATGCACCTGGTGGGGGATATTCGTCCGCAAGAGAATCGGCGCCGCATTGAAACGCCCAGCCTGCGCGGAGTCAACATTCAACGGCTGTTCGGTTCTCAGCGCGCTCTAAAGACTGTGGAAGACTTTACGGAGTTCGAGCAGCGTGCCGCTTACTTCGACGGAGATCCGGTGCTGGCCACCAAGAAGGGTTTGAACATTTTGGATCGCGGCTCCCATGTACACGACATGTCAGAGTTTCAAGAATTGTTGGATTTCCCGCCGGCGCCGAAGTTGAATCTTTTTGGACGGCTCGACCGCACCAGGGCAACCGCAGCGGAGACGCGCGGCGAAGACCTGTTCTTCGGCAAAGCCGGTTGCGCCGCCTGCCATACGCCGCCTTTTTATACGGACAATCTAATGCACGACCTGAAGGTCGAACGCTTTTACCAGCCGCGCATGGAAGGCGGCATGCTAATTACAACGCAGGGGCCGATCAAGACTTTTCCGCTGCGCGGGATCAAAGAATCACCACCCTATCTTCATGACGGCCGGCTACTCACGCTCGAAGACGTGGTGGAATTCTTCAACCTGGTGCAGCAGCTTAATCTGACCCAGCAGGAGAAAACAGATCTGGTTGCTTTCTTGCGTGCGCTCTAGTTGCGCAGGTTTCTGCCGCGAAAGAAGGGATGCTGACGGTTGCCAAATGCCGAAAACGATGCTCCTCGCGGCTTCATGAAATCATTGCACCCCTTAAGCCGGTGGCTGCGCGAGCTTGATGATCCCGAAAACCGCACCCTGGGGATCCTGGATAATCGCGAAACGGCCGGTGTCAGGAATATCCGCCGGCGGAGCGATGATGGTGGCGCCGAGTTCCTTTGCCTTTGAGACTTTTGCATCCGTGTCATCTACGGCAAAGTAGACCAACCAATGTGGTGGTACGTTCCCCATTTCCGGAGGCGGCACATACATGCCCCCAGCAGGACGCTCTCCATTTATGAATGAGGTATAAGTCATGGGTCCCATCTGCTGAACCTTCCTGCCCCAGCCAAAAAGGCCCGTATAGAACTCACCGGCCTTTGCGGTGTCTTTGGTCCCGAGCTCATTCCAACAGAACGAATTGGGAACGTTGTAAATTCCCGCTCCCTGATGCGTCCCAGCCTGCCAAATTGCGAAGACGGCCCCTGTAGGATCCTGGATGACAGACATACGTCCTACATCCATCACGTCAAAGGGCTCTTTCATGAGGGTGGCACCGAGCGACTTGGCCTTGTCAGCCGTTTCGTCCGCACTCTTCACAGACACGTAGGACAGCCAATTAGGCGGGATTCCCTGCGAGGTCATCTCCTCCGGCATCTTGTATAGAGCGCCGACATCTTTGCCGTTGAGCTTGAGCATCGTATAAACCATGCCGGGACCGATCGGGCTGTCAGTAAAAGTCCAACCGAACAGCTCGGTATAGAACTTCTTGGCCGCTTCGCCGTCGCTGGTTCCCAGCTCAACCCAGCAAAACGTCCCAGGCGCGTACTCCGGTGTTTCTTGCATTCGTGCTTCGGTCATTGATTTTTCTCCTTGGCGTTCTTGTTTCGATTCAATGCGAACGTGGTGCAAAAAATAAAGTTGCGTGAGCTACGTCTCGTTACAAAAACGATGCTACAAGTGATCTTGAGCAAAATTTTGAATCCCAGGTCTTTACGTTTTTGTAGGAAGTCTTAGTCAGATTCAGAGGAATGACTTCCCGTTGCCCCTGCCCATGGTCCAATATTTCCTAAACGTCTCCGAGAAATTGTAGTTCGAAAAATGTTCTCGTCTTTCGTATACCACTTTTGCTGGTCAGAAGTAAGGCCCAGGAAAATGGAGCAGGATTAGCAGTTGGCGAGTCGGTCTTCATAAAAACGAAATGCGCTACCACCAGCAAGCTGGCAATAGCGCAATCCGTTTTCCCATAAATCGCCGAAGCTTTCTATAGGATGGTAGCCCCGCATGTACACGCAGAAGCTACCGATTTTATATCCCGATGATCAACTGGCGGTCAGTGTGATCTCCGGTCAGCACACGATCTGCTTTCACAAATCTCGCATTCTTACGAATGCGGTGCCGTTAGGTTTTTGGTTTGGTGGCTTTTCCTCCACCGCCGATTACGCTTCGGCAACGAAGCTCAACTTTCGCTGAGCCGCTTCGCCCCCTTCGGCGGGTCCTCTTCCAAAGGGTGCTACTCGTTTTTATCCGAGTAGCTCGAGAAAGCCTCGCGACTTCCTCCAGCAAAGCCTTTCGGCTTCGACTCAGGGCGTCATTAGAATTAACAGCCGCCTGCTAATTCTCTCGCACGGGCGTCACCGCACCGTTTGCCGATCCCTTCGTCGGTCTCGAAGGCCGTAACCTTCGTGACACGCGCTTTATACGTTAGGGCCTGTCTCAGGTCAATTTTTTTTGTGTTTTATTTTCTCACGCATTTAGAATCCGCAGATTACGCAGATTATGAGTAGTCTGCGTAATCTGCGGATCCTCTAGGTTAGCGTCGTTACAGCCAGCCGGATGGCTTGCTGGACTCTCAGCTTTTCCTCTTCGCTTCTATATTTATTGCGCGGCCAGAAAAACCCTTTTAGACCGTCTTTTCTTCGACGCGGAACAATATGAGCATGCAGGTGCGGCACACTCTGGCTAACGCGATTGTTCATTGCCACAAACGTACCCTCAGCATCCAAGGCTACTTCAACCGCGCGCGCCAGAAGCTGCACGTTTGAAAAGAAGGGCTCTACTAGTTTCAGCGGCAAATCAGCAAGTGTTTCATGATGATCTCGCGGCACGATCAAGCAGTGACCGGGGAAAAGTGGCCGGTGGTCGAGAAATGCCATGGATACTTGGTCTTCAAAAACCGATGCAGCAGGCACAGCTCCCGCGACAATCTGGCAAAACAGACAGTTTTCGCCACCGGCACTCAATAAATTAGGCTCGCTTGACTAGTTAATTTGCATGCCCGAGCACTTCATCAAATCCGGGTCTAATGAAGTCCCGGGCCTGCGGAAACCTTAGTTCCGTCCTTTGCCGCAGCCTCTCTAGGTCCAGAATCATCGGTATGATCGAGCCGGCTCTTTCTGGCAAGCACATCTGCATCAACCGCCAGGCGCTGACTGACCGATCAATCGCCATCAAGGATACTTTCGCCGAGCCGTCAGAGTCCTTTGCTACCTTGTCGGGCGCTTCACCGGGCCACTCCGCCTCGTTGCTCTGTGACGAGAGGCCCCGCATCAGCTTCACGGCAATCTGATACTGATACCAGTGGATGACCTCGCGTGCTTCTTCGATCTGTTCAATCTCATCCCTATCTGCTTCATTAGGTGCAAGATCAGTCACGTTTAGGACCTGATCAAATCCTGTGAACCACCTGGCAACCGTATTCGCGTAGTCGCTGGCCGCAACTGCCAGTTCATCGGCGGCCGCCTCAGATCGTCGCTTTTCCCTCTGCTCGTTCGCGGCATCGTCGACCTGGTTAAGGTCAATCCCTGCCTCTTCGGCCCAGTCGGCCATCATTTGCTTCGTCTCTTCAAAGATTGACGACAGTTTGCGCCAGAATGCCTCGTTAGTGATGTCGCGAGTCTGAAGGTCTCTGTCTTCTTCCTCCTTTTCAGTTGCATAGACCATGCAGCGCGAGCTGAAAGGGCATCGCTCACACCAACGATCGCAGTAGTTGTAAATGCCGGAAATGAAATTCGGGTTGTTTGCTAAGTCGATGAGGTTTTGTCGCATGTGCGCTCCTTAGTGAGGATTTAAGGTCGGCTTATTCTAATGTACTATTCGCTCCGTGGAAATAGCCGCGCGAGACTTTAAGACGGCTCTACAAACTCTCAGGCGCCTGGGTCTGCTGTTGGAAACCGATGGTCGTTTGCCGAGCGTGGCCGGCCTGGTTGCCGGCGAACCCGTCAGCGGATCATGGTGGTCACACCCGACTGCGCAGAGGATCTTTAGTACGCTGGGCCAGTTAGCGGACCACAGTGACGTGATCTTCACGAAATTGATTTCAGGCAAAGTCACTCTGGTGCACCGAAAGCTTTGGCCTGAGATTTTTGCAATCGGCACAGCACGCGCGCCCTGGCAGATGAAAGGACTGTCTAAATCTGCGCGGAACTTGCTTAAAATGATTGATGAGCACGGCTCGCTCAGAACTGATTACCTTGACTGGCCCAAGTCGGCGGCAGCGAAACCAGGCGAAGCGGCTCGTGAGCTGGAAAAGAAGCTTCTGATTCATTCCGGGCAGTTTCATACAAAAACAGGGGCCCATGCCAGGCTACTGGAAAGCTGGGAAACCTGTGCCGAGAGAATCGGCTTCCCGATCGGAACGATGGCGCTTGAGAAAGCGACGCAGAAGTTGGAAGAAAGAGTGCGGAAACTAAACGAGCAATTCGAGGCGAAAGCGCGGCTGCCGTGGCTGTGAGGCTGCCGGAGATCTCAGCGCGGCCCATTCGCAAACAAAGCAGTTCACTGGTGTAAGGCGGCGAAAACGAAAGGAGAGGGTATAACGATGACACGACTAACCTCTGCTGCGCTGTTTTACAGCGGCCGACGTGGGCGGCACCATGCGATGGTATGAGCAAAAGCTCGGGTTTGAGGGACGTCCCTTTTCCGAGAACGAACCACATGCTTTCTTGAAAGATCCGAATGGATACGTGTTGGTTTCAGCGAACTGATCGAGGCAGAATAGATTGGGGAAATTGACCCTATGCCGGCTGCACCGCTTTGGCAAAAGCCTTAGCTTCCAGCGTATTCAGCACCTCATCCTGCCGCAGCCACCCTCGACGCGCCATTGCGACTCCATACTTTAGATTATTCAAAGCACCGGCTGAGTGGGCATCAACTGAAATCACAAACTTGATTTTTCGTTTCCTTGCTTCGCGGACCCAGCGTGGCTCCATGTCCAGACGATAAGGATCACCATTGACTTCAATTGCTGCCCGCGACTCTGCAATCACATCGAGCACGCGCTCAACATCGCATTCAAATGGTGGTCGTCGCTGAATCAAACGACCCAATGCATGTCCCCAAATCTTGAAGATTGGTTGCTGCATTGCCGTCACCAAACACTTGGTCATTTTGTCAGCATTCATTTTGTAGCGCGAATGGATACTGGCTATCACTAGGTCAAACTGTTCCAGCACCCGATCCGGGTAATCGAGTTTCCCATCTGAGAGAATGTCTGATTCTGTACCCTTATATAGCTTGATCTTTACCTTCTGCTGCGTCTCGTCAATTTCCTCCCACTGACGCTGCAAGCGATCCAGCTTCAAACCGCCCGCGTAGAAAGCGGTGGGTGAATGATCCGTAATGGTCAGGTATTTCATGCCCATCGCTTCTGCGGCGCGGGCCATCTGTTCAATTGAATGCTTGCCATCGGAATATGTTGTATGGCAATGGACCATCCCTTGAATATCAGCGAGGGTAACAAGATCTTCAGGTAGGGTTTTTCTTAGCGCCGCCTCTATTTCACCTTCGTCTTCGCGCAACTCGGGGGCGACGTACTGCATGTGCAGCATTGGATAGATATCTGCCTCGTCCTTAATTTTCGGTGAACGCACGCGAGAACTTACCGGTCGCGACTTCCCGGTTCGAATAATCTGTATCTTCAGGCTCTCGCGATCTAGCTCCAGCCCCTTGCGGCTCGCGATTTCATGCATCTTGCCGAGATGGGCGGCAGATCCCGTCTCGCAAAAAAGTGCCAGCGGGAATTGATGTGGTTGCACGGCTCTCAAGTAGACCCTCGCGCCCTCGGCAAGCTCGACCGTGCAAGAGGTATCAGTTTTATCTTCAACTTTCACGATCACCGGGAAGCGCAGGAAGTGTTCGAGCAGGGCTGCGGGTTGCTTCGAGCTCGCAACGATGCGAATTGTGCCAACAGTTTCTTGCCAGCGGCGTAGCGAACCAGCGAAGCTCACCTCTTCCAAGCCTCGTGCTGTTCGAATGTAATCTAAGACCTGCTCGCCGATTCGCTGCGCATGGTGAAGGTGAAATCGTTTAGCAGTCTTATTGTCACGGTTGTGATTTGCGATAGCCTCCAGCAGACCTTGCTCGGTCTTCGCGCCAAAGCCCTTAACATTGCGCACCAGCCCGGCCGTGGCGGCGGCTTGTAGTTCAGCGATTGAGGTTATGCCCAGAGTCTCATGAAGCGTGGCAATTTTAGCATTGCTCAGGCCAGGCACGGCGGAAAGTTCGAGAATCCCGGGCGGGAACTCTTGTCTCAGGTTATCGAGCACGGAGGAGGATCCGGTCAGGTGGAGCTGCTTAATCTGGGAAGCGAGAGCGTTGCCAATACCCGGAAGCGAGGTGAGCCGATTGTCCTCGATGAGTTTGCCGATGTCTCCCGCTACAGCTGCTATCGCTCGCGCCCCTGTCTGGTAGGCGCGCGCCTTGAAACGAGAGATACCCCCCTTTAGTTCCAGCAGGCTGGCTATCTCCTGTAGGGCAGCCGCAATCGCGAATTTATCCAATGTTTGATTTTTACCTGGCATAGTAAATAGTTCTTCGCATAATAATTTCACAATTTCATCCGTACCGACCCCGTCAGGGAATAACCAAGCCGCCCGTATTGGCATGACTGGATACACGAAGCAGACCTGATACCTTATAATTTGGCAAAATCTAAAACACAATCGCAAGGACAATGGGAGAACTTACATGCCGATTGCCACCATCAATCCCGCAACGGGCGAAACGCTGAAAACATTCGAGTCGCTGACGGAACAGCAGCTCGAAGAGAAACTCGCGCATGCTGCTAACGCCTTTCGCAGCTATCGCAAAACCTCGTTTGCAGACCGCGAACCGCTCATGTTCCGCGCCGCCGAGATACTTGAAGCAGAGAAGCAGAAGTTTGCCCGGCTGATGACAATCGAAATGGGCAAACCCATTAAGGGAGCTGTACAGGAGGTAGAGAAGTGTGCCCTGGTCTGCCGTTACTATGTCGAGAACGCCAGGCGTCATCTTGCAGACGAAGTTGTCGAAACCAACGCCAGCCGGAGCTACGTACACTTCCAGCCGCTTGGTCCTGTGTTGGCGGTTATGCCCTGGAATTTTCCCTTCTGGCAAGTATTTCGCTTCGCCGCGCCGGCGCTGATGGCCGGCAATGTTGGGCTCCTAAAACATGCTTCCAATGTTCCCCAGTGTGCGCTGGCCATTGAAGAAGTTTTTCTTCGTGCAGGATTTCCTGAAGGCGCTTTTCAGACTCTACTGATTGGATCCGATGTAGTCGAGAGACTAATAAAGGATCCGCGCGTTGCAGCCGCAACACTAACAGGAAGTGAGCCTGCGGGACGAAGCGTCGCCGGTATTGCAGGAAAAGAGATAAAGAAAACGGTGCTTGAGCTCGGCGGCAGCGACCCTTTCATAGTCATGGCAACAGCACAAATGGAACAGGCTGTGACCACGGCCGTCAAAGCGCGCACCATCAATAGTGGCCAGTCGTGTATCGCGGCGAAACGCTTCATCGTTTCTTCGGCTATCTATGTGGAGTTCGAGCGCAGATTCATCGCAGAGATGAAAGCTCTAAAGGTAGGGGATCCGCTAAAGGAGTCGACTGACATTGGCCCGCTGGCGACGCAACAGATATTGAAAGATGTAGATGACCAGGTAAAGACGTCTGTTGCGGCAGGCGCGCATATCTTAACCGGCGGCAAGCGGCTCGAACGAGCGGGCAATTTTTACGAGCCGACTGTTTTGACGAACATTCCTACTGACTCGCCCGCCTATTGCGAAGAAGTGTTTGGTCCGGTCGCTCTTCTTTTTCGCGTCAATAGCGTTGATGACGCGATTACACTTGCGAACAATACAACTTTTGGACTCGGAGCCGCCGCTTGGACCAATGACGCGCAAGAGCAACGCCGCTTCATCGAGGAACTCGAAGCAGGTTGTGTTTTCATTAACGGCATGGTGGCCTCCGATCCCCGTCTGCCTTTCGGCGGCATCAAGAACTCCGGCTATGGTCGCGAACTTGGAGAATTTGGTATTCGCGAGTTTGTAAACGCCAAGACTATTTGGATCAACCAGTAGTTGCTAGTGTGCTGTTTCTAAAGTTCGCTGCAATTTGAATACTGGACGATCCACGAAATGGCACGAAACGGAGGAACACGAAATGTCCATGAAACGAAGCCACTTTTAATGTGGTTTTGTGGGTCCTTCATGTCATTTGGTGGATCGTCCACTTGGTCACCAACCAATGTTGGTTCATAGTTCTTCTGAGAGACCACACTAGATGGGCGCCCGTCGAAAAAGCGCTCTACCTTAGCCAGGTTATTTTAAGGACTTGATGTTTTCCGGTTTTGCGAAAAACGAATCTGCCAGCGATCGATTATATTCGATTGATTCGTAATTGATGCGGCTCGTCTGAGCGCCATTGATGAAGTGGTCGATGACGAAGGCTGCGGTAATGCCATCGATGGTAATGAACTTTAGCAAACGATCTTCCTCGGTTATTTCTTCGGTTTCATCAGAGTCTGCTTTAGTGCGGTTTCGTTTGTAGATTACTTTTGCCGGCATTCCGTCCTTGGCACCGAATTCATACTCAATCCAGAAACCATTAGAATAAGTCAAGCGTACAGTCTCGTTTCGCTTTGCCAGACCCGCTTCGCGGCGTCCAACATAGCTGAGAGCAGCGCCTTCCTTACGCCACCAACCGCGCAAAAGATTATCAATGCTGGTGCGCACTGAGCGTTTGAAGTCTTCTATCTGAGCCGACTTCATGTCCTGAAGGCTCCTGGTCGCACCGTCATAGAGCCATCCTTTTTCACCCAGGTTTGCTTGCACAACGCGGATTCCGCCACCGGTAAACTCGGTGCGCTCCTTGTCGGGATAGGCAATATAGTCGACGAATTTCGCCGGCAGTTGTGAAACACCCTCCTTGTAGGTCGTGTAAAAGCCGCGCCCGACAGTCGTTTTCACATTCAGATAGTTGCTTCCGCCGACCACTTCGATGGCGCGATTGATGATGCCTTCGGCCTTATCGTCCGGCGAAGTCGATCTTGCGGGGACGTTGCTTGCTTGGGCTGGCGCCGAATGCGGCAAAAGGGCGCCTAACAGCAAGAGCATGAGTAAGAGCAGTAATCGAGTCGAAGTAATCATGGTAAGAACAAGGCGCCTCCTCAAAGCTTGGAGAACGAAGAGAGAGAGAAGAAAAGGGCTTCAATGACAAAAACCACTGAAACCCTTCTCTTCAATCCGATAATTGAAAGTTTAGTTCAACTCAGGCTTGCTTGCGGCCGCTGGCCCGACAACAGTCTCGCCATCTTCCACATCCACCAGGAAATTCGTTGCCGACTTCCACATGGCAGTGATAGGTAACTTCACTTTTTCGTCAATATGCCGCTTTAAGAAGCGAGCGCCGTAGGCGGTGCTGAAGCCCTTCTCGGTTAAAAGATTCAGTGCAGCGTCAGTGACCTCGAGCGCCTTACCCTGACGCTCCATCTGTCGCCCCAACCGGTCAAGATAAATCTTCGCAATCTGGCGTACTTCATCCATGGTGAGTGGCGCAAAGACGATGATCTCGTCGATACGATTGCGAAACTCAGGCGAGAAGCGCTGCTCCGCGGCTTTCATCACTTCATTGTTAACTGCACGAAAGTCGGTGGCTGTTTTTGTGCCGAAGCCCAAGGGCTTCTCAAACCTCTTAAAGCTGTCGGATCCAAGATTAGAAGTCATTACCACTATCGCATCGGATAGGTAAGCCTTCTTACCGCGACCGTCTGTCAACCAACCCTCATCAAAGGCTTGCAGGAAAAGATTCATCAGGTAAGGTGAAGCTTTTTCCACCTCATCCAACAACAGCACCGTATATGGGTTTTCTCGCAGTTGTTCGGTTAGAATACCGCCACGCTCCGAACCCACGATCCCACGTGGCATGCCAATCAACTTCTCGATACTGACCGTGCCGTCGCTGTATTCTGACATGTCTATGCGGACCATCTTCTCTTCGTCGCCAAACATGAATTCCGCCACAGCTTTGGCGAGTTCTGTCTTGCCAACGCCGGTCGGGCCGAGGAACAGCAGTACGCCATCTGGCTTGTAATGCGATTCCTTAAGCGGGCCCTTGTTCAGTCGCAACCGCTGCGCCACGGCCTTGATGGCAGCCTTCTGGCCAATTACGCGCTGGCCCAACATCACTTCCGTCAAGGCGAAGCGCTCTCCAGTATCGCGAAAGATCATGTCCCGTGGAATGCTCGACTGCTGCGAGATCACATCGATGACGTGTTCCGGTTTGACCACCATTGTTTGTGGCTCGTTGATTTCGACCTTCACAGCCGCTGTATCGAGCCAACCAATGGCCTTATCCGGGAGGTGAAGATTGCGAATGTATTTCGGCGCCATCTCCAGGGCTGTATTGATCGCATCGTCTGAGATCTTAACTGAATAGTTTTTCTCAATGCGTGGACGCAGGCCCAGGAGGATTTCACGCGTTTCGCTGATGGAAGGTTCATCGACTTTCACCAGCCGGAAACGACGGGCCAGTGCCTCATCTTCAGCGATCGACTCTTTATATTCTGAAAGCGTAGTCGCGCCGATAATCCGCATGTCTCCGCGCGCCAACGCTGACTTGAACATATTCGCTGCATCCGATGAGGTCCCCAGTGCCGCGCCTGCGCCTATGATCGTGTGTGCTTCGTCGATAAATAGAATCAAATTGTCGCGCTCTTTAACCTCATCGATAATGCCCTTGATTCTTTCTTCGAACATTCCCCGAAGCATTGTGCCTGCGACGATGCCGCCCATTTGGAGTTGCACAATATGACATCCGCGAAGGCGAGCGGGTACTTTCTCAGGTTCTAATTCAATTGTCCGCGCAAGGCCTTCGATAACGGCTGTTTTCCCAACGCCAGGCTCACCCACCAACATCGGTGAATTAGCCCGCTCGCGGTGGCAAAGAATCTCTACGATTTGCTGAATCTCTTTCTCGCGGCCAATAGTGGGGGGAATCTTGTCAGCGCGAGCCAGACGGTTCAGCGAAACTCCAAAATGCTTCAGGTAGGGCGGAAGCTCAAACTTCTTTCGATATTGCTCCTCTTCCTGTTCCCGTTTTTGTACCTGCGCGCGTACATTTTCTGCCACAGTCTCAGGACTTGCTCCCATATTTCTCAATACTTCTACGAAAAGACTATCGTAGTTTGTCAGGGCTTCAAAGATATCGGTCGCTTCGATGGTCTTGCGTCCCTGGGCCCGGGCGCGCTCCATTGCGCGCTTAAAAAGATCGGTCGTGTCGGGAGCAATCCGAAAGCCTTTACCAACGTACTGCTGGCCCCCGGTCTCGAGACGCTTATCAAGGGCAATCTTTACGACGATGGGATCTAAAGAAAGATCACGCATCGTCGAGTTGAAAAGATCCGGTTCTTCATGCATTAAAGCTTGCAGGATATGCTCAACAGCGACGTAGTTTTGATGTCGCTGGCGCGACTCGCTTAATGCATGCTCGAGTATGCGCTGACCACTTTCGCCAAACTTGTCTTTATATGCACCTAAATCAACCATTTTGTACCTACTCAGCCTGAGATCTTCCCTGGCCGTACTTCATACAGCTAGCTTGACTCGCATCTTTCAAACTACACATCCAACCCGAGGGTTAGATGTATTGAGCATAGGCGCCGTTGCGTTTCAATGCAACAACATTTATCCCTTCAATGTGCTTGCAAATCTCCTGCCAGCGAAGCCTTAACTAGGATCGCGCTTCCTATAAATGTAGTTCCTGTCCGGCGAATCCGAGAGCTTTAGTAGTCATAATCTTCGCCACCGCCCGGCATCGGCGGAGTTGCTTTCTTTGGTTGAGGTGCGTCCGTCACGGCTGCGTCGGTAGTCAATAACAGGCCCGCAATCGAAGCCGCGTTTTGCAATGCCGAGCGCACAACTTTTGTGGGATCAACAATCCCCGCAGCAGCCAAATCTTCAAACTCGCCATTGGCAGCATTAAAGCCTTTCGTACCTTTCAATGTCTCAACCCTGCCAACTATTACTGCTCCGTCCACTCCAGCATTTTCGGCAATCCGCCGCAGGGGCTCTTCCAATGCGCGTCTCACGATTCTGATACCGGTTTGAACGTCCGCGTCCGCATTCTCACCTAACAAATTGTCGAGCACTTTGGCGGCGCGGAGCAGCGCTACGCCACCGCCAACTACAATGCCCTCCTGGGCTGCGGCCCGGGTGGCATTCAACGCATCTTCGACCCTCATCTTGACTTCCTTCATCGCCATTTCAGTCGGGGCGCCAACCTTCACAACAGCGACCCCGCCGGCGAGTTTTGCCAAACGCTCCTGCAGTTTCTCGCGGTCGTAGTCCGACGTTGTTTCTTCTATTTGTTTTCTAATGGCCGCGACCCTTCCCTGAATTGCCTTACGATCACCCGCGCCCTCCACGATAGTCGTGTTGTCCTTGTCAACAAGCACACGCTTTGCCGACCCGAGATCGGATAGCTGCATGTTTTCGAGTTTGATTCCGAGATCTTCGGTGATCACTCGCGCGCCGGTGAGGATCGCCAGATCTTCGAGAATGGCTTTGCGACGATCACCAAAAGCTGGCGCTTTGACGGCACAGACCTTGATTGTGCCTCGCAGTTTGTTAACCACCAATGTTGCCAGTGCATCGCCGTCTATATCTTCGGCAACGATTAGCAACGAGCGCGCACCACGAGCCGCCTGTTCAAGTACCGGCAGGAGGTCACGCATTGCCGAGATCTTCTTTTCGTGCAGAAGAATCAAAGGCTCGTCAAGCACGGCTTCCATGCGGTCTGGATTGGTCACGAAGTAGGGTGACAGATAACCCCGATCAAACTGCATACCTTCAACTATGTCCAATTCAGTTTGCAGTGTTTTTGACTCTTCAACGGTCACTACGCCATCTTTACCAACTTGCTCCATCGCCTCGGAGATGAGCTTTCCGATCTCGCGATCGTTGTTCGCTGAGACACTGGCAACGTTGGTTAGCTCTTCTTTGGTCTTCACTTTTTGGGACATACGTCCGAGTTCCGCGACCACCTTATCGGTGGCCATTTGAATACCTCGCTGCAAAGACATCGGATTAGCCCCGGCCGTGACGTTTTTGACGCCCTCGCGAAAAATTGCCTGCGCCAGAACGGTGGCGGTGGTGGTGCCGTCGCCCGCCGTGTCATTTGTCTTAACAGCCACCTCACGAACCATCTGGGCTCCCATGTTCTCGTATTTGTCCGGCAGCTCAATTTCCCTGGCCACAGTGACACCATCTTTCGTAATCACTGGTGAGCCAAATTTCTTGCCGATCACAACGTTGCGTCCCTTCGGCCCAAGCGTCACGCGCACAGCATTTGCCAGCGTGTTGACTCCCTGCAACATCGCTTTGCGGGCCTCTTCGCGGAATTTCATCTCTTTTGCAGCCACTCGCTTTATCTCCTTTAGTTTCCGACCAACCAATTTATTCTCTTGCTCTTCTCACCCTTTCCCTCGCGCGACCGACTTTAACACGAGCCGGTCGCAGCAGCCGTTCACCGAGCCGGTAACCACGGGAATACTCAGAAATCACTTCGCCTTCCTGTTTTGGGTCAACTTCGACAGTGTCCACGGCTTCGTGTAGTTCCGGATCGAACAACTCACCCACTGACTTGATTGGATCAACTCCGGCGGTGGCAAGCGCGCTCTCAAAACTCTCTGCAGTCCGGCGCACTCCTTCCCCAATCAGTTCCGACGAGCTGCCTGAATCCGCAGCTTCCGTTGCTCTTTGCAGGTTGTCCAGCACCGGGAGTAGTGCCGCAATGAAATCGGCTGTCTCACGCTGGGCGCGTTCGTCGGCCGCCCGATTCAAGCGTTGGCGAGTTTCATCCGTTTCTCGTTGGAGCTGACTACGAAATTGTTGAAAGCGCGACTGTACTTCCTGGGCCAACTTTTCAGCCGCCCTGGTGCGCTCCTCAAGCTCTTCCACGTAAGTGGGTTTTAAGTTCGGTTTCTCGGTTGTCGGATCGGTCTCCGACGCGAGATCCTGATCGAGATAACGGTGGCGGCGATCAGTGACCCTAATCTCCTGTGCAGCTTTCTCGTCATGCTCCGAACTATGGTCCCTGGTCTCTTTGTGATAATCCATGTGAACGCTTACTCCTCCACAACTACAGAAAGTTAACCTCTCGGCCGCGCAGCCTTCTGCTTCACTGCACTTTGATCTCGATTCGCTGCGCCTTCGGCTCCGAACGTTTTGGCAGACGAAGTTGAAGCACACCGTCCTGGTAATCAGCTTCAATATTCCCCTGGTCGACAGAGCCCGGCACGTCGAACGTTCTCACAAACCGGCCCCTCGGACGCTCCGGTCGCGGCAACGAGTTGCTCTCAATCTTACGGTTTCCCTTGATGGACAGCCTATTGTCGTCAATGCTGATCTCGAGCGTTGAACGATCGATGCCCGGCAAATCTACAGCAATCGCGTATTCGCCGTCCTTTTCGTAGACATCAGCGGCTGGATACCACTCCGCAACTTCGGCGTCCTCTCCGGAGTCAACTCCACCGCCTGCTCGTCTCTGTGTCGTCTCCTCAAACAACCGATTCATGCGATCTTGTAAAAGCATCAAATCGCGTAAAGGATTCCATGGCTGAGACATCTTGCAGTTCCTTCCTAATGTCAAATCCTGAGAACGAGACCCTCGCTGTCCTGTTAAGAGTTCCCTATCAACCGACAGCAGCCGATGCTTCCAAATTAAACTTCATTTTGTCGCTGTCTGCCGACACTCTAACCTTTTGGCCGGGCAAAATCTCCCCATTGAGGAGCTGCACTGCTAGTGGATTCTGAATCAAAGTCTGAATTGCCCGCTTGAGCGGACGCGCTCCGTAGGCCGGGTCATAACCCTCGCGCGCCAGAAGTTCCCGGGCCGAATCATCAAGCGAAATCGCGATGTTCTTCTCACGCAATATTTCACTTAGACGCTCCAACTGGACATCGATGATCTGAGCAATCTCTTTTTGAGAAAGCTGGCGGAAGATTACGATATCGTCGATCCGGTTGAGAAACTCGGGCTTGAAGTTTAGCCGCAACTCCTGAATCACTGCCTCGCGCACCTGCGCCTCGTCGCCTTCCGCAGCCTGGATCTCACGCGATCTGTAAGTTGACCGCATTCCTCATATCCGACATACCCCGGAGGCGCGCCAATCATTCGCGCTCCCGCATGCTTCTCCATGTACTCAGACATGTCCAGTCGCACCATGGCACGTTCGTCGTCGAAAAGGAATTACGCCAGCGCGCGAGCAGTCCCCGTTTTTCCTACTCCGGTTGGACCAAGAAAAATGAAAGATCCCACAGGTCGGTTTGGGTCCTGCAGCCCGGCGCGCGCGCGCCGAACGGCGTTGGCCACTGCCATGAGGGCTTCATCCTGCCCAATTACCCTTTTACGGAGACGCTCTTCCATGGTCACGAGTTTCTGCATCTCGCCTTCGAGCATCTTGGAAACGGGAATGCCGGTCCATTTTGCTACGACTTCTGCAACGTCTTCTTCGTCTACTTCTTCCTTCAGCATCACGCCGTCGCTTTGAAGATTTGCGAGCTTCTCCTGCTCGGCGGTAAGGCCGTGCTCTAATTCAGGAATCTTACCGTACTGAAGCTCAGAGGCCCGGCCAAGATCACCAGCATTGCGCGCCTGATCGAGTTGCAGTCTCAGTTGCTCCAATTCAGCCTTGGCCGTGCGCATGCGTTCAATCGCTTCCTTCTCCGACTGCCACTTCGCTTTCATTCCCGCGGAAGTCTCTCTCAAATCAGCAATTCGCTGTTCAATCTCGCGCAAGCGCACTTTCGACTTCTCATCCTCTTCGCGCTGGAGTGCTTGCCGCTCGATCTCCAGTTGAATGGTTTCACGTTCCAGCTGATCGATCTCCTGGGGAAGGGAATCAATCTCTATGCGCAGACGTGAGGCAGCCTCGTCAATAAGGTCGATTGCCTTGTCAGGAAGAAATCGATCTGTGATATACCGATGGGAAAGTGTTGCCGCAGCTACGATCGCCGAGTCCTTTATCCGAACGCCGTGATGAACTTCGTAACGCTCCTTCAATCCTCGCAGGATCGCAATCGTGTCTTCGACAGTAGGTTCACCAACATAGATTTGTTGGAACCGCCGCTCAAGGGCGGCGTCCTTTTCGATGTATTTCTTATATTCGCTGAGCGTTGTTGCGCCCACGCAACGCAATTCGCCTCGTGCCAGCGCCGGCTTCAACATGTTTGAAGCATCGATTGCCCCTTCCGCGGCACCGGCGCCCACGAGCGTGTGAAGCTCATCGATAAACAGGATAATGTGTCCCTGCGCGTTTTCTATCTCTTTCAAAACTGCTTTGAGGCGGTCTTCAAATTCGCCGCGATACTTCGCACCCGCGAGCATCGATCCGAGGTCGAGGCCCACCAGCCGCTTGTTTCGCAACGTCTCGGGAACGTCGCCGGAAACAATTCGCTGCGCAAGCCCCTCGACGATGGCTGTCTTACCTACACCCGGTTCGCCAATTAGAACGGGATTATTCTTCGTGCGTCGCGACAGCACCTGGATAGTGCGGCGGATCTCGTCGTCGCGGCCAATCACGGGATCGAGCTTTCCTTTTCGTGCGAGATCCGTTAGGTCTCGCGCATACTTGGAAAGGGCCTGATAGTTCTGTTCCGCGTTCTGATCGGTAATCCTGGAACCGCCTCGTATCTGCTCGATGACCTTTATAAGATCTTCACGCTTCACGCCATGTTGGCGAAGTATCTTTCCAGATTCGCCGTCCTTCTCATCAGCAATGGCCACCAGCAGATGCTCAGTCGAGATAAACTCGTCTTTCATGCTCTCTGCTTGCGTTTGTGCAGCAGTGAAGATTTGACTCAGCCGGGGGCTGAAATATTGTTGGCCCCCCTGGACCCGGGGAAAGCGCGCTGCCACGGCCTGCACGTCGTTAAGAACGACGGGCACATTAACGGTGAGTTTTCCCAGAATCGGGCGGACGATGCCTTCGGGCTGTTCGAGCATTACGGCCAGCAGATGCTCCGGCTCAACCTGCTGGTTCTGATTACGTTCAGCAAGTTCGATGGCCGCCTGAATGGCCTCCTGGCCACGTAACGTAAACTTATCTAGTCGCATTTTATGGTTCTTTGAGCGCGAGCGGGACCAGCAGCCCGAAGATTTAGAATCCCAGGCCCGGTCCCGCCCTCTGGTCATTTATCCGGTTTGCCGCGGAAGCAAATTACCGCGCCGTAGCTTCCTTTGCCTTATCTGGCTCTCCGACTTTTTCGGCCTTTGCTTCAATTGTTTTGCGGCTCTTTGCGGCTCCTTCACCGCCAACTTCAATCCGCCGCGCTTTAGTTTCCTCACGCTTGGGAAGCGTTACCCGTAACACACCGTTACGGTATTCGGCTGTTGCTCCCTCGGCCGAAACAGTTTGTGGCAGTGTGAAGGAACGAGTAAACGAACCATACGACCGCTCAACCCGATGATAGTTATCGGTCTCGTCTTCCTTTTCAAAGCGTCGCTCGCCGCGAAGAGTAATGACGTTGTTTTCGACTGACAAATCAAAGTCTTCCCGGCTCATCCCTGGCAGTTCAGCCTCAAGTACGATGTGATCCTTGTTCTCGTAAATATCTACACTTGGACTCCAGGCGCCTCGGCCAATACTCTCTTCGCCGAAATCTCGGGTAAGGTTAGTCGAAAACAGACGGTTCACTTCTTCTTGCAGAGTGCGCAAGTCACGGAATGGGTCATAGCGAACTATAGGCATAATCTCTCCCTCCTTTAATTATCTTAACCTCGACCGCAATCCCCGTGGACGTTGAATCAAAGGGGATTTAAGTCGGTGAGCGTGCCATAATAATAATAGTTGAGTGTCTCTCTGTCAACTATGGTCATCGACGATAGTGGCTGGAGGTAGGGATTGATGTCTATGAGTAAAAAAGATGAGTTTGTTCGAGCCTGCTAGAGAAACAAGAGAGTTATCTGATCCCAAAAAAACGTCTGACAGCGGCCAGAATTCCTTCGGATTCATTAGTCTGGGGGCTCGAAGTCTCAACTCGGGCCGCCAATCCCTGTCGGCGTTCGGCAATGATATAACTCAGTGATTCAACCAGATCTGGATTCGTCTGAAACACACGCTTCATTGCCTCGTGGCCGATCTCCAGGACCTCTGTTTCTTCGAGGGCAACAATATTGGCGGTTCGGGGCTCTCCGGTGAAGAGCGCCATTTCACCGAAGAAGTCTCCCTCATTAAGCGTGGCGACCGTGAGAGGTCGGCCGTTTTCATTAATCTGAACGCAGACGCGGCCGTTGTGTACAACAAACATTGATGAGCCAGGGTCACCGGCCCGGATGACAGTTTCGCCGGGAGCAAAGATATGGCTCATTGCCGATTGGGCCAACATCCCGGTTTCTTCAGCTGACAGCGGAGCAAATATATCCACAGCCGATAGCCGCTCCATTATTGCTCCACCGGCACCGTCTGACGCGGCGATCCTTGGTTTCCTCTCCAGATGCAGCGTTCGCGTTGGGTAAGCAAAGGTGAGCCCGGCTCTTCGGAAGGCATACCAGATTCTCTGACGCACCAGCGCGTCGGTGTCATTGAACTTGGCATAGTCGTCGAGCCAATACTTAACTTCATATTCGACAGCGCTCTCGGCCAGATTTCTGATCCGCACAATTGGAGCAATCCTTGGCGAGACGTTATCGGCCTCCCGCACCGCTTCTCGCACTACGTGGATCGTTTTCGCCGGCGAATCAGCAAACAGTGTATTGAAAAATACGCTCCGTGCGTTCAGGTTCTCACGGGGACATACCTCGATCGGCTCCTTTGCCGCAGTGCTGTTATTAATCAGAACGACATGGTTCTGGAAGGTCCTGATCTTGATGGCTCGCCAGGTGATTTCTTCGATTACGCCACTGTGCTTTTGCGCGCCGACGGTGATCACGTCCCCTACCTGAAAAGGCCGATCCGCCTGCAAGGAAATGCCGGCGAAGAAATTACCCAGCGTGTCTTGGAGCGCAAGGCCCAGGATGACACCAAAGATCGCCGAGGTAGTGAAAAGTGCACCGAGATTAACGCCGGGATAAATGCGACTGAAGATTAAGAAGAAAAGAATCGTAAAAGCGACGATTGAAAAAATGTTCCGGACCAGGGTTGGCGCTTCAAACCCACTGCGCAAGCGAAACGCCAGGCCAAAGATCAGAAAATTCAGGGCCCGGACGGATAGGTACGCCAGAATCGCTAACAGCAGCAACTGCAAGGCATTGACCAGCGACCGAGCACTGATCATCCTTTCGGTAACCGTTCCGGCCTCAAGAGATGTGACCAACTCTTTTTCGAAGTGCAACGCAAGATAGGTTGCCAGCAGAACCACAGCAGTGGCCACCATGAAGAGGAGCAAGTTTTGTTGGGAACGAGGGCGATTCACGACGGTGGCAACCTTCGACCAGGGAGAGTTGAAGATCTGATGCTTGATGCTCTTATCTTTTTACCACTGATTGCGCTCGTTTGCGAGAGCAAATGGTTGCGGTTCGGCACGTTCTGTTAAGCATCAGGAACGGAAGAGATTCGGGAACAGAGACGAGAGAATTAATAGGAGAGAGAGTATGGTTACGATGATGGCCGTGAGCCAGGCAGCAATATTGTAAAGCGGCCCGTTGACGTGTGAACCCATCACCTCACGATTATTCACCAGACGCAGGATCGCAAACAGAATCACGGGCAGGAGCAGACCATTGATGACCTGGGTTAACAGCAACACTCTAAAGAGCTTAAGATCGGGAATCACTGCAATCGAGGCACCTACGGTCACAAGAAAAGTGAAGATGCCAATGAAGATGGGCGCTTCGCGAAAACTGCGCGAGACGCCTTTCTCAAAACCCAGAGCTTCGCTGACGGAATAGGCAGTTGCCAGAGGCAGTACGCCCGCGGCCAGCATCGAGGCGCCAAATAGACCAATGGCAAACAACGTTTGCGCGTAATTGCCCGCAAGAGGTCGCAAAGCTCGAGCGGCGTCGGCGGCGCTGTTGATATGTATCCCATGCGTGTGCAGGGTAGCAGCCGTTGAGATGACAATGAAAAAGACGATCAGAATGGCGAAGACGGTTCCCACCCAAACGTCTATTCTGGTCCGGGCATAATCCTCGGGAGTAACACCTTTCTCCACCACGGAGGACTGCACGTACACCTGCATATAGGGCGCTATGGTCGTACCAACGACTGCTACCACGGTGAACAGATATGCTTGATCAAGACTGAAGCTCGGCCTGACCAATTCAAAGGCGACTGTTTCCCAGTCGGGTTTTGCCAAAAACGCCGAGGCGACATAACCGAGAAACACTAAGGACATGAGCAGAAACACACGCTCAACCCTCTGATAAGAGCTCTTAACGACGAGCCACCAGATGCTAAGTGCTGCAAGTGGAACCGATACAAATCGAGAAATTCCAAATAGTTCTGTAGCCGCGGCGATACCGACAAACTCTGAGACAGTGACTCCAGCGTTGGCAATCAGGAGCGCAAGCATCACAAATGCTGTCCAGCGCACGCCGAAGCGCTCACGGATTAGATCTGCAAGTCCCTTCCCGGTGACAGCGCCCATGCGCGCGCACATCTCCTGGACTATGCCGAGGCTGATTGTTATGGGGATCAGGAGCCAGAGTAAGCGATAGCCGAGTTCAGCTCCTACAGAAGCAAAGGTCGCGATGCCGCCGGCGTCATTGCCGGCATTGGCAGTGATCATGCCGGGTCCGAGGATCGCCAGGTAACCAATAATCCTCTTGTGCCGGGCGACGGTGCGTACACCGCGAGCACCGTGCCGAAATAAGCGTCGACCCGAGGCGCGCATCGCTGCCCGTCTTACCGCCACTTGGAGGTTCCTCGCTCATGATTCCGTTCAACTCCCAGTGCAAGCTTGCAGCCGATGCTCCAGAATCTTGTCTTCGGAAAAGTTTTCCAACTTTAAGAAATAATCGGCAGTTTGGTCCAAAGCTCTCTCGGGCACAAGCCCTACAATTTCAGTGCCGGCAATTTCGACTCCCCTTCGTTCCGCCTCTGTAAGCACTGCCGCGTATGCTTGCTGGATTCCCGTGACATCGTAATTCACAAGGTTCATCGAAACCTGCACCAACCCGCGCGTGCTCAACTCGAATCCCAGTGCTTTCAGAGAGGGAAGTCCTCCATGGCAAGCTCTAACTGCGCGCGCAATCTGCCTCGCGATAGACAAATCCCTGGTGCGAAGGTTCACGTTAAAGGCGATCAGGAATGGACGTGCTCCAACGGCAATCGCACCTGCGGTTTCATGAACGCGAAGTGGCCCAAGATCAGGTGCGCGTTTCGGGTCGAACGCTATTTGTTCACGAAGCAACTCGAGCGCGCCGCGTCTGACGTCTTCGAGTTTAATGCGGTCCGGTCTACGAGCCGCTCGCTCATAAAAGAAAACCGGAATGGAAAGTTCACATGCAATGCGTTCGCCCGCCTCATGCGCAAGTAGGACGCACTCTTCCATTGTTACGCCACGCACGGGAACGAACGGAAGCACGTCCGTGGCACCCAGACGGGGATGCTGGCCGCTATGGTATCGCATATCAATCAAGTCGGTGGCGAGTGCAACGGCCCGCACAGCTGCCTCCACCACCGTCTTCGGATCTGCAACGAACGTGATGACTGACCGATTGTGATCCGGATCTATGTGTGTATCAAGGACGCAGGCATTGTCCGCCGTGGCAATCACCTTTGCGAGACGCTCGACCGTTTCAATCTTGCGACCCTCACTGAAGTTTGGTACACACTCGACCAGAGCAGTTTCCATTTTCGATTTTTGATTGCTGATTTTTGATTGCTGGTTGATGATTGTAATGCCGCAGATTCAAAATCGAAAATCGCTAATCTAAAATCAAAAATGTCTCATGGCCAATTCATCGATAAGCGCAAGAATGCCTGGAAGCGTCTCGAGGAACTGCTGACACTCTTGGATCGCAAATCGCTCCGGCGTTTGCATCGCACCGAAGTGCGAGAGTTGGGACGGATCTATCGCCGAACCGCGTCTGACCTGGCGGTAGCGCGTGCTGAGTCGCGCGATCCGCGTCTGATCAATTATTTAAATAGCCTTGTGATCCGCGCACATGGACGGATTTACCGAGCCGACGGCCAGGGAGGAGCTCGCATTCGTGGATTTTTTGCTCGCGAATTACCGCGAACTTTTCGTCGTACGTGGCGCTACACGGCGCTTTCTTTCAGTGTTTTCATGTTGTTCAGTGTTCTCGGGTTTGTAGGCAGCCATCGTGACCCGGAGTTTTCCGAATTGGTGGGAGTGTCACCGGCTTTTCGCGAGCTTTATATCGAAACAAAAACCCACTGGTGGGAGCAACTGAACGAAGCTAATCAGGTGGGCGCAAGCTCCATCCTCACCCACAACATTCAAGTCACAATCTACACGTTTGCGTTTGGGGCTTTGTTCGGTCTCGGCACGTTGTATTACCTGGCCTATAACGGTGCCAACATTGCATCGGTGGTCGCCCTGGCATACCGGGCGGGTTTCGGCAACGACCTCATAACATTCATGGTGGGCCACGGAGTAATCGAACTCTCCTGCATCTTTATCGCCGGCGGAGCGGGTCTGTTGATTGGCAGTGCTCTTGTTGTCCCCGGCGATCTGACGAGAGCAGACGCTTTGAAAACGCGCGGTAAGGATGCGATTCGTTTAATGATCGGCGTTGCGACCTTACTTGTGATCGCCGGGCTCATTGAAGGATTTATTTCGCCAGCGCCGATCCATCCGGCAATCAAATTTAGTATTGGAGCCCTGACTGGATTCGCGCTGTACTCTTATTTGCTTTTAACGGGGAAAGGGGAAGGGGAAAACGGCCACCTTAAAGCAGCCCACGCTCTTTCACCTGCAAGTACTTCTCCAACAGCGCGGGGGCCAGTGCCGCGGCAGTAACATCGAGCGCGAGGCCTCCCTGAGATTCAACCAACCGGAGCGCGGCTTCGCGAAGATGCATAATTTCTTCGGCCACCGACTGCGTGAATAGCTCCCCGGCAGTACCAGGCGCCTCGCGAACTACAGCCTTCAGATCGCGGTCGGCGATTGTAACAACGAGTGGAAGATGACGTGGGCGAAGCAACCGCAGCGACGCGAGCAAGTCCTTAGAGCCCTCTTCGTCAACCAGATCCGTTACCAACACCACCAGTGAACGTCGCTTGCAATTGGCGGCGACGAATTCCATGGCTCGCGTATAGGAAGGCTCAATCATCTCCGGCTCCACCGAATAGAGCGCCTCCAGTGCCGCTTCCATGTGATCGCGGCCACGCCCCGGCGGCAAATAATGCTTTATCCGACGGCCAAAGACCATCAATCCGGCATTGTCTCCGCCTCTTGCCGCGGCTGACATTAAGGCGAGCGCGGCATGGACCGCGGAATCAAATTTTGTTTCCTGCTCGATGCGGGCAGTCATCAATCGCCCGGCGTCAAGCGCGATCAAGATCGTTTGGTCGCGCTCAATCTGATACTGTCGTGTGGTCAGCTTGCCGCGACGCGCAGTTGCGGTCCAGGAAATGTGGCGCAACTCATCGCCGCGCACGTACTCGCGGAGCGATTCAAATTCACGTCCTTCGCCACGCCATGAAGCCTTACGGTGGGCGGCAACAAGGGACCGTGCGCCTAGTGCCTTTAACTCAGCTTCCCGCGCTCGTCTCATGTTTGGGTAGACTTTTACCTGCGTTGGTTCCCCCACACTTGCTTCACACCAGACAAGCTTCAGATGCGAGGGAAAACGGGCAACCGTGTTTCCAAACTCAAAACGGCCACGCTTGGGCGGGGTAAGACCGTAGCTGAGTGCCGCTGAAGTCTGCGCTTCCACCTGCATCCGCGCCTCCCGCAATCCAGATAATTTCATTTGCGGCGGGTATTCGTCTTTGACAATCAACCAACGTGGCTTGCGCGTGTGGTTTTGGATTCTGATCTGAACTTCAGTCTCGGCACCTATGGCAAATCTTCCGGCAAACTCACGCGTGATGCGAATGCCGACGGGAAGCCTGCTGCGCCGAGCATCAAAGATCGCGAGGATAATGAGAGAAGCGTCATAGGCAAAAGCCTGCCAACGCAGCCAGGGGCGGCCCCAGGAAAGTGACAGCGGAACGATGCCAACAGCGAATAGAAGGTAAAAGGTTTTAGTGAAGACGAAACGCACAAGGAATTTTTGACTTTAGATTCTAGATTTTAGATTTACGATCTTGTAGAGATGTCACTCTCGTCAGCTCCCTGTTCGACATTCCGACCTTGGCGATGAATCCAGCTTTAGATCGGCCTCTGCAGGTTGGCGGTAGTTGACGCTGAGGTCCGGCAATGGACGAGTCTCCCCGCGATACTCTCTTTCTGCAAAATGCAAATCAAAAATCTAAAATCTAAAATTAAATCACCGGGGCACTTCCGCCAAAGTCAGAATGTCCGTAATCACGGCATCGGGAGTAGCACCGTCCAACTCTGCTTCCGCGCGCAGGGTTAATCTGTGGCGCAGAACTGGCCGCGCAATGTCGCGAATGTCGTCAGGGGTAGAGAACTCGCGTCCGTGAATGGCAGCGAGGGCTTTCGAGCATAACAACAGCGCGACTGATGCGCGCGGGCTGGCGCCGTAATGAATAAACGGATGCACGCGTGTGCGTCGTACGATATCGACAGCATAACGCTGCACGCCCGGTTCCATGCGTACATTCCTTACGGCGACGCGGCAGCGCGATATGGCATCGGCCTCGGCGAGAGGCTGGATATCAACCTGATCCAGACGGCGAGAATTGAAGCCGGCATCCCAGTTTGCCACCACCTGTTGCTCCTCAGCTTCCTCCGGATAGTCAAGCAGAATTTTCAAAAGAAAACGATCAAGCTGGGCCTCGGGCAACGGATAGGTGCCTTCATACTCGATCGGGTTTTCAGTAGCCAGGACGGTAAAAATAGGTGAAAGCGAATGACCTTCGCCGTCAATCGTCACCTGTCGCTCTTCCATCGCTTCGAGTAAGGCCGCCTGGGTCTTTGGCGGTGTCCGGTTGATCTCATCAGCCAGAAGAATATCCGTGAAGACGGGTCCCGGACGGAGGCTAAAACTAGAAGTTGAGACGTTAAAAATGTTGGTACCCGTGATATCCGAGGGCATCAGGTCAGGCGTGAACTGAATCCGGCCGAAATTGGCGTTGATAATTCTCGATAGGGTTTTTACCGTCAGCGTCTTCCCTGTGCCGGGAACCCCTTCGATCAGGGCATGGCCTTCGGCAAGCAGCACTATCAGGATCTGCTCGATAGGTGCGTCCTGGCCAATGATGACCTTACGGAGCTCTTGTCTAATGTGGTCGACGGTTGCGGAGACGTATTCAAGCATTTTGTCCGAGAAGGTCGAAATTCCGGAATTGTGGTTGGGAAGTTCTTGAGCCTTGATCTTGGTGCTTTGTACTTGGTGCTTTGTACTTGGTGCTTTGTACTTTGTAGTTTGTGACCTTCGGTTAGCAACGCTCAAAGGATCAAAGTTCGAAGCTCAAAGATCAAAGCTCAAAGTTCGAGATTCGTCAAATCTTTTGGGCTGCCTGTTTGATCTCGCGCGAGCGCATACGCAAGCCAAGTAGTCGTTCAACTTCGCGCAGACGCCGCACCAGTTGAAGCGTCTGTCGCTCAGTTACGGGTGCGCCGTTGATTGCCTCTTCGCATTGACGCATTAATATCTCAAGAGGTTGCGAGTCAAGTGAAGACCGCGCAGCTACTCGCGAGGCGATCTCGGACCGCGGGCTGTTGTAGTCCATGCCAGCATAGCGCGTGAGTGCGCGGCGCGTGCGCATGTAAATGTTCTCGATAGCCAGATCGAAGGCACGGGCTCGTTGCTGTAGCTCAGCCATTGAAGCCACAAATTCGAGGCTGGAACGCCTGTCAATCTGCGGCATCGGCAGTGGGCGAGCAAACCGCCGGCTTCGGGTCCAAAGAACCAGAAGGATTAGGAGCACTATCTGCGCCAGTATTGGCAGCACGGGTGTACCTGAGAAGTAACTTATTATCGCGTTACGTGTCACACCTCGGCCCTGGTGATATTCGTCAAAAGCAATTAAACCCTCGCCGCTTACTAGCATGTTGATAGCAAGTTGCAAGTTGTCCTTCAGCCTGATACCGCCATTTGAAAAGATATAAGGATCACTGAGCAGAATAATGCGACCCTTACCGTGAGGGTAGTCTATCAGCAGCACTGCCTTCGAATCGCCAATGTGAACGACCGGAGCAGGTGATTCCGGCGTTGCATTATCAGGTGTTAACGTAACCGCGGATGGCGGCGGACCAGGCTCTTCATCTGCAACATCGTCGCTGGCTGGCAGTCCATGTTGCGTTTCTTCTTGTCTATCGGTCTTTTTCGTATCGCGTCGGGAGAAACTAATAGCTGCGGCGAAACGTGAGGGCATAACGGATTCGATGTCCTGCGTCAGCACTGTGGGTTGCACGGGATGAACCGGCTTTACATTCTTGATCAGTTCTTCCGGTTTAAGGGGATCAAGACTGAACGGGATAGTGCCAAAGTTTGTATTCACAGCCCAATCGCCGGCCGGCGGCAAGATGTGGGCATCCGGTTGGCGGTCAACAATAACAAGTCTTCCGCCGCGCTCAACCCACAGTAGAAGGCTTCTTGCTTGATTCTCATCAACAGCAAGAGGCGTGAGTCCGATGATGACGAATGTCCGCACGTTGTTTCCGTTATCATCCAACAGTCTCTCAGGTATCTCACGCCACCGCATCACCTTATACCCGGACTCGCTCAAGAAATCGTAGAGCGCGCGTGTTCCTGTCGAGCCCGGATGATAAGTCGATCTGTTCGGCAACAGCTCAGAATCTTGTGGCTCTTCCTGGGCTACGTAAGTGGCCATGTTGATGACTATTAATACTCCAAGGATCAGCAGGACACTTAGCACAATGACGAATTTCTGACGCATACATTTGGGCCTGGGTACGAAACCTCAGTTAAAGGTCTCTCTATTGCAGTAGTGCTAGTTTGTAACCAGCACGAAAGGCGAGCCAGTCGGCCTCTGTCGCGCTTACCAAACCATACCAGTGCCGCTCGAAGCTTTCGGTTAGTTGCTTAACGTTGCCGTGAAGAGGTTCGATTTCGCGGACGGCGCTGAGATAGTCGCGATTGGTCTTATACTGGGCCAGGCTGAGAATTTTTCTGTCTCCAAGCTCTACAAGCAGAGCGATGTAAGCCTTGCGAATCGCCGCCTGAAGCTCGCCTCGCATAGCCAGCGCTTCGGCCTCAGCCAAAAGGTCTCCGGCGGATTGATCTGGCTCGAGTCTCTCACCCAAAACAACGCGGGCGCGGGGCTTGTCCTTCCTTTTTGCACCCCGTCTCTGGAACACGCGCGGCGCAAACTGCTTCACAGCGTAGGCAATGGCTGCGAGAGCCAGCAAGATCACAAGTATTTGGGCGATCGTTGTAAATAGACTGGGGTTGCCCGGGGCAAGTCGCTGCGGTTTGGGTATTAAACTCCGGAGCCATTTCCAGAAATCGCTCAACAGACGAGAAAGCGCACCAGGTTCTTTGCTGGCCCTGGCATACTCGGGTCGGTTGAGGATCTCGGCGAGCTTCGAGGTTGCCTCAGCTTTTTTGTCATGGGCGGCGCCAGCATTTTCACTTTCCGCCAGACGCTGTTGTATTGCCTGCAAGCGTTCGATTGTGAAGGTTAGCAAGTTGGCACGCTCGGCATCCGACGCTTTCTCGTATTCCGCGAGCTGCCGATGAAGCCATGAATTATCCACCTTAAAACTCATCCCACGCCATTCCACGTCCTGCGTTTCCGGTAAAATGCTGCGCACATCGCTTAAGGTCTGGACAATGCGCGCGGAACGTTCAGTCTGAGTTTCTCCTTCGTCAAACTGTACAAGCGAATCCAAAGCAATAATCGCTTGTCCCAGGTGCTTCTGATATTCGTCACGGGGCATTGCTCCGGTTAAGGTTGTGCACCAAAGGATCAGCAGCAAAGCAGAAGCGAGATGGTGCAGCCGGCGGCGCCCGCGCCAGCCCGGAACCGCGGGATCTAGCGACCGGCCCGTTCGAGTGCCAACCGGAAATGTCAATCTTTGCGGTTCTTCGACGCGTAGCATCAGCATGAGTGTAGTCCGGTGTTTTAAACGCGGAAACGTGAAATCCAAATCAATTAGCGTCGCGTTAGCGACGCCTCGAGTTTGCACAACAAGAATTCTGCTGCCGTGAACTCCGCTAGGAGTTCCACGTTTATAGCATGCGAAGGTGAGACGCAAGAATTCCTTTAGGAGTTCAATGTAAGTTAGCCGCGAGACACATTTCACTCCTAAAGGAGTGAATATCTGTGGTGGCCCAATGGCTATAAACATGCAACCACTACGTGGTTGTTGCGTCGCGTTAGCGATGCCTGAGCGCGCCTTTCATCAGCCGTCGCCAGACGCAGCAAATAAAACTGTCATCGCTGCCCAGTCGCCTTGTTAAATTCACCGCGCGCTACAGGTCGGGGTTTCAAACGTTAACCAAATCTGGTCTCATTTCAGACCAAGAACGCTGCCTGATGAGCTTAGCGGCGGTGGCGGCAGTTTACCAGGATGCATGAAAATAGCCGGAGCATAGGGCGAAGTAACATCAAGGGTTGGCATAGCCACAAGCTGTCGCGAGGCCATTAGCTCAACATCGTAGCCCTCGTGACGCACGCGCTCATCAACGTAGAGTAGAGACAGCCCAAGCATCCACACGGGTGCCAACAAGATGGAACTCAAAGGCTCTAGCACGCTATAGCCGATTGCATACCATGCCGGCCACTCCGTGGCATTCCATGGCGATGGATCGATTCCATTCAGGTAACCATACCAGCCCAACGGGATGACCAGAATCATCAACGCCGAATAAGTCGCAAACGTGATGAAAAGAGTCATCGCCATCAACCTGCGGACGTTTCCCCGGGCCAGCGAAAAGCTTCGGCTGACGGATTCGAAAACCCGTTTCCCCTCCACGAGCATGACCTGAGGCACATAAGCAACGCGGCCGACAAAAAAGAAGAATAACCAGAGAGCCACCACCGTTGCGGCAAGAAACCCTATTACGCCAATGAGTGCGGACATCCAGGACGGAGCAATCTGCGCCGATGCGACCGCACCGACTGTTACAATTATCACGACCATGTACCATCCGAAAAAGGCGACGACTATGGACAAAGCTACCCACAACATCATTATTATCGTGGCGGCGAGGAGCCCCCATAAACGCGAGCGCACCGCAGCGTAAGTAGAGCTGACTGAAACCGGTTCATTCCACAATAAGTGAGTTACGAGATTGCGCGCGGCGCCTCCCATGACTATTAAATTGAAGATGTGACCGCCAACAATTAAAGCTAAACCCACCATGCCGAGTAGGACATAGAGCGCCAGCTTTACTCCGCTTGGCGTTATGAAGACTGCGCGCCAGGCAATGGTCCATACGACTGCTCCAAACGTCGAAATGATTACCGGAGGAGCCGCGATGCGAATCAGAGTGAAGAAATGTCGGCGATAGAGCCTGACCGCGCGATCGATCAGATCGCCTGCGCCAAGAGGCTCGAGTTGGAATTGATTGGCTGCGAATGGTGGCATCGTCGCTTGACCAGCCTGATTCTGGCAGGTGTGGAGATCCCGATCCAGCGATTTTCGGGCTTTCGGGTGTTGAATGAGTCAGTGCAAATCGAATTCCCGGCAAGAAACTGATTCATGCTGCCGTTCAGTTGATTGCATTCGTAACAAAGTCAATTTCGCTCACCGAACTCTCCTATCTCACCGAACTCTCCTATATCGAGCGGAACGTTGAGTGTGAAGTCGGTGAGATTGAATATCCAGTCAACGAGCGCAGGTCTGATCTCAGATTGAATTGAAAGCTCAAACTTATAAGTATGCGTCAAGTTCAGCCCGCCCTCCGATTTAAAATCAGCGAATTCTTCAATAGCATTAATGCGAGCATTACCCATCTCATTTTAATCATAGTTGAAAAGCAAGGCGCATCCTGAAAGAAAATTGATTATGCGGAATGCCATCTATCACGTAAAGAAAATCCGGGCGTTGCTTTTATAAAACAAGGCCCGGCAAAGAAAACCTAATAGCGACTCCGATCCGAAGCCCCATTAGGGATTAAAAGTTAA
>WNGE01002111.1_pt1 | contig 48994 bp, 50 predicted proteins | sample 5400651 | NCBI WGS metagenome assembly WNGE01 (sample SAMN13153370, study PRJNA577476) | soil metagenome | isolation source: 60 cm soil or saprolite under grassland replicate 2 | place: USA:California | collected 2016-06-15 | reverse complement strand
CCAGGATCTTCATGAAGCCCTGGGTCTCGCCCTTTTCAACCGCGCGGCCGACCCTCGTCATGGGCCGCTTCGCGATCAGCGCCGGCCTGTTCCGCTGCCGGACCTCGCGCTCGGTCATGCCTGCGCGTCCGAGCGGCGGGTCGGTATAGAGCGCGTAAGCCTGGATGCGATCCGAGAGCCGGCGAGTGTCCCGGTCGAGCAGGTTGGCCGCCACGATCTCGAAATCGTTGTAGGAGGTGTGCGTGAACGCGCCTTTGCCGTTGCAATCACCCAGCGCCCAGATTCCCGGAACATTGGTGCGCAGCTGATCGTCGACCTGGATGTACCCGCGCATGTCGACCGCGACCCCGGCATGCTCCAAGCCGAGGTCGTCGGTGTTCGGGCGGCGCCCGACCGCCAGCAGCAGGTGCGAGCCGGTGACTTGGGGCGGACCGCCTGCGCAATCGATCCCAACGGAGACACCATTGCCATGCCGGTCGACGCGAATGCACTCGGCGGCGAGGTGGATGTCGATGCCCTCCCGCTGCAGGATGTCCGTCACGGCAGCGGACACATCCTCGTCCTCGCGCGCGATCAGCCGCGGCGCCATCTCGATCACGGTCACGGCGCTGCCGAACCGGCGGTACATCTGCGCGAACTCGAGCCCGATGTAGCTGCCGCCGACCACCACCAGATGCTCGGGCAGGAAATCCACGTCCATGATGGAGCTGTTGGTCAGATAGGGAATCCGATCGAGACCCGGCATCGATGGCACCGTCGCGCGGCCGCCTACATTGATGAAGATCTTCTCGGCCCGGAGCACCTCGTCCCCGACCGCGACCTCTCGCGCCGAGCGGAAACGCGCGTGGCCGGTATACACCGTGCAGGATTTCAGCCCTCGCATCCATTGCTCGACGCCGGTTCGCGACTTTCCCGAGACGGCGTCCTTGCGGGCTTTCACGGCCTTCATGTCGACGCTGACGTCGCCCTGCAACCGGACGCCGAAATCGGCCGCGCGCCGCGCCATCCTGGCCGCATAGGCGCTGGCCACCAAGGTCTTGGTGGGAATGCAGCCGGTATTCACGCAGGTGCCGCCGAACGATTTGCGCTCGATGATGGCGATCTTCATGCCCGCGCCGGAGAGCCGCGCGGCCAGCGCCGGTCCGGCCTGTCCGGTCCCGATGATGATCGCGTCGAAGTGCTGCATGTTCCTACCTCGCATTTGCCGTCTGCGTTCCAAGCGACCCGGCGCAAACCCCGGCTCATTCTGTCGGCGATACTTCGAGCGGCATCGGCTGGTGAAGAATGACGCCTTCCAGCGGGTCGAATTCGCCTTCCCACGGGGCCGCCGCGATGGCCCGGCGCGTATCGGCATATCCGGCGTCCCAGCGCATGCGGATGCCCGATGCGCTGAAATCGATGTCCTTGGTGTGATCCTCGTTCTCGAGTCGGGGTGCCAGCAACCGCACGACGTGCATCCGCGTGACGCAGCCGTAGCCGGCGAGCTCGCGTACCTCGGCGCTGTTGCGCTCCTTTTCCGGCACGTGCTTGAGGAGCTGCGAGATCACATGCCGCATGCGGTGGACCTGCCGCTGGCGCGCGATATGGCTTGCCACCCGGCTCGAGTACTGGATGTCCTTCTGGCGGTGCAGCACCTCCCACATGGTCTCCGGCGCTTCGCCTGTCGGATTCCACAGATGCACGGCGAAGATCAGGGAATCCCGGCGCGGATTGTCGTCGAAGATCGCCTCGGTCGGCGTATTCGACAGGATGCCGCCGTCCCAATAATAATCCTCGCCGATACGGATCGCCGGGAACGCCGGCGGCAATGCTCCCGACGCCATGATGTGCCGCACCGTCATTTCGGTGTCGCGGGCGTCGAAATAGTGCATCTCGCTGGTGCGCACGTTGGCGGCGCCGACCGTGAGGCGAGGCTTGCAGCGATTGAGCAGCGAGCAATCGACCAGTTCCGAAAGCGTCGCTTCGAGCGGGGCGGTCGAATAATATCCGGCTTTTTCCGCGCCCAGTTGAATGTGCGTTCCCCAGAACGCCGGCGGATTGGGCTCGAAGAATCCCGGGATGCCGCCCGTCAGGGTCGTGAAGTACGAGATAGCATCGACGGCTCCGCGCCACGGAGAAGCGAAATTGAAGATCTCGCGGCGCTCGACCCGGCGCCAGAACTCTTTGAGTCTGGGCAGGCGGTTCTTCACCTCGTTGCCGGCGACGATGCCGGCATTGATGGCGCCGATCGAGGTGCCGATGATCCAATCCGGCTCGATGCCGACCTCGTGCAGCGCCTGATAGACGCCGGCCTGATACGCGCCGAGCGCGCCGCCGCCCTGCAGCACCAGCACGATCTGACCGGGTCCGCCCGCGGTCTTGCGGGGTTTGCGAACCTGGGCTGGCGCGGCAACGATCTTGTTTTGCACGATGTTCATCTCACATTTCCCTGGTCTGGATTTTCCGGAGCCTGTCGCGTTCGTCGAGTTTCTGCAAGTACTGCGCGCACCGCGCCTGCTTGAGCGGCCTTGTTGCCCTCATTGAGCCGGCGCCATGGCGTGCAACGCCGTCATTTTCAGGCGAACGGCGAGGCCCGCGGCGAGGACGAGCGATACCCCGATCCCTGCGACACAAGCTGCCCAACCGAAGCGATCGAACAGCTGGCCCAGTATGGCGCTGCCGACGAGACCGCCGAAGAAATAGCACGCGAGATAGATGCCGCTGGCCGAGCCGCGGTCGACGGTAGCGGCGCTGCCGACGAATCCCGTTGCGGTCGCCTGCGCGAAGAACGTCCCGATACCGACCAGCACCAGGCCGGTCAGCACGGCGGGCAGATGCGGCACCAGCAGCAGCGGAAGCCCGATCCCCGCAACGGCGAGCGCGCACCAGAACGTCGGCCTGGTCCCGAAGCGTCGAACGAACCGGCCGGCGATGGGCGTGGTGAAGATCGACGGCAAGAACACGAAGTAGACGAACCCGAGCGCCATCGGGCCCACCGAATAGGGCTCGCGGACCAGCACGAAATTGACGTAGGTGAAGGTGCCGATGAAGGCGAACAGGATCAGGAACCCGATGGCGAAGCTCGCCCGCAGCTGCGAGTTGCGCAGGTGCACGCCCCAGACCGCGAACGGCGAGCTCGGCAAAGTCTCCACCGCGTCCATCGGCTTGGTGCGGCCGATCGTGAAATACACCAGCACCGCGCCGGCGAGGTTGAGCGCGGCGAACACGTAGAAATTCGTCGCCAGGCCGAGATGGTCGGCGACCGCGGCGGAGATCAGCCGCCCGATGAGATTGCTGGCGACATTGCCGGTGATATAGGCGGCGAAAGCCCCACCGGCGTCTTCGGCGCTGCAGGCTTCGCCCAGATAGGCGAGCGTCAGCGCGAAGGCCGCGGACATGAACAGCCCCTGCACGATGCGCAGCAGTGCGAACGTCGTGAGGTCGGGCGCCGAGGCGAGCAGCGCGGTCGGGATCGAAAGCAGGGCGAGGCTGAGCAGGATGCCGAGCCGCCGGTCGATTTTGCGGCTGAACAATGCGACTGCCAGGCCGGCGACCGCCATGCCCAGCGTGCTGGCATTCACCGCCAACCCCATGGCGGCCGGCGTGACGTGGTAGAGCTTCGTGAGCGAGGGCAGGATCGCTTGGGTCGCGAACAGATCGACGACGGTGAGGAATGCGGTCAGCCCGATCACCAGCGTGCGCCGGGCCGTGTGAAAAGCATCGGCATGCATGGACATCTCGGGCGAAGCCGCCGCGTGGGACACCTGTGCCATGGTTCGTCTCTCCTGGTTCGGGCCGTTGGGTGTGACGCCTCATCGGCGAGGCGTCACACTGCGGCTCTTGCCGTGACGGCGATCACATGTTCTTGTCGGACTTGTCGTGCAGGATGTCGGCCGAGAGCAGGACGACGGTCTTGTCGCCCGTGTTCTTCCACCAATGCGAGGTGGTGTGGATCTCGCGCGCGACGTCGCCTGCCTTGTGCACGATCGGAACCGCGCAGGTGCTGGCGTATTCGACGATCTCGCCTTCGATGATGTAGATGATCGCCGGCCGGTCGCCGTGGCTGTGCCAGGGCACGACGCCGCCCGGCTGGATCACGAGCTTGCGCAGTCGCAGCTGGCGGTCCTGGAGTTTCGCCGGCTCCTCGGCAAGGTTGACCGCGGCGAGCACCGTATCGCTGACGCCTTTGGCGGGCGTTGTGTCCATTTTGGTCAGGTCCGTGCCGCGCTTGTCGGCCGGACATTCGCCGGCACTCGCCGCGCTCAACATCGTGAACACCGTGCCCGCGACGATGCCGGCCGCGAACAGGCTGTGCCGGACGGCCCGGCCAGTGGTTCGGTAGATCATGTCTCGTCTCCGTGTTGCTTCGGCCGGGATCGAAGGATCTCGGCAATGGCAATCCGGAGCGTCGGGCAAACGGCGGCGTAACGGAAATACCGGATAGCTTCCGAGTTCATAGCAGCCGGCTATCTCCGTCCGTGGGGGCGAACGGTCAATCGAGGGTGTCGGCGTTCTGGCCGGTGGCGTGCTCGGCTTGCTTGCGCACGGCGAGCGCCGGCTGTCCGAGCCACTGCGTGCGCATCGCCTCGCGCACGAACGCCCCGACCGCGGGGGAATGCGGCCGTCCGCGCACGGTCACGAGATTCACCTCGCGCCAGAATTCGGGCTCGATCAGCGGACGCGCGATCACGCCGCTCTGAGGAATGGAATATTCCGGCAGGAAGCCGAAGCCCAGGCCCGCCGCGATCATGGCGAGAATCCAGTCGTCGCGGTCGCTGCGGTACACGGTTTCGCACGCGGCGCCGCGCTCGCGAAAGATTGGGCCCGCGTAGCCGTTGAATTCGCAATTGGCGCGATTGAGATAACGCTCCCCGTTCAGATCCTTGACGCGGATGGCGTTTCGCGAAGCGAGGGGATGACCGGGATGGACCACGATCATGTATTGCTCACGGAACAGCGGCATGTAATGCAGCCGCTCGTCGTGCTCCCGCCCCGGCACGCAATAGATGCCGACCTCGAGATCGCCGGCGATCAACCGCTCTTCCAGGTCGGGGGCGCTGGCGTCGAACAGCTGCAATTCGACCCCATCGTGGCGGGATTGCAGGGTGCGGATGAGATCGACAAGATGCGTGGGGGAGACCGTGCACATGACCCCGAGTTTGAGCGCGGTGTGCTTGAGCCGGGTGAAATCGATCGCCTGCTGCTTGACCGTCTGCGTCTGCTCGTAAACCTGGGTCAGGTACGGCAGCACCATGTTGCCCAGCTCGGACAAGTGCGTGCGCGAGCGTTCGCGGTGAAACAGCGGGCCGCCGAGCTCCTGCTCCAGCAGCTTGATGGCCCGCGTCAACGATGGCTGCGCCACGTTGCACCGCTCCGCCGCGCGGGTGAAGTTGAGTTCCTTGGCGACCGCGAGGAAGTAGCGGATCTGATGCATCTCCACGGAAGGCTCCATCGTTCGCGCAGGCTTCTGCGCCAAGAAGCGGGCCTTTGTTCGGCCGGCCGCCGCCTAGCCGGCGGCAACGCGGCGCGGTTTGCGGACCGCGGGGGCAGGCGCCTCCGCCGGCTCGGCAGGCTCGGCCGGGCGCGGGCGAAGGGCCGGCTTGCCGAACCATTTGATCCGCATCGCTTCTCGCACCAGCGCGCCGACCGCGGGCGAATGCGGCCGTCCGCGTACGGTCGCGAGATTCACCTCGCGCCAGAATTCGGGCTCCGTGATCGGAATGCCGAGCACGCCCGGATGCTTCACCAGGTGTTCGGGCATGAAGCCCCAGCCGAGCCCGGAGGCGATCATGGCCAGCGTCCAGTCGTCGCGGTCGCTCCAATATACCGGCTTGCAGGTGACCTGCTGCTCCTGGAACGTCTTGTCGGCATAGCCGGCGAACTCGCAATTCATGCGATGGATGTAACATTCGCCGTCGAGGTCCTTGACGCGGATTGCGCTCTGCCTTGCCAGCCGATGTCCGGGATTGATCGCAATCACGATCTGCTCGCGGAACAGCGGCATGACGTGCAGCCGCGGGTCCGGCTCCTGACCGGGGATGCAATAGATCGCCACTTCGAGCGCGCCTTCGATGAGCCGCTCCTGCAGGTCCCACGAATTGGCATCACTGAGCTGCAGTTCCACCCCGGGATGATTCCGTTGAATCGATCCGATCAGATCGATGATCTGGTCCGGAGCGATGGTGCACATGATGCCGAGCTTGAGCGTGCTCTTCTTCAGGCAGGCGAAATCCCGGGCCAAGCGCGTCGCCTGATGCGATTCGTCGTAGATCTGCTGGAGATGCGGCTTCACCATGCTGCCGAGCTCGGACAAGTGCGTGTTCGCCCGCTCGCGATGGAACAACAGACCGCCGAGCTCTTCTTCCAGCAGCTTGACCGCCCGCGTGAGCGACGGCTGCGAGACGTTGCATTTTTCCGCGGCCTTGGTGAAGTTCAATTGATCCGCGACTGCCAGGAAATATCGGATTTGATGCATCTCCATAGCGGCACCCTATCGACTCGTTAGCCAACCGGCATTTCAGATCATCGTCCGTCTTCGGCAGAGTTCCGACGGACGCGCTCCCCCAGGCGCGGGCAGACACGGAGGCTTTTGGCCATGAATATCCCCATGATGCAACGCAATATTATGACCGCGCGCGCGCTCGATGGCAAAGTGTCCCTGGTGACCGGCTCGACCAGCGGCATCGGCCTCGGCATCGCCCGATCGCTTGCGGCCGCCGGTTCATCCATTGTTCTCAATGGCTTCGGCAAGCCCGACGACATCGCCGCGACCCAGTCGCAGCTCGCCGCTCAATTCGGCGTGCAGGTCCAATATTCGGCCGCCGACATGTCGAAGCCGGAAGCCATCGAAGAAATGATCGCGACGATCCTGCAGTCTTTCGGGCGGCTCGATGTCGTCGTCAACAATGCCGGCATCCAGCATGTGGCGCCGATCCCGGAGTTCCCGGTCGAGAAATGGCAGTTGATTCTCGCCATCAATCTGTCTTCGGCGTTCCACACCACGCGTTGCGCGCTGCCCTCAATGCGGGCTCACGGCTGGGGACGCATCATCAACATCGCCTCGGCGCATGGGCTCGTCGCCTCGCCGTTCAAATCGGCCTATGTGGCCGCCAAGCACGGTCTGGTCGGGTTGACCAAGGTGACCGCGCTGGAGACCGCGGAGGACGGCATCACCTGCAATGCGATCTGCCCCGGCTATGTGTTCACGCCGCTGGTCGAGGCGCAGATCGAAGCGCAGGCCAAGGCCCACAACATCCCTCGCGAGCAGGTGGTCCGCGACGTGCTGTTGGCCCAGCAACCGAACAAGAAATTCGCGACCGTCGAGGAAATGGGCGCGGTTGCCGTGTTCCTGGCGAGCGACGCCGCGTCCTCGATCACCGGCATCGCGTTGCCGGTCGACGGAGGCTGGACCGCACACTGAGGGGAGGCGCTCCGCTGCCGTGCTTCCTGATGCCTGATGCTGAAATTCACTCTTACAAGAATGACGATAGGAGGTATCCATGTTCATGCGCATCGCCAAGCTTTGCTCGACCGGTGCCCTCGTGTTCGTGCTGGCTGTGTCTGTACCGGGCTCGACGAAGGCCGCCGAGGAGGACGGCATCGTCAGGGTCAAGAGCGCGTATTCGATGGGCGAAACGATCGCCCGCCTCAAGCAGGACATCGCGGACAAAGGCATCCGGTTCTTCGACGAGGTCGACCAATCCAAGCTCGCCGCGGCCGCTGGAATCAAGCTGCGGCCGTCCACCCTGCTGATTTTCGGCAATCCCCCGCTCGGAACGCTGTTTCTGACGTCCAATCCGGCGGCCGGGCTCGATTGGCCGGTTCGTCTGCTCGTGATCGAGGACGAGCACGGACAGGTGTGGACGCTTTACACGGATTTCAGCTGGATCGCCCATCGACATGGCATCAAGGATCGGGACGCTGCGTTCAACATGGCAACCAACGTGATCTCGTCCATCACCTCCAGCGTGACGGCGAAATAGCGACGCCGGGCCGCATCGGCTCCGGGATTCGCGCCGGAGCCGATTCAAAGAGTTGCAGAACGCGCACGGGAAACGGTCAGCATCGAGCCGCGTGGAGACGACCAAATGCATGATGCTCCTCCGATTCTGATCGCTCTCGAGAAGCTGGTCAGTCATTGGCTGCACGTTGTCGGCAACGGCATCGAAGTGTTCGGAGTTCTGGTCATCGTCGCCGGCATCGGATGGTCCACCTACGTGTATGTGCGCCGGCGAACCGGCGAGCAACGTTACGACGATTACAAGATCCGCATCGGCCGCTCGCTTCTGCTCGGGCTCGAAGTGCTCGTCGCGGCCGATATCGTGAAGACCATCGCGCTCGAGCTCACCTTCATGAGCCTCGGCGTGCTGGCCTGCCTGGTGCTCGTGCGCACGTTTCTCAGCTGGACCCTGGTGCTGGAGATCGAAGGCCGCTGGCCGTGGCAGCGGGAAGCGTCCGGTGCTGCGGTAACGGGCTCGGATCGGCCCGTCGCGGTACGTTCGCCAAGACCGCAGGCGGCTAGCTGAACGGCCCAAGCGACCATACGTTAAGCACGCAAAGCGCCGAGGACCCTCTGCCACCGGACCGCAGGCCCGGTCACCAAGCCCAAGGAGGCGACATGATGTCCCGACGGAACGCGCTGCTTGCCGGCATCGGCCTCGCCGGTCTTGCCGCCTATGCCAGGAATCTTTTCTCACCACGCGGGGCGCACGCCGGCGCCGAGCAGTTCGAAGTTGCGAAATCGGATGCGGAATGGAAGCAGATCTTGAACCCCGAGCAGTTCCGGGTGCTGCGGCAACACGGGACGGAACGGCCGTATTCGAGCGCGCTCAACGACGAGCACCGCCCCGGCATTTTTGCCTGCGCCGGATGCGATCTGCCGCTGTTCCGCTCCGAAACCAAGTTCGACAGCGGCACCGGGTGGCCGAGCTTCTTCGCGCCGATCGAGGACGCGGTCCGCACTGCGAACGACTACAGCCTCGTCCTTCCGCGAACCGAAGTGCATTGCCGCCGCTGCGGCGGCCATCTCGGCCACGTCTTCGACGACGGCCCGAAGCCGACCGGAAAGCGCTACTGCATGAACGGAGCCGCGCTGAAATTCGAGCCCGGCACGGCGGCGGGCGCGAAGTCGTAAGCGCACCGCGCGCATCGACGTGTCGCCCGCTCAAATGACTTCCTGGGTCTTGTCGTCGGTCTCGCCGTAAGCCGCGCCGGAATGCTTGATCCGAGATTTGCAGCCCGGCTCTGGAGAGATCGAACTCAGTCTGCTGCGCGCGCAAGCGCCGCAGCCGCGGTCGAAGTTGGAAGAAACAATCTGCTAGGCCGAGTAGGAAATCGCCTGAAACCGAAGTCCTCGTAGAAGGCGACGGCGTGGTCGTCCTTGGCATCGACAACGATTGCAAACACCGCCAGAGATCGGCTTGCGCTCAAGATGCGCCGCACGGCATCGGCTAAAAGCAGCTCTCCGATCCCTTGTCCGCGTACCTTCTGGTCACGGGCAAGTCGGCCGATCAGTGCCGCGGGGATCGTGTCGTATCGTGGCAATTTTCGCGCGATCTCGTCGGGTAGATCATCGATGACGAGGGTGAACGAACTCAGGCTGTAGAAGCCGACGACACCGTGCTGGTCATCAACTGCCACGAACACGCGTGCGACGTTTCGTTTCTGGTCTTGGCCCGCTCGCCGGTGGAACCAATCATCGAGAGCCGATTGGCGGCAAGAGAATGCCGCTCGATCGTGCTGTCTGCCGAGCGGCTCGATGGCAATTCCCAAGTTGGGTCATCCGAACAGTTTGCGATGGCGCTTGAGCGCCGTCACGAGCTTCTTCGTTGGGGTCGGGGGACTGGAGATCGCGTCAAGGAATGCGTCGCGATCGCCGCCGGTGAGCACCATGCGCTCGTGTTCGTCGAGCACCCGACGTGCGCCTTCATAGGCGAGGTCTCCGGCCGTCAAGCCGGTGACGGCCATGGCGCGCTGGATGATGTGCTTTGCCGAAGCAGCGACGCGCAGCTCGATGCGCTCTCTCTTGAGTTCACGATCGATCGGCCGTTTGCGACGCGGGATTGCCATGAGACGTCTCCCTCATGGCATATATGTACGGCAGTTCCCCGTGCATGGCAAGGACACGGATCTGCGGCCGGGATCGCGGCCTGCCGCGGACGCGAGAGAGCAAGCGTGTCCGCCTCAAATCACCTCCTGGGTCTTGTCGTCGGTCTCGCCGTAGCGCCGCATCGTGGCGGGCCGCGTGCCGGCATAGAGCTTCTCGATGCCGGGCGCGATTTTCGCGTTCTCGCGCTCGAACAGGCTGTTGCCGGCAACATCGCTCTCGACCAGGAACGGCCCGAAATTCTCCACGTCGAGCACCCAGACGGCCTGCGCGAGGCCGAGTTCTTCGAGCCAATAGACGCCGGCGACGCCCTTGATGCCGCGGCCGAGCAGCGCGCCGGTGCCATAGCCGACCGTGGTCAGATAGATCGCCTGGTTCGGCACGAAGATGTTTCGGTAGACCTCCGACGTCATGCCGCCCTTGCCGATGATGATGTTGCAGCCCGACAGCTTGAACCAGCTGTCGAGCCATTTGACGAAGCGGAACGATGCGGTCGCGCTCACCGCTCCGACGTTGTAGCCGGGCTCGGCTTTGGCCGGCGTTGCGGCATGCGGTGCCACGTCGTCGGCGTCCTCCATCGGGGCGCTGGGGATCGCGGCCACCGAATAGGTGCCGTCGGGATTGACCCTCGCCGCCGGCGAGCAGTGAAAATTCGCGGATCCAAGCGCTTCCTTCGGGGCCGGCATGCCGGCGCCGTCCTCGATCGCGTGCTTGTAGGCGCCTTCGCGCGCCGTGAAGATGCGGCCGGTCAGATAGACGACGGTGCCGATCTCGAGCGTGCGCAGATCCTCGGCCGTGGCCGGGAGTCTCAGCGCAACGGTCTTGAGGCCGGCCATCGTCCTACTCCGCGGCTTCCGCCGCCGGCCGTTGCCATTCCGCGGTCGACCGGCGCATGTAATCGGTGAACCACATCGGGTCGGTGCGGAACTCGGCGCGCCCGTCGGCGCCAACGCGCGCGCAGGCCCGGCGCGAGGACAGACAGAACATGTGCACGCTCATCGGCATGCCGCCGGTGTGGCAATAGCCGACCTCGATGTGACAATCGACGACCATCGAGCTGCCCATGAACCCCATGGCGCCCATGCCGATACTGTTGCCCAACGTCTTGAGTTCGTCCTCGATCGCGGCGATCTTCGGATCGGGGTTGCGCGAGCCGACCACCCGCAGGCAGGCGGCCTGCTTGCCCAGCACCATCGAGATGTCCTTCGAGCCGCCGAGACCGACGCCGACGATCGCCGGCTGGCAGGCGAGCCCGCGCTTGCCGAAGCCGATCAGCGTGTCGAGATAGAAGCGCCGGATGCCCTCGATGCCGTCGGCCGGAAACAGCATGCGATAGTCGCTGCCGAACAGGCCGCCCTTGTGCACCGTGGTGAGCTCGATCCAATCCGCATCGGGATGGAACGAATATTCGATCTCCGGGGCGCCGATGCCGACGTTATTGTTGTGGTCGGTGCGCCAGAGCGGATGCACGCGGTTGGGGCGCAGCGGCACCTCGTGCGTCGCCTTGGCGGTCGCCCGGCGCAGCGCCGCCTCGAGCGCGACCGGTCCGCCCTCGACGCGCGCCTCGTTGCCGATCTTCACGTACCAGCGCGGCACGCCGGTATCGCCGCACATGGCGCGGCGGTCGTGCTTGGCGGCTTCGTAGTTCTCCAGCATCGCCTGCAGCACGAAAGCGGAAAGCTCCCCGGTTTCCGTATTGGCGCACCGGCGCAAGCCATCGAGATAATCGTCGGGAATCTCGATCGCCGCCTTGGCCATCAGCGCTTCTGCCGTGCGTTCGAGCGACGATAAGGGGATCATGCTCGGCTCCACTATTCGGCCGCCATGGTTTCGAGCAGCGTCTCGCCCGGCCTCACCCGCGTGAACAACACCGGCTGATCCAGGATGTCGAGCTTCCCGGATTGCTGCCGCACGACCGTGAAGCGCGAGGTGAGGAGATCCCCCGGCTCCGGGAAATCGCTGCGGAAATGCGCGCCGCGCGAATTCTCGCGCCGCTTGGCGGCGAGCGCAATCACGCGACTCGTCTCGACCAGCGAGTGCAGATTGAGCCAATCGTGCCAGGTCAGATTGAACACTCTGCCGGTGTCAGGAATGCCGGTTTCCATGAGCTCGGCTTCGAGATCCGAAAGTTTTTCCGCCGCCCGGTCGAGCTTCGCGGCATCGCGGATAACGCCGACGTCGTCCCACATGAGATCGAGCAGCCGTTCGCGCAGAGCATTCAAATCGCCGGGCCTTTGTGCGAATGGATGCAGCGCGCGAGAGAACTCCGCGGCGAGCACGTCTTCGTCTGGCGTTCGATGACCCGGATTCGCGGCGATCCATCTCGGCATCGCGTCGCCCGCGATGCCGCCGAACACCGTCGAATTGGCGACGCCGTTGCCTCCCAGTCGGTTGGCGCCATGCATGCCGCTCGCATCCTCGCCGGCGACGAACAGCCCCGGCCATGCGGTCGAAGTGTCCGGATTGCATACGAGCCCGCCCATGAAGTAATGCGCGGTCGGCACGACCTCGACGAGACCGCCGGCGAGATCGAAGCCGCAATCGGCGCAGCGTTCGACCATGCCTTTGAACTCTTTGGCGACCTTCTCGGGTCCAAGATGCGCCATGCTCAGGTACACGCCGCCGTACCGCGTGGTGCGCCCGGCCTTGATCTCGGCATAGATCGCGCGGCTGACCACGTCGCGGGTCGCGCGCTCTAGCTTTGGGTCGTAATCGGCCATGAAGCGGCGCTTGCCGCCGTCGAGCAGATGCCCGCCGGCGCCGCGCAGCCCTTCCTCCAGCACCGTGCCGGTCATGCGCGTCTCGGGTCCCGCGAGCAGGCCGGTCGGATGGAACTGCACCATTTCCATGTCGCGCAGCGGCAGGCCGGCGCGCAACGCCATGGCGATCCCGTCCATGCTCTTGTCGCCGGATGGCGTGTGATAGCGGTACATGGTCGGTCCGCCGCCGGTCGCGAGCAGCACGGCCTGCGCTTGAACGAAGCGCAGCTCGCCGGTCCTGATATCCGCCAGCAAGACGCCGGCGACCGATCCGCCGTCGCGGGCCGGGGTCAGGGCCAGCGCCCGATGCTCCTCCAGCCGCCGCACGCCGGGACGCGCCCAGACCTGCTCCATCAAACGATTGATGATCTCGATCCCGGTGAGATCGCCCTTGTGCACGGTTCGATCGAAGCTCTGGCCGGCGAACGCCTTGCCGTGCAGCGTGCCGTCCGAATTGCGATCGAAGAAGCAGCCGATCTCGTTCTCGAGCTCGCGCACGCGCTCGACCGCCTTGGTCACCAGGGTCCAGGCGAGCTCCTGGTGCGGCAGCCACTTGCCGCCTTCGATCGTGTCCATAAAATGCCGCTCGACCGAATCGCCCGGATGGAGCGCGACGTTGTACCCGCCCTGGACCATGCGGGTGCAACCGCATTTGCCGAGCAGGCCCTTGGTCGCGACCGTGATGTCGAGCTCGGGGTTTGCGGCCTCGGCATGCAGCGCCGCGAACAGTCCCGCGCCGCCCGATCCCAGGATCAGGATGTCGGTCTGCATCCGCTCGAGCCCGACGCGGTCCATTTACAGCGCCCACACCAGGAACACGACGGCGATGACGGCGGAAATCCCTGCGGCCAGCGTTGCAAGCTGCTTCTGGCCGTCGCGCCACGCGAAGTTTTCGATGACCAGCACGCGCAATCCGCCCAACAGATGCACCGCGAGCAGGAACACGAGCCCGGTTTCGGCAAGCTTCACGAACCACGCATCGGTCCAGCGCAGGAAGCTCCCGAGTCGGGCTTCCCCGTCGATGGCGAGTCCAAGCGCCCAAAAATGCAGCGGCAAAAATATCGCGAGCGCCAGACCGGAAAGCCGGTGCACCAGTGCGGCCCGCCAGAGCAAATTGCCGCGATGTGTGAGCCGCGTACGGTTCATGGCAGCACCACGGCCGCAACCGCGCGCAAGCCGAGCACGAGGAGCAGCAGACCGGCGCCCGTCGCGATGGCGTCGACGCTGCGGCCACCGAGCCGCGACCATTCGGTCAACACCGTGCGGATGCCGATCGGGGCGTGGATCGCCGCGGCGACCACGAAGATGCCGTAGAACACCGCCCAGGCGACGCTGCCGCGCGTGCGCGCCAGCACATCGGCGGCGGTCAGTCCGTGGTTCGTTGCATAAATGATTACCGCCAGGTGCACTGCGACCAGCGGGACCATGATGGCCGCGGTCAGCCGCTGCGCCGCGTAGAGCCGGACGTTCATGCCTCGATCTCGCTCTTTAGAAACGCCAGCGCGGCGCCGCGCTTGAGGCCGGCGATCGATGCAGTCGGGTTGAGCGACAAGGGACAATGCTCCTGGCACGACTGGTGCGAATGGCAGGCGTAGCAGCCGCCGCTGGCCGCGACCGCAGCGAGGCGCTGCACATTGGCCGTGTCGCGCACATCATTCACCAGGGTCCAAGCGCGATTGAGCGCCGCCGGCCCTAAATAATTTTCGTTCCAGCGTACGCTGTCGCAGGCCGCATAGCACACGCCGCAATTGATGCATTCGATTGCCGCAGCGGCGGCGAGCCGCGCCGCGCTGTCGGGCCTGATGGTCTCGATCGGATCGTGCCGGGTCTTCGATGGCGCGAACGTGCCCCTTGCCTGCTGCCATTTCTCGAAGAACGGCCGCATGTCGGTAGCGAGATCCTTGATCACCGGCAAATTCTCCAGCGGCCCGATCTCGAGCCGGCCGCTTTCGGCGACCCGCGACACATGGGTGCGACAGGTCCAGCGCGGCCGTCCGTTGACCGTCATGGCGCAGGAGCCGCACATTCCGACCCGACACGCGAAACGATACGCGAGTGAGGAATCGAGATTGCGCTGCACCCAGGTCACCACGTCGAGCACGGTCTGGTTCTCGCGCTTCGGCACGGAATAGGTCTGGTAGCGGCCCTCAACGCCGCCGCGCCACAGCGACACGGTCAAGTCCGGTCCCATGTTGGACACGAGTTCCTCGGCCCGCTATCGATACCGCCGCGGGCAACCATTCGGAACTGTAGCAAGCGGATGTCTGCATCAAAAGCGATGATCCGGAGCGAGCGCGGGCGAGCGGCATGGTGACGCGGGCATGTAGTGCCGATCGTTTTGCGCCGCTCGCTCCCGGGGGGCGGGTCCATGGCTGATCCGCGGCCCTCCTTCTCCGGCGTCGACCCGCGTCTCGTGCCAACCGTCGAGGTGGTCGAGCGGCCGCCCGGCGAGCGCCCGGCCCACGACAGCCTCGACGCGATCGCCGAGTGGCTGGTAGGCCCGGCGCGCCGGATTGCGTCGGGGGCTGGCGCCTTCGACGAGTTTGCCTGGCGCATGCTGGCGGCCGGCCTGCCGCTGCTGCGCGTGACGCTGCACACCAGCACGCTGCATCCGCAATACTTGGGCGCGACCTTCACCTGGTTTCGCACCACCGGCCAGACCGTGTTGACGCTGGTCGCGCATGAGCTGGCCGACATGATCCGCTACGAGGACAACCCGGTCCGGCGGGTGGTCCTGGGCGGCGAAACGCTGCGGCGCCGGATCGACGTCGCCGAAGCGGTGCTCGATTTCCCGATCCTGCACGATCTCAAGGCGCACGGCGCCACCGACTATCTGGCGCTGCCGCTTGCCAGCGCGCACGTCGCCCGCAACTACATGGTCACCTATGTGACCGACCGCCCGGGCGGATTCGCCGAACCGGAGATCGCCGAGCTGACGCGCGTATCGCAGCGCTTGCCCGTCCTGATCGATATGCACAACCAGAGAGCGATCTCCCGCAACGTCCTCAATGCCTATCTGGGCGCCAAGACCGGTCCGAAGGTGCTGGCAGGCCAGATCCGCCGCGGTACCGGCGAGGAGATCAGCGCCGTGTTGTGGTCCTCGGATCTGCGCGCCTTCACGGCGCGCTCGGACCGTCTGCCGGGCGAGAGCATGATCGCCCTCCTCAATGCGCTGTTCGACGCGCAGGCCAAGGCCATTCACGACCACGGCGGCGAGATCCTGAAATTCATCGGCGACGGCCTGCTGGCGATCTTCCCGATCGAGATGCCGACCGTGGCCGCCGAGGCGGCGCGTCACGCGCTCGATGCAGCCGTGGAGGCGCTCGCCGCAGTGCGCGGGCTCGGCGAGCAGCTTGCTGCGGCGGGCGAGCCGCCGCTCGAAATCGTCGTGGCGCTGCATGCCGGCACCGCGATCTACGGCAATATCGGCGCCGCCGACCGGCTCGATTTCACCGTCATCGGTCCGGCGGTCAACCTGGTCAGCCGGATCGAGGCGGTTGCCAAGGCATTGAACTTGCCGATCGTCGTCAGCGACGAATTCGCGCGCGTCTACGGCCGGCCGCTGCGCTCGCTCGGCACCCACCAGCTCCGCGGCCTCGCCGCGCCACACGAGTTGTTCGCCCCTCTCGTCAGCGCTGCATCCCCCACAGCGTGACCGTGCGCGCCTCGATTGCCCGGAAGATCACCGCCTCGATCACGAGCCCGATGATGATCACGGCGAACAGGCCCGCGAACACCCGCGCGGTCTCGAGCTCGGCGCGCGCCTCGAAGATGTACCAGCCGAGCCCGCCCGAGCGCGAGGAGACGCCGAACACCAGCTCGGCGGCGACCAGCGTGCGCCAGGCGAAGGCCCAGCCGATCTTGAGACCCGCAAGGATCGAGGGGAACGCCGCGGGAATCAGGATCAGACCCACGTAGCGGGCACCTTTCAGTCCGAGATTGCGGCCGCTCATGCGCAGCGTCTCCGGCACGCTGCGGAAGCCGCTCAGCGTGTTGAGCGCCACCGCCCACAGCACCGAATGCACGATGACGAACACCAGCGAGGGGACGCCCAGCCCGAACCAGATCAGGGCGAGCGGCAAGAGCGCGATCGCCGGCAGCGGGTTGAACATCGCGGTCAACGTCGAGAGCAGGCGGGTGCCGATCGCGCTCGCCACCGCGAGCGTGGTGAACACCCCGGCGAGCGCCACGCCCGCGGCGTAGCCGACGGCGAGGGATTTGAGCGAGGTAAGAATGCGGTCCGGCAGCACGCCGCTGACGGTGTCATGCGCCAACACCCGCATGGTCTCGGTGAAGGTCGGGAACAGCAGCGTGTTGTCGAGCCAGCGCGCGTAAAGCTCCCAGCACAGCACGAGCATCAGCAGGACGCCGACGCGCTGTACGGCATCGTTGTGCACGATGCGCTCGAGGAGCGGCAACGGCCGTTCGATTTCGCCGATTCCGTGGGCATCGAGCGGCTCGCGTTCGAACTCCGGCCGGCGCCCGGCGTCCGGCGTCTGCGGCACGACGACGCTCATGGCCGCAACGTTTCCATTGCGGCGGGCGGCGCGACCGCATCCGCCACCGGTTCGAACAGCAGGCGATGGATGCGCTTCGACATGGCGCCGAACTCGGTTCGATCCATGGTCTCGAATCCGAATCCATCGGCGTCGAGCTCGGCGCGAACCCGGCCGGGATGCGGCGTGAGCACCAGGATGCGCGAGCCGACCAGCATCGCCTCTTCGATCGAATGGGTGACGAACAGGACGGTGAACCGCAGCTGCTGCCACAATGACAGCAGCTCCTGCTGCATAGCGCGGCGGGTGAGCGCGTCGAGGGCGGCGAACGGCTCGTCCATCAGCAGGATGTCGGGCTCGAGCACCATGGCGCGCGCGATCGCGACCCGCATCTTCATGCCGCCGGACAGCATGTGCGGATAGGCATCGCGGAACTTGGTGAGCCGGACTTTCTCGATTGCCGCCTCGGCGCGATCGAGCGCTTCGGAACGCGTGAATTTCCCGGTCGCCCGCATCGGGAACAGCACGTTGCCGAACACAGTTTTCCACGGCATCAGCTGTTCGAATTCCTGGAACACCATCATCCGATCCGGGCCGGGCTCGGTCACTTCCGTGCCGCGGATGCGGATCGTGCCCTCGACCGGCCGCATGAATCCGCCTACCGCCTTGAGCAGCGTGGACTTGCCGCAGCCCGACGGCCCGAGAATGACGTAGCGGTCCGACTGATCGACGGCGAAATCGACCTTATAGGCTGCGGTGACCAGATGCCGCGGCGTCTTGTACTGCAGCGTGACGCCCTCGACCGCGAGCAGGCTCATGTCTCGGCTTCTTGTCAGCTGCCCGGAAGCTTGTGCGCTTCCTCGAAGAACAGGTCCTGCCACGAAGCGGGTTTCACCGGGATCATGCCGGCGCGGCTCATGTAATCCGCGTAGGCCATGGCCTTCTTGGGAACCAGCGTCCATTCGTTCTCGGGAAGCCGGATCATCTTCTCGATCTCCGCGGCCGAAAGCTTGGAATTCTCCGCCTTGACCCATAGCGCCGCAGCCGCGGCCGGATCGGCCGCGATCTGCTTCATCGCCTGATCGAGCGCGGCTACCAATGCCTGGATCACCTTGCGGTTCTGGTCGTGAAATCGGGTCGTGGTCCACACCACGTTGAACGTGTGGGGACCGCCGACCACTTGATAGCTGTCGAGCACCTTGTGGACGCGCTTGTCCTCGAGCTCCTGATACATGAACGGCGCCGAGCCGAAATGCGCGCTGATCTCGGATTTGCCGCCCATCATCTGGGCCATGGCGTCGGGGTGGCCGAGCGATACCGTGAGCGGATCCAATTTGCCGCCCTGGCCCGGGCCGAATACCTGCTCGGCCGCCATTTGCAAGGTGATGGCCTGGATCGACACCCGCACCGCCGGCAATCCGATGCGGTCCTTGTCGGTGAAATCCTTGATGCTCTTCACCGCCGGATTGATGCTGTTGAGATAGAGCGGCATCGAGTTGAGCGCGGCGACCGCCTTCACGCCGAGATTGTCGCGGGTCTTGCCCCAGATGCTGAGCAGCGGACCGACCCCGCCGGAGGCGAAATCGAGATTCCCGGAGATGAGCGCCTCGTTCATCGGCGTTCCGCTGGTGAACTGCACCCATTCGGTCTTGATGTCGAGACCGAGCGCCTTGCCTTGCGCCTCGAGTAGATGCTGCTGTTCGATAATCGTCAGCGGCATGTAGGAAATGCCGAACTGTCGGGCGAGCCGCACCGTGACGCTCTGGGCATCGGCCGCGGATCCGCCCGAAAGGCAGACCAGCGCAGCCAGCAGGATCGCGCGCCACTGGACGTGTACGAGATGGAATCCGTGCAAAGCTCCCTCCCGACCGGCTCGTTTCGAGTGGCCCCGGCGGTCCGGTTCCGGCCGGGGATGCTTCACCGCATCATGTTCGATCCGCACCGCCTAGCACAAGCGGCAACCGGAGGGGATCGAGGCGGTGCGGCATTGCGACACTCGGGTTGGAGCGCATCGCACGGAGAGGCGCCCGGACGATCCACATTGAATTTGCTCGGTTCTCATCTGATGGTTGGCCCATGAATGCTCCTTTGCTTCCCGATCGGGGGCACCTCACCATCTGTTTTGCTCACGTCGCATACCGGCTCGGCGATTGCTTCGTGCTGCGCAACACCGGGATCCGCTTCTTCGAGCTGCGGACGTTCGACGAGCTCATGGCGCGGATCGGCCAGGCCGACGTGCTGGTCGTATCCGGCTTGTGGCGCAACGAGCTGCTGGGTCGCGCCGAGAAGTTGCGCTTCATCCAGTCGATCAGCGCCGGCACCGATCAATATGCCCGCGAAGCCTTGCGGGCGCGCGGCATTCGGCTCGCAAGCGCGCAGGGCGCCAACGAACGCGCCGTGGCGGAGCACGCGATCGCGCTGATGCTGGCGCTGGCGCGGCAATTGCCGCAGGCACGCGACAACCAGGCGCGTCGCCATTGGCGTGGCATGATTTCCGATCCGGCGCTGCGCGAGGACGAAATTTCCGGCAAGACGTTGCTCATCGTCGGCCTGGGCCGCATCGGCTCGAGGCTGGCGGCGCTCGCGAGCGGTTTCGGCATGCGGGTCATCGCGACCAAGCGCAATCCCGCCGTAGAGGCCGGCGCCGTCGAGCTGGTCGCGGCGCAGGATCGTTTGCTCGAGCTGCTGCCGCAGGCCGACTTCGTGGCGCTCACCTGTCCGCTCACGCGTGAGACCGAGCTTCTGTTCGGGGCCGGCGCCTTCGACGCCATGAAGCCCTCGGCGTTCGTGATCAACGTCGCGCGCGGCCGGGTGGTCGACGAGCCGGCGCTGATTCGGACGCTGCGGCAGGGGCGCATCGCAGGCGCGGCACTCGATTGCTTCTGGGAGGAGCCGCTGCCGCCGCACTCGCCGTTGTGGACGCTCCCCAACGTGCTGATCACGCCGCATGCCGCCGGCGAGACCCGGCGCTACGAGGACAATGTCATCGATCTGCTGCTGGAGAATCTCGGGCGGCTCTGGCGCGGCGAGCGCGAGTTGAAGAATCAGATCGTCTAAGACGCGCTCTGGCGCGGGCGCCAGATCGCCGTATGCTCGACGCGCGCAACCAATGTACGCGCCCCAGCCAGGATGAGCGCATCGAGATCGACCATGCGATGGCCCTTGCGCTCGTAGTTCGCCGTGACCCGGGCGCGTAGTGTGAACTCGTCGCCGATGTGCGCGGCGGCGAAATTCTGCACCTTGCTGCCGGCGTGGATCCAGGGTCCCAGCACCACGTTCTGCGTCAGCGCCCAGTTGCAGAGGCGAAGCAGAATTCCCGGATGACAAAGTCCCTCGGCGGCGTAGAGCGGATGCGTCTCGCCGACGTCGGCGAGGTAGCGCGCCGTAAATTCTGCGGTGGCTCGGAACGGAGCAATGCCGAACGATGTCCCCGGCGCCAAGGTGTGCTCGTCCGCAGTCGGCCGGATCGCGGGCGGAGACGTCTGCTCGAAGCCATCGATGCCGGGCCGCACCGCCGATCCGGCCGCCAAGCTGGCGCGACCCGCGGCGCATAGCCCCGCCTCGCTCTCGACCGCGATGTCGAGCGCGCCGTCCGCAGCCCTTCCGGTCACGATCGCGCGCTCGCCGTCATAGACCGGCTTGATTAACCGGCACTCGGCGCTGCCGTGCTCGAGCCAGGCGCGTCCCCAGCGCTCGACCGCTACGTGCGTCATATAGGCGTACACCTCGACCCCGGGCACTAGCCCGCCGGCGAAGCCGAATCGGCGCGCTACGGCATCGTCGTGGATCTTGTTTTCCGAGGCGATCGCGGTATTGCGAGCCGTCACTCGATAAGGCGCCAACGCGGTTTCGCTCATGAGATCGGTCCGTCCTACAGCGCGGCCACGGTCTGCACTTCGAGCAGAAACGCCTCTTTCACCAGACGGTCGATCATGAGCAGCGTATTGGGCGGATAGACGCCGTTCTTGAACATGGCGGGAAATTCGCGACGGCGAAAATCCATGAACTTGACGATGTCCTGCGAGTGCACCAGGTAGGTCGTGAACTGCACGACGTGCTCCCAGCCGGCATTCGCCGATCGCAACGCCGCCTCGATGTTTGCGAAGGTCTGCTTGCATTGCGCAGAGAAGTCGCCCTCGCCGATGAGCTTGCCGCTCGCGTCGGTCGCCACCATGCCGGCGATGAACAGAAACTCGTTGGCCTTCACGCGGGCGACTTGCGAGTATGGCCCGAGCGGCGTCCCCAGCTCGCGAAGATTGTAGATCTTCATTTCGGGATTCATGGCGGCCCTGCCTTTCCGAGCGATGCCGGTGTCGATTCCCATCGGATCCAACGGCAAATCGCCGGCGCCGACAAGCCCGCAGGTTCGGCGCCGCACCCTTGCGATCGTTGCGAGAGCGCGCGCACGGGAGAGGGGCGCGTAGCTCGTGCGCTTGTGAGCGCGCTCGCATTGTGCGAACGTTGTTTGTTGAAACCAGGGAATTCGCTCGCAGGGACGACACGCTCATGAACATCACCGCAGCGGGATCCGTGCCCACGCGCCGGGGAGCCGCCGACTCGTTCACCGGAACCGTTTTGCAGGACCCCATCATCGACGCGCCGGCGCCGGCGCGCATCCGGGCGACGCGCGTGAGCTTCGAGCCGCGCGCGCGGACCGCATGGCACACGCATCCGCTGGGCCAGACGCTGCATGTCGTGTCCGGGGTCGGCCGGGTTCAGGCGTGGGGCGGTCCCGTCCGCGAGATTCGTTCCGGCGACACGGTGTGGATCCCTCCCGGCGAGAAGCACTGGCACGGGGCCGCGCCATCGACGGGTATGGTCCACATTGCTTTCCAGGAGGCCCTCGACGGCGTGCACGTCGCTTGGCTCGAGCAAGTGTCCGAGGAGCAATATTCCGCTGCGGTTTCCGGCTGAGCTATCGGCTGACGCGCTTCTTTACCCGGGGGCCGTCACTTCCGCGTATCTTGATTTTTGTCGGATGCGGCGTCCCGGGCTTGCTCGCCGGGTCTGACGCCGGCGCGCGCGAGTGCCAGCGCCTCGCATAGCGCCGCCAAGCTGCCGATGTGATTTGCGAGCAGCAGGACGAGGCGGGCGTTGAGCGCGGCGCTTTCCTTATCGGTGAGCCCGTCGTGGGCGGCGAGCAGCGCCTCGTAAAAGTCGTCCGCCTTGCCGGCAAACCCGTCGTGGCGCCGCATGTTTTCCGACGAGCTCATGCGGCTGTTCCGCAAGCGCGGAGCAACGCGCGATCGATAGCGGCCGCATCGAAGCCGCGAAAGCGCGCCGCCACGTGCTGATCGGGACGAATGAGATAGACCGCGCCGGGGCCGCCGTAGCGAGCGTGCACGAGCCCCTCGCGGTCACGCAGCATCCCGTTGTAGCCATGCAGGCCGTTGCGGCTAACTGCGCACAATCTCGGGGCTCGCTCGAGCCGCGCGAGCGCGGACGGGTCGGGAATGTCGGCAGGCGCGTCGGCCAGCACCAGCAACACGAAATCCCCGCCGAGATGCTCCAGCAGCCATCCTGGCCGGCCGGCCGCGTCGAGGATCGGCGCGTCCGCGCAGGGAGCGCCCGGCATCATGGCTCCGCCCAGCGCCGGGTCGTCCTCGCTCTGCAGGCGGAGACCATCGAGGCTGCACGGCTTCGACAGGCGGCCTGCGTTGACCAGGTTCCGTGCGAACGGGAACTCGCGGGCCAGCGCCAGGATATTGTCCCGGAACAACCGCTCGGTCGCGGTCTTCGGCGTCATGAAATTGGTGGTGCGCTTGGAATTGAGAATGTTCTCGTCCGCGCCGCGGCCGCGTTCCTCGTCGTAGGAATCGAGCACGCTGGCAGGGGCTCGTCCCTTCACGACCGAGGCCAGCTTCCAGCCAAGATTATCCGCGTCCTGAATGCCGCCGTTGCCGCCGCGTGCGCCGAACGGGCTGACGAGGTGCGCGCTGTCGCCGGCGAAGATCACCCGGCCGTGCACGAAGCGGTCCATGCGCGCGCACCGGAACGCGTAGACGGAGCTCCACTCGAGCTCGAACGGGGTCTCGCCGACCACGGCGCGGATTCGCGGCAACACCCGTTCCGGACGCCGTTCCAGCTCCGGGTCCGCGCTCGGCCCGAGCTGGAAATCCAGGCGAAAGATATTGTCGGGCTGGCGATGCAGCAGGGCGCTTTCGCCGCGGTGAAAGGGGGGCTCGAACCAGAACCAGCGCTCGTTGGGAAAGCTTGCCTGCATGTGGACGTCGGCGATCAGGAACCGCTCCTCGAACGTCTCGCCTTCGAACGGCAGGCCCAGCAGGCCGCGGATCGAGCTGCGCCCGCCGTCCGCCGCGATCACCCAGTCGGCCTCCAGTCGATAGGACCCGCCGGGCGTTTGGATCTCGAGCTCCACGCCGTCCGCGCGGGCCAAAATCCCGGTGACCTTGTTCTTCCAGCGCAGCTCGATCCGGTTGGCGAGTTCGCTCGCCCGAGCAACGAGAAACTCTTCGACGTAATACTGCTGCAGATTGATGAAGGCCGGCATCTTGTGGCCGCCCTCCGGAGCCAGATTGAAGCTGTAGAGCTCCTGGTCGCGGTGATAGACGCGGCCGAGATTCCAGGTCACGCCCTTGGCGAGCATTCGCTCGGCGACGCCGAGCCGGTCCCAGATTTCCAGCGTGCGCTTGGCCCAGCAGATCGCGCGGCTGCCGACCGAAACCACGTCGCTTTCGTCGAGCACCAGCACGGGGATGTCGTGCAATGCCAAATCGATCGCGGCGGTGAGACCGACCGGCCCCGCTCCGACGATGATCACCGCGGGACGCTTCGTAGCCGCGCCGCTGAGCTCCGGCGGTTCGACGTAGGGAAAATGCCTGTATTCGTAGCTGGCCATCATTGATCGAATCCGCCTGGGTCCCGCGCGGGGTCATCGTACGCGGGCCGTGCCCGGGTGAGATGGCCCCTACCGAATGGCCGGGGTATGATAACACCCTAAGTCAACTGAGGGCTCTTTTCAGGAGAACGGGCCAAGCCGCGAGGCTTGGTGCTATCGACCCACGGGATTAGGTTTTCCGCAAGTTATGACGCCGCAATACATGTCCGGCTTCGGCAACAGCTTCGAGACGGAGGCGCTGCCGGATGCCCTGCCGATCGGCCGCAACTCGCCCCAGAAGGTCAACTACGGGCTCTACGCCGAGCAGCTCAGCGGCTCGCCCTTCACGGCGCCCCGCGAGCAGAACCAGCGCTCGTGGCTCTATCGGATCTGGCCGACCGTCAAGCACTCGGGCCGCTACGCCAGGATCGACAAACGGCTGATCCGGACCGCGCCGGCGCGCGAGGAGAGCACGCTGGCAATCGGACAGCAGCGCTGGAATCCGCTTCCGATCCCGAAGGCTGAGCTCACGTTCGTCACGGGACTCCACACCATGACCACCGCGGGCGATTGCGACACCCAGGTCGGCATGGCGAGTCATGTGCTGCTGGTAACGCATCCGATGACGAACGAATTCTTCTTCGATGCCGACGGCGAGCTGTTGATCGTTGCTCAGCACAACAAGCTGCGCTTCCGGACCGAGTTCGGCGTGATCGACATCGAGCCCGGAGAGATCTGCGTCATCCCCCGCGGCGTGATCTTCAAGGTCGAGCTGATCAACGGCCCTGCCCGGGCCTATGTGTGCGAGAACTACGGCGGCGCCTTCACCTTGCCCAACCGCGGCCCGATCGGAGCCAACTGCCTAGCCAACCCGCGGGATTTTCTCATCCCCGTCGCTGCCTACGAGGACAAGGAGCAAACCTCCTCGCTGTTCGTGAAATGGGGCGGCGAGCTCTACCGCTCCGAGATCGCGCGTTCCCCGCTCGATGTCGTGGCCTGGCACGGCAATTACGCGCCGTACAAGTACGATCTGCGGCGGTTCTCGCCGGTCGGGGCCATCCTGTTCGACCATCCCGATCCGTCGATCTTCACGGTGATGACCTCGCCGTCCGAGACGCCCGGCACCGCCAACGTCGATTTCGTGATCTTTCCCGAGCGCTGGTCGGTTGCCGAGGACACGTTTCGGCCGCCCTGGTATCACCGCAACATCATGTCGGAGTTCATGGGCCTCGTTTACGGCGTCTACGACGCAAGGCCGGAGGGATTCCTGCCGGGCGGCATCAGCCTGCACAATTGCATGCTGCCGCACGGTCCGGACGCAAGCGCGTTCCAGCACGCGAGCAACACCGAGCTCAAGCCCGTGAAGCTCGAGGGCACCATGGCGTTCATGTTCGAGACGCGGTTTCCGCAGCGGATCACCAGGTTCGCGGCGGAAAACTCGTCCCGCCAGGACGATTACGTCGAGGTTTGGCGCGGACTCAAGAAGCACTTCAACCCGCAACGTCGCGGCGCCAAGCAGCTGGTCGGCTAGACGGCCGATCCTTTACTGCGGGTGGCCCGCGAGTGACTCCCTCCCCGCTTGCGGGAGAGGGATGGGAGGAGAAAATGCACCTGAGTGATCCTCACATCCTGCACACGAGGTAACCAACATGCGCAATGCAATCCCGATCGCGATTCTCCTCGCGCTGTTCATTCCGGCTCGGGCGTGGGCCGACAAGGAATCGGATTGCCAGAAGGGGATTACAACGCTCAAATCCGAGCTGAAGAAGAAACACCCGAAGCCGATGCGGGATCAGCTGCAGAAAGCGCTCAAGGATGCCCAGAAAGAGGACGGCGAGGGCGATTGGGACGAATGCGTCGACGCCGTGAAGGCCGGGACGCGCGCGCTGGGTAGATAGGATCGTCGAGCGGCCGGCCGCGGCCTCCCGCCGGCACGTGCAGTCACTCCCGCAGTCGGATTCGATACCGAAGTCGAGCGAGAGACGGAAGGCGATTTTACGACGGGCCCAGGCTGCACAGCCGCGCATCGTGCGAACGTCGGTCCCAGGACTATTGCGGCGGCTCGTCGTCGTAGTGGAGATTGCGCGCGTCGCCCGCTTGTTGGTCCATCCCGCTGCGGGCGCTGTAGAACGTTGCGGCCATCAGCGCCACGCCGAGCCCGATCACGCCGATGAGGCCGAGGATCGCGGCGATTCCGATCGGATCGGTGTAGCTGAGCACGTCGAGGCCGAGCCAGTGCCGCGACACCACGACGATCAGGATGATCAGCGCGACGCTGAGGCTCGCGTATTGGACCACCCAGGTCAGCTTGCCGTGCTTGACGGCCCAGGGCAGCTTCCGCTCGATGGATTTCAACAATGCCATCGGATCCTCATCGCGATTGGCTCGCCGCAAAGCTCTTGCGCCGTATCACGACAATCGACCCTCCGGGTCCCCGGTTCCGCACCGAAGCGCGCGCCGGATTTCCCAAACCGGCGCGCGTGCTCATGCTTCGACCGCGACTGGGTCCGGCAGATTTTCGCCGTCGAGCAGCGCGCCCTGCGCGGCGAGAGCCTGGCGGACTTCTTCCGCCGCGACACCGCCCGCTGCGGCGAAATGCGCTGCCGCAATGCCGGCTGCCTGCCCGGTGGCGAACGCGGTGCCCATGACCCGCAGCGAGGCTCCCGCGATCCGATCGCCGTCGGCGGTCCGGCCGGCGGCGAACAGGTTGCAGACATCGCGGCTCATCAGCGCGCGCAGCGGAATGTCGTAAGTCTCTCGTCCGGGCTTTTCGAAGCTGCTGTCGAGCGTCGCCGAATCGTGAAATTCGCTCGCCCAGGCGCCGAGCGCGACGGCGTCGGGAAACCGCGCGCCGGTGCGCAGATCCTCGGCCGTGACCTGGTAGACCGCATCGATGTGCCGCGACTCGCGAGTGCCGAATTCGGGACCGGTCGAGACGAGATAGGCGTCCTCGTGGCCGGGAACGCCGCGGATCGCGTCGAGGTAGGCCCAGGCCTGGCGGCGCCCGCGCATCTCCGCGGCACCGATGCTGGCCGCGTCCCTTGCGTCGTATTCCTCGCCGATGAGATACGCGACGACGTCGCCTGAGATCGGCAGCCGCACCACGAGGCCGGTTTCCTTGGAGAGGTGCGGAACACCGCCCGCCTTCGCCGCCCGGATCGCCTCGCTCCAGCGCGCCGCGGAGACCGGCACCTCGCGCGGGATGCCGCCGAACCTGGCGCCGAGCGTGCCCATGTTGACGAAACCTTGATTGCCGTAGCGCGTCGAAGCGCCGGCGAAATACGCAAGGTCGCAGTCGCCGCTCGCATCGACGAAGGCGCGCGCCTCGATCACGCGCGGCCCGCTGCGATCCTGTATTTTGACGCGGCGGATGGAGTTGCCGTCGCGCTCCGCGTCGATCACGAGCGCGTGCAACCATACGTCGACGCCCGCTTCGAGCGCGATGTCATCGAGCACGCGCTTGACGGCCTCCGGATCGAACACGACGAAGACGCCGCGAAACCGCTTGGGCCCGGTGAGCGCGCCCAGGGCGCGCAAGCGCGTGAGCACTTCCTGGGCGATGCCGCCGACCGCGGGCCGGGGCGCCCGGCCGAGCGTATAGAGCCCGCAATAGGTGAGCACGTTGCGCAGCGTCGAGGCCCCGCCGAGAAACCCCGCGGCTTCGACCAGCAGCGTGCGCGCGCCGATCCGCGCCGCGGCGACGGCCGCGGCCACGCCCGCGCTGCCTCCGCCCACCACGACCACGTCGTAGGTTTGCGCGCGGGTCGGATGCATCCTGGCTCCTGTGTTGATTGGTCTGGAGTCTGTGTTGCGGATGCGGTGAAATGCAAGGCAGTGGAGCGGCAGGACAACGGTTCCGAAGGAGGAACGATGAGGTTTCCGACGCGCCGCGAACTGCTCGCCGGTCTTGCCGTCGCCGCCTTGGCCGCAGCGGCGAAATCCGCACGCGCGCAGGAGAAGCTGCGCGTCGGCGTACTGCGGCTCGCCTCCTCGGGCCCGGTCTTCATCGCCGAGGATCGCGGCTACTTCCGCGACCAGGGGCTCGACGTCGAGCTCAAATTCTTCGACGCCGCCCAGCCGATCGCGGTGGCGACCGCCTCGGGCGACGTCGAGTTCGGGGTTACCGCATTCACCGGCGGCCTGTTCAATCTCGCCGGCAAGGGCGCATTGCGGATCGTTGCCGGGCAGAGCCGCGAAGCGCCGGGTTATCCGCTCGTGGCGTATCTCGCCGGCAAGTCGGCGTTCCAAGCCGGATTGAAATCGCCGAAGGATCTGGTCGGCCACAGCATTGGGATCACGCAAGTGGGTTCGAGCTTCCACTATTGCGTCGGCCTGCTCGCGCGCAAATACGGCCTCGAGCTCGCCAAGATGAAGCTCGTCCCGCTGCAGTCGCTCACCAATGTCGCGTCCGCCTTGAAGGGCGGACGCACCGAGGCGGCGCTGCTGCCGGCGACCAGCGCGCAGCCGCTGCTCGATGCGGGCGATGCCGAGCTCCTCGGTTGGGTCGGCGACCAGACGCCGTGGCAGCTCGGCGCGGTATTCGTGGGCACCGCGACGAACGCCAGGCATGACCGGGTGGCGCGCTTCCTCGCCGGTTATCGCGGCGGGACGCGCGATTTTCACGATCGTCTGCTCGCGGTGCGCCGCGACGGCAGGGTGGTGCTCGACGATCGCACCCGGCCGTTTTTGGACATCATCGCCAAATACACCAATTTGCCGCCGGAGAAGCTCGCAATCGGGTTGCCCTACGTCGAACCCGCCGCGACGCTCGAGCTCGCCAGCGTCGCCGACCAGCTCGCCTGGATGCAGCAGGAAAAATTCGTCGATCCCGGGTTCGGCGTCACCGACGTCGTCGACGCGAGCTACGGATACGCGAAGTGACGCCGCTATGCCGAAGCTGTCATCGCGCGCGCATGCGGGCCATCCAGTATCCGCCGTTTGCAATGTGAGTCATGGCGGAGTGTCATGGACATTCGCAGGATGCTGGGTCGCCCGGCCGGGCGATGCCACGCTCCGTTTGAGGCCCTGTCGCATGGAATTGATCGTCGAGCGCGTGAGCCACGCCTTCGGGGCCTTGCAGGTGCTCGACGATATTTCGTTTGCGGTCGCGTCCGGCGAAGTGCTCGCCATTGTCGGCCCGTCCGGCTGCGGCAAGAGCACGCTGCTCTCGGTCGTGGGCGGGCTGCTCGAGCCCGTGAGCGGCAGGGTCGCGCTGCGCGGCGATCTTCCGCCGCACAGCCTCAACCCGATCACGTTCATTTTCCAGGATTTTGCCCTGCTGCCCTGGCGCAGCGCGGCAGACAACGTCGCGCTGCCGCTCGAGCATCGCAAGCTGACCGTATCCGAGCGCCGCGCGCTCATCGCCGACGCCTTGCAGCGTACCGGGCTCACGGAATTCTCCGATGCGTTTCCCAAGCAGCTCTCCGGCGGCATGCGCCAGCGCGTCGGGATTGCCCGCGCGCTCGCGGTGCGTCCGGGCCTGCTGCTCATGGACGAGCCGCTGTCGGCGCTCGATTCGCAGACGCGCGAGCTCCTGATCGAGGACCTGATGAAGCTTCTCGACGGCACCGATCTCGCCGTCGTCTATGTCACCCATAATCTGGATGAAGCCTTGCGGCTCGCGGACCGCATCATCGTGCTCTCGCCGCGTCCGGGACGGATCCAAGACGTCGTCGCGGTTCCCATTCCGCGTCGCGCGCGCAACGAGCCCACATTCGAGCTGCAGTTCCGTGCCGTCCATGCCCGGCTGTGGTCGCTGGTGCGCGAAGGGGCGCGCGCCGCCGAACGGGAAGTTGCGGATGCGTGAATCCGTCTCGGTCGAACCGCCGGTCCATCCCGCGCAGCGCCCGGCCGCCCCGCAGGTGGTCCGCTTCCGCGCCACGGGGTTTGCGCCGGCGCCGCGGGGCGCGACCTCGTGGCTCGTGTTCGCGATCGTGCTTGCCGCCTGGCAGGCCGCCGGATCGCTCGGCCTCGTGAACGCCCTGTTCCTCCCCAGTCCTTTGGCGATCGTGCGCGCGCTCTGGCGACTCGCGGCATCCGGCGAATTATGGGCGCATGTCTCGATATCGCTGCTGCGCATCGGCGCCGGCTGGATCATCGGCACCGCCGTCGGCGTCGCGGTCGGGCTCGCGGTCGGCCTGTTCTCGCTCGCGCGCGCCGCCGGCTTACCCATCGTGTCCGCGCTGTTCCCGATCCCGAAGATCGCGCTCCTGCCGCTGCTCATCCTCTGGCTCGGCATCGGCGAGACCTCGAAGATCGCCACCATCGCGCTCGGCGTGTTCTTCCCCACCGTGATCGCCGTCTACAGCGGCGTCGATCAGGTCCCGCGAAACCTCATCCGCATGGCGCAGAGCTTCGAACTGCCGTTTCTCGGCATCGTGCGCAAGGTGGTCCTGCCGGGCGCGCTTCCCAACATCGTCGCCGGGTTCCGCATCTCCGCTTCGATCGCGCTCCTCCTCGTGGTCGCCGCCGAGATGATCGGTGCGGAAGCCGGCATCGGCGCCTTCGTGCTCCAGGCCGGAAATCTGATGCAGACCGATCAATTGATGGCTGGCGTCGTCGTGCTCTCGATCCTGGGACTTGCCGTCGCGCGGGGCATCGGGGCGCTCGAGGCCAGGGTGACGCGGTGGCGGTGAGGCGTGGACGGACAGCCTGCCCGGAGCGAACCGGGACGGTCGCCCGTGCGTTCTACTCAGGTGTTCGCAACAGCAAGGCGCACGCCCATGCAAGTCCCCGTCGAGATCGCCTTCCACAACATGGCAAGCTCCCCCTGGGCGGAGCAGGAGATCCGCAACCGGATCCAGAAGTTGGAGAAGATCTACGATCGGCTCACCAGCTGCCGCGTCCGGGTCGATCAGCGCACCAAGACCGGCGGCGGCACGATCCCGCCGGTGGTGCGCATCGAGATGGGAATCCCGGGCCGCAAGGACCTCGTGGTGGCCCATGAGCCCGATCATCTGCAGCGCAAATTTCAGACACCCGACCTTCACAACGCCATCCACGAAGCGTTCCGGATCGCCGAGGATCAGCTGGTCGAGCTGAAGAACCAGCGCCAGCGCCGCACCCGCGAGCCCCAGCACGACGCCGAGAACCAATTTCTGGGGCAGGTCGCGGAGCTCGATCCCGAGCAGGATTTCGGCTTCCTGCTGACCAAGGAGGGCGGGCTCCTGTATTTCCACCGCAACAGTGTGCTGTCCGGCGATTTCGAGAAACTGCGCCCGGGCGACGAGGTCTATTATGTCGAGGACGTCGGCGACACCGGGCCGACCGCGATCAAGGTGCGGGTGAAGGAACGGGTTTAGCGCCGAAAGCCGCCGGCACTGCGACTGATCCGGGGCGATTCAGCTCCGGCGCGCAGATAGGGCGGCGCCTAATATTTTACGCTACCTTCCCTTGAAGGCTGCCTTGCGTTTCTCGACGAAGGCTTTTGCCGCCTCGTGGTGGTCTTCGGTCTGCGTGCAGCGCACGTGATTCATGGCTTCGGTATCGAGCACGGCCTCGATCGTGGAACGCTCCGCCGCGTTGATGTTCTGCTTGATGTAGCCGAGCGCGACGCTTGGCCCCTGCGCGAGCGACACCGCGAGCTCGCGCGCGGCCGCCTCGAGCTCCGCGTCGGGCACCACCCGGGTGACGAGCCCCAGCGCCAAGGCCTCGTCCGCCATCAGGATCGGCGAAGTCAGATAGAGCTCGCGCGCCTTGGCGCTGCCGACGAGCCGCGTCAAGAAATAGGTGCCGCCGTAGTCGCCCGAGAGGCCGACCTTGGCGAACGCGGTGGTCAGCTTGGCGGACTTTCCTGCGATGCGCAGGTCGCAGGCGAGCGCCATCGACAGGCCGGCGCCGGCCGCCGAGCCGCTGATCATGGCAACGGTGGGCTTGCGCATGTCGTGAAGCAGGCGGGAGACCTCCATCCGATGCCGCAGCAATTCGAAGCGGCGGTCGAGCGTCTCGTCGCGCCCGGCGCCCGCCGCCATCGCCTTGACGTCGCCGCCGACGCAGAACGTGCCGCCGGCCCCCTTGAGCAGCACGGCGCGAACCTCGGGATCGGTCGCGGCGCGCGTTGCCGCCTCGACCAGCCGCAGCCCGAGCTCCGGATTGAGCGCATTGCGCCGCTCCGGCCGGTTGAGCGTGAGCGTCAAAAGCCCGCGCTCGAGCGATTCCAGCAAGACCTGCTCCGGTTTGGCGTCCATGTTCGCGCTCCTTCCGCTCGGCGTTCAGGCGACGCGCTCATGGCGCACGCCGCGGCAATCCATTTCGTATTCCAGCTCGATCACCGGCGGGCGGGCGAAATGCCAAGTCAGGCCGGCCCGGGCGGCGCCGCGTCGAACGATCTCCTCGGCGAGAACAGGGTGAAGGTCGTGAACGGTATAGACCTGGGTTGCCGTGGTGTCATGCCAGGCAAAACCCAGCGCCGAAAGCCGCCGCTCCATCTCGGCGAGCACGAAGCGCGCTTTCTCGCGCAGGCCGTTCGGGCCGACGTCGCCGCGCGCGATGATGTGGTCGAAATAATCCTTGTGGCCTTCGGGCACCTCGCCGCTCCCGGCGATCACGAACGAGGGTGGCGCATCGGCTGCCGGTACCGTGTACGCGAAGGCGTGAAGCGAAGGCTCCGGCGGCGGATCGATTTGCGGACAGACATTGCTGCGCGCCACCGGATTGGTCTCGTTCTCGAACAGGCCCCATTCGGCGAGCGTGCCGACGTAGACCTTGTTGAAGGCGCGGAATCCCGCTTCGGTGAACGGCGCGGGCGAGCGCAGCTCGCAGGCGCACAGCGCGGTGAGCGGCTGTCCCCTCGCGGCCAGAATCTTGCGGATTTTCGCGAAGCCCTCGGCGAGCGGCACCGGCGCGTGGAACCGCACCCGTTCGATTGCGTGGCCGGGCAGCGCCGCCACTCCGCCCGAATAGGGAAACACGCCCGGAATGAACCGATAGCCGCCCGGCGCGAACTCATGGGTTGCGGTCATGCGGACCTCTCCGGAGTTGTAGCGCGGACAAAGGCCTCAATCGACCGTCGTCCCGGCCAAGCGAGCGCAGCGGCTCACGCGTTCCCCGGACCGCGCGGCGCGACGCGCCGTCGCGTGATCCGGGGTCCGGCAATAATTCGCGAAGCGGCCTCAAGTATCGTCAGCTGCAAGAAAATGGACGCTTCGCGAACTCACTCCTGGGTCCCGGATCTTCGCTCGCCGCGAGCCGCTCGCTCGTCGGGACACGAGGCGTCGCAGTTTCGGGTTCCGGCTCTCGCTGCGCTCGGCCGGAATGACGGCGCAATGCCTACGATTTACCTCCGGGCGCTTTCCCGGTCTAATGCGCGCAAAGAAGCCGTAGGGAGGAACCCATGCGCGGATTGATGATGGACCGGCCGCTGCTGATCTCGTCGCTGATCCGGTACGCCGCTCAATATCATGCCGCAGCCGAGATCGTCTCGCGCTCGCCCGAAGATGGGTTGCATCGCTACACCTACCGCGATCTCGAAGCCCGCTCGAAACGGCTCGGCAAGGCGCTGGAGCGCCTGGGCGTGCGCATCGGCGACCGCATCGCCACGCTCGCCTGGAACGGCTTTCGGCATCTCGAGCTCTACTACGGCGTCTCGGGAATCGGCGCGGTCTGTCACACCGTCAATCCGCGGCTGTTCCAGGACCAGATCCGCTACATCGTTAATCACGCCGCCGACCGCGTGCTGTTTCTCGATCCGGGGTTCGTGCCGCTGGCCGAAGAGCTCGCGCCGCATTGCCCCGAGGTGGAGCATTACGTGATCATGACCGAGGCCGCGAAGATGCCGCGGACCAAGCTCCAGAACGCGCTCTGCTACGAGGATCTGCTCGCGCCCGAGCGCGCGGACTACGAATGGCCGGAGTTCGACGAGAATACCGCGTCATCGCTGTGCTACACCTCCGGCACGACCGGCCGGCCCAAGGGCGTGCTCTACAGCCATCGCTCCACCGTGCTGCACAGCATGGCGGTGAGCATGCGCGACACGCTCGACTATTCGATGCACGACTCGATCTGTCTGATCGCGCCGATGTTTCACGCCAACGGCTGGGCCTGTCCCTACGCGGCGACGCTGGTCGGGGCGAAGCTGGTGCTGCCGGGGCAGCAGCTCGACGGCGCGAGCCTGCACGCGCTGTTCGAGGACGAGAAGGTGACCTTCAGCCTCGCCGTGCCGACGGTCTGGCTCGGAATGCTCGATTACCTGCGCAAGAGCGGCAAGCGCTTCACGACGCTCAAACGCACCGCGATCGGCGGCACCGCGGTCCCGCTGGCGATGATGAAGGCATTCGACGAGTACGGCGTGAACGTCATTCACGCCTGGGGCATGACCGAGACGAGCCCGCTCGGCACCGTCTGCTCGCTGCCGCCCGGCATCGCCGCCCTTTCGCCGGAGCAGCGCGACAAATATCGCGTCAAGCAGGGCCATGGAATCTGGGGCGTCGATCTCAAGCTCGCCGGCCCGGACGGGAGCGAGCTGCCGCGCGACGGCAAGGCGAGCGGCGAGCTGCTCGTTCGCGGCCCCTGGGTCGCGGCCGGCTATTTCAACGACGAGGAGGCGACCGCCGCGGTGCTCGCCGACGGCTGGTTCCGCACCGGGGACGTGTCCACCCTCGATCCGGACGGCTTCATGACCATCGTCGATCGCAGCAAGGACGTCATCAAGTCCGGGGGCGAGTGGATCAGCTCGATCGATCTCGAGAATGCGATCATGGGACACCCGGACGTGCAGGAGGCGGCCGTGATCGGGGTGCGCCACGCCAAATGGGACGAGCGGCCGCTGCTCATCGTGGTGCCCAAGGAGGGTCGCCGCCCGGACAAACAGCAGCTGCTGGATCTGCTGGCGCAGAAATTCGCCAAATGGCAGCTGCCGGACGACGTGCTTCTGATCGCCGAGCTGCCACATACGGCGACCGGCAAGGTGAACAAGCTCGCCCTGCGCGACCGTTACCGCGACCATCTCTTGCGCAGCGCGTGAGCGGCGTTGCAGTGGGGCAGGCAAATATGACCAACCAAGCCGCGGCGACGGAATCGCGCGCGACGAGCGGCCCGCTCGTCGGCTTGCGCATCGTGGAGTTTGCCGGAATCGGCCCGGGGCCGTTCGCGGCCATGCTGCTCGCCGACATGGGTGCCGACGTGGTGCGCATCGACCGGCCCGGTGCCGCGGAGCGCGACAAGCGCGACGTGATCGGCCGCGGCCGGCGCAATCTTGTGCTCGACCTCAAGCAGCGGGATGGCTTGGAGGTGGCATTACAGCTGCTCGACGCCGCCGACGCATTGATCGAGGGGTTTCGGCCGGGCGTGATGGAGCGCCTGGGCCTTGGCCCGGAGGCGGTGCTGGCGCGCAACCCGCGGCTCGTTTACGGCCGGGTGACGGGCTGGGGCCAATCCGGCCCGCTCGCCCAGGCGGCGGGGCACGACATCAATTACATCGCGCTCGCCGGCGCGCTGGGCGCGATCGGACCCGAGGAAAAACCCGTCCCGCCGCTCAATCTCGTCGGCGACTACGGCGGCGGGGCGCTCTATCTCCTGGTCGGGATGCTCGCCGGCATCATCGAGGCGAAGCGTTCCGGCCGCGGCCAAGTGGTCGATTGCGCGATGTGCGACGGCGCGGCGAGCCTGCTCTCGATCTTCTTCACGCTGCTCGCCCGCGGGCAATGGGAGGAGCGCCGCGGCTCGAACCTGCTCGACGGCGGCGCGCCGTTCTACGGGACCTACGAATGCGCCGATGGCGGATTCATCGCGCTGGGAGCGCTCGAGCCGCAGTTCTACGAGACGCTGTGCCGCCTCGCGGGGCTCGAGGCTCCGGAGTTCCGCGAGCGTAGCGATCGCAAGCGCTGGCCGCACCTGCGGCAAAAAATGCAAGCCGTGTTCAAGACGCGCACGCGCACGGAATGGTGCGCGATCCTCGAGGGCAGCGATGCGTGCTTCGCGCCGGTGCTGGGCTTGCGCGAGGCGAGCACGCATCCGCACATGGCGCATCGCAACAGCTTCGTCGAATGCGACGGCGTGCTGCAGCCCGCGCCGGCTCCACGGTTCTCGCGCACGCCCTCGGCCATTCAACCGTCGAGCATGAGCTCGCCGGCCGAGATCCTGGCGCTCTGGCGGGCACGCCGACCGCGCGATTGATCGAGCGACACGGGGGGAGAACGATCCATGGGATGTCTCGAAGGCAAGGTCATGCTGGTGACGGGCGCCGGGCGCGGCATCGGCCGCGACATCGCGCGGCTCGCCGCGAAGGAAGGCGCCGCGGTCGTGGTCAATGATCTGGGCGGCTCGACCGAAGGCGAGGGCGCCGATGCCGGGCCGGCCGAAGCGGCGGTCGGCGAGATCCGCGCGGCGGGCGGGCGCGCGGTCGCCAATACCGACAGCGTCGTCGATCCGGCCGGCGCCGAGCGCATGGTCAAAGCCGCAATCGAGCAGTTCGGCCGCATCGATTGCGTCGTCAACAATGCCGGCATCCTGCGCGACCGCATCTTCCATCGCATGTCGCATGTCGACTGGAAGATGGTGATCGACGTGCACCTGATGGGGAGCTTCAACGTGGCGCGCGCCGCGGCCGAGCACTTCCGCCAGCAGCAGAGCGGCAGCTACGTGCATTTCACCTCGACGTCGGGGCTCGTCGGCAATTTCGGCCAGGCCAATTACGCCGCCGCCAAGCTGGGCATCGTCGGCCTGTCGAAATCGATCGCGCTTGACATGGCGCGTTTCAACGTTCGCTCCAATTGCATCTCGCCGTTCGCCTGGAGCCGAATGATCGGCACGATTCCGACCGAGACGGCGGAAGAGAAAGCCCGGGTCGAGCGCGTCAAGACCATGAGCACCGAGAAGATCGCGCCGATGGCGGTATTTCTCGCCAGCGACCTCTCGGCCGGGGTGTCCGGGCAGATTTTCGCCGTGCGCCGCAACGAGATCTTGCTCATGAGCCAGCCGCGGCCGCTGCGGAGCGTTCATCGCGGCGAGGGTTGGACCCCGCAGACGATCGCCGAGCACGCGATCCCGGCGCTCAAGGGCTCGTTCTACCCGCTGGAGCGCTCCGGCGACGTGTTCTCCTGGGACCCGATCTGAGTTTGTCGCGAGGCTAGGCAGCTCTCCACGCATAACCATCTGCTTTGCGCGGCGGCAACCTTGCGACCCTTTGGGTATTGATATTTATAATATTTATGGGGCAAGGCTGCCGGGCCGAAAGGGGATCGAGCATGCTGAAATGGTTTCAAGCATTGCTGCCGAGGGAGGAGCGCTTCTTCGACTTGTTCGCGCAGCATTCCAAGATCCTGGTCGCCGGCGCCGATGCCCTGCGTTCGATGCTCGACGGCGGAAACGCGGTTGCCAACTATTACCAGACCGTCATGGACCGCGAGCAGGACGCCGACAACATCACCCGCGACGTGCTCATCGCGGTCCGCAGCACCTTCATCACCCCGTTCGATCGCGGCAACATCAGGGACCTCATCACCTCGATGGACAATGCCATCGACCAGATGCAGAAGACCGCGAAATCCGTCATGATCTTCGATCTGCGGTCGTTCACGCCGCAGATGCAGGCCATGGGCGACGCCATCAAGAAATGCGCGGTGCTCGTGGACGAGGCGATGCCGTGCATGCGCTCGATCTCCGCGAGGGCCGCGCATCTGAGCAAGATCACCGAGGAAATCGGCCGGATCGAGGGGCAGGCCGATGAGCTCCACGATCGCGGGCTCAAGGAGCTCTACCAGCAGCACGCCAGCTCCAATCCGATGGCTTTCTTCGCCGGCAACGAGGTGTACGACCACCTCGAGAAGGTCGTCGACCGCTTCGACGACGTCGGCAACGTGATCCACGGCACCGTCATCGAGCACGTCTAGAGCTCCGAAAGCCGACCATGGACGCCGCTGAAGTCAGCCTTCCGGTGCTGATTGGGCTCGTCGTCATCGCGCTGGCGTTCGATTTCCTCAACGGGTTCCACGACGCGGCGAATTCGGTTGCCACCATCGTGTCGACGCGCGTGCTGAGGCCGCAGCATGCCGTCGCCTGGGCGGCGTTCTTCAACTTCATCGCCTTCCTGGTGTTCGGCCTGCACGTGGCGCAGACACTCGGCACCGGCATCGTGGAAGCGCAGATCGTCGACGCGCGCGTCGTGTTCGGCGCGCTGACCGGCTCGATCATCTGGAACCTGGTCACCTGGTTCTTCGGCATTCCCTCGAGCAGCTCCCACGCGCTGATCGGCGGCCTGCTCGGCGCCGGCCTCGCCAAGGGCGGGCTCGGCATCGTGGTCTGGAGCGGCCTGTCGAAGACCGCGGCCGCGATCGTGCTCTCGCCGCTGCTCGGCTTCCTTCTGGCGCTGGCGCTGGTGCTTGCGGTCTCCTGGCTGTTCGTCCGGCGCACGCCGTTCGCGGTCGACCTGTGGTTCCGGATCTTTCAGTTCGTCTCCGCCTCGCTCTATTCCCTCGGACACGGCGGCAACGACGCCCAGAAGACCATGGGGATCATCGCCGTGCTGCTCTATTCCCAGGGGCTGCTCGGCGGCGAGTTCCACGTGCCCTTGTGGGTGGTGCTGACTTGTCAGGCCGCGATGGGGCTCGGAACCTTCGCGGGCGGCTGGCGCATCGTGAAAACCATGGGGATGAGCATCACCCGGCTCACCCCGGTCCAGGGCTTTTGCGCCGAGACCGGCGGCGCCGCGACGCTGTTCCTGGCGACCTACCTGGGCGTTCCGGTCTCGACCACCCACACCATCACCGGGGCGATCGTCGGGGTCGGCGCGTCCCGCGGCGCCGCCGCGGTGCGCTGGAAGGTCGCCAACCGCATCGTGGTCGCCTGGATCCTCACGATCCCGGCCGCGGCCCTGATGGGAGCTGCGGCCTTTGCGGTGGTCGGCCTGTTCACCTGAGAAACAGCTCTGGGCGGCGCAGGCGGAGCGCCTGCAGCAGCACCAGCGTCTTGATGTCGACGAGCTTGCCGGTGTCGGCGAGCCGCGCGAGCTCGCTCAAGCCCAATTCGACGGCGGTGATGTCCTCGTCCTCGTCGACCCCGCCGCGGCCCTCGCGCACGCGGCCGCGATAAATGGCGAGGTACAGGTGCATGCGCTCGGTGGAGACGCCCGGCATGGTCCAGCCCTGCGCGACCGCCTCGAGCGCGTCGAGCCCGAGCCCGGCCTCCTCGTGCGCCTCGCGCCGGGCGGTCTCGGCCGGATCGGCTTCATCGACGATGCCGGCGATCGCCTCGAGCGTGTGCGGCTCGCGCGCCGCGTAATAGACCGGAACGCGGAACTGGCGCACCAGCACCGCCGTCCGCCGCTCGGGGTCGTAGGGCAGCACGCAGGCCGCGGCGCCGTGATCCTCGATCTCGCGGCGGAAGGTGCGGCCGTCCGCGAGGCGGACCGTCGCGATCAGATACTTGGCCCAGCCGGAATGCACGGTTTCGATGTGGGTGATTTCCATGGCGCCAGAAGCCGTTCGAGTGCCAAAGCCGTGCGACCACAAAGGTTCCTGCGCTCTAGCCTCTCGGGCGGCGGCTCGCACCAGCAGCGGCGGCTCGTGGAGATACAGGGTCGCCTTGCGCTTTGGCGGCGATATCGCGCCACACGAGCTCGTCGACGTTAACGTTCCTCAAGCGAACCTGTCGCCGATCAGCCGCGTCCATGCCTCGCCGGCGAGGCCGGTCAAGAGCGCATCGCCCGAATGAATGGCGTGGAGCAGCTCGGCATCGGCACTGTGCACGATGGTCGAAGAGCGGTGGAAGAACATGGAGCCGCGGCGCAGCAGGGCGTTCATGAGGCGCGGGTGAGACCGGCCGCGCACCGCGACGCTGCCGTTGCGGAACGCATTTGCCAGCAAGCTGTCGAGCACCGCGTCGATGCACTCCGGCAGCGCCAGGATCTGCAGCACCCAGGCGATGCCGCGTGGTCTGCCGTAATAGACATAACAGCCGATGGGCTCCTGGTTTTTTCCGTACACCATCCGGCGGCATACCGGCCCCCGTCGCGCCTTGGTTTGCGTGTGGCCGAGCACCCACTGCAGGCTCGGATGATCCCAGTCGGGACGGATCGGATAGCTCGCCGCAAGTCGGGGAATTTCGTCGAGCAGCTGCTCATCGCTCGCGTCGGTATCGTATTCGTAGCCGACCGGGCCGGCCGGGAATGCGAAGGGATTGCCGCTGGTTCGTCGCGCCACCCGATCGATCATCGACGCGATGGGTTGCAGCAGCAGGGCGGGCGCGAACCATTCGCGGGCGAACGCCAAGGCTACGCCCGCCGGACGCAGCACGCGCAGCCATTCCAGGCTCTCGAACGGCACGGTGCGACCGCCGAGCTTCTGCCACATGTTCTCCGATACGCGATTGGCGTTTTCGCTGATGGACAGCTCCTGCGGGCCGTTCGCAAAGGCTCGCAGCAATCTCGCGCCTGCGAGCGGATTTTTCTCGGGCCTGTCGACCATCAGCGATCCGGCGATCGCGCCGCGGATCTTCCTGCCGCGAAAGCACATGCGCAGCGGCAGCACGCCGATGAAGCCGCGTACCGCTCCGTCGGGCGAGACATAGACGCGGGATGCGAGCTCGGGATCGTGCCAGGGATGATGCAGGAACAGCTCGGCGAGGTAGCTCTTGAGCGAGTCGGGCGCGGGCTTGCGCCGGTCGAGGAAGGTTCTTTGGAACAGCCCGGCAACCGCCGGCACGTCTTCCGGACTGCAGGCGCGAATGAGGCTCATCGCATGGATCGTGAATGGTTCGCCGGCGCCCCGCCGATTCAACCTAGAAAATAGCCGCCATTGTTTCACAAGTGATTTACGGTGTGCGCACGTCCGTGACGTTCGTCGGGCTCGGGCCAGGTCGGGCATTCATGCTTCGTAGTCATAGTTCTTGACCGAACATTCATCATAAAACAACCGCTCGAGATTGTTTCAGAAAGAATTCAACGCTGCGGAGCGAGGTTGAGCAACGATAAGCAAATAACTGGCGTTTCGAGAGTAGGGCCGTGCGTACCAGTACCATTGTCATGGTCGCCTTCGCGGTCGTGTTCGGCCTCCTGGCGGTGTTCGTCGCGCAGTCTTGGCTCAATCGGCAAGCCGAGCTTCGGCTCAAGCACATGGAGGCCGCGCAGAAACCCCTGCCGGGGCGCACCGTCGTGGTCGCGGCGGCGCCGCTGCGGTTCGGGATGGCGCTCTCGCCGCAGAATTTGCGCGAGGTGTCCTGGCCGCAGGAAGCCATTCCGGCGGCCACCTTCGGCTCGATTCCGCAGTTGATGGTCGGCGGCAAGCGGATCGTGCTGGCCTCGATCGAGGCGAACGAGCCGGTTCTCGCCTCCAAGGTCACCGGTCCCGGACAGCGCGCCACCCTGTCGGCGGTGATCGGGGCGGGCATGCGCGCCATCACCATTCGCGTCAACGACGTGGAAGGCGTGGCGGGTTTCGTCCTGCCCGGCGATCACGTCGACGTGCTGCTCACTCGGCAGCCCGACAAGCACAGCGGCAATACCGACGTCGTGCTGCAAAATGCCAAGGTTCTGGCGATCGACCAACTGGCCGACGACAGCTCGGAGAAGCCCGCCGTCGTCAAGGCGGTGACTCTCGAGGTCGAGACCGTGTCCGCCCAGAAACTGTCGCTTGCCGCCTCGCTCGGCACGCTTTCGCTGGTGCTGCGCAAGGCCGGCGAGGCGAGCGTGGAAGGCACCCGGCGCGTTTCGGTCGGGGATCTCGTCAATGACGCTCCGGCGCGCGCCGGAGACGCGAGCCGTTACGCCAAGGTGGTGATCACCCGCGCTTCCAAGCGCGAGGAATACAGCGTGCCGGCGGAGGACGCCGACTGGCGGGAGGCCAATCCGCGCTGACGATCATCGCTGAAATCGGGAATGCATGGGGAGAATTCATTGAGACGCCTGCAAGCTCCGTTTGCCGGAAAACGCGCATGCCGCGGCGCCGGGATACTGGGCGCCTTCATCGCGGCGATTGCGATCGCCGCCGCAGCCATGCTCTGGCCGATCGCCTCTGCACACGCGGCGGATTCGCCGGTCGTGCTCGGTTCCGGCAAGCGCACCGAATCCATCGTGGTCACGACCGGCAAGTCGCAGAACATCCGTACCGACACCAATTTCGTCAACATCGTGGTCGGCGACCCGGAGATCGCCGACGTGGTGCCGCTGACCGATCATTCGCTCTCGGTCCTCGGCAAGAAAATCGGCACGACCCGGGTCTCGGTCTATGCCGAAGGCAAGAAGCTGGCCGGCGTGTTCGACATCGAAGTCTCCTACGACGTTCCCCGGCTCGCGGCGGAGCTCAGGCAACGCTTCCCCCAGGCGCATTTCCGCGTCTCCTCCGTCAACGGACGGATCATGCTCTCGGGCACCTGTGCGGACGGACCGACGCTCGACAAGGCGGTGACCATTGCGCGCCAGTTCGGCCCGGACGTCATCAATTCGGTGCAGGTGCTGCAGTCCCAGCAGGTCCTGCTCGAGGTTCGCTTCGTCGAGATTCAGCGCCGTGCCGCGCGCGAGATCGGCATCCAGTGGGACCTGGTGACCAAGAACGTGGTCGCCGCGGTCGGCCAGGCGGGGCTGATCTCGAGCAATCCGCCGTTCGGGAGCGTGGCCGTGATCGGCGGCTTGCTCGCGCGCGGCGTCCACGTCGACGCCGTCATCAACGCGCTCGAGGAGCGCGACGTGGCGCGACGGCTCGCCGAGCCGAATCTCGTGGCGCTCTCAGGCGACACGGCCAGCTTTCTGGCCGGCGGCGAATTCCCGTTCCCGGTGTCGAGCTCGCTCGGCCAGATCACGATCGAGTTCAAGCGGTTCGGCGTCGGCCTCGCGTTCACGCCGACCGTGCTGAGCAACGGCGTCATCAATCTGAAGATCGAGCCGGAGGTCAGCCAGCTCGATCCTACCAATATCATCCAGGTCAACGGCACCACCATCCCGAGCCTCATCGTGCGGCGCGCCAACACCACGGTCGAATTGCGCGACGGCCAGAGCTTCGCGATCGGCGGCCTGCTGCAGAACAATCTCGACGTGCAGCAGAAGCAGCTGCCGTGGCTCGGAAGCGTGCCGGTGCTGGGCGCGTTGTTCCGCAGCGCGCTCTATCAGAAGAAGGAGACGGACCTCGTCATCATCGTGACGCCGCGCATCGTGCAGCCGATGCGGCCGGGCGAGATCGCCCGGGTGCCGACCGACGACGCGCAGCCCGCGAACGACGCCGATCTGTTCCTGCTGGGAGAGGCCGAGATCACGCCAACGATCAAGCGCCGGCTCGCGGACGTCCAGCCGCCGCCTGTGGGCCACATCCTCGACCTCGGCGGGAGGCCGGTTCATGCCGCGCCATGATCGATCGTTTCGCCGGCCGATGCTCGCGCCGGCGCTGCTGGCGGCGGCCCTGCTGGGGGCCTGCTCGGATATCTATTACGACCGCCGCGAGGGCGTGAGCTTTCAAGCCGGCAATTCCGTCGCTTCGAACGTGGCGATCGAGACCATCGATCCGTGGCCGGCGGTCGCCGCGAACCGTGAGATCGCCGCCAACGGGCAGCGCGTCCAGAGCGCGATCGAACGCTACAGACACAACAAAGTGATTCCGCCGCAGGGCACCGGGACGAGCTCGGTCCAATACACGCCGATCGTGACCGCGCCGGCGGCGCCGAGCGGCGCGCCGAGTCCCTGAGCCCGGCCGGCGTCCTGCCGAATCGCAACGAGTGGGAAGATCATGGCTGATGGTCCGCAGACACCGGCTTCGCGAGGCGTGCGGATCGTTGCGATCACCGCCGACGCCGAATTCGAGCAATTGTTGCGCGCCACGTTCGGCCGCAGTCCGCAGATCGACCTGGCCGTTGTCGCCGGCGCTGTGGGCGGAACCGAAGAGAAGCTCCCCGTCGGCGATGCCGCCGTGCTCCTGGTCGATGTCGACGCCACCCGTTCCGACGAAATAGCCGCCCTGCAAAACCTGGCGAGGCGGCTTGCCGGATCGGTGCCGATCCTGGTGATCGCCGCAGGCTTCAGCGAGACCGTGGCGCGGCAGCTCATCCAACTGCGCATCGCCGATTTCCTGGTCAAGCCGGTCGATCCGGTCGAGCTGGTACGCGCCTGCGGGCGGGTCGCCAAAGGTTCCGGCGCGGACAGCGCCACGGAGGCGGAGATCTACACGTTTCTGCCGGCGGCGGGCGGCGTCGGGGTGACTACGCTGGCGGTCGAGACCGCGATGCTGCTCATGCGCCACGCACCCCGCGGCGCCGCCTCGACTTGTTTGGTCGATCTCGATTTCCAGCACGGCGCCTGCGCCGATTATCTCGATATCGAGCCGCGCCTCGACATCGGCGAGATCGAGCCGCGGCCGGAGCGGCTCGACGGCCAATTGCTGGAAGTGATGCTCTCCCAGCACGGTTCGGGTCTGTCGCTGATTGCCGCACCGAACCGTCCGGCGGAGATGCGCTCGTTCGATGCCGACGTGGTCACGCGACTGCTCGATATGGTGTCTTCGCGGTTCGATCACGTCGTGATCGACATGCCGCGGACCTGGTTCGCCTGGACCGACAGCGTGCTGATCGGCTCCAATCGGCTGTTCGTGGTCACCGAGATGACGGTTCCGGGCCTGCGGCACGCCAAGCAGCTGGTCGCGGCGATCGGCGAGCGTCTCAAGGGCGGGCCGCAGCCGCAGGTGATCGTCAACCGGTTCGAGCAGCAGCTGTTCGGTTCCGGCCTGCGCCGTGGCGACATCGAGCAGACGCTGGGCGCCGCGCTCGGCAGCACCATTCCCAACAATTACCGCCTGGTGCGCGAAGCGATCGATCGTGGCGTTCCACTCGAGGAAGTGCGGCCGGGGAACAACATCTCGGCGGCGCTCAAGAAATTCCTGTTCCCGCCGACCGAGCCCAAGGCCGCTTCTCAAGCGGCCGCCGGCGGCCTGCGGCGGGGCCGGGGAGTGCTGTGGGCGCGCTGAGGCGCTCTCGCCATCATGACCGCTGCGAGCCGTCGAGAACCTGACGAGGAACCGCAAGATGCTCGGACGTTTCACCTCCCGCCGGATGGTTGCGCCGGAGCTGGTGCCCGCCGTGGAGTCGACGCCGGCGCCGGCGGCCACGTCCGTCCCGGCAGCCGTCGAGCCCGAGCCGGCTGCGGAACCGCCCGAGCGCGCCGGCACGCTGCTCAGCGCGAAGCTGCTCGACGCAAAAGTCCGCCTGCATCGCCGGCTGATCGAGGAGATCAACCTGTCCGCGCTCGAGAAGATGCCGGAGGACGAAGTCCGCCGGCAGATTCATGCGCTGGTCTCGCAATATACCGTGGCGGAGCGGCTGGCGCTCAACGCCCAGGAGCTCGAAGATTTCGTCACCGAGATTCTCGACGAGATGATGGGCCTCGGGCCGATCGAGCCGTTGCTCAAGGATCCGACCATCAACGACATTCTGATCAACAGCCACGAGAAGGTCTACGTCGAGCGCGCCGGCATGCTCGAGCCCACTCTCGTGCGCTTCAAGGACGAGGCGCATCTGATCCGGATCGTCAACAAGATCGTATCGGCGGTCGGCAGGCGGGTGGACGAGTCGCAGCCGTTGTGCGACGCGCGGCTGCTCGACGGCTCGCGCATCAACATCGCGGTGCGGCCGATCGCGGTCGACGGACCGCTGGTGTCGATCCGCAAGTTCTCCAAGAAGCCGTTCAGTCTCAAGAAGCTCGTGGACATCGGTGCGATTCGCCAGCCGATGGCCGATCTGCTCGCCGCGGCCGTGAAGGCGCGCGTCACGCTGATCATCTCCGGGGGCACCGGTTCCGGAAAGACCACGATGCTCAACGCGCTCTCCGCTTTCATTTCCGAGAGGGAGCGCCTGATCACCATCGAGGACGCGGCGGAGTTGCAGCTGCAGCAGCCCCATGTCGGGCGTCTTGAGACGCGCCCGCCGAACATCGAGGGCAAGGGCGAGATCCGCCAGCGCGAGCTCGTCAAGAATGCGCTGCGCATGCGGCCCGACCGCATCATCCTCGGCGAGTGCCGCGGCGAGGAGGCCTTCGACATGCTCCAGGCGATGAACACCGGCCACGAAGGCTCGATGGCCACCGTCCACGCCAATACCCCGCGCGACGCGATCTCGCGGCTCGAGCAGATGATCGGCATGGCCGGGATGCCGATGACGGTGGCGAGCATCCGCGGCCAGATCGCTGCGGCCATCCGGGTGATCGTGCAGCTGCAGCGGCTCTCCGACGGCAAGCGTTGCATCACCAGCATCGCGGAGCTGACCGGGCTCGAAGGCGACATCATCCAGATGCAGGAGATCTATCGCTTCGTGCGCGAGAGCACCGGCGAGGACGGCACCGTGCACGGGCATTTCCAGGCCACCGGCATCCGGCCGCGGTTCCTCCAGGACCTCGTCGCCAAGGGAATCGTGATTCCGGGCAGCTATTTCGATCCCAGCAAGCCGCTGTGATGCCGATGCCGTTCGATCTGGATTCCGCGTATTTGATCTATTTTTTGGCGGCCGCGTCCGCGGTCTTGTTCGTGGAAGCGGTGTATCTGCTGTGCTTTTCGACCGCCTCCTACCGCAGCCGCATCAACCGCCGGCTGCGGCTGTTGAAGGACCAGCCCGACCGGGAAAGCGTGCTGGTTCAGCTGCGCCGCGAACGCGGGCTCACGGCCGGCGGCCTCTATGGGCTGCCGATCCTGTCGCTCAACCGGCTCATCCTGCAGTCGGGGCTGACCATCGGGTTCGGGCGGCTTGCGGCCATCATCGGTCTTGGGATGCTGTTGGCGTTCGGCGCCGTAACGTGGATACGCAACGACATCTTCCAGGCTGCGGCGGCGGCGTTGATCGCCGCCGTGGTCCTGCCCTATCTCGGGCTGCATTTCCTGCGCCGGCGCCGGCACCGCAAGTTCGGCGAGCAGTTTCCGGACGCCATCGACATCATCGTCCGCAGCCTGCGCGCCGGCCATCCGATTCCGGTCGCCGTGTCGATGGTGGCGCGCGAGATCAAGGACCCGGTCGGCACCGAGTTCGGCATGGCCGCCGACGAGATCACGTATGGGGCGGATCTGGAGACCGCGATGCGCAATCTGGCGTTCCGCGTCGGTCAGGAGGATCTGCCGCTGTTCGTCACCGCGGTGGCGATCCAGGGCTCGACCGGCGGCAACTTGAGCGAGATCCTGGAGAACCTGTCCGCGACCATCCGCCAGCGCTTCAAGATGCGGCGAAAAATCAAGGCGCTCGCCGCCGAAGGCAAATTCTCCGCCTTTTTCCTGTCCGGGTTGCCGGTTGCCATCTTCTTCCTGCTCGGCCTGGTCGCGCCGGATTTCTACGGCAGCATCTGGGACCATCGCGTCACCAAGATCGGGCTCGGCCTTGCCTGTCTGTGGATGGCGGTCGGCGATCTCGTGATGTACCGCATGGTGAATTTCCGGATCTGAACATGGACACGGTTTTCGATCTCCTCGACGAATTGTTCGGGGACAATCTGATCCTGAGCCTGCTGGTTTTTCTGGCGACCTCGACGGTCGCCTTCGGGATCATGGCGACGATCCGGGTGCGGCGCGGGGTGCGCCGGCGCGCCGCCGGCGTGCTGTCGGGGGAGGATCGGGCCGGAAGCGACTCCATGCGCTACGCCAGCCAAAAGGCCGCCGCGCGCCTGATGGATTACGCCACGCGGCATTTCTCCGGCTCGGAAACGGACAATCAGCGCGAGCTCAAGCGGCGCCTCGTCCAAGCCGGTTTTCTCGATCCGCGGGCTCCGACGTTCTTTTTTCTCGCCCGCATCCTGACCGGATTGGGACTCGCGGTCGCGGCTCTTCTGCTGGTGCCGGCGGTGGTCGACAATCCAGGCGGCGACATCTGGTTCTTCGTCTGGGGGGCCGGGTTTGCCGGCTATTTCGTGCCGAGCTTCTATTTGAAGCGCCGCATCCGCGCCCGCGAGAACGAGCATCGGGCAGGTTTCCCGGACTTCATGGATCTTCTGGTGGTATGTGCGGATGCCGGGCTGAGCATGGAGGCGGCGCTCGATCGCGTCGGCCGCGAGCTCAGCGACTCCTATCCTTCGCTGAGCGCCAACGTCTACATGGCGACGCTCGAGATCCGCGCCGGCCGCTCCCTGAGCGAGGCGCTCGAGCATTTCGGCGACCGGCTCGGGCTCGACGAGGCGCGCTCGTTCGCGACCCTGCTGCAGCAATCCGAAGAGCTCGGCTCGAGCCTCACCGACGCGTTGCGGGTCTACAGCGACGACATGCGCCACCAGCGCCTCTCGCGCGCCGAGGAGAAGGCGTACAGCCTGCCGGCCAAGCTGTCGGTCCCGCTGACGGTAAGAAGGCGTACAGCCTGCCGGCCAAGCTGTCGGTCCCGCTGACGGTATGCGTGTTCCCGGTGGTCATCATCGTCATCATGCTGCCGGTCTACGTCCGCTTCCAAATCGGCGGCTGATGCCGGGAAAATCGGGTAATCGGCGGCAGAATCCGCCGATTCCGGGCCCGCCGTTCATAAAAAATCTGAATAAAACCAATCCGTTGGACCCGTTCAATTCGCCAGAAAACATCTTTGGATTGCTTCAATAAGTATTTGAAGCTTATATTAGCACTACTGCCGCCGGCAGGACGAGGGAAGGGCGAGCGGCACCGGTACAGGGCTCCGGTCTCGATGGCTGAACCTGGTGTTAACCATCGTCCGCTAGCCTCCGGGTCTCCGGTTTCGGGTTGCCGCGCCGTCAGCCAGTGCGCCTCGCGCGGGATTCGCGTTCGACGCAGCGGAGAGCGTACGGATGAGACTAGGCCATGTTGACGGTTTTTTCATAGATGAATGATTCAAGGCTGCCTTTCTGGAGGGAGGGCAGCCGTGAGTCGTGGCGATCTGACGGATACGGAATGGCGCATTCTCAACCCTTTGCTACCGGATCGGGGCGAGCGTGGTCCGG
>WNGE01000541.1_pt1 | contig 49006 bp, 41 predicted proteins | sample 5400651 | NCBI WGS metagenome assembly WNGE01 (sample SAMN13153370, study PRJNA577476) | soil metagenome | isolation source: 60 cm soil or saprolite under grassland replicate 2 | place: USA:California | collected 2016-06-15 | reverse complement strand
CCATCATGCACTGATGCTCGCCGCGGCAACGTTGTGGCTGGGCTCGGAGTCTGTCGGTCATTGGCGGCGGGCGCACGCTAGCGCCGCGCGGACCTTTGTGCATCGCCACGGGGTGGACGGGTTGTGGAGTGCGATCGATGCGGCGGAACGCGGCCTCGATTGGCTGCTGTCGGATACGCGGTGTCGTCAGCCGGCAGCCGATGCGTTGGCATGGCTGGATGCCGACGCCGTGGCGCGCCATGCGTACGTGGACTTCCTGGGTGCCGCGAGCCTGGGAGTGGCGGCGGCGTTGGAGGCATTCGCCGAATCGGGTTCCATGGAGGAGGTTTGGCTGCGGCAGGCGCTGGTGCTGCATGCGGACCCGGAATTCAATCGCGAATGGATGGTTTTGTCCGCGCGCAGGCTCTCTGCCCCGGTGGCAGCCGCGTGAGCGTGGTGCAGGTGGGCGCGCGCGCGCTGATTGGCATGATTCATCTGCCGCCGCTGCCGGGATCCGTGGCGTACCAGGGACAGCAGTTCGACGACATTGTGGAAGCGGCGGTGCGGGATGCGCGCGCCCTGTGCGAAGCTGGCTTCCAGGGCGGTTTCATCCAGAACACGCACGACGTGCCCTTTACCGCGACAGCGCCGCCCGAAACGATCGCGTTTCTGTCGGCGGTGGGCTGGGAGATTCGGCGCGAGGTGGGGTTGACGCTTGGGGTCAACGTGTTGAAGAACGATGCCGAGTCCGCGCTCGCGGTGGCGGCGGCAATCGGCGCCGCGTTCGTGCGGCTGAAGGTCTACGTCGGCGCGATGCTTGGCGCCGAAGGAGTGCTCGAACCGGCCGCACCGGTCGCGCTGCGGATGCGTCAGCGACTGGGTACTTCGACCGAAATCTGGGCCGACCTGTTCGACCGCACGAGCGTGCCACTGGTTGCACAACCGCTCGAACAGATGGCCGAGTGGGCGGTCAAGTTTGGCGGAGCCTCCGTGCTGATCGTGACTGGCGGTGACTGGTCATCTACCCTGGCGATGTGCGAGGCGGCGCGGCGCGGCGCGCCTGGCACGCCCGTCGCGGTCGGCGGCGGGGTGACGCATGCCAACGTGGCCGAAGCGTTCGAGCACGCCGATGTGGCGATCGTTGGGTCGGCGCTGGAAGAGCGTCCGTTCACCGGGCCTGTATCCGCCGACAAAGCGCGCAAGCTCGCCGAGCTGGCCGCTCGGTGAGCGCAATCTAGCAGCAGGTCGGGAATCCGGAGCCAGCGCGTTCGTTTATCGGACCGCGGCCGGCGCGCGGGCGGCGACCACGCTGCGCACGAGTCGTCTGGCGCGTTCTTGCAGCTCGTCGAAGCGCCGTTCGGCTACGAGCCGGCTATCCACCAGCGCCGAACCCATGCCAAGACCCCAGGCGCCAGCTGACACGAACGCGGCGGCATTGTCCAGCGTCACGCCTCCGGTTGGCAGCAGCGGAATGTGGCGCAGTGGTCCGAGCATGTCCTTGATGTAGCCAGGGCCGACACCGCCAGCCGGGAACACTTTGACGGCCACCGCGCCGGCGCGCCACGCAGACAGGATCTCGGTCGCGGTGAACGCACCGGGCAGCCATGGCACACCTCGTTCCGCCAACCCCTGCACCAGGTCGACGTCCAGGTGGGGGCTGACAAGAAAGCGCGCTCCGGCATCGAGCGCGGCGCGCGCCATCTCTCCGTCGAGGACGGTGCCCGCGCCGAGCAGCACCTGCTCACCCAGCTCGGCCGCGATGGCGCGCAGCATGTCGAAGGCGCCGGGACTGTCGCAGGTCACTTCCAGACAGTCGACACCGCCCGCGAGCAACGCCTGAGCCGTTGCCACCGCGGCGTCCGCGTCAGTGCGGCGCAGAATGGCGACAATGCGGCTGGCTTCGAGTCTGGCTGGCACCTCGGGTCGCGTGGTCAAGGCGACGGTCAGTATGACAGACCTGCCCGCGCGGTCTCCGCCGGCAGTAGGATGTGGCACGCAGATGGCGAGTCCCGGGCGCCGCGTACCTCGTGTTGGGTTGCTGCTCGGGCTACTCGTCCTCGTGCTGCCAGTCGGGCACGTAGCGCACGCCGACGCCGCGCCCCGAGCAGCGCAGGATCAGATGGCGGTGCTGGTCGATCGCGCGCGGATGACGGCTGGCCTGCTGCCGCTCGCACGCGCCTCCGCGCTCGACCGCGCGGCGACCGCGCACGCAGAGGACATGGCGGCGCGTGGCTACATGGAGCACGAGGCGCCCGAGGGGTCGACCCCAGCATCGCGGGCCGCGGAGACTGGCTACGAAACGCCAGCCGGCAGTGCGTGCCTCGTCGTCGAGGTGATCTCCGCCCGCGGCGACCCACCGCAGGACGCGGTGGACTGGTTGCTCGGCGATGGTCTACATCGCCGCGTGGTATTGCGTCCGACGTGGCGCGAGATGGGGGTCGGCTTCGCGCGCGGCGGACCGTACGGGCGCTTCTGGGTGCTGCTCTTCGGCTGCCGACCCAACGTGCTGCCACCGGTGCTGCTGGATGGCACGCTGTCGATCCCCGACGAGACCTGCGGCACCGCGTCGGACACTTTCGGACATGTCGACGCGGTGCGAGCCGCGAGCGATGCCGCGGCGCTCGAGACCGCCGAGTGGGACGCGTATTCCAGTGCGTTGGCCTGGCCAGTCGGACAACCTGCGATTGTCCAGATGCGAGACAAAGCCGGACAGATCCTGCAGGCCACTGCCAGCGATCCCGCCGGAGCCACCGCCGAGTCGCCGTAGCCGTGGCCTGGACGGTCGATCAGGTGCTCGGCCTCGCGCCGGACTCCTCGGCGGCGCAAGGGGGGCGCTCACTGGCGTCGCTCCGCAAGTGGGTGCAGGCTGCCCAAACGGAGGGCGCCATCTGGGGCGAGTGCCAGGGCAGCGGCGTTCAGCCATATCGAACCGTCATCGATCTGGGCGGACCGGCTTTCAAATGCAGTTGCCCCTCGCGCAAGTTCCCGTGCAAGCACGCGTTAGGCCTGTTCCTGGTCTACGCAAGCAACGCGGCCGACCTGGCGGCGCTCGAGCCGCCGGCGTGGGCATCGGAATGGCTCGCCAACCGGCTCGCGCGGGCAGACCAGGAGAAACAGCGGGAGGAGCAGCCGGCTGCCGCGGTCGATCCGGCGCGTGCCGCCGCGGAACAGCAAAAGCGCGCGCAGCGTCGCGACCAGCGAGTGCGAGCGGGAATCGACGACCTGGAGCGGTGGCTGGAGGACGTTGCGCGAGCAGGATTGACCGACCTGGCTGGCCGCCCGCGGGCGTACTTCGACCACATGGCCGCGCGGCTGGTCGACGCTCAGGCGCCGGGGCTGGCGCGTCGCGTGCGTTGGCTTTCAGTGTTGCCGCACACGGGCAGCCGCTGGCCGGAGCGGATGCTGATCGAGCTCGGCCGGCTCGAATTGCTCCTCGAGGCCTATCGGCGGATCGACACCCTGGACGATCGCCTGCGCGCGGACGTGCGCACGCAGGTCGGCTTTGCGGACAGCCGCGAAGACATCCTGGCCGGCCCGGCGGTCGCGGATACGTGGAGCGTGCTCAGCCGCCGAGTGGTCGGCGAAGAGCGACTGCGCGTTCAGCGCACGTGGCTGTGGGGCGCGGACTCGGGTGGGTGGGTACTCGTGCTGGACTTCGCCGCCGGACCACAACAATCGCTCGATCAGACCCTCGTACCTGGCACCCGTGTCGAGGCCGAGGCGTGTCTATATCCGGGCGCATCGCCAACCCGAGCCCTGCTGAAGGGACCGCCGCGCATCGCCGGCGTGGTCAAGGCCGTACCGGCTTCGAGCATCGAGTTGGCATTGCGCTCGTACGCGGAAGCCCTCGCGCGCAACCCGTGGCTGGAGCGATTCCCGATGGCAGTTGGACCGGTCATTCCGCGTCGCAGCGCCCAGGACTCCTGGTGCCTGGTGGACGATGCCGCGGCGCGCGTGCCCATCGAAGGACCAGCGGGCTGGCACCTGCTGGCGTTGTCGGGTGGTCATCCGATCTCTGTGTTCGGCGAATGGGACGGCTTCTCGCTGTGGCCACTCGCAGCGCTGGTCGAGCACGGGTTCGCACCGCTGACGGTCGCCGCGGCATGAGTTTTCCAAAGCTCCTGGACGCAGCGCTGGCCGGTACCCAGCGGCAGGAGCCACCAGCGGCAGTCGACTCACTCGCGGACGCATCGCGCGAGAGCCGACTGCTGCGCGGTGCAAGCATCGAGGGCTTGCGTCGACTGGCCGGCCAGCGCCTGGTAGGGAGCGCCGTCGAGACGGGCACGCCGGCTCCGCCGGAGATTTTCGCTGTGCCGCCGCCCGCCGCGGTTGCGCGCCTCGCGGCGCTGATCGAGCACGGGGACGACCTGCTCGTCGAATGGCTCGAACTGGCGCGAGCTCGCGGCTATCGCGTTCCGCACCTGTGGCTGGTGGACCTGCTGGACATCGCGCGCGAGGATCGCCGCGTGCTGAGCCTGCTCGAGGCTCTTGGCGGCGAGCGGGCAGCGTGGCTCGGCGTGCAGAACCCAGCGTGGGCCTTCGCGGCCCGCATCGATCCGTTCGAAGCATTCTTCGAAGGCACCCCGGAGCAGCGTGCGCGCGCCTTGCGGCTGATTCGCGGATCGGAGCCAGCGCGGGCGCGCGCGATGCTGAGCGAGAGCTGGCAGAGCGAAAGCGCTGACGCCCGGACAATGCTGCTGGCGGTGCTGGAGGAGGGCCTGGAAGCGGCAGACGAGCCGTTGTTGCAACGTGCGATCTCCGACCCGAGGAAAGAAGTCCGCGAGGTGGCGCTGCGGCTCATCCGTCGGCTGCCAGAGTCGAGTTTTGGTCAGCGGTGGGCTGAGCGCGCGCAGCGAATAGTCGTCGTGAAAAAAGGTTTCCTGGGTGCGAGCGTCGAGGTGCGCGAACCTACGGACTTCGATCCAACGTGGGGTGCCGACGGCGTGGAGCCCCGTCCGCCCAAAGGCTTCGGCAAGGCCGGCTGGTGGCTGCGGCAGATGATGGCGCTGACGCCGCCGTCCACGTGGCCGGAGGCAAGCCTGAAGTCGATGCGCGACAGCGACTGGTCGAGCGTGCTAATGCCTGGCCTCGCCGAAGCGGCCACGACGTATCGCCATGCGGCGTGGTGTGAAGCGCTGCTCATCGTGTGGACGAGCGCCGGCCGTGGGCGGGGCCAACTTGGCATCGATCCGCAGTCGATGGTGAGCGCCCTGCCGACGGCGCGTACTGAAGCGGTGTTGCGACGCATATGCGACATAGACGCCCGCGCTTTCGCGACGCTTCTCCATGGAGTACGACCGTGGTCCGAGGCGTTCGGCCGCTTTGTGCTCGAGCGTCTGCCGGATGTGGCCGACCAGGTGTCGTACGGACTGGGTGGGCTCGTGGAAACGGTCGCGCTATGCGCCGATCCGACGCTGCTACCGCTAGCCGTGGCGCTGGCGCAGCGCCAGCCCGACCAGCACGCGTACGGTCAACTCGTCGAAACGCTCGAGTACCGGTCCATCTTGCGGAGGGAGCTGGGTTGAGATGATCGACCTGTTGCGGAGGCACGCGGAGGAGGAGTTTGCCGAAGAGCTGGAGCAACTGACGGCCATCGACGACCGGGCACGGCCACCGTCCTGGCGGCTGTCGCCGTGGGCGGTCACCGAGTATCTGCTGGGGAGCAAACTGGCGAACGGCTTCGAGATCACTCCCAAGTACATTGGCGATCGGCGACTGATGGAGGTCGCCGTCGCCACGCTGGCTACTGATCGCGCGCTGCTGTTGTTGGGACTGCCGGGCGTCGCCAAGTCGTGGGTGAGCGAGCACCTCGCCGCGGCGGTGTCGGGAGACTCGAAGCTGCTGGTTCAGGGCACGGCTGGTACACCCGAAGAAGCGATCCGGTACGGCTGGAACTACGCGCTGCTCTTGTCTGAAGGACCATCCTCGAAAGCGTTGGTGCCATCGCCAGTCATGCGCGCTATGGAACTGGGCAAGATCGCGCGCGTCGAAGAGCTGACGCGCATCCCGTCAGAAGTTCAGGACGCGTTGATCACCGTGCTGTCGGAAAAGAGCCTGCCCATCCCGGAGCTCGAAAGCGAGGTCCAGGCACGCAAAGGCTTCAACATCATCGGCACCGCGAACACTCGCGACCGCGGTGTCAACGAGCTGTCATCCGCGCTGAAGCGCCGCTTCAACACCGTGGTCATGCCTGTGCCAGCCACCCTGGAGGAAGAGACGCGCATCGTGGCGCTGCGGGTGTCCGCACTGGGTCGCGCGCTGGAATTGCCAGCGGAGCCGCCGGCGCTCGAAGAGATTCGGCGCGTGGTGACCATCTTCCGTGAGCTGCGAGGCGGGGCGACGGAGGATGGCAAGGCCAAGCTCAAGGTGCCCAGCGGCACGCTGTCGACGGCGGAGGCCATCTCGGTTGTGACCAACGGTATGGCACTCGCGGCACATTTCGGCGATGGCCACCTGCGCCCGGCTGACGTTGCGGGCGGACTCGTCGGTGCGGTGATACAGGACCCGGTACGCGATTCGGTGGCTTTCAAGGAGTACCTGGAGACGGTGGTGCGCGAGCGGTCGGGCTGGCGCGACCTGTATCGGGCAGCGCGCGAGCTCGTGTGACTGACGGCGTCGCCGTCCTGGGCGTCCGCCACCACGGGCCGGGTTCGGCGCGGTCGGTCGTTCGCGCCCTGGAACAGCTTCAGCCAGACATCGTGTTGCTGGAAGGCCCGCCCGATGCGCAGGACGTGTTGGCGCTGGCCGCGGCGGAGGAGATGCGGCCGCCGGTGGCGCTCGTGGTCTATCCGCCCGAACGACCCGCGCTGGCCGCGTTTTATCCGTTTGCCACCTTCTCGCCTGAATGGAACGCGCTGCGCTACGCGTTGCGGCGTGGTGTGACGGTGCGCTTCTGCGACTTGCCGCAGGCGGTCATGCTCGCGGAGCGGGCCAACGGGACGCCGTCGCCCGATGAGCTCAAGGACGAGCCGGGTGACCCGGTTGCCTTGCTGGCGCAGGCGGCGGGAGAAGCGGACGCCGAACGTTGGTGGGAGCGGCTGGTGGAGCAACGCGCGGACGATGCTGACGTCTTTCGGGCGCTGACCGAAGCCATGGCGGCCGTGCGCGAGCATCTGCCCGATCCACCGCCGCGCGAGGCGCGCCGTGAGGGCCACATGCGCCAGGAGATCCGGCGGGCACGAGACGAAGGGCACCGTCAGATCGCGGTCGTGTGCGGCGCCTGGCACGCGCCGGCGTTGGATAGCCTGCCGCCCGCGCGTCACGACGCACAGCTGCTGCGCGGTCTGAAGCGTATGAAGGTCGAAGCCACGTGGGTCCCGTGGACCGCGTCGCGCCTCGCATACGAAAGCGGCTACGGAGCCGGGGTCGAATCACCCGCCTGGTATCGCCACCTGTGGGAGACCAACGGCGACCTCACCGCCTGGCTGGCGGCGGCGGCGCGACTGCTGCGCGCGGAGGACCTCGACGCCTCGCCCGCGCAGGTCGTCGAGGCGGTCCGACTGGCCGAGGCGCTGTCGGCCATGCGCGGCCAGCCGCAGCCCAGTCTGACCGAAGTCAGCGAGGCGGTACTGGCCGTGCTGTGCGGTGGCGAGTCCGCCCGACTGCAGCTGATTCGACGCAAGTTGATCGTGGGCGAGGAGATGGGGGCGCTGCCGGAGGGCGTGCCTTCCGTCCCGCTGCAGCGCGACCTGAATGCACAAGCGCGCCGCCTGCGACTCAAGTTCGAAGCGGAGGATCGCACGCTCGACCTCGATCTCCGTCAGCCGGCGCACATGGAGCAGAGCCAGTTCTTCCATCGGCTGCGGCTGTTGCGCATCGACTGGGCACATGTGCAGCCGTTGCCGAGCGGCAAACTGGGCACGTTCCACGAGCTGTGGAAGCTGAGCTGGGCGCCTGAGCTCGCGCTGCAGGTGGTCGAGGCGGGCGTGTACGGCAATACGGTCGCGGACGCCGCCGCCGCGCGCGCCGTCGAGCGGGGTCAGCAGACGCCCGATCTTGGCGAACTGGCTGCCTTGATCGAGGTCGTGCTGCTGGCCGGCCTCGAAGGCGCCGTGCCGGCGTTGACAAGGTTGCTGGCGGCCCGCTCGGCGGAGTCGACCGATACGCTGCAAATGCTCACCGCGCTGCCGCCGCTCGCATCCACGCTTCGCTACGGAGACGTTCGGCGCACCGATACGTCGTCTCTGGCGGTTGTGGCGCGCGCGGTCGCGGAGCGAGCAATGGTCGGCCTGGGCGCCGCGTCCGCGGGCGTGGACGACGATGCCGCGCGAGCCCTGGCGGACGGGATCGTCGCTGCCAGTCGAGCCGTGGGGCTGCTGCAAGACCAGCAGGTCGTCGACGACTGGTGGACCACAGTGGGCAGACTGGTCGACCAGCCTGACTTGCATGGCTTCCTGGCAGGTACGGGGTGCCGCTTACTCGTACGCGCGGAAAAGCTCAGTCACGATGACGCGGCGAGTCGATTGGGCTGGGCACTTGCTCGTGGCGCCCAGCCGGCCGCGGCGGCGCAGTGGCTGGAGGGCTTCCTGGGTGGCGGTGGCGGCGGCCTTGAGCTCGCTACCTCGGCCCGACTGTTCGGCATGGTCGACACGTGGCTGGTCGACCTGTCTGCCGAACACTTCGCGCAAGTGGTTCCGCTGCTGCGCCGAGCGACCTCCGAGTTCTCGTCAGCGGAGCGTCGGCATATCGCGGAACGGGTGCGCGCGGGCGCTAGCGGGTTGTCCGCCAGTGCGGCCGCCGAGGACGACCTTGATGCCGAGCGCGCCGCGCTCGTTGAGCCGGTCGTGCTGCGCATTCTGGGGATCGAACGATGAGCACCGATGAGCGCCTGCGCCGCTGGCGACTCGTGCTCGGCGAAGCTGCCGCGACGGAATTGCCCACGCTCGAGGTTGCTGATGCGCATATGGACGAGGTGCTCGGCGCGCTGTACGACCCCGAGCGCAAAGGCGGACTTGGCGCATCCGCCCCGAACGTGGCGCGCTGGCTGGGTGACATTCGGACCTATTTCCCGACGTCGGTCGTGCGGGTCATGCAGCAGGACGCGATCGACCGTCTGGGGCTCAAAGGGCTATTGCTCGAGCCCGAGCTGCTGGCCGAGGTCGAGCCGGATGTCCATCTGGTAGCAACGCTGATGACGCTGTCGTCGGTGATCCCCGCGCGCACCAGGGAAACCGCGCGCCTGGTCGTGCGCAACGTCGTCGACGACATCGAGCGCCGACTGGCCGAGCCACTGCGGCAGGCCGTCAGCGGTGCGCTCAGTCGCGCACTCCGCAATCCGCGCCCGCGCTTGCGAGAGATCGACTGGCACCGCACGGTGCAGAAGAACCTCAAGCATTATCAGCCCGAGCACCGCACCGTCATTCCCGAGCGGCTCGTCGGCCATGGTCGCAAGCGGCAACAGTTGAAGGACGTGATTATCGCCATCGACGAGAGCGGCTCGATGGCCGCGTCGGTGGTGTACTCGTCCATTCTTGGGGCGGTGATGGCCAGCCTGCCGGCGATATCGACGCGGCTGGTGGCGTTCGACACCAACGTGGTCGATCTCAGCGATCAGCTCGGCGATCCGGTCGACCTGCTGTTTGGCGTCCGCCTCGGCGGTGGAACCGACATCGCCCGTGCGCTCGGGTACGCGGCGTCGTTGATCTCGCGGCCGACGGACACGGTGCTGGTCCTCATCTCCGACCTGTACGAGGGCGGCCTGCGCGAGAAACTGCTGGCACGCGCCGCGAGCCTGGTCACGTCGGGGGTGCGGTTGGTGGTGCTGCTGGCGCTGTCGGACGAGGGGCGACCGTCATATGACCATCAGCTCGCGGCGGCAATGGTCGAGCTGGGTGTGCCGTCGTTCGCGTGCACGCCCGACCTGTTCCCGGAGCTCATGGCCGCGGCACTGACCGGGCGCGACCTGCAGCAATGGGCGGCCGCGCACGACCTGACGTAGCACGAAAGTGTGCGCAGCTTTACGTGGAGCGGACCGCGACGCGTGTGTGCGCGGCGGCAGCGCGGGCAGTGAACAGCATCAGCCCCGCGACAATCAACGCGAGCAGGCCCGCGCTCAGGCCGAGCGAATGGTGAATGCCGATCACGCCGCCCACGACGCCGATGCTCAGCCCGCTGCCCGCGCGCAGTCCAGAGCTCGCCATGTTGTAAACACCCAGCACTCGGCCACGCATTTCGTTCGGCGACAGCAATTGCACGAGCGTTTGCGCGACCGACTGAGCAGCCAGATTGGCCATGCCGGCGCCAACCAGCAACAGCAGTGACACCAGATAGTTTCCCGACACCGCAAAGCCGAGCATGCAGCCGGTCCAGCACAGCGTGCTGACGAACGCACCACGAACTGTCGTGCGCAGCAGATGCGTGCTCTCGAGCAGCACGCCGCCGAGCACCGCGCCACCCGCGTTGGCCGACAGCAGCAGACCGTAGCCCAATCCGGCGTCGCCGATCCCGAGATCGATCGCGAACTCCGGCATCTGCGGCTGAATTCCGCTGCCAATCAGGAACGAGCTCATCCCCGCCAGCACGACGATACTGATCAGGACCGGCTGCCCCGCGACTTGTGGGAGAACCCGCAATGCGTCCCCGAGCGACAGGCGTAGCGTGCTGGCGCCGCCATCGCGCAGGTGGCCTGTGTACGGCGTTCGCAACAACCACGCCGACATCGGCAAGTACATCAGCACGTTGGCGAAGATGCCGAGGGTTGGGCCGAGCGCCAGCAGCAATACGGAGCCAATGGCGGGTCCCGCCAGGAAGCCCATGCTCCTGCCCGTGGAGTTGAGTCGAACGGCGCTCGCCAGTGACTCACGGCCGGCCAGGTCGTGCAACATCAGCTGCTCCGCTGGTTGCCAGATTGCTCCCGCAAGACCGTGCATGCTGAGCAGCACCATGGCGTGCCAGACCTGCAGGGAACTGGTCAAGAACAGGACGCCCCAGATCGCGGAGACAGCCACGAACAGCAGTTGTGCGACCTGGATGATCCTGCGGCAATCGTACCGATCGGCCAGCGCGCCAAAGTACACGGAGAACAACGACGGCACCCAATGGCTGATGATCGCGAAGCCAGCCAGGGCTGGCGAGTGGAACTGCTGAAACAGTACCCAGTAACTGATGACGTGCTCGACAGAGTCGCCGCCCATCGATAGTCCGGCGCCAACGATGTAATTGCGGGTGGCAGGATGGCGAAAGGCGGCGAAGCGGGTGCGGGACTCGGGGACCTTGACTATTTCGGCGGTCCCCCACCGAGCGTGGCGACGATGCGCGTCGCTTCCTCGATCGCGCGGGCGAGCACCGAGCGAATCTTGCCGTCCTCGAGCATCAGCAGGCCGCCGATCGTGCAGCCGGCCGGGGTGGTGACGTCGTCGCGCAGCGCAGCAGGGTGGCGACCTGTCGTCTGGACCATACGCGCCGCACCGAGCGCGGTCTGTGCCACGAGCGTCAGCGCGAGCTCGCGAGGCAGGCCCACGCGTACGCCGGCGTCAGCCATCGCCTCCATGATCAAGTACTGGTAGGCCGGACCGCTGCCGCTCAGCGCAGTGATCGCGTCGAAGTGGCGTTCCTCGGTCTCCACGCACTGTCCGACACACTCGAACACGTGCCGCGCGCGGGCGAGATGCGTGGCCGTTGTACCCGAGCCACCTGCCAGAGCAGTCATGCCTTCACCCACCACGCACGGCGTGTTCGGCATCGCACGCACCCACGGGTTGCTGGTGCCGAGCAGCGTCGCCAGCTGCGCGAGACTGACGCCGGCGACGATGGAAATGAGCAGCGTGTCGGGTCGCAAGCCAGGCGATGCTTTCAAGCTGTTCAGCGCGGCGGCGGCTTGCGCCGGTTTGACGCACAGCACCAACACGTCGCACGACGGCAGGAGGTGGCCGATGTCGCGCTCGACGCTCACGCCGAGCTCGGCCGAAGTGATCGCGCAGGTCTGCGCCGAGCGCGACGTCCCCCAGGCCTGGTCGGGCGCGAGCGCTGCCGAATCGAGCAATCCGCGCAGGATGGCCTTGCCCATCACGCCGACGCCGATGACGCCCAGGCTGCGGCCGGGCTCGAGCAACCTGGGCTTGCCCGCGATGCCGTCCTGTGGCTGCTTGTACTTGGCCTGGCTCATACCGGAAGCAGGAATGCTAGCAAGGCAGCGCGTCTAATACCCGCTCGCGTGCCTGGCGGCCCTGCTCGGGAGCACTAGTCGAGGTCTGCCGCGGCGAGCACATCACTCGATAGGAATTGGGGCGAGACGCTGCCGAGCGTCAGCAGGCGCACATGGAAGTCGAACAGGTTGAGTGATGACGCGCGGCGGAGCTCCATGATGCGATCGCAGCCAAGCACGTAGCTGCTCGGCTGGGTCGGCGACGTGGTGTAGCGCAGGGCTTCGCCGCGCGCCGTGTTGGGCTCCAGACCGCCCAGCGTCACCAGGGGCTCGGCGGCTGCTTCGAGCGACAGGCCGCGGCAGTGCAGGCCGACGTCGACCATCAGCCGCACGGCGCGCCACATGGCGTTTTTGAGTCGCCACAGACGAAGGCCTGGTGATTCGAAGTAGCCGGCTTCGGCCATCAACTCCTCGCAATACAGGCCCCAGCCCTCGGTGAAGAGGGGACTCGGGAACTGACGCCGAATGGCCGAGCCATGCAGCTTGGCATGCCACAGCTGGACGTGATGGCCGGGGTAGGTCTCGTGTAGGCAGATGGCGCGAATCGCGGTGTGACAGTGCGCCGACAGCAGCTCCTCCTGCCGCTCGCGTGGCAGGTCGACATCGATGGGCGTGATGAACAGCACGCCCAGCTTGTCGTTGGCATCGAAGGGCGGGGACTGGTCGAAGTGGCCAAGGGGCGTGGTCGCGCGGAGAAAAGGAGCGGTCGGACGCACTTCGAACTGCTCACCAGCGGGAATGGGCACCAGGTGCTGGGCCTCGACGAATGCTCGCGCCCTCGCGGCTTCGTCGGCATACGTTTGCAGCAGTGCCTCGCGGCTAGGATGGTCTCGCTTCAGCGCTTCGACCTCCGAACGCCAGTCGCCGCCGAGCTTGCTGAGCAGGTCATCGGCGAGGGCTCGACCGTGGTCGTAGACGTCGTCTGCGGTGAGGGTGAGGCCGTGGGTCTCGCGGAGCTGGCGTTCGAAGCGCTCGCGGCCGAGGGCGAAGCTGCCGCTCGGGTGCAGGTCCTGGCGGAGGAACGCCGCGTAGTCGTTAACCGCCTGCTGCGCTTCCAGTGTGGGCGGGTCGAGCGTGCGGAGAAAACGCTGCGCGCCATCGGCGGCGATCAGCGCGATGTCGACGAACTCGGGCGGGACCAGGCCGGACTCGAGGTTGGCGCGGGCCTGGGCCAGGAGTTGGGGAACGGCGGCGAGCCGCGGGCGCACAGCCTCGTCAGTGCCAGCAGTGGGTCGCGCCAGCAAGTAGTGCAGGCCCTGCATCGCCTGCTCCAGGTACAGCGCGGGCGATCGCCGCGGCGTGTCGTCGAAGATGTCCTGGGAGTTGAGCTCACCGCGCAGCACCGCCTGGTCGAGAAGTTCGAGGGTCTCCAGTTGTGCGCGGGCGCGAGCGCGCCAGGCGCGTCGCTCGGCCAGGCCGTCGGGCGAGAGGTTCGGGAGCTGCGCATCCCAGGTGTGTACGCCGACGTGTGTTGCCTCAACGGGATGCAAACGCCAGTACGGGTCGAGGATGTCGTCAGCAGCAGTCGTGTACAAACGCTCAGTCTGTCATCCCGAGCCTGCGAGGGATCTCATGCTTGGCGGTCCGTACGCGAGATCCCTCGGCGCGCCTCCTCGGGATGGCACACAACGTTGTCAGCCGCTGACGGTGGTTTCACCCAGCGAGACGATGGCTTCGGAGGTAGGGCGGAAGTTCTTGACGCGCCCACCAACACCGTAGATGTCCTGCTGGTGGTACAGGAAGATCCACGGCGACTCGTCCCAGGCGGTCTTCATCAACTGCTCGTACGTCGCCACGCGTTTCTGGGCATCGACCTGCTTGGCCGCCGTGTCGATCAGCTCGTCCACGGTCGGGTTGGTATAGCCCTGCCAGGCAATGCCCTTGATCTTGCTGCTCCAGTTCGTCTGCACCGCCGGACCAACCTGCAGACCGCCCTGGCTGAGCAGGAACAGCTCGTACTTGCGACCGACGATGCCCTGCACGTACGTGCTCCACTCGACCGTCTCGAGCTCGGCCTTGATGCCGACCTTCTCGAGCTGGCCGGCGATGGCCTCCGCGACCTGCTTGTCCTGCAGGTACCGACCATCTGGCGCCTTGAAGTTGACTGTGAACCCGTCGGCCATGCCCGCCTGACGCAGCAATGCCTTGGCCTTGTCGGGATCGTATGTGTACTGCGGTAGGCCATCCACGAAGCCGCCCGCGACGCCCTTCGGGAATGGGCTGACCATGGGCACCGCTTCGCCGCGCAGCACGACCTTGATCAACTGCTCCTTGTCGATCGCGTACTGCATTGCCTGGCGGACTTCCTTCTTGTTGAACACGTCCGTGTTCTGGAAGCTCGGGATCAAGATGATCGATCCGGAATTGGTCGCACGCAGCAGGTTGATCCCGGAGGTGCCCTGCAGCCCGCCGATTTGCAGCGGAGGAACGTTCGTGATGATGTCCACGCCGCCGCTCTTCAGCTCGTTGATGCGCGCGGTTGCGTCCGGAATGGGGCGGAAGATGACCTGCTGCATACGTGGCTGGCCGCTGAAGTGTGGCCCCGCCGCCTGGATGACGAAGCGATCGTTGGGCGTCCATGACACGAACTTGTACGGACCGGTGCCTATCGGCGTCCTGGCGACTGCCGCTGGATCGGCGGCTGCCTTCGGCGGCAGCATCTCGACGTACGAAGCGAGCGTCTCGATCAGCTCGGCGAAGGGCTCGCTGGTCTTGATGCGTACGGTGTATGGATCGACCACTTGCACGTCGGAGACCGGCTTGAGCAGCGTCGCATAGCCGTTCTTGATGTTGGGGTCGACGTAGCGGGCGAAGCTGAACTTGACCGAGTCGGCGTTGAACGGCTCGCCGTTGTGGAACATGACACCCTGGCGCAGCGTGAACTCCCAGGTGTTGTCGTCGAGGATCTTCCACGCCGTGGCCAGACTAGGCTTGATGGCCAGATCGAGGTCGCGCGCGACCAGCTTGTCGTAGACCGTCCACAGCATGCCCTTGGAGGCGCCGCTGGTGGTCACGTACGGATCCATGCTCTCGGCATCGACGCCCTGGGCGATCGTGAGGGTGCCTGTTGGCGCGGCCTGTGGTGCGGCGGTTGGTTTCGCGGCCGCGGCTGCGGTTGGGGCGGCGGTCGGGGCGGCTGGTGGCGCTGCCGTCGGCTTCGCAGCCGCGGGCGCGGTGGTTGGCGCGGGTGGCGCACTGGTTGGGGCGGCGGCGGGTGGCGCCGAGGTTGGGGCGGCAGGGGCAGCCGGTGCGCACGCCGCGAGCAGACCTGCGCCCATTCCGATGGCCAGGAGTCCGCTGCGACCAAGGAGCTCACGACGCGTCAGCATCGCGCCAGGGTACCTCGCGCTCACTCCTTGATGAAGCCTCTCCCAGAGGGAGAGGGAGCTATTCGGCGCTCAGGCCGTCGCCGAGGAGGTTGGTGCCGAAGACCGTGATCAGAATGGCCAGCCCGGGCCATACGGCGTTCCACCACGCAACCTCGAAGACCTGCTTGCCTTCGTTGAGCATCCCGCCCCACGTCACCGTCGACAGCGGCACGCCGACGCCGAGATAGCTCAGCGCCGCCTCCGACAGGATGTTGGTCGAGATGTTGATCGTGGCAACGACTAGCAACGGTCCGGCTATGTTGGGCAGGATGTGGCGGGCCATGATGCGCGGGTGAGACGCGCCGAGCGCTCGGGCCGAGAGCACGTAGTCTTGCGCCCGCGCACCCAGCGTCGAGCCGCGCACCAGGCGCGCGTACTGCACCCAGCTCACGAAGCCGAGGACCAGCACCACGTTCAGCAGTCCCTTGCCGATCGCCGCCAGCAGCGCCACCGCTAACAACACGCCTGGCAGTGACAGCTGGATGTCCACCAGGCGCATGATCAGCGCATCCGCCCAGCCGCCGAAATAGCCTGCCGTCAGGCCGAGTGTCACGCCGATCAGGCCGCCCACCAGCACCGACGCCAGGCCCACGAGCAGGCTCGCCCGAGCGCCAACCATGATGCGGCTGAGCAGGTCACGTCCGTTGAGATCGGTGCCCAGCGGGTGTTCCGACGCGGTGTTTGGCAGCCACGCGGGTGGCAGCAGGCTGCGGTTCAGGTCCTGTTGGCCAGGTGGATGTGGAGTCCATACCAGTGAGACCAGCGCCGTAAGGACCACGAGCGTCACCAGGCTGGCGCCGATGCGCAGAGCACGCGGCGTGTGCCGCGCCGTTCGCGGAGAACCCGCGCTCAGGGGCGCGCCTCCAGTCGAATGCGCGGATCGAGCAGCGTGTACAGCACGTCGACGAAGAAGTTGATCGCGACGATGAACAGAGCCAGCACGAGCACCGCGGCGCGGATCACGGGCAGGTCGCGCGCTTCGATCGCCTGGATCATGAGCCAGCCGACGCCCGGCCAGGCGAAGACTGTTTCGACCACCACCGACCCGCCGACGAGCGCACCGAACTGCAGCCCCATCACGGTCACGATCGGGATGGCGCTGTTGCGCAGCACGTGCCGCCAGGCAATCGCTGGCTCGCCCAGGCCCTTCGCTCGGGCAGTCGTTACGTACGGTTGCCGTAACGTCTCGCCAACGGCTCGGCGCACCAGGCGCGTAAGCAGGCCGATGCTGAAGGCGCTGATCGTGATCGTGGGCAGGATCAACTGCTGCCACGTGCCCGCACCCGACGCGGGCAGCACGCGCAGCGCGCCGGCGAAGATGAGGATGAGAATCACGCCCAGCCAGAATGACGGCATCGAGATCGCCAGCAGCGAGCTGGAGGTGGCGATCGCGTCGGCGAGGCCGCCCTTACGCGTTGCCGCTAGCACGCCCAGCGGCACGCTGATCGACGTAGACAGCAGCACACTCGCTGCCGCGAGCAGCAGGGTCGTGGGGAGCCTGCCCAGCACCAGACCCAGCGCCGGTGTTCGGTAGCGGAACGACTCGCCCAGGTCGCCCTGAGTCGCGTGTTCCAGGAACAGCACGTACTGCACGGGAATGGGCTGATCGAGGCTGTACTGACGCCGAATGTTGGCCAAGTCCTCGGCGCGCGCGTTGAGGGGCACCAGCACCGCCACCGGATCGCCCGACAGAAAGATGAGCACGAAGCTGAGCAGGCTCACCGCGAACAGCACCAGCACCGCGCCCCACAGGCGCTGGAGCAGGTAGCTGCTCACGGCTGGTGAATTGCCAGCAGGCCCTCGCGCAGGCGGTCCAGCTCGTCGTCAGCGGTGAAAAACCCGGTTGAGACTCGCAGCCACGGCGAATGGTGCAGCGTGCGGATGACCACCCCGCGTTGGGTCAGCGCCGAAACCGTTTCCTCCGGATCGGCACCGGCGATGCTGAATGCCGTCAGGGCGATGTGGCCAGCAGGGGAGCGGACGGTGACACCCTGCAGGTGGTCGAGCATCTCCCGACAACGCCGTGTCATGGCTGTGGTTTGCGCGAAGATCCATTCCCAGCCGATGGTTTCTTCCAGCCAGCGGAGGCTCTCGCGCATGCCGTACAGGACCGGCCAGTACACCGTGCCGCCCTCATAGCGCCCCGCACCAGGCGCTGGCAGGTAGTAGCCCGAGAGGTCGGTCGCATCGAAGTCCCGTGTCGCGAAGTGGCCCACGTAGGTGGGCGACAGCTCGCTTACGCGGCTACCTCGCACGTACAACGCTCCGACTCCCTCCGGTCCGCACAACCACTTCTGGCCTGGGATGGCGTAGGCGTCGACGCCGAGCGAAGGCACATTCAGCGGGATCGTCCCGGCGGACTGAGCACCATCGACAGCAAAGAAGGCGCCGACTCGATGCGCCTCCCGCGCGATCTCGGCAAGCGGCAGCACCTCCCCAGTCCGGTAGCTGACGTGGGAGGTGACCACGAGCCGCGTGCGTGGCGACAGCGCCTCGGCGATGGCGCCGACAATGTCCGCACCCTCCACGATGCGCACGGTGAGTCCCAACCGCCGCGCAGCGGTATAGATCGGCAGCAGCGCACCATCGTGCTCATGCGTCGTGGTGACGATCTCGTCTCCGTGCTGCCAGTTGAGACCCCACACGGCGATGTTCATGCCCTCGGTGGTGTGATGGGTGATGGCAATCTCTTCGGCCGTGGCACCCAGAAGCCGCGCGAAGCGGGCGCGCAGGTCTTCGCGCAGTGGGAAGTACTGTTGCACGTAGTGCTCGGCGCTCGCGCGGCCGTCGTGCTCCTGCCGCTTCAACTCGCCGTTGATCGCCTCGCTGACCCGGCGAGGCAGCGGCCCCGCGGTCCCGGTGTTCAGGTACGCCTGCTGCTCGAGCACCGGGAGTTCCCGGCGGATGACCGCGAGCTGTTCGGAAGCGGTGGTGAGCGCTGTCATGCTCCCTCTGCGTGCCGGAGCTGGTCGCGGCGGGCCTCACGCTACCACGGGCAGTGTGGCCGAGGCTCGGGGCAGACACCGGCCTCCATCCCTTCGGGGACACACGACCGGTCGACCTCCCTTCGGGGAAGGAAGCCGGCCTCCCTCCGTACGGAAGAGACAAGACCCGTCTTCTTCCCTGCGGGGACACTCTGCTGGGACCGCTGTGCGCCCGGAAACCTGCGCTGCTGACACGTTTATCAGTGCGTAGCTGTATAACCGCACTTCCCATCTGATGCGTACCACCTTGTCCATCATGCGTGGCTTCAACGTCAGCGTCCTGCTGTGGCTGCTGCTGTGGGGATTCGCTGCGTTCGGGTACTTCGGCCTCATGGGTGTGCTGTTCAACCTGTACCTGTTGCGGCTGGGCTTCGGACCCGAATTCATCGGTCTGCTGCTGGGCGGTGGCCAACTGGTGTGGGGCGTGGCGGCGCTGCCGGCCGCGGCTTTCGGCCGCCGCTTCGGCCTTCGGGCGGCCATGTACGGCGCGTTCGGGCTGATGGGAGTTGGTTTCGGCCTGTTGCTGCTCGTGGAGTTGCTGCCCCGGGGCCTCTGGGAACCGTGGTTATTTGCCTGCTGGGCGATGGTCTGGATCGGCGCCGCGCTGGTCACGGTCAACTCGGTGCCGTACGCGGTGCTACTGGTCGATGAGCAGGGTCGCAACGGGCTGTTTCCGATCCAGCAGGCAGTGGTCGCGGTGTCAACGTTCCTCGGCAGCCTGACCGCGGGGATCCTGCCAGGTGTGCTGGCCGCGTCAAGTGGCGGCTCTCTGGCTGACGCGGCGCCGTATCGCACGGCGATGTGGCTGGTGCCGCTGTTGTTTGTGGCGTGCGTACCGCTGCTCGCCGGGACCCGCCCGTTACGGGTGACGCAGACGAGGGCTGTGGAAACACTCGCACAGCCGCGTCCGCTGGCGACATTTCTGGTCCTGGGTGCGATCGTGGTGCTGCAGACCGCCGCCGAAGGCCCGGTGCGCGCCTTTTTCAATGTGTACCTCGATCGCGGCCTGGGCGTGGCGCCGTCCCAGATCGGGCTCCTCATCGGCGCGGCGCAGTTGCTGCCGGTGTGCGGCGCTCTGGTGACGGTGAGCTTGCTGACGCGCCTGGGCGCGGCGCGCACCCTGTCGCTGGCGAGCTCGGGGATGGTGCTGGCGCTCCTGGTGCTGGCTGGCATCCCGCTGTGGAGCGGGGCTGGGCTCGGGTTCATGGGCGTCATGACGATGGCGGCGATGCATAACCCGGCGCGGAGTGTCTTCAGCCAGGAGCTGGTGACGGCACGCTGGCGCGGCACCACCGCGGCCATCCTGACCATCGGAACCGCGCTGGGTTGGGCCACGACGGCTGCCGCCGGTGGCTACATCATTTCGGCCGTAGGGTTCGGAGGCCTGTTCGCACTGAGCGCCGGGTTGGCCGCGGGCGCAAGTGCGGTCGCCTGGGCCGCGCATCGCAGACAGAGCCGGCTGGTCGCGGCGGTCGCTGTCGCCGTCGGCGCCTAGGAGCTTACCGTTCCACTCTGCTGTTATGCCCCCGAAGGGATGGAGACCGGTCGTGTCCTCGAAGACAGGTGACCGGTCGTGCATCCCCGAAGGAAAGGCGACCGTGCGTCTCTTTCCGTAGGGGAGGAGACCGGGTTTGTGAGGGGCCAGCGGCTCGAATGCGGGGGCCTATAATGCGGCGATTCGGCGCATGAAATAGGGAGGGGAAGGCAGATGCCCGATCTCAGCCAGCGTACGTTCGGACGGCGCACCTTCGTGCGGCTCGGACTCGCCGCGGGAGGGATCGGCATGCTGGCCGCATGCACCCCCGCGCCTACGCCCACGGCGCCAGCCGCGGCGACCGCGCCACCCGCGACGGCCAAACCGGCCGAGGCTCCGAAGCCGACCGAGGCGCCCAAACCAGCCGCCGCGGCAACACAGCCCGCTGCCGCCGCGACGACGGCGCCCGCCGCTGCTAGCAAACAGGTCACCACGCTCAAGCTGCTCGGCTGGAACTACGAGCCGCCGCTCGTCCAGGAGAACCTGGATAGATTCGAGCAGCAGAACGCGAACTACAAAGTCGAGTACGAGCCGATCGCCGGCGACTACCTGGTGGACCTGTTGACGCGCTTTCGCGCCAAGACGCCCATGGACGTCATCTACGTGCGCGATCAGTACCACGCGTCGTGGGTCGAGAGTGGTTTTCTGCAGCCGCTCGACGAGACCCCCGAGATCAACGCGCTGTACGCCGACATGTTCCCGTACAACGCCAATCAGATGCAGTGGAAGGGCAAGAAGTACGGCTTGCCGTACTACACCGATTTCGACGTCTTTACTTACAACGAAAAGATGGTCACCGACGCCGGCTTCAGCGGCCCGCCGACCACCCTCGACGAGCTGCGCAAGCAGGCGGAGACCATGAAGCAGAAGGGCATCGCCGAATTCCCGCTGTACATGGACCTGTCCAAAGGTTCTGACCAGATGTGGGACTTCTGGATGTACACCTTCGCTTCGGGCGGCCACTTGCTCGATCCGGAGGGCGAGCCAACCTTCCCTGACAAGGACAAGGTGCCGCTCCAGATTCTCGAGTGGTGGGTTGCCGCCGCCAACGACTGGAAGATCCTCAACGCACAGGCCGACTTCGAGGTGCCGACGGCGGGGGCGCTCACACCGATGCGCACGCAGGGCAGCCAGGCCGGGTATGGCGGGGTGGCATTCGCGGCCCACTCGCGCTACGACCTGGAGGGCGATAACGCCCCAGAACGGTCCAAATCGGCGATCCCGGGCAAGATCAATATCAAGTTCGTGCTCTTTCCGGGCCTCGACGCGAGCTCGCCCCACAACGTGCCAGCCTGGAACCGCTACTACGGGATCCCGTCGACCGCCACCAACAAGGCTGCCTCGATGGACCTCATCAAGTACCTGGGCGGCAAGGACACGACGGGCGAGTACTACACCGCCAAGCGGTGGTGGCTGCTGCGCGCGCTCGGGATGGCCTACAAGTCACCGTGGACCGATCCCGAGGTGCAGGATCGGACCAAGAAGTTCATCGCCGATCCGGAGCTGATGCAGAAGGCGAACAGCCTCGGCCAGGCACGTGACGGGTTGCAGTTCTCATGGTGGACGGACTGGTACATGGACCTGCAGGCCAACGTCCAGCAGGCGCTGCTGAAACAGAAGACGCCGCGCGAGGCGCTCCAAGCGTCAGCGGATAAGGCGCGCGCGCTCAAGAAGGAAGCTTCCTAAGAAGGAAGCTTCCTAAGCGGGAGACACATTCACCCAGGCATGGCTGCAGCCGAGACGGTTTCCGGTACGCGAGGCGTGCAAGGCGCGCGCTTCGAGCTGAGCGAGCGCGGCTTCGCGTACCTGCTGAACCTGCCAGCGATCATGACCGTGTTGCTCCTGGTCGGGTATCCGATCGTCGATGCGTTCTGGCTGAGCCTGCATCGTTTCAACCTGCGGCGTCCTGACGCCTATGCATTTGTCGGCTTGCAGAACTACCTCGATGTGCTCACCAGCGACCAGTTCCTGCCTTCGCTCAGCGTCACGCTGGTGTTCACCTTCTGGTCGACATTCGGCGTGCTGTTCCTCGCGTTGGGCATGGCACTGGTCGCGAATGAGGCCATCCCACAAAGGGCCATCCTGCGCGCGCTGATCCTGCTGCCGTGGGCCATGTCGGCCGTGGTGACGGCGCTGATGTGGAAGTGGATTTTCAACCCCAACGCTGGCGCGTTGAATGGGTTGCTCTATTCGGTCGGCGCCATTACGAGTTACCGCTCGTGGTTGATGGCGCCGGACACCAGCTACCTGGCAATTGTGACGGCAAATGTCTGGAATACGTTGCCGTTTTCGGCGCTGGTGCTGCTCGCTGGACTGCAGGCAATTCCCAGCGAGCTGTACGACGCCGCCAAGGTCGACCGCGCATCACTGTGGGCACGTTTCCGACATGTCACCTTGCCGTGGCTTTCACAACCGATCTTGATTGTGCTGATCGTCCAGGCGCTGGGAGGCATCCGCATCTTCGACATCATCTACCTGCTTACCGGTGGTGGGCCTGGCTATCAGTCGACCACGTTGGGCTTCGCGGCGTACATCACTTCGTTCGTATCTACCGACATCGGGCATGGCAATGCCTGGTCGTACACAGTGGCGATTCTGACTCTGGTGATCGCGATCTTCTACATGAAGCTTTTGTATGGCCGCGGCGACATCCGTTCATAGACGCGGCATTACCGCGTCGCTGCGCCACGGTGTGCCCTGGCGCGGGCTGCTGATCCATGCCGCGTCCATCGTGTTCATCCTGTGGATTGTGCTGCCGTTCGGCTGGGTCGTGCTCACCAGCCTGATGACGGAGGCCGAGTCCCTGTCCGTGCCGCCGCACTGGATTCCGGACTACATCACGTTCGACAACTACCGCGCTTTCCTGGACCCAGCCATGCTTGGCAACCAGCGATTGGTCGGCGGTGGCGCGGCGCAGGGTGCGCCGCGGGCGATGCTCAATAGTTCAATTGTGGCGCTCTCAGTCGCCGTGCTGAACATGATCATCGGCTCACTGGCCGGGTATGCATTCGCGCGATTGCAGTTCCGTGGCTCGGCGACCCTCCTGCTCGTCTATCTCGCGACGCGTATGGTCCCGGCGCTGGCGATCATGGTGTCGCTGTACCTGATCTTCCAAACCCTCGGGTTGCTCGACACGCTGCTCGGGCTGGTGCTGTCGTACCTGACATTCACGGTGCCCTACTCCGTGTGGATCATGGCCAGTTATTTCCGGTCGATCCCGCGCGATCTCGAAGACGCGGCGCGAATCGATCGCTGCAACTGGATCAACATGATGGTGCGCGTGTTCTTACCGGTGGCCAGCCCGGGCCTGGTCGCGTGCGCGATGTTCGCATTCATGTCTTCGTGGGGCGAGTTTCTGTACGCGCTGTTGTTCACCTCGACGTTAAACTCGCGCACGATGCCGATTGTGATCGCTGGCTTCGTGACTGACGTCAACACGTCGCCAGTGCTGATGAACGCCGGCGGAGTTCTGTCCGTGTTACCACCGCTGGTGCTGGCGCTCATCTTTCAGCGTCTCATCGTTTCGGGCATCACGGCCGGGGCGGTCAAAGGCTGACGCTGGTCCATGCGGCGCTCCGGATGGATCGCGATTGCACTGCTGATGGTGGTTGTCGGTTGTCGCGGGCTAGCGTCTTCGGCGGGCCAACCGACAGCGGTCCCCAACTTCGCCTCGAGCGCCCGGGTGACCGAGTCGGGGGTGGCGAAAGTGGTGATCGATCGCGAGTGTTCGAAGCTGGGTGACGCCGCGGATGAGTATGTGTGCATCAAGAGCCAGGAAGCCGCTGACACGGATCTTGGCTCCTGGGTCCTGCGCAACGTACTGGGGCGTTCGTTCAGCTTCCCGCCTGGGTTCAAGCTGCCAGCCGGTCAGACAGTGAAAGTGCACACTGCCGCGGGCGCAGACGCGGCTGGCGACCTTCACTGGGGGTATCGTGTCAACCCGGCATGGGAGAAGGGTGACAAACTGACGCTGTCCAATAACGAGAACGTCGAGATCTTCGTTTCCGAGCCAGCGCGCTAATGGCCGTACTGGACTGGCTGCTCGATTCCGACCCGTCCATCCGCTGGCAGGTATTGCGGGACCTTGCTGATGCGCCGGCTGAGGTCGTGGCGGCGGAACGGGCGCGGGTGGCCACCGAGGGCTGGGGGGCCCGGCTGCTGGCCTTGCAAGGCGAAGACGGCCAGTGGGCGGGCGGCGCGTGCTTCCCGGGGCGGAGCTTCTACCAGCCCGACCAGGAGCGCGGTCAGCCGTGGACCTCCACGCTGCCAACACTCCAGCTGCTGCGTGATTTCGGGGTCGACCCACGTCGCGAGCAGGTGCGGCAGGCGGTGGCGCAGGTCAGAGACCATTGCCGGTGGGAGCACGCCGGGCAGCGGTTCTTCGACGGGGAGGTCGAGCCATGCATCAACGGCAGGACGGTCGCCCTCGGCGTCTACTTTGGTCAAGATGTGGAGGGCATCGTCACACGGCTGCTTGGTGAACAGCTCGAGGACGGCGGGTGGAACTGCGAGGTGGAGAACGGTTCGGTCCGCTCTTCGTTCGCGACCACGATCAACGTGCTGGAAGGGCTGTTGGCGCACGAGCGCGCAACCGGTGGCTCAGCTGAATCCATCGCGGCTCGACGCCGCGGTGATGAGTACCTCCTCGAGCGAAAGCTGTTCCGGCGTAAGAGCACCGGCGAAGTGGTCGACCCGGCGTGGCTGCAATTCTCCTTTCCGATCCGCTGGCACTACGACGTGCTGCGTGGCCTGGAGCACTTCCAGACCGTCGGGGATCGCCCGGACCCGCGGGTGGACGAAGCGATCGATGTGCTCCGATCCAAACAGCAGCCCGACGGCACGTGGCTGCTGGAGAACACGCATCCCGGCAAGGTCCACTTTGGGCTCGAGGACGGCGATGGTCAGCCGAGCCGGTGGAACACGCTGCGGGCGCTGCGTGTCCTCAAGTGGTATGGGCAATCAACTAGCTGAACGGTCGACTAGTTGGTGAGCGCGGCCCCCGTCTCGGCATCGAACAGGTGCAGCTTGGCAGGATCGAAGGCGATCGCCACGCGATCGCCGGCGCGCACGGCCAGGTCAGGACTGGTGCGCGCCCTGACGTGCGAATCGCCAACCTCCAGCGTCAGGAACAGGTCCGAGCCGAGCGGCTCCTGAATGTAGACCGACGCGGGGATCCAGCTCGCGTCGCGGGGTGGCGCATCCGTGCCGCCGTCACCGCGCACCACGACCGACTCCGGCCGCACACCGAGTAGCGTCTCGCGCCGCGGAGCGCGCTGAGCGGCGGCGACGAGTCGTTGCGGGAGAACCTGGTCGAGCCCTGGCGCGGTGAAACGTGAGGCGCCATTGGCGAGCGTGACTTCACCCGCGATCAAGTTCATCGTCGGCGAACCCATGAAGCTGGCGACAAAGACGTTCTTTGGGCGGTTGTAGACATCGTCGGGCGGGCCGTACTGCTGCAACCGACCATTGTGGATGACAGCGATGCGGTCCGACATGGTCAGTGCTTCGGCCTGATCGTGGGTCACGTAGACGAACGTTCGCCTGAGCTCGAGGTGGAGACGCTTCAGCTCACCGCGCATGGTCACTCTGAGCTGTGCGTCCAGGTTTGAGAGCGGCTCATCGAGTAGGAAGCAGGCCGGCTCGCGCACTACCGACCGACCGAGTGCAACGCGCTGGCGCTGACCACCCGAGAGCTGGCGTGGCTTGCGCTGGAGCAGGTCGACGATGCCGAGCATCCCGGCGGCCCACTGGACGCGGCGGTCGATCTCGGCGCGTGGCACGCGCATCATGCGCAACGCGAAGGAGATGTTGTCGTACACGTTCATGTGCGGGTACAGCGCATACGACTGGAACACCATCGCGATGTCGCGGTGATCGGCCGGCAGATGGCCGACGGGATCGTTGTCGAAGTAGATCTGCCCGGCCGTCGCCTTCTCGAGCCCGGCAATCATGCGCAAGGTGGTGGTCTTGCCGCAGCCAGAGGGGCCGACCAGCGTGACGAATTCGCGGTCCGCGACCTCGATGGTCAGGTCGTCGACCGCCGTCACTGGCCCGAACTTCTTGACCACCCGCTCGAGAACGATCTTGGCCACGTCCCCTCCAGGCGGCCATTCTATGCGCCGCGCGCCTCCCCCTGGAGAGCGGTCGCTTGACACTCGGAGCCGGCCCTTTCTAGTGTGGCGTGGTCCCGACCGCGATCGCATCGCAGCGGCGTCGACGAAAGGTGGTGCTGGCTTGGCGACTTCTGGTATCCGTGGGCACCGACTCACACGACGAGGATTTGTTCGGACGGTTGGCGCCGGCGTGGCGCTCTCGACGCTGGCGCCGACGTTGCTGGCGCCGATCACGCGCGCCGCGCCGGCCGCGGCAGCTACCCCTGGCGTGCTGGTCGTCGGCCTGGTCGCCGAGCCGACCTCACTCGATCCCGGCCAGCTCACCGACATCAACTCGATGAAGCTGCTGGGCGCGCTGTACGACACGCTGGTGCGCTTCAAGCCGAACTCGTTCGACATCGAGCCGAGCCTGGCCACCTCGTGGGACAGGTCCACCGATGGCCTGCTGTACACGTTCAGACTGCGCTCCGGGGTGAAATTCCACGACGGCTCGGACTTCAATGCCGACGCGGTCAAGTTCACCTACGACCGCTTGCTCGATCCGAACCATCCATACGCCGACACAGGCCCGTTCCCCTTTGCACCCGGCTATTACGGGTCGATCGCCGAAACGATCGTCGTCGATCCACTGACGGTGCAGTTCCGCCTCAGCCGCGAGGATGCCGGGCTGGTCGACGCATTCACGCTCAACACTGGGCGCATCGTCAGTCCACAAGCGGTCAAAACTTCGCGCAAGGACTTCGCGCAGAACCCGGTTGGCACCGGCCCATTCAGGTTCGTGTCGTGGGATCACAACGTCCGCATCACGTTGACCGCTAATCCGGATTATTGGGATGGCGCACCGGCGCTGCAGCAGATGATCTTTCGACCGCTGGTCGATGAACAGACGCGGATTACGGAGTTCCTGTCCGGTGGCGTCGACGTCATTTTCGATGTCCCACCCGACAACATCGAACAGGTCAAAACCACGGCTGGCGCAGTGTTCCTCGCGCAGCCCGGACCGCACGTGTGGTGGGTGACGCTGAACACGAAGAAGCCGCCGTTCGACAACGTGCTGCTGCGCCATGCCGCCAACTACGCGGTCAACAAGGACGCGTTGACGCGCGACATTTTGAAGGGCACGGGCACGCCATCAGTGGGGCCGATTCCACCTGCGCTGTCGTGGGCGTATACGGACCAGGTCACCCAGTACAACTACGATCCCGAGCGTGCAAAAGCGCTCATTCAGCAGTCAGGCGTGCTGACACCCATTACCGTCACCTTCTGGGTGACCGAGTCGGGCTCGGGCATGCAGTCGCCCAAGACCATGGGCACGGCCATTCAGGCTGATCTGACCGCCGTCGGCATCAATACGGACATTCAGACGTTTGAATGGGGGGCGTTCCTCAACAAGTATGGCGCCGGTCTGGGCAACGAGGCTTCGATGGCCGAGTTGTCGTGGATGTTCGACTCGGGTGACCCGGCGCACATGCTGCCCAACAACCTGTTCGGGCCGGCCTGCTCGCCGAAGGGCTTCAACGGCGGTTGCTACCAGAACTCGCAGGTCGACGACCTGCTGGGGTCCGCGCTCAAGGTCTACGATCGCGAACAACGCGGGGCCATCTACAAGCAGATTCAGCAGATCGTCGCCGCCGACGCGCCGTGGATCTTCATCGACAATCAGATCCAGAACGCTGCCATTTCGACGCGGGTGAGCGGTCTGGATTTGCATCCGTCGTTTTACATGACGTTTCTGAACCGAATAGCGGCGGCGTGAGCGCCGCCTGAGCGCGTGCAGCGGTATCTCGCCCAGCGGCTCCTGCTCGTCGTGCTGGTGCTGCTGGGCGTATCGCTGCTGGTCTTCGTCGTCACGCGGCTGACGCCTGGCGATCCGGCGCGCGTGCTGCTCGGGCCACGCGCGACCGAGGTGCAAGTGGCCACGTTGCGTACCGCGTATGGGCTGGATCAGCCAATCCATCTGCAGTATTTGACGTGGCTCGGTCGCATCGTGCGCGGCGACTTCGGAGAGTCGATTCAGCTCCACCGGCCAGTGCTGGGCGAGGTCTTCGAACGCTTCCGCGGCACGCTCATCCTGGCCGTGGCAGCGATGGTCATCTCGTTCAGCGTGGGTATCGCGTTCGGAGTCACCGCGGCACTGCACGCCAACAGCTTGCTCGATCGTGCGCTGATGAGCGTGGCCTTGCTGGGCATCAGTTTGCCGCCGTTCTGGGTCGGACTGATCCTGATCATTGCGTTTTCACTGGTGCTGCGCTGGCTGCCGGCCACCGGCATGTTCTCGCCGACCGGCGGTGGTGATGTCGGGGACATGCTCGTGCACCTGGTGCTGCCGTCGGTCAGCCTGGCGGTTGTTCCGCTAGCGGTCATCGCGCGGCTCACCCGCGCCAATGTCCTGGAGGTCCTCAACCAGTTGTACGTGCGCACGGCGCGGGCAAAGGGTTTGCATTCGCGCACGGTCGTCGTGCGTCACGTCATGCGCAACACGTTGATCGGGACGGTGACCATTCTCGGCCTGGAGACCGGCTGGTTACTGGCCGGCACGGTGTACATCGAAACGGTGTTCGCCTGGCCGGGCATCGGCGCGATGCTGGTCAATGCCATCCTGCAACGCGACTATCCGCTGGTCCAGGGCGGCGTGCTGCTCGTAGCCGCGCTCTACGTGCTGATCAACCTGAGCACCGACATCCTGTACGTCTATCTCGATCCGCGGCTGCGGCATGCCTGAGCTCGCGGTCGCGCTCCCCGTCGGGCGATCCACGAGTCCCCCGGGCGGCCGCCGACTGTCGCTGTTCGACCGACCACTGCTGAGTGTGGGTATGTCGCTCGTGCTGGTCATCGTGCTGACCGCGTTGGTGGTGCCGGTGCTACCGCTGCACGATCCCAATGTCACTGCGCCCGCGCGGCGCCTGTCCGGCCCGGGCGTGAACGGATATGTGCTGGGCAGCGATCAGTTGGGCCGCGACCTGCTCAGCCGGCTGTTGTGGGGCGCGCGCGTGTCCATCACGGTGGCACTGGTCGCGGCCGCGGTGGCATTTATCGCTGGCGGCAGCGTCGGCCTAATCGCCGGCTACTACGGTGGCGTTGTCGGCACGGTCCTGATGCGACTCATCGATGTCCTGATGGCGTTTCCCTATGTGCTGCTGGCGATCGCCCTGGTCGCCGCGCTCGGCCCAGGCTTGCTCAACGCGTTGATTGCCATCGCCGTCGTCAACATCTCGTTCTACGCGCGCGGAGTCAGGGCGGCGGTCCTTGTGGTGCGGCAGATGGCGTTCATCGAGGCTGCCCGCGCGCTCGGGGCGCGCGACGTGCGGATCGTGTTAAAGGAAGTGCTGCCCAGCGTCGCGCCACCGCTGCTGGTGTTCGTGACGCTGAATATCGGCGCGTTGATCGTCGAGACCGCTGGACTGAGCTTCATCGGCCTCGGCGCCCAACCGCCGACCGCCGATTGGGGCACGATGCTGGCCGATGGGCGGCAATTCATGATGACCGCGCCGCACGTGGCCGCTGTTCCGGGTCTCGCCGTGCTTGTACTGGTGTGGGGCTTGAATATGGTCGGCGATGGCCTGCGTGACATGCTCGATCCGACACTCGCGCACGCTACGCGCTAGCGGCTTGAATAGCTCGGATCGCTTCAACCGCCAAGGGCTCGTCTTCGAATAGGCGGAGCACGCGCAACTATTGTCGACCGCATCGCGCGAGCGTTGGTCAGTCGGTCAGGCCGTCGGGTCGCGCGTCCAGGCCGGCGTCGTGGAAGTCTTGCTTGGCGTGCCTGAGGATCAGGCCCGCCTCGGTCACCGCGTCGACCTCGTCGTTCTGCACGAAGAGATGCTTACCCAGGCCGAACATGCCGGTCTTGACCTCGATGATGTCCTGAGCCGGCGTTGGATGGTGCACGCGGGTCACGGTGCCGACCTTCTCGCCTGAGACGTCGCACACGTCCATGCCCGGCGAAATCTGCTGTATCTGCTGGTCGCTGTTTTCTAACACTGCAGTCACCTCCACCTAGGCAGCCGCCGGACGAGCCCCGTGCGACCGACTGCCCCACGGTTCCTCTCAAGTCTCGCATGCACACCACGCTCCGACAAGGCGCGCGCGCCTTGCCAGCGTCTGGTGAGCCTTAGAATCTGCGGATGCGCGTGGTGGCCTGGAACTGCAGGTCGGGCTTCCACCGCAAGCTCGAGCCGCTGCAGGCGCTCGCGCCGGATGTGGCCATCATCGCCGAGTGCGGCAGTCTCGACGTGCTGCGCGGCAAGGCGCCCGGGCTCACGCCAACCAGCGCGCTGTGGATTGGCGACAATCCCAACAAGGGCCTGGGCGTGTTCTCGTTTGGTCCGCTGCGACTGGCGCGCGATGATGCGTACAACCCATCCATTCAGTACGCGCTGCCGGTGCGAGTGGAGGGACCACATGGCGCGGCGTTCCACCTCGTGGCGCTCTGGGCGCACCACGGCCTGGCGGGCCGGACGATGGCGACCCTGGGTCCCGCCTTGCGCGCCCTGACGGTGTACGAACAGTTCCTGTGCGCCAGGCCAGCACTGGTGGCCGGCGACTTCAACAACCACATACGCTGGGACAAGACCGGCAAAGCGTGGAACCACGCCAACACCGTTGCCACGTTCGAGCGGCTGGGCTTCGTGAGCGCGTATCACGCCTTCGAAGGGCTGGAGCAGGGCGCCGAACATCACCCCACCTTCTACTGGCGCACCCGGTCAGTCGATGGACCTACCTATCACATCGACTACGTCTTCATGCCGCGCGACAGCGTGAGCCATCTGCAGTCGATAACGATCGGCTCGCGTGCTGACTGGATCGTGACGGGTCTGAGCGATCACGCGCCGCTGATTGTCGATCTCGCGGGGGGCTTCGCCTCCGAGCGCTCGCCCTTATTGGGCGACCGCAACTAGCGCCACGGCGGGATAATCCGCTGCGAAATAGTTCCGTACTCGATGCAGTACGGCGTAGACTCGAGATGATGGCCATGCAGCAGTTCGATGCACCGGAGTGCGATCTGATGCTGCTGCTCGGTCAGGCCAGCCACGCGCTGACGACGGAGCTCACGGCGGGACTGGCGGAGGTGGGCATCACGCCGCGTGGGCACTGCGTGCTCACCCACGCCGCGAGTGGTCGGCGGACGCAGAGCGAGCTGGCCGAGCTGTGCGCGCTGGACAAGACGACGATGGTGGTGACCCTGGACGAGCTCGAGCGCGGCGGGCTGGCACAGCGGGAGCGGTCGAGTACCGACCGCCGGGCGCACATCGTGGCGGTCACAAGCGCCGGCGAGCGCGCGCTCGAGCGAGCCAACGCGATCGTGGCAGGCATTTACCAGGACGTGCTGTCGATGTTGCCGCCTGCCGAGCGCACTGCATTCGTGAGTGGTCTGGAGCGATTGGTGGGCAGCCGCTTGGCCAGGCCGGTGGTGTGCGAGCGGCCGGTGCGCCGGCGGCGCGAGCGACGCCTCGTTTCATAATTAACCGTTTGTAAGCAGACGATCTGCTACGGTTGCACTCCATGCTGCCGTTGCACGCGATTTCGAGACGTGCCCCCAAAGGAGAAGGCGACCGCTGGCTCGCGCTCGTGGTCCTGTGCGCCGGGATGTTGATGATCATCCTGGACCAGACCGTTGTCAACGTTGCCCTGCCAGCGATTCAACGCGACCTGGGCTTCTCGCAGTCGAGCCTGGCGTGGGTGGTCAATGCCTATCTGATCGCGTTCGGTGGCTTGCTGCTGCTGGCCGGGCGGCTGGGCGATCTGCTCGGTCGCAAGCGCATTCTGATCGCGGGCCTGGTGGTGTTCAGCGTCGCGTCGCTGTTGTGTGGCCTGGCCTCGAGCCAAGAGCTGCTGATCGCCGCGCGGTTCGTGCAGGGCGTCGGCGGCGCGCTGGCATCGGCGCTGATCCTGGGCATGATCGTGGCGCTGTTCCCCGAGCCACGTGAACGAGCGCGGGCGATCGGCGTCTTCAGTTTCGTGGCCGCCGCCGGCGGTTCGATCGGTCTGTTGGCGGGCGGCCTCCTGACGCAGGCCCTCAACTGGCACTGGATCTTCTTCGTCAACCTGCCCATCGGCATCGTGGCCATTGGCCTGGCGTGGCGGCTGCTCGAGCCAGATCGCGGTCTCGGACTGCGCGATGGCGCTGACGTGTTGGGCGCGTTTCTGATCACCGCGTCGCTGATGCTCGGCGTGTTCACCATCGTCAGTCAGGCAGCGGAATACGGCTGGGCCGCGCCGCGTACGCTCGCGTTCGCCGCGGTCGCGCTGGTGCTGCTGGTTGGCTTCATCGTGCGCCAGGCGACGCACGACCGGCCGCTCTTGCCGCTCGGCACCTTCCGCTCGCGCAACGTCACGGGCGCGAACGTGATCCAGGCGCTGATGGTGGCGGGGCTGTTCAGTATGTTCTTCCTCGGCAGCCTGTATCTCCAGCGTGTGCTGCGGTACGACGCACTCCAGATCGGACTGGCGTTCTTGCCAGTCGCGCTGGCGATCGGGACGCTGTCGATCGACATCTCGGCGCGGCTCACGACGCGCTTCGGTCCGCGCGCTGTGCTGCTGGCCGGCCTGACGTTGATGCTGGCCGGGCTGGCGCTTTTTACCCGCGCTCCACTCCACGCCAACTACGCGACCGACCTGCTGCCGCAGATGGTGCTGCTCGGCATTGGCGGCGGCCTGTCGTTTCCCGCGCTGATGACGCTGGCGATGGCAGACGCGACGGGGGACGACGCGGGCCTCGCGTCTGGTCTGGTCAGCACGACCGCGCAAGTGGGTGGCGCGCTCGGCCTGGCAGTTCTGGCCACGGTCTCGGCCGGGCGAACGGAGCGGCTGCTCGCTGATGGCCAGGAGCTGGCGCTGGCGTTGATCGGCGGCTACCAGCTGGCGTTCGGCATCGGCGTCGCGCTCCTGGCGGTGGCCATCGTGCTTGCAGCGACCGTGCTCCGGGACCCGCTCAGGGCGCGGGTAGCGCGATCCGATTGGCGGTCACGAGCCGCGGCTGAAACGCCAACACGGCACGGCTCGCGGGATCGACCAGCTCCTTCACCCAATTGAAGGTGTGTGTGACAATCGCCAGGCGGTGAGCCCTCGATGACCGCGCCGCAACGCGGGCCAGCGTTCCTGTTCGACCTGGATGGCACCCTGGTCGACAGCGTCTACCAGCACGTGCTCGCCTGGCGGCAGGCGCTCGAAGAGCTGGACATCGAGCTCGCGGTGTGGCGCATCCATCGCAAGATCGGGATGAGCGGCGGGCTGTTCGCGAATGCGCTGCTGCGCGAGACGGGTCGGCCGGTGAGTGCCGAGCAGGCCGATCGGCTGCGCCAGGCACATGCGCGGGTGTATGCCGACTACGCGAACCAGGTGCGCCCGCTGCCGGGTGCGCGCGAGCTGCTTGCCACGCTGACCAGCCTCGGCGTGCCGTGGGCGATCGCGACCAGCGGGCACCGCGTCAGCGCCCAGCGGACCCTGGATGCCTTGCAGGTTCCCGAGGGTGTGCCGATCGTGACGCGCGACCAGGTCGCGCACGCGAAACCCGACCCTGACCTGTTTCTAGCCGCCGCCGCGCGGCTGGGCGTGGAGATTGGCACCTCGATCGTGGTCGGCGACAGCGTCTGGGATTTGCTGGCCGCGCAGCGAGCGCGCGCGCTCGGGGTGGGCTTGTTGTCGGGCGGCTATGGGCTGGATGAGCTGCAGGCGGCCGGCGCCTATCGCGTGTACGAGGACCCGGCCGATCTGCTGCGCCACCTGGACGAGGTAGGGGTACGGGCTGCCGGCCAGTAGCCCGCTGCTCCGGGCAGGTGTGCCGCGGCGGTGATGGCGCCCATACGCTCCCCGCGGGCGGAACAGAACCGTAATACGCCGCCAGCGTGGCGAACGCGAGCTTCGGCTCCCAGCGCATGTCGGTGCCGCGCATGCGAGTTCCCGCAGGTTGACAGCCCGCCAGGGCCAGGATTATCCTCCTGGCAGTAAAATGAATGAGTATTCAGGAAAGTGAATGATTACTCAGAGCCTGAGTGAGCGGCTCGCCGCCGTGCGCCGCGACCACATCCTCGACGCCGCGACACGCGTCTTCGCCGCCAAAGGCTTCAACGGCGCCACCATCCGTGACGTCGCCCGCCAGGCCGACGTCGCCGACGGCACCATCTACAACTACTTCAAGAACAAGGACGCGCTGCTGTTCGGCATCTTCGACCGCCTCAACGAGACCGAGCAGCGCCAGCACGACCTCACGCGGCCTCCCGAAGCCGACCGCGATGCGTTCGTGCGCAGCTACGTGCGCCACCGCTTCGAGGTGTTCGACCGCGTCGGCTTCGACGCCTTCCAGGTGCTGATTTCGGAGCTGCTGATCAACCCGACGCTCCGCACTCGCTACCTGCGCGAGGTCATCGAGCCGACCTTCGAGGTTGCCGACGCCGCGACTGTTGATTGGTCCGCCGCCAGTGGCGCCACGGATCCGCGCCTGATGGTCAGGGCAAACGCCGCCCTGGTCCTCGGATGCCTGGTTCTGCGCTTGTTCGGCGAACGGCTGCTGAACGAGCGGTGGGACGCGGTGCCCGATGTTGTCGCCGACATGATTCTCGCCAGCCAGGGAGGCCGCCATGCCGAACATTCCGCCGACTGATCTCGCCAGCCCTGCGTTCAAGGCCAACCCGCATCCGTTCTACGCGCGGCTGCGCGACGAGGCGCCCGTGTATCGGACCATCGTCAGTTTTCCAACGCGCAAACCGGCGTGGCTGATTTCGCGCTACGACGACGTCGCCGCGCTGTTGAAGGACCCACGCTTCGTGAAAGACCCGACTCGGGCAGGCGAGCGAGTCGGGCAGGCGTGGATCCCGGGCCCGCTGCGGCCGATGACGCGCAACATGCTCGATCTCGACCCGCCCGATCACACGCGCCTGCGAGCGTTGGTGCAGAAGGCCTTTACGCCGCGCCTGGTCGAGCATTTGCGCACTCGGATCGCGGAGCTGTGCGACGGGCTGCTCGAGGGGAACGCCGCGAGCGGTCGTATCGAGCTTGTCGCCGGCTATGCGCTGCCACTGCCAATGGCCATCATCACCGAGCTGCTCGGGATTCCGCGGCAGGATCGCGGGCGCTTTCACGCCTGGTCGTCGCGCCTGGTATCGGTGTCGCGGCCGATCGATGCCTTACTTGCGCTGCCCGCCGCGTGGTTCTTCCTGCGGTACTTGCGGCGGCTCTTCGCGTGGCGCAGGACGCGGCCAGGCGACGACCTGCTCACGGCGCTGCTCCAGGCTGAAGATGCGGGCGACCGGCTGAGCCCGGACGAGCTGCTCGCGATGGTCGTGCTGTTGCTCATCGCGGGCCATGAAACGACCGTGAACCTCATCGCCAGTGGCACGCTCGCGCTGCTCGAGCACCCCGAACAGCTCGAGCGCCTGCGGGCCGATCCAGCGCTGGTCGGCCTGGCGGTCGAGGAGCTCTTGCGCTTCACCAGCCCGGTTGAGCTGGCGTCCGAACGCTATGCCGCGCAGGACGTCGAGCTGCACGGGCAGACGATCCCGCGTGGCGACATGGTGCTCGGCGTGCTTGCGTCAGCCAATCGCGACACCACGTACTTCGCACGACCGGACGAGCTGGATATCTGCCGCACGCCGAACCACCACCTGGCGTTCGGTCAGGCGGCGCACTACTGCGTCGGCGCTCCACTCGCGCGACTGGAAGCCCAGATCGCGATCGACACGCTGGTGCGGCGCCTGCCCCAGCTGCGCGTGGCGGTGCCGGCCGCGAGTCTACGCTGGCGGCGCGGTCTGTTCTTGCGTGGCCTGGAGCGCTTGCCGCTTCTGGTACAGCAGCCACACACCGCCGAGGACGATCGCACTCACGACGAAGTTGAGCGTCTCGGCGGCGCCGAAGCCCGCCGCCTGGATCGCCAGACCCATCGAGGCAGGCGCGGTCAGGATGGCGACGTCGCACACAGCGCGATAGACCGCGATGCCGCGGGCGCGCAAACGCGGTGACAGCGCGTCGCCCATCACGATCGTGGGCAGCGGATTGACGAAGGACGCCACGCCCTGCATCAGGCCGACGGCGATGTAGGTCACCGGATCGTGGACGGTGAGCAGCAGCGCCTGGCTGATGGTCAGCAGCACCAGGCTGGGCACGAGCACGCGATAGCGACCGAACCGATCGGCGCTGCGGCCGGCGAGCAAGACCGCGCCGATGCCGATGGCATTGATCACGCTGAACAGACTGCCGATCTCAAAGGGCGTGAAGTTGAAGCGCTCCGCGCCCAGGACCGGCACCACCGAGTTGAGCATGCCGTTGCGGCAGTAGAAGACCGCGAACGTGGCCAGGTACGACGCAAGGAGGACCTTGCCGCCAGCGCGTAAGTCGAGCCACGCCACCGGCTGGGCGACATCGGTCGATTCGCTGCTCCTGGTCAGACCGACAGTGCGCGCGGCACTGCTCGCCCGCGTCCACAATACGATCGCCAGCAGGCCCACGAGCGCGGCGATGGCGCCCATGACGAACGCGACCCGCCAGCCAAGCGGCGCGGCGAGCAAGCCGCCCAGGACTGGTACGACGAGTCCGACCGAGGAAAAGAACGCCTCGCTGAGCGACAGCGCCCGGCCGCGGCCGGCTCTACCCGCGCCGCCAACGATCCAGGCGAGCAGCATCGCTTGCGCCACGGCCGAGCCGATGCCGACGAGCAAGCGCACTGCCGCGATATGCCAGCCGTTGGTGGCCAGGACACCAGCGCCTGAACCGAACGCACTGAGCGCGAGCGCGGCGATCAAGACCGAGCGCGGGTTCCAACGGTTGGCCAGGTTGCCCGCCGGGAGATCGACCGACAGGCGAGTGATGCCGAACGCCGCCACGACCCAGCCCAATTCGGCATAGCTCAGCTGCAGGTCCGCGCGCATTGCGCCCAACGAGGGCAGCAGGGCCATATTCGACAGTTGGGCAAGCGGCTGGCAGACGACGAGCGCCCACATCTCACGGCGGGTCAGCGATACGTCGTCGGCCTGCACTACTCATGGCCGAGGATAGCGACACGCCGCCTGATAGCGTTGTGCGTGTGACGGAAGGCGAACGCATCTACCAGGCGGCCCAGAACCACCTTGCCGGCGGCGTGTCCGCCGCCGCGCGCATCCACGCGTCGCTCGGCGCACCAGTGATGACCGCGCGCGGAGCGGGCGGCTGGGTCTACGACGTCGATGGCCGGGCCTATGTCGACCTCAACACGTCGAACGGCGCGACGCTGCTCGGGCACGGCCACCCGGCGGTGCGTCGAGCCATCGAGAACGCCCTGGACATGGGCATTCTGTGCGCTCACGAGACGCCCTATCAGTCACAGGTCGCGCGCAAGATCACCGAGCTCGTGCCATGCGCGGAACTGGTGCGCTTCGCGGGCTCGGGCACCGAGACAACCTGGCACGCGATTCGGACAGCGCGCGCCTTTACCGGCAAAGACAAGGTGGTGAAGTTCGAGGGACACTTCCACGGGTACCACGATTACCTCGGCTACAGCGCGTGGCCACCGCTCGATGTGGCTGGACCCGTCGAGGCGCCAATTCCGTTCGCGGAGAGTGGCGGCATCCCAGCAGCCCTGCAAGAGTTCGTGATCGTGCTGCCGTGGAACGACGTCGCCGTCCTGGAGCGCACGCTGCGGCAGCATGGCGATGAGATCGCCGCGCTCATCATGGAGCCCATCAACTACAACTCGGGCACGCTGCTGCCCGCGCGCGGCTACCTCGAGGCGGTGCGTCAGCTCACGCGCGACCACAACGTGGTGCTGATCTTCGACGAGATCCTGTCCGGGTTCCGCACTGGCGCGAGCTGCGCGCAGGGCTATCTCGGTGTCACGCCCGACCTGTGCACGCTCGGCAAGGCATTGGGCGGCGGGACAGCGTTGAGCGCGTTCGCTGGTCGGCGCGAGGTGATGAACGCGGTGTCACCGAACGGCAAGGCAGTCCACAGCGGGACCTTCAACGCGCATCTGATTCCGATCCTCGCGGCCGATGCATTCCTGGACGAAATCGCGCAGCCGGAGCTCTGGTCGCACCTCGAGCAGCTGGAGAACGTGCTCTACCCTGGCCTGCGCGAAGCATTCCGCCTGGCCGGCCTGCCGGTATGGGTGCAGGCGGTCGGCGCGCGCTTCAGCCTGCTCTTCGGTCTGGAGGAGGAGCCGACGACCTATCGCCAGGCTGCTCGATACGACCGCGACCTGGCAACGCGGTTCTTCGGCGCGGCACTGGAGCAGGGTGTGTATTTCCACAGCGCCTGGCATCACGGCATGTGCGTCATGCACACGGCGGAGGACCTCCACACTGCTCTGGAAGGGATCGAAACCGCCGCTCGCCGCGTCGCCAGCGTGGCGGTCCGGGCCTGAGGCGCGTGCGCCTCGCCACGCTCGGCCTGTCCCACGAAACCAACACGTTCGCGCGATTGCCCGCGACCTACGAGCGGTTCGTCGAAGACGGCATCCTGCGTGGCCAGGAGATCGTGCGCGACTACGCGGAGTCGCACGCGACGCTGGCCGGTTATCTCGAGGCTGACCAGTGGCCGGGAGTGGAAGTCGTTCCGCTGCTGTTCGCGCAGACCAATCCCATCGGCACCATCACCAGCGATGCGTTCGAGCGGATCGTGGGCGAAATGCTCGATCTGCTGCGCGACCGTGGGCCGTGGGACGGTGTGCTGCTGGCGTTGCATGGCGCCGCGGTGTCCGAAGAGTATCCGGACGCCGACGGCGAGATTTCTGCCCGCGTGCGCGCGGTTCTCGGGCCAGGCGTGCCGATCGGTCTGTCGATCGACATGCACGCCAACATCTCGCGCAAGATGGTCGACAACGTCACCGCTACGAACGTCTATCGCACCAATCCGCATCTTGATCCACGGCCGCGGGCGCGCGAATGCGCCGAGATCATCGTGCGCACCATCCGCGGTGAGATCCACCCGGTCCAGGCGTTGGAGATGCCGCCGGTCGCGATCAACATCGTCAAGCAGTTCACCGGCGAGGAGCCGATGCGGAGTCTCGTGCAGGATGTCGATGAGGTCGTCGGGCGACCAGGCATGCTGTCCGCCAGCGTCGCCGAAGGCTATCCGTACGCCGACGTGGCCGAGATGGGCATGAGTTTTCTCACCGTGCACGATGGTGACGCGGTTTTGGCCCGCGCGTCAGCCGAGTGGCTCGCGCGGCGGGCATGGGATCGCCGCGCCGAGTTTGTCGGCGACACACCTTCGGCGGAGGAAGCGCTGCGCGCGGCGGCCGCGGCGCCCCGCGGTCCGGTGGTGCTGATGGATGTTGGCGACAACATTGGTGGTGGCAGTCCGGGTGACTCCACGATCCTGCTGGCGGAAGCGCAGCGATTGGCCGTGCGCCGCTACTTGCAGACGTTGTTCGATCCGGCGGCAGTGGCCGCGTGCGTCGCGGCTGGGGTTGGGCAGACCGTGTCGCTGCGGGTCGGCGCGCACACCGATGCGCTGCACGGGCGCCCGGTGGAGGTCACCGGTCGTGTACGAGTCATCTCCGATGGCCGCTTCGAAGAACCGACGCCGACGCATGGTGGATTCCGCTTCTTCGACGGTGGCACGACGGTGGTGCTCGACACGGCCGATGCGCACACGCTGGTCCTGACCAGTCGACTGATCGGCAACACCAGCATCCAGCAGATGTATGCCACCGGTGTGCGGCCGGAGACGTACCAGGTCGTCGTGGCCAAAGGTGTGGTGTCACCCAGGCCGGCGTACCAGCCCATCGCCGCGCAGATCGTCCTGGTCAATACACCCGGCGTGACGACATCCGACCTGGCGCAGTTCGAGTACCGCCGCCGACGCCGCCCGCTGTACCCGTTCGAGCCTGACGCACGATACTGACCTTCGCGGGCGTGGCCGGTCTCACCTCCCTTTGGGGGCACAAGACCGGTCTCCTTCCCTTCGAGACACAAGACCGGTCGCCCTCCCTTCGAGACACAAGACCGGTCTCCTTCTCTTCGAGACACAAGACCGGTCGCCCCCCTCGAGACGCAAGACCGGTCTCCTTCCCTTCGGGACGCAAGACCGGTCGCCCTTCTCCGTAGAGACAAGACTGGTGGGCGGTAGGCACGATACCCTGCTGGGCGCGCGTGGGTCCGTACGACGTCATCGTGGTGGGGGCAGGCTCGGCAGGGGGCGTTCTTGCCACGCGGCTCTCGGAGGACAGGGGACGGCGGGTGCTGCTGGTCGAGGCTGGGCCGGACTATCCGACGCTCGACAGCTTGCCCGACAAGCTCAGGCGCGGCTACATCACCGCGGCTGACATCCTGCCCAGCGATCACGATTGGCGCTTCATCGGACAGGCCACGCCTGAGGCCGAGCCGATGCTCGTGCCGCGTGGCAAAGTAACGGGCGGCTCGAGCGCCATCAACGGCGGCATTTTTCTCCGCGGTATTAGCGAGGATTTCGATGCATGGGCAGCCCTCGGCAACGACTTCTGGAGTTTTCTGAAAGTCCTGCCGTTCTATCGGCGAATCGAACGCGACCACGACTTCGACGGCGAATACCACGGGGCGGACGGTCCGATCCCGGTCAAACGGTGGCGTGCGGACGAGTGGCTGCCGCCGCAGACCGCGTTCTACGAAGCGTGTCTCGCGGCTGGTTTTCCCGCGAGCCCTGACCACAATGCCCCTGGCGCTTCGGGCGTTGGGGCAATCCCGCTGAACATGGTCGACGACGTGCGCTGGAGCACGCAGCTGGGATACCTCAATCCGGCCCGCGAGCGCGCGAACCTGACGATTGTGTCCGACGCTCGAGCGGAGAGGGTGGTGCTCGAAGGCGGGCGGGCGGTCGCCGTGCTCGTGCGCCAGGGTGACGATCTGGTGCGTATCGAGGGTGCTGAGATCATCCTCAGCGCTGGCGCGGTGGGGTCGCCACACCTGCTGCTGCTGTCTGGGATCGGGCCCGCCGATCAGCTGCGGCGCGCAGGTGTCGAGGTGCAGCTCGATGTGCCGGGCGTGGGCCAGAACCTGCGCGACCACCCGCACGTGTACGCGACCTGGCAGCCGCGCTCCGACTGGTTGATGGACCCGGCGTTACCGCGCTACCAGGTCGCGCTGCGCTACACCGCGCCGGGCTCGCGGCTGCGCAACGACCTGCAGATCCTGATGGTGTCGTTCGCAACCGGGCGCGTCGATCGCGGCGGTGATGGGCTGACGCCGGTGGGCATCACCCTGCAGCCGGTGCTCAACCTGGCCGCGGGTTCCGGCGAGCTTGCACTGCAATCAGCGGACCCGGCGGTACAGCCCGCGATCGACTTCAACTATCTACGCGAGGCATTCGATCGGCAGCGACTGCGCGACTCGCTGCGGCTGTGCGTTGAGCTGGCTGGGCACGCCGAGTTCGAGTGCATGCTGGATGCGCGGATCGCGCCAACCGATGAGGTCCTGGCGTCGGACGCGGCGCTGGACGCCTGGATGGCGCGCGAGGTCTCGACCACCAATCACATCTCGGGAACGTGCAAGATGGGACCTGTCTCGGACCGCCTCGCGGTCGTGAGTCAGACGGGCGAGGTGCACGGGCTGGCGGGGCTGCGGGTCGCGGACGCGTCCATCATGCCTGACTGCGTGCGGGCCAACACCAACGCCACGTGCATGATGATCGGTGAACGGATGGCTGACCTCGTGCAGCGCGGACTATGACGACAGCCGCTGGTCCGGTAGGCGTCATCACCGGCGCGGGCAGTGGCATCGGCGCGGCGACCGCCGTCGAGTTCGCGCGACTCGGAGCGCGGCTGACGCTGGGGTCGTTACCGACGCCTGGTCTGGCCGAAACGGTCGCGGCGATCGAGCGCGGCGGCGGCGCGGCCGTTGGCATCGAGATGGATGTGCGCGATCCGTTGGCGGTGCGCGATCTGGTCGACGGCGCCGTCGAACGTTTTGGTCGACTCGATTTTCTGATTGCCAACGCCGGAGTGGCCGATCAGGCACTGGCGTTCGAGGGCGATCCCGAGGTCTGGCGCAGGCTGATCGAGACCAACTTGCTTGGGCTGATGTACTGCGTGCGCTACGCGCTGCCGCACATGCAGCGCCAGCGCTCAGGACACCTGTTGCTGATGGCCTCGACCTCCGGTCGCGACGCGTACGTGGGCGAGCCGGCGTACATCGCCAGCAAGTTTGGCGTGATCGGCTTCGGACACTCGGTGCGCAAGGAAGTGGCGCGCTATGGCATCCGGGTAACGATGATCGAACCGGCCGCGGTGGACACACCGCTGACCCGCAACGCACCCAAAGTGCGCCCGCTGATCGAGTCGATCGAGCCACTGCAACCCGAGGACGTGGCGCGCGCGCTGGTGTATGCCTACCAGCAGCCCGCGCACGTGGTGATCCACGAGCTAGCGCTGCGCGCCGTCAGCCAGCCGGAGAGCCTCGAGTACTGACCGTCAGGACCCCGGCCTGGGGCTCCTGATGCCGCAACTCGTACTTGCAATTGATTGCAGCTGATCCGATATCCTGTCGTGTGCGTACTCGGATCGGGAGCTCGTGATGGAATTTCTGCAAATCGCCCAGACCGCACAGCAAATCGGCGGCCTGTCGCTGCTCGCGACCGGGCTGCTGCTCGGCGTGCGGCACGGGATCGACTGGGATCACATCGCGGCCATCACCGACATCGCCAGCACCACTACCAGTGTCGAGGTGGCCGAGTCAGAGGCGAGCAGCGAGCCTGCTCGAGCTCGCGCCACGTTCGGACGGCTAGAGATCAGGGCGATGTGGCTGGCGCTGCTGTATGCGTTTGGCCATGCGATCGTCGTCTTCGCCCTGGGCCTGCTCGCGCTGTCGTTCGCGGCGATCCTGCCCGAGTGGATCGATCCGCTCATGGAGCGGGTCGTCGGCTTCACGCTGCTGATCCTGGGTGTGTGGGTGATCTACTCGCTGAGCCAGTACTTGCGCGGTGAGGGCGAGTTCCGCCTGAAAAGTCGGTGGATGCTGGTCTTCGCCGGCGTTCGGCACGGCTGGCACCGACTGCAGCACGCGCTCGCGGGCGAGCACCACGATGATGAGTTCCACGTCGACCAGTACGGACCGAAGACGGCGTTCGGCGTGGGCATGATCCACGGCATCGGCGCCGAAACCGGCAGCCAGGCGCTGTTGATTGCCGCGGTGGGCGGGGCCAGCAGTCAAGGGATGGGTATCGCGATGCTGATCGCGTTCACCATCGGGTTGGTGATCTCCAACTCCGTCGTCGCGGCGCTGGCCTCGACAGGCTTCATCACCTCGACGAGGGCGCGGCCGTTCTATATCGCGATCGGAGCGCTGACTGGCATCTTCAGCCTTGTGATTGGCGCGTTCTTCGCGTTTGGCAACGGCAGCGAGCTGCCGGACCTGCAGCAGCTGCTCGGTCTGGGCGGCGGTTCGGGCCAGTAAGGTCCGCGGAGTCGGGTGGCATAGGCCACCTGGCTAATGGTGCTCGTCCCGCCGCGCGGGTACTGTGGGAAGACCGGTCGGCCTCCTCCTGCGGGACGGAAGACCGGTCGCCTTCCCTGCGGGGACGAAGACCGATCGGCTTGCCTTTGGGGAAGCACGGCGTGTCGCCAACCGGGGTTGCTACCGTTTCGTGTGTGGGCCCGTCGCTGTCGCTGGTGCGCGTGCTGGCCCTGGTTGGCGGCCTGAGCATCGTCGCCTCGTTTTTCATGCCCTGGTTCGGCAGTCAAGGACTGCTGTTGAGCGGGCAGTTCCTGCATTCCTTCCTGGGCAGCGCCAGCGCGAACGACCTGCGTCGCTTCCTGCCCAGCAGTAGTCCCACCGAAGTGCAGATGCTGCGTCTGCTGGTCGACCTGTTTCCCGCGTGCGGGCTGCTCGCGGCGGCAGCGGCCCTGGTCGGCGGCCTCACATCCAACGGTAGGGCGGTCGCCAACACCGTCTGCGGGCTCTTCGGGCTCATCCCCTTGCTGGCGTGGGCGGTCGGCATCGGCCGCCTGCCACCAGGATCGAGCTTCGAGGTCGGTTTGTGGGTGATTGCCGGTGGATCAGTGGCCGTTCTGCTCGGCGTCGCGCTGGAAGTGTGGGCCACCCGCCGGCCGAGCGTTGTGGCCGAGCGACTCTAACTGTCGGCGTCTGCCGTCGGGCTCAGCCCGGCAGGGAAGAGGGTCGTGATCGATCGCGGCGGCAACTGCAGCGCCGCCGATCCATCTTCGAAGCGCAGGCGACCGAGATGTTCGCCGAGGTGTCCGCGTTCGGTGCGGGTGATGGTCCAGCTCGGGTAGCTATCCGCGGCCGCGCCGCTGAGGGCAATGCTCAGGTCGAGCGGGCCCCAATCCAGGCTGACCAGCACGATGCTGGGCGTGCCGTCTGGCGCAGCCACGCCGATCGCGTGCAGATTGGCTCCACCGAGCTTGCGATCGGGCAGAATCTGCGCTCCAGGCTGCAGGTACGGCAAGACCTGCTGCATCGCGTAGTAGCGCGGGCGGCGCTGGAAGTCGCGCTCTGGTCCGCGCAGAAAGCCCCAGCGGGTAATAGCGTCATGCCCGGGCTGGAGATAGTCGACGGCGTCCCAGTAGAGCGCGGCGTCGACTCCGCCGCGGTAGTGCTCGACCACCATCGCCGCGATGTCGAGCCCGTAGCCAATCTGCGCGTTGGCTTCCTGGCCATCGTCCAGGTCGCCGAACCCGAACGAGGTGTACTCGGTGATGACGACCGGTAGCTCGGGCCGACGCGCGTGGACATACTGCACGACCTGTTCGACCTGCGGGCTCGGGTAGTACTGGTGGAAACTGACGAACGCCAGGTTGGCGGCGACCTGCGGGTCATCCAGGAGCGCGGGCAGATAGCGCAGCGCGTTGTCACCGTTGGCGGTGTCGGGTCCATACAGCTGCACGCCATTGGCGGCGAGCCGCGGCGCAAGCTCGTGGGCGATGGTCGCCAGTCCTTCGGGCGGGATCTGATTGCCATCACCACCATCGGGTTCGTTGGCGATCGTGGTGGCCCAGAGGTCGATGCCCTGCCGGCGGACGAGGAAGTCGACCACGGTGGCCACGTAGTCGACATAATCCGAGTAGTGCGCAGCGTTGAGGGTGCCCCGCCGCGTGCCGTCGAGGGTGAATTGGGCCGGGCCGCCCCACACGCCGAGAACGATCTTCACACCGGCGCGATTCAGGCGTTTGAAGAACCGCCAGCTGTCCGCGTAGGGCGCCGACTCGAGTACGGATTGGTAGACCGCTGGGCCCAGCTCATCTGCGCGGAGCTCCGCTGGCGCGGCTGGCAGCAGGCCCGAATCGAGGCGCACGATGGCTGGCCTGAACGCGTCGAGGACCTCGTTGCGGAACAGGCCGCGGAACGCGGGGCAGCTCCACAGCGCGTGCTCGAGGTTGAAGCCGCCGCCGCCGTCGCGGACGCCCTGGCCACCCGCAACCCCGCGCCACCTCAGGCCGGGGTTGAAATTCCCTCCCAAAGAGCGAGGGGAGGCAGGTGGCGGCCGCTGCTCGGGGTGCTGCTGCTGTATGTGCTGCTGCGGCCACTCATGGGCCTGGGCCACGAGCTGACCGTTGCTGGTGTGGCGTGGCTCGCACACGCGCTGGTTGGCAGCGGCTGGTGGAGCCCACTGGTGGCGTGGCTGGGCCTGGATCCGATCTATGCCGGCGCCGCCATCCGCGCGGTGGGTGGCGTCGACCTGCTCGGGTTGTCGGTGGCCGAGCCCGTAGGGAGCTGGTTGCACGCGGCGCTGCCGCTGCTGTTCCAGGCGCCCGCGCAGGTCGCTCCTGGTGCCGGGGTGAGCATGGTCGCGGTGCCAGGCACACCTGCGCTTGGTCGTGGACTGGCGTCGCTCGGCGCCGATGTCCTGTGGCTGGCCGGTGGCGTGTGGGTGTTCTGGCGGTGGTGCGACTCGCGCTGAGCGCTGGCCCAGTTCGGGCTACTGGTGCAAGCCCAGATCGCTGTCAACCACCTGTTCGGGGCGCCGGTCAGCCTGCGCGACGTCGAGGCATCGGGTCTGCCGTTCGCGGTCGCGCTCGCTTTGCCGTCTTTCGCCGGTGGGGCGTGGTTCACGGCCGCTTTGGGCAGATTGCCGGCCGCGGCACAGGACCTTGTCGTGGGCGGCGCGCTGCTGGTGCTGGGGTATGGCACTGCGCTCGCGCTCTTGCTAGTTGCGGGTACGCTCCGGCGCCTCGCATGCAGAGCCCGACGACGCACGCTGCCCGCGTTGGCACGGTCTGCGGAGCGGCGCAGATCGGCTTCGCTGGCGACCATCGGCGCGACCGCCGCCGTGCTGGTGGCGCTGTCGCCGATCGGTGCGCTCGCGTTCGGTCAATCCAACTGGCAAGCGCGCGGCGCCACGGCACGCGCGCTGCGCAGCAACAGCGGCGCTGTAGCGCAGCTGCGTGCGCTGCTGGTCGACCCCGAGTCGCTGGGTCCGTCGCAGGTGGTCATCGAGCCGGACGGCGATAGCGGCTGGCGCTACCTGGTCAACGGCGAGCTTACGGTCATACGCGGCGTCGGCTACAACCCGCAGTACGCCACGCTCGATGCGAGCAAGCGCGAGCGCCTGTATCAGCGAGACTTCGCCAGGATGCGGCGCGTCGGCGTCAACACCATCGAGGGCTGGTTCGAGACGCAGTTCGACCGCGTCACCCTCGACGCCGCGGCGCGCAACGGCATCGGTGTGATCATGCCGTTCGAGATCAATCAGGACTGGCCGCTGACCAATCCCAACGTCCGCCAGAGCATTCTCGACCACGTTTCGGCGATGGTCGAGCAGTATCGCGATCACCCGGCGGTGCGTATGTGGGCGCCCGGCAATGAGAATCTGCACCGCATCCTGTACCCGCGCTGGATGAGCCGCGAAGGCGATCCCGAGGCGCGCGCCCGCGCCGATGCGTTCGCTGCGTTCCTGCCGGTGCTGGTCGACCGCATCCACGAGCTCGATCCGAATCATCCGGTGGTGTACCGCGATGCTGAGGATGTGTACCTGGGTCGCTTGAAGTCGTCGTTCGAGGCGACCGGCGTACAGCGGCCGTGGCTGGTCTACGGCGCGAATGTGTACTCGCCCAGTCGGCTGCAGGAAGTTATCGCGCGCTGGCCGACGCAGTGGATCGGCGGTCCGCTGCTGATCTCGGAATATGCGCCCGGCGGCACCGGGCCAGCCGATCGGCCGGTCGGTTTCCAGCAGGATTGGGCGATCATTCGCAGCCGACCAGACCAGGTGCTGGGCGGCCTGGCGTACACCTGGGCCACCAATGGGCCTGAGGAGCTCGATCGCGTGTTCGGGCTGGTCGACGCCGACGGCAAACCGACCGATGGTGCCCTCGATGCGCTGGGTGGCGCCTACTTCAGCGACTGGTAATCGGCCCCCGCGACGCGGGCCGTGGACTCGCCGGCCGCCAGCAAGCTTCTGGCCAGCGCGGCGGACTTGCTCGAACCCCGCAGGTTGCGCAAGTACACCCGGGCGCGAGGCAGCCGTACTTCGTGGTGGAGCTGCGCCAGGTAATCGCTCAGAGCACCGAGGAGGGCGCTCAGGTCCTTCGGTGGCGGGCCCTCCAGGCCGCTGAGGACGTACTCGATCAGGGTGGCCATGGCGTCTGTGTGCGCGATGGATACGCCTGCCGTGTCCGTGAGCGAGGCCGCGATGCGCGAACCCTTCACGATCGAGTCGCTGTACAGCCGCGCGAGCGTGCTGCCGAGCGCGGCGACGTCGAGTCGGCCATCGCCGACGGCGCCCACCAGGACGTCTCGCGCCAGCGTGCGTTCGCCGGGCTCTTTGGCACCCAGGCCTAACGCGAGGAGCAAGCACCCCATTTCACCGATCGGCTCGGTTGGCAGGAGCAGTGGCTCCAGGAAATGTCGAACATGCCAGCGGGCTTCCCACCAATCGATGTTCGCGCCGAGCTCCGCCGCGCCCTTCGCGTAGTACGGCTCGCGGTTGCCAGGCCAGACCGTCGCGACCCAGCGCACCGCGTCCGAGGAGCGCTCCCTGAGCATGCCGCTGTAGTCGGCGCTGGTCGAAGACAACGCCGCGAGGAACAAGTCGGGAACACGGTCGAGTGGCGGATCGTCCGGACAGGGCGGCGTCACGCGTACGTAGAACCACGAGTAGCTCGAGGTGTTGCCCTGGTACGTAAAGCTCTTGAGCTGCGGGCCATAGCTGAAGCGGTATTCGCTCGAGCGTGGAATCTCCCCAGCGCGGAGGGCGGCCTGGATCGCGTCTGCTGCTCCTGGCGCGAGTCCCAGGCGCTCGAGCTCAGCACGCCGCGCGGCCAGGACGGGCGGGTCGATGCCGCCACCGGCCAAGGTCGGCAGCGACAAGAGTGGTTGCGGTTCGCCGCGGGCTGCGCGCGCGGCCACTTCGAGGACGCGATACGACAGGAATCCCAGAACACTTTTGGTCGGTACAGCGGAGCGGTCGTCCAGCGGTGGGAGTCGCGGCGCCTCACCGCTTGCCCAGGCGTTCACCAGGCCGGCCATATCCGCGCGCGGCGATGTCCCAGAGAAGGGGCGGTCGCGACTTTTCGTGAGGAGCTTGCTCGCCCTGCGTGCAACCGGCTCGAGCTGGCGCAGCACCGTGGCGCTGCGTTCACAGTGGCGGGAAACGCCGTCGAGGGCGCGCTCGAGCTCGTGTGGGTTAGCGGCGGATTCCAGCACACACGCGAGCACGTGCACGAGCTCATCAAGCGATTCGACGTGGCCAGGAGGCGTGGCGGCTCGCGCCACTACTCGAAGCGGAGTGGTGGGATCGTCCCGTCGCGGCAGCTCGGGCGTTGGCAACAGACGCAAGAGGCGCTGCCGAAGGGCCGGCGCGACGTTCGACGCAGCGCGCGAGAGCGCTGACGCGACGGCAGGGTCGAGTGGCGTGATGCGTTCCACAAACGCCAGCAGCTCGAGCTGCGCACCACGTGGCGCCTGGGCGAGCGCCTCGGCGGCGACGAGCGCAGCATGCGCCGACCGAGGCAGCAGCTTGAGGGCACTCTTCACGGTGCCGGTCTCACT